>OHTI01000073.1_pt1 | contig 83040 bp, 64 predicted proteins | sample 1578941 | NCBI WGS metagenome assembly OHTI01 (sample SAMEA3879609, study PRJEB24766) | human gut metagenome | biome: human-associated habitat; feature: feces | place: USA | collected 1985/1987
GCTTAGCATTAGTTTTCCCTATTTTCTCTTAAAAAAGCAATAAGAAGGGTTGTCCGCGTTGGTGTAATTTAACGTGGATGAACATTTTATTGCCATCATCGGATGCCTTTTATTGTTTAAATCTAATTATTCGGTTTAGAACGCTGTCTGTTTCAGATATTTGTTAAATGCCGTTACCTACAAAGTAACGGTCTTCACAAACAAAACAAAAAGTTATGCTTACAATTTTAACCCAGGAGGCTATCAGGGTGCTTCGTTACATCTATTACCGTGATGCCGGCATATCTTGTCCTCCTGATTCTTCCGATTGCGCTTTCCGGAATGTTTCTGTCCTCCTTCCCCTGTTGGAGCGTGGAGGGCTGATTCGCTGTATATGCCCGGAATCTCCCGATAGTCCCGTTTCTTATGAACTGTGCAAGCCTTTGGGCTCCATCGACCTGCTGTCCTTGTTGCTGATCCTGCACGAGGGGGTGTGTCCGGTTTCTCCGGATGTAGACGAGCAGCGTGTCTATGGCCGTTATGGGTCGGTGGCCTCCCGTATGGGGGTTGTCAACCAGATGATGCGCAGCATATTCAGTGAAATCCATTTGACAGAACTTTGTTTGTAAACCGTTTTTTAGAGATTGCCGCCATGAACAGAATTTTACTGCTGCTCGGATATATCCTTTTGCTCTCCGCACCGGTCTGCGGTCGGGGTGTCGGCACACGTGCGGTTTCGGACTGCGATTCGTTGCACACGTTCCGTTTTGTACAGGGGCGTGACGTTCTGTATGCCGACTATCAAGGCAACAATCACGAGCTGAAACGCCTGTTTGCCGCCGTCTCTTCTTTCCGTGGCCCTATCGCCGACGGGAAGATGCGTATCTATGTAGACGGTCATTGCACTTCGGGCGGGAGCGTACACGACAATCTTTGGCTGGCCTATGTGCGTAGCAGCCGTGTGAAGTCCGAACTGATCACCCGCAAGGGCATGAAAGAGGAGTATTTCGTGACTCACAACCATGCCGTTTGCTATCCCGGCGAAGAGCGCGACGTGGTGATTGTCTGCCTGCGCGAGCCTGCGGGTGCGGATACTTTATCCGCCGCCCGCCGCAACTATGGCATGTATGCCTCCCGATATCCGCTTTTGCCTCCTGCGGTCCCATCTGCTCCGGACAACCGCCCGTGCCCGCCCCCCATTCTTTTTGTACCGGTCGGTCCGGCCGGTCATCCCGGTACGGTTGCGGGGTCGGGAGCAGAAAATCCGCGTCGGATGGTCTTCTCCCTGAAGACGAACCTTGCCGACTGGTCGGGGCTGACGGCGGAAGGCCGCCTGGGAGCTTTCAGGCCCAACCTGGCGCTGGAGCTTCACTTTGCCCGCCGTTGGTCTGTGATGGCCTCTGCGGCGTATTCAGACTGGAAAGGCGGGCGCGATCACCGTTTCTGGGGCGTCTCCGGCTACAGCCTCGAACCCCGTTTGTGGCTGAAAGGTGACGGGCGTTACCGTTGGTTCTATCTGGGTGTCTACGGTCAGTCGGGCGATTTCGATTACCGTCCCTCGCCCGCAGGCGATACGGACGCCACAGGCAGAAGCCGCACCGGACGTTACTGGCATGCGGGACTCTCCGCAGGCGTGTATGTCCCCCTGTCCCGTCATTGGGGCATCGAGGCGGGAGTGCGCGGGGGATACCTCCATTCGTCCGCCAAGGCTTATGATAACGAACCTCCCCATGCATACTATCACCATCCGGCCTCCTTCGTCCGTTGGGGCCTGACGGGGATCAACCTGGGGCTGGGATATAGGTTTTAGAAATACAATGGGAATATGATACTCAAACTGAAATACATACTGAAAGCTGCCTTTCTTTCCCAGCTTCTCTTCTCGTGTACGGAGCGCTCGCTCGAACCGCGTCCGGAACCGGAGCCGGTTCCCATCCGTCTCTATACGGGTATCCGTACCCGTGCGACGGTGGACGTTTTCGGCGATACCCCGGTGTGTGTCGCTTACGGTGTACGTACGGGACAGTACGACGGGAGCTGGGACGGCATTGCCACGGACAACGAGATCCGCCTGATGCCCGAACGCTACTATCCGTCGGACGGCTCGGCGCTCTATCTGCGGGGATACTATCCTCCGGCACCGCTGACGGCTGACGGGCGGCTGACTTACCGCCTGACGGGAGAAGAAGACCTGATGCTGACGGGCGAACAGAACGGATCGCTTTCCGCTCCTTTCGGGGAGTCCGACAGCCAATCGCTCCTGTATCGGCACTTGCTGACGCAACTGATCTTTACACTCACGGTAGAGGCCGAAGATACCGGGGCGCTCCGTGTGCGGTCGCTCCATCTGAACGGACTGACGGACGAGGTGACCCTCTCCTTGGCCGAAGAGTCGCTCTTGCCGGGTGAGCGCACGGTGAGCGTGCCCGTTTATGAAGCGGGCGAAGAGGCGGAGGGACTTCCGTTTGACGGCAACAAGCTGACGCTGCCGGGCTATGTGCTGGTGCAGCCTTCCGCTATGCTGACCATCGACCTGGTGCTTTCGGTAGACGATGACCGGACACACGACCGCGAATACCGTGCCCTTCCCGTACGGTTCGAAGGCGGGGAGGGGGAAGGCGGAACGGCTTATACCGTCCGGGTGGAACTTCCCGATCCCGTCATTCCCGATCCGGTGGAGATTGTAGCTGTCGCTACGGTCGGACGGTGGCAGGAGGGCGACTCCGGCAGTGGGGAACTGGTGGACAATCGGTCTGCCGAAACAGAACAATAGACATATTTATTAACTATAAAACTTTTAGAAAACAATGAAAACGAAACTAAGTGTGGCGGCTATGGCCCTTTTGCTGGCAAGCTGCTCAAGCAATGACAATGACCTTTTGCCCGAGAATCCGGTGAACGCGACTCCTATCCAAGTGTCGCAAAGCGTGCAGGGCATGGTGAAGACCCGCGCGGCGGTGGGCGTAGGCAGTGATGTGACGGCTACGGTGCTGGTGGCTGACGGTGATCAGGCTGCTGATTGGACTAAGTTTTCTCCGGTGCTTGCCAATGAAGTGAAGGAAGACGGCGGACAGAACAAACTGACAACCCGTGCCACGGTTTCCACCGCCTCTTTCAAGGCGGGTTCTAAGGCCACGGTGTCACTCAACCCGATTCTTTATTACCATACGACTACCGGCACGAAGTCTTGGCTGGCGGCTGTGGCTCCTGCGGGAACGGTTAGCGGTACAACGGTGACGATTCCCCAAACAGACGGGGAGCAGGACGTGATGCTTGCCGACGCGGCGGAGGCCGGTAGCAGCAATTCTGCAAGTAACCCTGAACTTACGTTCAAGCACCTGACCACCCAGCTCAACTTTGAGATGAAGCTCACCACTCAGGCAAGTGGTGGCGAATGGACCGATAAAACCATCAGCTTAAAGAAAATCAGCGTGCAGGACGCACAGGTGCCTGCAGAGGTCAACGTAGCTCCGGCTTCGGGTAAGGCCGGTGTGAGCAAGTGGACGGATGCCGCTGTGATGAATGTGGGTGGTATTTCCAGTGTGGCGCTGGGTGCAGATGCTGTGCGGGTAGGTAATCCGTTGATGATCCAGGCTTCGGGCCAAGTCGTAATCGATGCGGTGATCTCTGTGGGAGGCACTGATATCACTTTCAGTAATGTGACAATCAAAAAGCAGGATAATACAACAGACCTGTCTACCGAGGCCGGTAAGTCACACCTGATCACCCTGAACGTGACCGAGCCTCTGACTCCGGAGGATGCTACGAAGATGACCGTAACCGCCACTGTAACCGATTGGGTAGCGGGTGATGCCGGCCATGCCGATCTGAACTGATTCACATAAAATGTCTGCCATGATCATGAAACGCCATATTTCGCTTTTTGTCTTTTTCTGCCTGCCGGGAGTTTTCCTGGCAGGTTGCTCCGACGCGGACCGTTCCTCGCTGATGGGTGAGGAGGAGGTTCCGGTGGAGCTTTCCGCCCTGGAGGGCGATGTATCGTCGAGGGCGGCGGTCTCGGCAGGCAGCAAGCCTCAGGCGGAGTTTGAGGCCGCCATGGTATTTCCCCGAACCGGGGGAGACTACACCACTCCGGTGGTTGCCGCCGAAGAGGGTGTCTGGAAAGGAACTGTCGGGATCAACGGTGAAGTCAGTTGGGGCAATGCCGGTAAGGATGCGCCCATTTATCCCCGTTGGGGAGCTTGGCTCTATCTGGTAAGCTACGCCCCCTATGCCGAGCCGGATAAAGCCGCTTCGGGCAGTGGAACGGACACTTATGCCGGTACGGTTTCCTTTGTACTCACAGGGCAGACCGATCTGCTTTACGCTTCTCAGATACAGGGAAACCGCTGGGCGGACGGGCACTTTCCTTCACTGGTATTCGACCATCAATTGACGCAACTCTCTTTTCAAGCGAAGAAGACGCTTCAAAACGGGGTGTCGGTATGGGTGAAGAGTATCACGGTGAAGGAGGCGAAACCGCTTGCCTCGTTGAAGCTGGCTACGGGAGAGGTGACATTCTCCACCACAACCGAACATCCCCAGGGACTGACGGTGGATCTTACGCAGAACGGAACCAACGGAGCCGGGCAAGGAACGGAAGTGACCGGCCAGACTCCGGTATCTGTGGGGCAACTTTTACTCCCTCCGTTGGAAGCCGGCGGAAGCAATGGCAATGGAGGCGGCAGCAACACGTATACGCTGAAAGTAGAAACATCAATAGGTACATTCGATAATGTGTCGCTTACGTTCGGTGATTCCAACGCAAGCGGGAAAAATCCGTTGCAGGCGGGCATGTCACATGCAGTGACGCTGAACATCGGCGACCATGAACTGGGAATCACTTCGGTAACGGTGCAGGCGTGGACTCCGGTGACTGTTGACGGCACTCTGGATGCGGATTAGATACATGAATTAAACAAAAATAAGACGAACATGATGATTAACCAAACGAAATATCATTGGCTTATGGCTCTTCCGGCATTGCTGTTGGCTGTCGGATGCGGTGAAAGCATTTTGCCCGAAGGACAGGATACCGGGGTGGCGGAATTGCAGGTGTCGCCACAGGTGGTGTTGACACGCGGCGCGATAGATGCCGGCTCGGATGCATCGGCTGTAGGGAATGCATTAGGAAGCATCGCGGTGTATGCCAACAGCACAACGACGAATAAGACAACGAATAACTATGGGTTGTACACTTACAGCTCTTCGGCATGGGGCAACAGCGCGACCGATAAAATCTATCTTTCGGCGGAAGAGGCTACGATCTATGCGCATTATCCGGCGTATCAACCGGGTAATAATGGTGAATTTCAGAGTGGTAGTACTGCGCTGAAGGCCACCAATTCGAGTGGCGAATACACGGAAAGTTCCACGATCAGTATCTCTGTATTTCCGGGGTCTACCAGAAGTGCTAACGCCAAGATCGACTTTCAATCCACTGACAATTCGGACAGTCAAACCAGTACAAAAGATAAGATTCTCGCAGCCTCCGGAGAGGTGGACTATATGTATGCCGATCAGAGTACTTCGGTGAAAGCCAGCTATAAAAACGGTGATACGAATAAAACCGGAAAGGTGACGCTCACCATGAAGCACGCCCTTGCGATGGTCAGCTTCCGGGTATATGCGGATCATACCTATAAAAATACCGGTGCATTCACCAAACTGGTATTAGCCAATAAAAGTGGAGGTACAACTATATTAAATAATGGAGCTAGCCCTACCATGAAAATTAAGGATGGTACGATCACTGCAGGTAGCTCTCCGGTCGCAGTGACCTATACACGTGATATAGCAAACTATACGTTGTCCAAAGCAGCGGCTGACACGGATCAGGCCAGAACCACCGCCAAAAATAACGCCAAGAAAGCCAGTATCCTCGTCCTGCCTGAAAGCACGGCCGATAAGTCGACCGTGGAAGCTACGCTGACGATTGATGCTCAGGATTATAAAGTCGCCCTGCCTGGTAGCGACAGTAAATGGGAGGCCGGAAAGAATTACCTGTACACCGTCAAGCTCAGTGGTTCCGAACTCGTTATTTCGAGTGTGACCGTGACACAATGGACAACGGTTACGTCAAGCACGGACCTGGATATAAAGTGATAGAAGAAAAACTCAACAAGATAATAGATGAAGAACGTATTCATTCTTTTGCTCCTTGGGACCGCATCCCTGTTTTGCATAGCCTGTTCCGGTGAGAACTCCGTTCTCACCGACGGCGATGCCGTCCTCTTGCAGCCCGGTGTTCATGCCGGTGCCACGCTCGCCTCCACCCGTAGCATGATCAACGATGTTGGTACGGGTGCAGACCGGATCAGCACCATTGGCATCTACCTCGCCGCTGCGGACGGCAGTCTCTATCCGGGCAGCAACGCCGGGGGAGCGACCTTCACGAAAGCGACCTCCGGTGCCAATTGGACGAGCACTCCTTCTACCTACGTCAGCCTTGCAAAAGCAACGGTCTATGCCTGGGCACCCGCCACGACAGCCTTGAAGAGCGATGGCGGCAGTGGTAAGGGAAGCGGCAGTACTGTCTTGCCTGCTCTCCCCGTCAGCGTGCCTGCCGGGCAAACCTTCGACGGAGGAAATACCTACGACTGCTCTACCGCCGATTATCTTTACGGTTCCGGCAGCGCTACCGTAGGTTCGACTACGGCGGTTACCGCCAACAGCCTGTCTGCTTCGCCGACCCTCTATCTGCAACACGCCTTGTCGCAAGTCGTGTTCCGCATTCAGAACGCGAACGACCGCACCCCGGATCCGACATACGATTATGTAAAGAAGATTAAGCTTACGGCAGCGGGCAGCGCTACTCCTTTCTTCTGCACGACTGCTTCCGGATCCGGATCGGCCGGCACGATGTCCCTGACGGATGGCGCTTTGTCCGGACTGGACGCGGTGGGTGAAATCTCTTTTACCCCATCGGCCCATCCGCAACAGGTCGGCACCTCGGGCCCCGTTACAGTGGCCTACGGGCTGGTGGCTCCGAAGGTTGAGGCAGCTTCGGGCACGCAGGTGACGTTGACGCTGACACTGGGTGAACAAAGCTCGGACGCTACCGAACGGGATCTTACCCTCTTGACCAATGCCTTCAACCCGGCATGGCAGAAAGGATACCGCTACGTCTATACCTTAACGCTCGGCGAACGGGGAATCAGCCTGCAACCTGTCGATATAAAAGGGTGGACGGAAGTTTCCGGGGGGAGTAATGACGTAGATCCCGGCTGGCAATGAAACAAATGGTTCAGAATGAATGATTCAGTATGAAAACAGATAGATTATACCAAACGGTTTTAGGCTGCCTGCTGCTTACCGCAGGCTGTTCGGACAATGCGCTGACCCCTTCGTTACCCGAAGGGACTCCGCTTACGGTGTCCGCCGCGATCTGCGCTTCCGGTGAAGGCCGGGAGTCTGAGACCCGGGCGGCCGTGGCAGCCGGGACCCGTGCCGTGGCAGCCGACAACGGTTACGACCGCAGCACCTTTGCCGCAGGTGACAAAATCCGTATCATCCGCTCGCGGAACGGCTCGTCATCCACTCCGGTGGACTATATATTGAACTCCGCTTCTTCCGGCAGCAGTACGGGCGAGTGGAAACCTTCGGTGACGGGTACGGAGCTGCTCGTTGAGTCCGGAGCCACCTACCAGGCGAGTTACCCTATCGAATACTCGGGTATCCGTGCCGACCAGCGAAAGGCGGGAGGTGAGGACTACCGCCTGAGCAATCTGCTGGAGACCCCTGAGAAGGTGACGATCGGCCGTGACGGAACACTCTCCTTTACAGGCGAAAACGCCTTTGTGCACAAAGGCGTGAAGCTGACCCTGAAGTTTTCGGGAAAGCACATACTGTCCAAGGATTTTACGAGTATGACCGTAACCGGGAAGGGGCTTTACTCCGGAGGAGCAAGCAAGGATGAAACCGTCTACCTGTATCACCCCGGCGGTACAGGCGATGCGAAATATACCTGGCATGGCATTATCGCCCCGCTTACTTCCCTGCAGTCGATACAGGTATCGGTGACGGATGCTAACGGAGTGGTCTATGACGTCACCCTCACTTGCGCAAGGGCGGCGAACAGCCACTACACCTATACGCTCACCCTGAAAAATGATGTGCTGGTTCCCACCGGTCAGGAGATCAAGGAGTGGCAAAGCGGGGATTCGCATACAGGAACCTTAAGTTGATGTAACTTAGTTTGATGTAATATTAGTTGATGTAATATTAGTTTGATGTAACCCCATGAAAAAGAAAAAGAATAGAATCCTATCGGTATCCGGGGCGGCTCTCTGCCTGTTCTTCCCGGTTCTGCTGGCCGCCTGCTCGCAAGAGGATGCTTTGCCCCGTCCGTTGGAAGTATCGGCGGAGGTGGGGAATCCCGCTACCCGTGCGGCGGCAGACTCGCATGCCGATGATTATGATAAAAGAGAATTTGTAGCGAATGATACCATCCGGATTACGGACGGCACGAAAACTGCCGACTACCAACGGATGGTCACCGGCACAACCGGCACCTGGCAACCCGCAAGCGGACAAACAGCGCTCACCACCACCGGTAGTGAAACGTTTACGGCTTCGTATCCTACGGCGTTCACCCGGATTCTAGCCGATCAGCACACAGCCATCAATTTCTGGCAAAGCAACCGGCTGACGGCTACAGGAGTACTCGATGGCAATAAGGCTACGTTCTCGTTCGCTCCGGAAGCGGCGAAGGTGACCTTGGTGGTGAAGTATGGAAATAATGATAGTGACAAGAAACTTCCCGGCACGGCAAGCCTGGAGGGTACGGGGATTGCCACCGATGTCTCTACATCGGAGACGATCAACGCCTATGGCGCCTCGGCAGCGGGAACTTCCGCTCTGCAGCATACGTATGTGGCCATCGTCAAGCCCGGCTCCCGAACGTTTGTGATCAAGGTGAAGGCCGGCGACAGCGGTGAAACGGAGAAGAAGTACACCGAGAAGGCGGCCCATACCTTGAAGGCCGGATACAACTACCAGTATAACTTTACGTCCACCAATGAATTGATCCTGAACGGTATCACCGTAGAACGATTCGTAGAGACAACGGAGCAGGACGCGGGAAACGCCACTTAATGAAAAACGGATACGAAAACAGATACGAAAACAGATATGAACCTACAAAAATACAATCGAATGAAGAAGCCGGCGAATCGCCTCTACATGGCGCTTGCCCTCGGAGCGGGGATATGCCTGACGGCTTCATGCGCCTCGGACGACGGATTCGCCGCCGATGAAGGCGCACTGGAATTGCAGCGGATCGAAGTGGAGGGAGAGGAGAGCGTCACCCGTGCGGAAGCAACCGCTATCACCGAGGTGGACGTGTATGCCACCACTACCGCATCAGCTACCAGTCCACATGCGGCGTATGGAGACAATCCACTGATGAAATTCTCCTTGAAAGAAGGAGTCTGGACTCCGGACAAGCAGACGATCATGAACAGCACTTCGGGTGATGCCTTGCTGTACGCCTATTATCCTCCCGCAGCCATCCAAGCGTCCGGTGACGGTGAACATACGACGGCGGTGAACCTTCCGTCGTCATTGACTGATTTTCTCGCTACCGGGCAGGCCGATTATCTCTACGGTGTGGGTACGGATACGGGGACAGCCCCCGTCACGGCAACACCTTCCTCGAGAACCGTCAGCTTCAAGATGAAGCATGCGTTGGCCAAAGTCAGTTTCCGTATCGTGAAGTCGGCTTCGGCCACCGAAGCGCTAAAGCTGATACAGGTGGATGTGCTGAGCGGAACCAACCGTCTGCGGACAGGCATCGGGACGATGAACCTGAAAAGCGGATTGCTGAACAGTCTGTCGGATATTTCGACACTGACACTGGCGCAGGCGAGTGGCGTGGAGTTGAAGCTGAAAGAAAACCAGAAAGGACCGAACGTGACCTGCCTCGTGGCGCCGATGGCGAAAGAAGAAACGGTGCTCTCGTTCCGGCTCAAGGTATGTGTGGACGGAGAAGCTGCCGCGAAAGCGCATGCGTTTGAAACCCAATCGGTGACAGCGCAGTGGGAGGCGGGAAAGCATTATGTCTATCTGATTACGGTGGACAAAATGGGAGGTAAGCTGAGCTCGGTACAGATAGAGGACTGGAAGAACGATGCGAACCAGAACACGAGTATCGGGATTTAGTGGAAAACGATCCACTCCGTGTTACTCTGTGTACTCTGTGGTGAACTAAAACAAGAAACGATGAATAAAAGACTGAAACTTTGGATAGGGTGTTGCCTTTGCTTGCTGGGAGCGCCGGGACTGACAGGATGTTCGGAACAGGTTCCCGGGGAACCCGGCACGGAGGAGGGAGATCCGGTATCGCTCCGCTTCTCTCTTTACCGGGCGGAGGCGGACGAGGCTTCGACCCGTGCCGATGCGGCAACGGATATGGAGGATGGAAAGACTTTCTGTATCTATGCTTTCCCCGCAGGTGCGTCTACCACGACGACGGAACCGCTGGATCATAAAGTATATACGGTAAAGAGTGGAGTGGCTACGGGCGAACTCTATCTGTATCGCGGAACGTACGACCTTTACTTGGTATCGTACAACTCTTCGACGGAAGTGCCCGAACTGAAAACGGACGGTACGATTCAGGTGTCGAACGGAAAAGACTTTATGTACACCAGCCTGAAAGGGATTGTGGTGCAACCCAACCAAACGGGAGAAAACATGATGGACGTAGTGCTGCCGGCTCCCTTTAAACGCTTGGGAGCACAGATTAAAGTGAGTGTGGCGGCAAAAAAAGGAACCCATCCGGTTACTCCTACCAGTCTGGTGGTGAACTCCTTCAAGATGGGAGGACTCCGGGCGTCGTTGTCTTACACGTTGGGCAGTACTGCCTGGGGGACGGTGGCGAATGAAACATTTGCCACTACTCAGGCCTTCACCGGATTCACATATAATACGACAGGGCAAACAGTTACCATTCCACGAGTCAGTACGCCGGTTGTGGTGCTTCCGGTAGACGGATCGGCCATGATTTCTTTTGATGTGAACCTGACGGTAGGTTACAAAGATAATGGGGATAAGACATTGACCGAGACTTATCCGGCGGAGATCCAGAAGGTGTTACTGCCGGGCATGACCTATACGTTCGACTTCACACTGACGTTCTATGGCATACTCGACCCCGCCGACTTGACGTTGGCGATAGGCGAATATGAATCGACCGTAACGCTCGATTCGGATGAAATGGGAAAATAACCGGCATATTCATATACAATTATCATATTTAGAATCAGATCAAAACAGAATGGCAAAAAGACAATACATACGACGATGGACGGGCAAATGGGCACTCGGTTGCCTGCTGGCGGTTTCCGGCCTATGGACGGTTTCCGGCTTGCTGGCGGGATGCAGCGAGGAATCCGTAGAGACTTCCGAGGAGCTTCGATTAGTTCTGAAACTGCCTCCGGAGCTGACGGTGGATACCCGCGGAGCGATTAACAATATTCCTGTTAACACGATCTGGGTGCTGCAATACGCCACCGAGAGCGGAACGTCAACACTGAAGCAGAAAGCTTTTTTTACGATTCCGGCTAATTCACAGGAGAATCCTGATCCTCAGACGATTGAGGTCAACACCAAGAATGATGATGTTGTTTTTGTCCAAGCGGAGAGTCGCTTCTATGTCATTGCCAATGTGGAACAGTCGTTCTTGAGCAGCTTCACCGGAACCGAAGAGGAACTGAAGGCGAAAACGGTGGCCTTTTCCGGTTATAACAACAAGCCGTCCCTGTTGACATCGGGGCCGCTGGAATATACGCCCGATCCCAAGAAACCGGGTGTGATACCGCTGGTGGTTCCTTTGCGGCGGGCTTACGCCACGATTTCCTTGTCCTGGAATAAAAAGGGAGACCTGGCAGCCAATAATTTGAGTAGCCTTGTCGTCAAGTCCGTCTCTCTCTACAATGTACCCGCACACATGGCGCTCTATACGCGGGGAGGCGGAAGTATTAAAGATAAGTATCCTGCGGATAAGGATGGTTCTACGGCTATCACATCCACAACCGGAACTCAGATCACTACTAATTTGGGGCCGTCTTCTTCTTTCGAATTCTATATGCCGGAAAACTTACGGGGAATGGGGACAGCCGCCTCGTTTATGGAAAAGAGCATTCCGGCTAAAGGGCCGGACGGAAAATTGGACTATTGTACGTACATCAAGCTGTCGGGTGAATATAAGTATGCAGGAGCATCGGCGCCTATCGGCGTGAACTATCTCCTGCATTTGGGCGGCAACCTGATGACTGACTACAACATCCGCAGAGATTACCTTTATAACCTCACCATCAATATCAGTGGCGCCAACAGCGCCGATGTGCGTGTGACGATCACGGACGGTAATGTAGTGATGTTCGATGCTGTGGAGGTGCTTCCGGTGAACAATGTAGTTTTCAAATAAAAGACAGAAATGAACTTGATTCACCACAGATTACACGGATTTTCACAGATTAATACTGGATCTTCACAGATCAACACCGAATCTTTGATTCGATTGAACTTGATTATCAGTGAAATATAAATAATTAATCGGAATATAAATAATTAATCAGTGAAAATCCGTGTAATCTGTGGTGAACTTAAAACAAACATACCAATATGAAACATACTTCTAAAAATCTGTGGAAGCTACCGGTGCTTGTCTGCCTGTTGGGCATGGCGGCTTGTGAAGAGCGGGTGGATGTCGTGCCGGTCGATGCCGACACGAAGCCCGTGGAGGTATCCCTGTGTTTCGGCTTTGCCGATGATTCAAAGAATGAAGAATCTCAATGGCTCGCCGTTGAAACACGCGCCGCCGCTTTTGATGTAAAACGGTTACGGAAGCCGGTTACCCGTGGCGTCCCGGCCGTTCCCACTAAGCTGTATAATCTGGAGATACTCCAATACAATAGAAACGGGACCTATCAGAATGGTAACAGTTATGGCACTGTAGAACTCGGCACCCACCTGGATGTGACGCTGAACGTGATGAATGACTGTCAATTGCTGGTGGTGGCACGTGGAAACAAGGATGCGGTAAAAACTTTAGTTGGTAAGAATCTGGAAGATACAGAAAGTACAAAGGGGGTAAAGAGTATGGATATAGATGCTTCGATAATCAATCAGATCGATCCTTCGACAGCAGACGCTATCGACGCCATGCCTTATGTGCTCCATCTGGAGCATGTAAACGTGGTGACGGGAACTGACGGTAAGGCTGTCATTCAGAGTCCGGAGGGCAGTTATGATACCCGCCTGTTGCTGAAGCGCCTGGCTGCACGACTGACGGTGAGCTGGAATTACAACGTGAGCGGTTATGAACTGAAACAAGTCCTGTTGCAGAGCGTCCCGTTGAACTATACACTGGTTCCCACAGCAGACTCGAATGGCACTTATCCCTCTATTCTGGACCAGTTTCATACAGTAGAGATCGATATGAGTAAAGGCAATTCTTATTCTTGCTGGATCCCGGCCAATGTACGCGGCGAATCTCCTGCGGCAAACTCCGATCTGCAACGCACGAAAGCGAACGCGCCGAAGGGAAGCTCTTTTCTGAACTTTGTAGCCGTGAATACCACGGATCCCAAAAAGAAACTGGATTATCGTGTGTACATCGGCGGGAAAACGTCCTCGGATTTCAGCCTGAACAATAATACGGAGTACAGCTATGCGGTGAGTTTTAGCCATACGGGTATCCCGACGAATGACAAACGTGTGACCTACATCGATCCCGTGCCCGCTTCGGAGAACAATGACAATCCGGTTCCGACGGCCAATTGCTTTATGGTGGCTCCCGGTGGGGGTTTCTGCTTCGACCCGTTGGCTTATCAGAGTGACGGAACAGAGAAAACGAATGAAACCTTGAAGGGCTGGTGCCAAGGGGGAGGCATCGTTAAGGTGAAACTTCTCTGGCAGACGAAAGAGGACGGGGACATCGGCGAGCCGGTGATGGGTATCGTCAACTCTGCTGAGGACCATACGAACATTGTAGACATCAAGCGTACGGATGGAAAGGCAGTGGGACAGAATCCCGTTACCGATAAGGGGCAATGCCGCATTTATTGCCGGGTGGCTCCGGGCACGACGGGTGGCAGCGGTGTGATTGCGGCTTATGATAGTAGTGATAACATACTGTGGAGCTGGCATGTGTGGGTGACGGATTATCATCCGGACGCTACGGGTAATGTGGATGTGCAGGAACCGTTGACTAAAAGAAAACTGAAGTTTACGTATGGCAACCATCCGGATCAACGGCCGATGATGGACCGGGATTTGGGGGCGATGGCAGGGTATGCAGGAGTTCCTCCTTCGGATGTAGAGAAGTTTAAAACACATGGATTTCAATATCAGTGGGGGAGAAAAGACCCGTATCCGAGCAGTTATTCGAATAAGCCGATTAGAGAGGTGAATTTACCGCCAAAGATAACGGAACCGATAGTGGGTATCATGAGTTTATATGGGTCGGACGGGGTGAAGTTTTTACCATTCGAGCCGTCATACAACGGACGAGCCGGTTATCAGATGGCATACCGGAATCCTTTGACTGCCTATAAACCGTCGGGAAGCCAGTATTGGTTCACAGATGATGTCACCAGTTCGATATCCGGTGCCTGGGCTACCGTTAAGACTGTGCATGATCCGTGTCCGGCGGGATGGCGGGTAGCGAAGGCGGAGGAGTATTACTCTTTGTTCAGTGATAAGGGTTATAATGGGACGTTGCCGAGCACTTCGACTAATAATATGAATATGAGTAATTATAATACGCAAGGAGCCGATAAGGGTTTTGTATTGCGCTATGATGAGACGGACCAGTCGAAGACTACCTATTTCCGATTGTGTGGATATTATGCTGACAGAGTGTTTGTCCAAATAGGTTATTTCGATTTTATATGGTGTTGTAATTGTGCTAAAAATGGTAATACTTATCAGGCGAGGCATTTACAGTTGGTTTCTACAGCATCTGATCAACGGAGAGGTATCAATGGAATTAATAATGAAGGGACTTTGAGTGCGATGCTTCCTTTGCGCTGCATACAGGAAAAGGACTGACAGAGGAATCAATTTCGATCTTTGACATACTGGAATAACGGAAAACAATTTCGATCTTTGTGCATAATAGCGATGATCTAAAAATAAAGTGGATATGAATGTAGATTCTATGATCTCTCGTAAACTTCCGATTGGAATACAAAGTTTTGAGAAACTCCGTACAGAGGGTTACCTCTATGTGGATAAAACGGAATTGGTTTACCGACTCGTGAAACTGGGGAAACCTTACTTTCTGAGCCGTCCCCGGAGGTTTGGGAAGAGTCTGCTGCTCTCTACTTTGGAGGCTTACTTCCTCGGAAAAAAGGAGTTGTTCGAGGGTCTTGCCATCGGAGAATTGGAGCAGGACTGGTTCACCTATCCGGTGCTGCATCTGGATCTCAATGCAGAGAAATATGACAGAAAAGAGCGTCTGGTGAATTTTTTGGAAAGCCAGCTTCAGTCTTGGGAGAGTACATATGGCGTAACGGAAATCAACCGGAGCTGCTCCATCCGTTTCATGACTGTGATCCGTCGTGCTTACGAACAGACGGGGCGACGGGTCGTGGTACTGATTGACGAATACGACAAGCCGATGCTGCGCTCTTTTGACAATCCGGAGTTGCAATACGAGTTTCGTGAAACGCTGATGGCATTCTATACCGTGTTGAAGGATGCGGACGCCTATTTGCAGTTTGTCTTTATCACGGGAGTGACCAAGTTTGCCCAGATGGGCATCTTCAGTAATCTGAACCAGTTGCAGGACATCAGCCTTCATCCGGCTTATACTACCCTGTGCGGCATGACCCGTGCTGAGATAGAAGCCGTCTTCGCTCCTGAACTGCAGTCCCTTGCCTGTGCGAATGGACTGACGTACGAGGAAACGATGGAAAAGCTTACCCGCCGATATGACGGTTATCACTTCAACTATCGCAACTGGGAGGGGATGTTCAATCCTTTCAGTGTGCTGAATACGCTCTCGACGGGTCTTTTTGAGAATGCCTGGTTTGCGAGCGGTACGCCTACTTTCCTGGCCGATATGTTGCGTAAGACTGATTTTGACCTGCGCGACCTGGACGGTATCGAGGTCAGTTCCGCTTCCTTAAGCGATGACCGTGCCGACATACACAACCCCGTTCCCATGATTTACCAAAGCGGTTATCTGACCATCAAGAAATATGATTCTCAGTTCGGGCTGTATACGCTCGGGTTTCCCAATGAAGAGGTCAAGTATGGTTTCCTCAACTTCGTTGCTCCCTTTTATACCCCCGTTGCCTTTACGAATACCGCTTTTTATATTGCTAAATTTGTCCGTGAGCTGAGGAGTGGTGATGTGGAGTCCTTTTTGGAGCGTCTTCGTTGCTTTTTCGCGGATTTCCCTTACGAGTTGAATGCCAAGACGGAGCGTCATTATCAGGTTGTTTTTTATCTTGTGTTCAAGCTGATGGGGCAGTTTACGGGCGCAGAGGTGCGTACCGCGCGGGGTCGTGCCGATGCTGTGGTGAAAACTCCGGACTATATATATGTTTTTGAGTTTAAACTGGACGGCAGCGCAGAACAGGCTCTACGCCAGATTGACGAGAAGGGCTATCTGCTGCCTTACACCTCGGACGGCAGACAACCGGTGAAGGTCGGTGTCTCTTTTGATGCTGAACAACGCAACCTGGGGGAATGGCTGATCGTGAAATAGAAAGAGGTGATCGTTAAGTAGAAAAGAACTGATCGTTAAGTAGAAAAGAACTGATCGTTAAGTAGAAAAGAGCTGAGGATTACCTTTAGAAGTATTTATTTTTGTGTTTGTTTTCCGTCCCGCTTCGTGTATCAGAAGATGCACGGGGTGGGACGATCTGTTTTCTGTTATTCCGGACTATGAAGAGATCATAGGTTAAAGTGATGATATGAAAAAATATTTGTGATGGCAGAGATATCACATGATGGTATCTTTTGCATAAAGAAGGAAGACAGGTAAAAATAGAACAATTAAATAAGATGTGGTTTTATGAAACAGACTTGGAAGAATAAATGGTTAATGCTCTTGGGAGGCATGACGCTTCTTGGAGGGTTGAGTGGATGTGAAGATCGTCCGGAGGGTACTGTTCCTTTTCCTGAAGGTGAAGAGGTGACGGTATCGCTGGTCTTCGGCTTTGCCGAAGATTCAAATAATGAAGTGCCTCAACGGCTCGCCTCAACGACTCGCCGTTAAAAACAGGTGCTGCCGCTTTTGATGTAACTCAGGCAGTGGACGCAGTTACCCGTAGCGTCCCGGCCGTTCCCGATAAGCTGTATAATCTGGAGATACTTCAATACGATAGAAACGGGAATTATAAGGCTGGTAACAGTTATGGCACTGTAAACCTCGGCACCCACCTGGATGTGACGCTGAATGTGATGAATGACTGTCAATTGCTGGTGGTGGCACGTGGAAATGGGGGTGCGGTAGGAAGTTTGGTTAATAAGAATCTGGATGGTACAGAGGGTGTAAAGAGTGTGGAGGTAAGCTCTGAGGTAATCAATCAGATCGATCCTTCGACAGCAGACGCTATCAACGCCATGCCTTATGTGCTCCATCTGGAACATGTAAACGTGGTGACGGGAACTGACGGTAAGGCTGTCATTCAGAGTCCGGATGGCAGTTATGATATCCGCCTGTTGCTGAAACGCCTGGCTGCACGACTGACGGTGAACTGGAATTACAAAGTGAGCGGTTATAAACTGAAACAACTTCTGATTCAGAGTGTCCCGTTAAACTACTCGGTAGTGGACGGAATGGAAAGTGACGGAACGTATCCGTTGTTGGTGTCGCAGTTCACTACGCTTGTGGTTCCTGTAACGGATGCCAATGCGGCTCAAGGGAGTTACTCCTGTTGGATGCCTGCCAATGTACGTGGAGAAAGAGCAGCTGCCAATTCGGAATTATTACGTATTAAAGCGAATGCCCCTACAGGGAGCAGCTTTCTGAATTTTGTGGCGGTAAACGATGCAGATGTGAAGAAGAAACTGGATTATCGGGTTTATATCGGATCGGGACCTTCAACGGATTTCAATATATACAAGAATAAGGAGTATAGTTATGCGGTTGACTTTAGTCATACAGGCATTCCTACCACTGATAAACGTGTGACGTATATTGATCCGATTCCCGCTTCTGAGAATAACGACAATCTGGTTGCTACCGCCAATTGCTTTATGGTGTCACCGGGCGGTTCATTCTGTTTTGATCCGTTCGCATTTCAGCAAGGGAAGAGCGTTATCACTAATGCTGTTTTGAAAGGTTGGTGTACTGCCGGAAGTGTTGGAATCCGGTCTGTACGTTTGCTTTGGCAGACCAAGGAGAATGGAGATTTGGGAGATGCGGTGATGGGAATCGCTAATTCGGATAATGACCATACGAATATTGTAGATATCAAAGCTAGGGACGGCAGTCCGTTGACCGGTCCTGCTACTGACTTGGGACAGTGTTTGATTTATTGTCGGGTAGCTGCCAATACTTCGGGAGGAAGCGGCGTGATAGCGGCCTATGATGGAGCTAATGGAACGGGTAATATTCTATGGAGTTGGCACGTTTGGGTGACAGATTACCAACCGGATGCGTCAGGGACAGAGACGGTGTTGACTCCGGAAAACAAAAGAAAATTCAAATTGGGAACTTCGAATACCGTCATGATGGATCGCAATCTGGGGGCTTATGAAGGGGCGGTCAGCATTCCGGGTACAACGCTGGAGAGATCACGTACTAGCGGATTCCATTATCAGAAAGGACGTAAAGATCCGTTCCCGAGTAGTTATACGACGGAGAAAAATATGCCGGAAGTGTATACGTTTGCTCTGAGTGCGACTTCTCCTCCCAAGCATATCATGAACCGTTACGAAGCGAATGGAATTCGGGCAATCGTTCCGCGATCGATAAGTAGTGGTGCAACAACTTTGCAGAATGCTTATCGGAATCCGGTATCTATTTCCGGGTATACGAGTTACTCCCCCGATGAAAATGGGCAGTGGTGCTCGGAGTATAGTAATGTAAAATGGGATGCTACGAAAACGGTACATGATCCTTGTCCGGCAGGCTGGCGTATACCTACAGAGGATGATTTAGGGGTGTTGGCTAGTAAAAATACCACTATTTCATCGAGCACTGCGAAGTCAAATGGAGGAATGTTGCTGAAATATGACGATACAGAAAACCGCACTTACTTGAGGTTCACCGGATATCCACCTCTCATTACACAGTTGAATCATGTAGGTAGCGAGGGATATATCAATGCGGTAGGCCATAAGTGTGTATTTAGAGTCAGCGCCAGAGAGAGCCAAATCTCGATTGCTAAACTTCAGGATTATGATGCGCACACCACTCGTTGTGTACAGGAATAGGAACGGAGACTGATTACCACAAAGTAACACAGAGTCGATCTTGTAGGGTCCACTCCGTGCTACTCTGTGATGAAAGCATTAAAACAAATTGTCTTTTGAGCAAAATTCATCTTCAGTTGTTATTTACAGATATAAGATAATCCATACATAAAATTAATATCATGGAGAAGAATATTTTCAAACTGGACAATGAACAACTGAAAGGAATCGCACACGCATTCCGGGAGAAAGTGGAAGAGGGATTAAATAAGAATAATGCTGAAATACAATGTATTCCTACCTTTATTTTACCTAAGGCGACCGATGTTAAAGGTAAGGCTTTGGTTCTGGACCTGGGAGGTACCAACTATAGAGTGGCAATTGTCGATTTCTCAACCGAAAAGCCAATCATCTATCCCAATAATGGTTGGAAGAAGGATATGTCGATTATGAAGTCGCCCGGTTATACCCGTGAAGAGTTATTCAAAGAGTTGGCCGACCTGATTGTTGAAATAAAGCGGGAAGAGGAAATGCCTATCGGTTATTGTTTTTCTTATCCGACCGAATCGATACCGGGAGGCGATGCAAGATTGCTTCGTTGGACCAAGGGGGTAGACATTCGGGAAATGGTGGGACAGTTTGTTGGGAAACCCTTACTCGACTACCTGAATGAAAAAAAAAAAATCAGATTTACAGGAGTTAAAGTGCTGAATGACACGATTGCCAGTTTATTTGCCGGGCTTACCGACAAAAGCTATGATGCTTATATTGGCCTGATTGTAGGGACAGGTACAAATATGGCAACTTTTATTCCGTCTGACAAGATAACGAAGTTGGACCCGGAATGTCACGTACAAGGCTTGATTCCGGTCAATCTGGAATCGGGAAACTTTTATCCTCCCTTCCTGACTGCGGTGGACGATACTGTTGACGCAACTTCTGACAGTTTGGGTAAACAGCGTTTTGAGAAAGCGGTATCCGGCATGTATCTGGGAGATATCCTGAAAGCAGCTTTCCCTTTGGAAGAATTTGAAGAGAAATTTGATGCAAGGAAACTGACTGCTATTATGAATTATCCTGATATACACAAAGATATCTATGTTCAGGTAGCCCATTGGATCTATAACAGATCGGCCCAGCTCGTCGCTGCCTCTCTTGCCGGATTAATCGCATTGCTGAAATCGTATAATCGAGATATCCATCGGGTTTGTCTGATTGCCGAGGGCAGTCTTTTCTGGAGTGAAAGTCGGAAAGATAAAAACTATAATATCCTTGTAATGGAGAAATTGCAGGAACTTCTTCGTGAGCTTGAACTGGAAGATGTCGAAGTTCATATTAATAGTATGGATAATGCCAATCTGATAGGAACGGGGATTGCGGCATTATCCTGATTGTAGACAGTTTGTATTTGTCCTGATGAAATATTCATCGGGGCAAATACAAACTGTAAACCTCGCCCGTCGAGGTTAGTCTGACCGGGATGGACTTATTTTGCGTAGAGTGGATGCGCCCGGATCGGGCTTCTACATTGCAAAGAAAAATTGAGATGACGATGTTACCGGCCGGTAAATTAGCGATTATCTAATTTGAGACAGCTTTTTCGGGGCGAGGTGTTTTTTTATTTCTGTTTAGAAATGCTCCATTGACCGTTCTTGCAACTGACGCTGATCGTATCGTTTTTCCATTGGTTGTCCGCACGTTCGAGCAGGATACTTCCTTCAGACTCGGGTGTGTAGAGTTCTGCTTGCACAGAGTCGGCAGCAAATACGATGTAAGTGGCGTAAGTAGCGTTGTCTTTTTGGGTTTCGCTGATTTTCAGTCCTGCTTCGAAGGGACGAATACAATCTTTCTTCACTTCACTCCATACGTATCCGGCAGAGCCGACGCAACCGTGTTCGTCTTTATCACTTCCCGGTATAACTGCTTCTTCAGTCTTTGCTTCGCTTGCGGTGTCCTGTCCGGCTTTATTGGATTTGCATGCCGAAAATGCTATTGCCGTGCAAAGCATGGCCGTCCATAAATAAGTTTTCTTCATAATAAAAGTTTTTTCCTTTCTATTAAACTTCATGTTTTGATAATTATATTCTATAAATGCAATAAACCTTGTATTACTGCTTGTATTATATTGCTTTTTTATTGTATTCGGTTTAAATTTTATTGAATGGGAAGGATCATAATAGAAATTGAAAAATAGAGATTGCTAACATTCAGTGGATTAACCTCAAAACAGGGTATGCTCTTGGTTGTTTGTCAGTCTAAGTTAAATCGATCTTTTATGACCGATTTAACTTAGACAGGAACTTACTGTATGATTTTTCCTTCTTCGGTAATCAGAAGGATGGTTAGTTCTCCATTGGGGAGCAGCACATCGCAGTGGCGGTGGCATTGTTCAATCAACAGGGAACAGAAAGCCTGCAGTTCGGTTTCAGGAAGGATGTTCCAAAGTTCACGTGCCAGAATGATATGGTCGATTGCCTCTATGCTGGAGGGGGTACATCCACACCGTCGGGCAATTTCTTTGAGGAACTCCTTGTTCATGGTGACTTTCTTGCTGTGTGTGTCGAGGTGCCCTTCCGCCAGTTTCACAGCTTTACCCATCATCACTCCCAAGGTCAGCCGCGAGATGCCGAGTTCGGCTGCAATTCCGATCGTTTCGCCTATGAAATTGCCATAGTGCACAAAAGCCTGCGGCGGAAGTTCCGGATAGAGATTGCGAATATATTTTTCGCTTTTGGCTCCCGAATTGATGACAATGCGGCAAGCACCTGTAGCACGTGCCACTTCCATCTCCTTACGAATGGAACGGACGAAAGCTTCGGAAGAAAAGGGTTTCACAATACCGCTGGTACCGATGATGGAGATTCCGCCTACGACACCCAGCCGGGGGTTGAAAGTACGTGCGGCGACTTCTTCACCTCCGGGAACTGAGATGGTGACATGGATGGGAGCGTTTGGCAGGTATCGATAGTAGTACCGGATGCAATTCCTCAGATTGTCGATAATCATTTGCCTGGGAGTGGCGTTAATGGCCGGACCACCTACTTCGAGCCCGAGTCCCGGCAGGGTAACTGTTCCTACACCCGGGCCACTATGGAAGACGAACTCCCATGTTTCCGGAGTTTGTACAGGTGCGTTATTAGCCTGTTTCGCTTCTGCGAGGTTCAGGGTTAAAGTGGTTACAATCGGCAGCCCACTGGTCACATCGGGGTCGTCTCCTCCATCTTTGATGACGGTAGCGCTGACTTCAATTTTCTCGTCGGAGAATGTTCCGGATACGGATTGGCAAGGAATTTCAATCGTTTCGCCACTGGGAAGGACGGTATGGATATTCCGGTTAAAATCCTCGAGTATGGGATTTTTCAGTTTTCGAAAAGCAGCTATGGCAGCGGCTGCGGCACAACTCCCGGTAGTGAGTCCGCTACGCAATGGGAAGTAATCGGGCAGCATTTTCTCAAGGGTACGGCGGAGACTGTTTACTCCGTCTACTGTTATATCGTAATATTCTAATTCGGGATGGAGAAGGATGTAAGGAGTTGCCCCATATTCCAGGATCATGTCTTTCTTTTCGGTGAATCCTCCGGACTTCCCACTCTCTTTCAGGACGACTGCCTGGGGAGACAGTTCTTGCAGGAGTTGGGGCAGATTCTCCGTTTCGGGATGATAGTACACCAGATGATCTTCCGGGAATCCTGCTTGACGGGCTATTTCACGGGAGCTGTCACGGTCGAGAATACGGAAGTAACATTCATACTTCTTCTTGGTCCATAAAGATTTGAATCGGGCGATGGACTGGACGCCTGTCAGGAAAAGAAATCTGTGACCCTCTTTTTCTTTCTTCAACTCGCGCAACAGATCCCGATTGTCATATTCAAATTTAAAAGGCAAATCATCAGGGTCGCAGTTGTCTTCGAAAATCGGGTTGAGGTAAGAGCGGTCGTAAATGCGTTCGTATCGAATGCAGGGAATGCCGAGATCATGCGCAACATCGGTTACTGTATCATGCAGCTTTTCGGCAAAGGGGTGGGCGGCATCTATCAAAAGGCGAATGTCGTTTTGGCGACAGAAAGCTTTCAGGGTTCTCCGGGTCATGGCGCCGCTCAGGCGTATGCCATGATGCAGGTAGATATCCTGTTCGTCACCTTTGGTTGAGTAATAATAAGGTTTCCCGGCTTCTTCGATTACATTGACGGCAGCCCGTCCTTCAGTGGTTCCTCCAAATATAAGTATCATGATTATTTACGGAATAAGTGTTTAAATTGGTGAGAATATAGTCGTGACAGTCCTTCCCGATTATCGATGGCATCGCCTACGACAATCATGGTAGTCAGAGTCAGATGGTTTTCGTTTACGATCTTAGCTAAATCCTGTAATTGTCCGCGAAAGATGCGTTCGTCTTTCCAGGTCAGATGATAACAGGCAGCTACAGGTGTAGTGGGCGGATAGTGCTCGAGGAGCTCTCGCTGAACCTGATCGACTACGCCTGCGCTGAGGAAGATGCACATGGTGCTTTGCGAACGTGCCAGCAGGCTGAGTTTCTCTTTCTCGGGCATCGGTGTACGACCTTCACCGCGAGTGAGGATGATGGTCTGTACCCTCTCCGGAATGGTGAATTGGGATTGGAGAGCAGCGGCGGCAGCCTGAAATGAAGAGATCCCCGGAGTGATGTGGTAATGCATACCATATTGGTCGAAGAAATTCATTTGCTCCTGGATGGCACCATAGATACAAGGGTCGCCTGTGTGCAGACGGACTACCAACTGTCCACGGTCATAAAACTCTTTCATCAAGGCAAATTGCTCTTCGAGAGTCATGGAAGCCGAACTGCGTATGGTAGCACCGGCTTTGGCACATTCTGTCAGTTCGCGGGGGACGAGACTGCCGGCATAAAGTATCAGGTCGGCTTCTTCGAGAAAGCGACGTCCGCGTACGGAGATCAGCTCCGGATCGCCGGGACCGGCTCCGACAATTTCGATGTGCCCCTGACGTACGGAGGCGGCGTCCATGGCGATGGCTACAGTAAAGTTAGCGCCTTTTTGTTTGGGCAGGAGTAAGGGACCGCCTCCGGAAGAGAGTAGGGCAGAGGCTTCGGATACACTGGGAGTACCCATGTGCTTGTTGACCACTTCACTTGGAGTGGGCACCTCTATTTTGCTGAGTTGACTGGCGGTGTAAAGCCGGGTCTGATAAGCCTCTGCAAGTAGTTTGAGCACCGGTTCGTCTTTTTTTTCTTCAATGGAAGATACGGTACGTATGGCAAGAGGGATCATGTTGGCTTGCACCACAACATCCATCAGATGGGTAATGACGGTATCCACCGGATGGGCATCGCGGGCCAGTCCGACTCCCATATGCAATACCGGTGGGACGTAGTAGAGTGCCGGAGTGTCGGAGGTGTTGTAAATGAATGGAGTGACAAGCAGGAGCAAGTCATATTTCCGGAGATCCATATCCTCAAATTTGTAGAATACATCGACGTGAGGAGGCAAGGTATGTTCCAACTGTGTTGTGCCTTCGTCGCGAATGTCGAGTAATAGAGCTGTTGGTTTGCAATCGACAAAGAGTGTGATCAGATGATTCATATCCGATGATTCGGCCGGGACTGTTTGCCAACCGTATTTTTTGCCAAGAGTATCGAGGGCCCAAAGACCGGTACGGTCACTCCGGGTGGTAATCACAGGTTCGGCTCCCAGAATGCTTGCCACATACCGGGTCAGTCCGTTGGCTCCACCAATATGTCCGGACAGGACAGAGACAGCATAACGTCCTGTGCTGTCTACACAGACAACGGCGGGATCTTTATGCTTGTCTTCAATATGGGGAGCAATGGCACGGATACAAATTCCCATAGCTCCGATGAAGATAATAGCATCGAATTTATGGAATATCTCAGGAACGGCCTCCTGAAGATTGGAAATAGAGTGGCAATCTGTGTCTGTGCCGGTAGAAAAGATCTCTGATTCGGGAAGTTCCTGTTCCAGTGTCTTGGCCAGTGCTATGCCGGCTTCTGATATGACAATAATGGCTGTTTTCATATATTTTTATAGATAAGGAGAGTCCGGAGCTGAAGCCACCAGGATCTCTATTGGATTATATTCATTTATTGCGACTCTTGTTCCGCCGAGAAAACAAAGTCCGGATTCGTTGGCGGCTTCGATGAAATGCGTTTTACTTTCTTCGGATACGGAGTTGAAAACGATGCGTGCTCCGGGAAGAAGCTTATGCCGGACCCGGGATATGATTTCTTTCAGCCGTCCGCCATGTCCGCCGATAAAAACTGCATCAGGACAGGGATAAATGGCGGTATCTGTTTCAAGGAAGTCACCGATGACGGTGGTAATGCCCGGAGTACCGAAACGCCGGCTGTTGATTTCCATCAGTCGCTTGCCTTCGGGGCGGATCTCAAAAGATGTGACATGCAGATGGGGAAATTGTAATCGGGCTTCGATAGAGACGGAGCCGGTGCAGAAGCCGATATCCCAGAAAGAAGTCCGTCGGTTTAGTTCCAAGGCACTCAAGGTGAGCAGGCGGATAGGGGCTTTGGTGATCATCCGGGCACGTCCGTCAAGCAGTTCGAATGCTTCGTCGGGGATGCCGAAGAAACGAGGGGAGAGTATTCCTCCGTTTACAGATTGCAGTCCGTCACCTGTAGTTAAAATCAGGCAATTGGGATATTCAAATGTTTCTGCGGCTGCCTCTTCAAGCGTCATCCGGCGAATCAGTTCTTTTGTCGGATGTCCCAGATGTTCACCTATGTACATGGTATAATCGTTGTAACCATAGTCCAGCATCCGGCTTGCAATGGTAGCAGGCGTATGTTCGCGATCGGTGAGGATTCCCATCTTGGGAGTACGTTCTATCAATGCACGATCAAATCCATGCCATGGACGTCCGGTAAGGGAGATGGTGCGCATATCATCGTAGGGCATCACTAATCGGTGTGCCAGCGTTTGCAAAGAGTTAAAAGAGGGATAGAGCCGAATCTCCGCATCGGGCAGACGTCGGCGGATCGTGTTGGCAAAGCCGAAAAAGATAGGGTCACCCGAAGCAAAGACAATGATATGGGGATGTCCTGCATAACGGGCGAATACCTGGTCGAGAGGAACGGTGATGTCGATCCACTTTGCTCCGGCAGGGAGCAGTGGGGCAACAATGTCGTGATGGCGCGCTCCTCCTGAAAAGACACATCCTTGGTCTATCAATGCCTTGACGGAAGGTGAGAGGTAAGGCGAAGGACTGTCGTCGAGACCTATAACGGTGAAAAGGTTATGGGGTGTACCCTCTTCCGCTCTCTTCCCGACAGGGAGAGAAGAAAGAGTAGGTCGGGTTGTTTCTGAGGTCTTCATTCTTTTTATATAATGAACGATTCTAATAAATAAAATGTCTGTATACCGGTCGTCTGCTATACGTCTCTTCCGGGTCTGAGTTGTTCCGCATCGGGATAGCAAAGAATGGCATTTACCAGGGTGGCAGCCAGATTACTTCCGCCCTTGCGTCCTTCCACAATCAGTTTGGGGATGCGGGTGAAGGGCTTTGTCATGTGTTTTGACTCTTCTACATGGACAAACCCTACGGGAGCGGCTACGATACCTGCCGGTTGCGCTTTCTCTTTCCGGATCAGATCACAAAGTTCCATCAGTGCTGTGGGGGCATTACCAAAGACAAAGAGTGCATCAGGATGTTCTTCCACAGCCAGGCGGATGCCCGCTTGTGTACGGGTGATCCCCTTTGAAGTTGCCATTTCGGCTACTCTTTCATCGTTCAAGTAACATTTCACTTCTACACCCAGACGCTGCAATGCACCTTTACGGATGCCGGAAGCTGCCATCGTTACATCTGTTACAATAGTCCGCAGATTTCCTGTGCGGATGGCGTCATAGAGAGAGGCCACAGCATTGGGATCAGTGTAAAGCAAACGTTCCATCTCGAAGTCGGCTGTCGTATGGATAGCATGCAATAAGGCCCATTTCCGGTCGAGTGGAATATCACGGTTCTTCAATTCCGTCTCGATGGTGCGGAAACTGCGTATCATGATGTCTTGTCCGATACCGGTTGCTTCACTGCGTGTTTCGCGATAGTATCCCCGTGGAGTAATTATGTTTTGGTTAAATGTATATGTTTGTGAGTTACCAATCAGAACGACCGTAAACATATCCACAGTTTCCGGATCGAATGCGGCGAGAGTGGTGATGTGTATTTCCTGTTCTTCACGACCAGCCTGCCGAACATAGCCTACAGGGGTTTCCGGTGAGCGTCCTTCGCGCAGAAAGATTTCGCGCAGACGATAAATTTGCCAATAGCGCCCATCACTCTTGGGATTGTATACAGCCGTCACAAAGTCGGCCTGGGCTGCAGCGAGGATACGGCGCTCGATACGTTCCCATGGTGTCATCAGGTCTGATAGAGAGATGACACAGAAGTCATGCCCGATCGGTGCACCAAGTAGTGAGGCCGCTTTCTGGAAAGCGCTGATTCCCGGTAAGGCAATGATTTCTACGTTACTCTGACGTTCGCGTTTCATTTCGTAAATCAAGGGTGTCATGCCATAGATACCGGCATCTCCGGAGCTAATGACACAAACGGTCTTTCCTTGTTCGGCATATTCGAAAGCCTGTTCGGCGCGGGCACGTTCGCGTTTCATCCCGGTGTCGATACACTCGGCGTCCGGACGGACAAAATCACGTATAAAACGGAAATAATATTTATATCCCACCACTACATCTGCTTCGCGTACAGCGGCGAGCACGGCAGGAGTGATATCCTGTTCGCTTCCCGGCCCAATGCCGGCTACGATAATTTTGGATTGTTTCATAATGATAATCTATAGTGAAATTCTTGGATTCATTTCCGGCTTGAACTATACCTATACCGGCTTGAACGGCAAAGATACGGATTAATCCTTTTTCTGCCCTTTATTCAGGGACATAAATGATCTTTCCATTCTCGAGTTCATAGGCTACACCTACTTTCTTTCCTCGTTTACCGGATGATTCTTTCTGTTCGGATGGAGTATATCGTTTAATCTCTTTACCTTCTTTGGTGATAATCTCCATGTTCTCTTGTCCGGGATTCTTTACCATCGTATAATCTTCTTTGGAGAAAATTTCGGTCATATTGAATCGGCTGACGAGTGCTACCATCAATGCCACAGCAAAAACCATGGCTACATCGAATAAGTTGGCTACTGTTCCCATCGGGTCAGTATCATTCTGGTTGTGTAGAAGTTTGTTTCGTGCCATGGATTAGGGTTTTACTGATAAATTCAAGGTCGTTTATTTCACGGGCATACCAACGTTGCCGGATTTGCAGGGTGACCACTCCGATAGCAGCTATAACCATACCTACTACAGTGGTGGCAAATGCTACTTGCATATTGTAGGCCATTGAAGCAATGTCTCCTGTGGCCAGACCTACAAGTGCGGGACCCATTGGGATTAATGTACCCATTAGTCCGAGCATGGGACCCAGCTTGACAAATGTACGTGAACGTCCCAATTCTTGTTCGGCATCTACTTCAAAGTTAGCAAGCAATCGCTCACAATAAGCTGCATTGTCCCGATGCGTATAAAGCTTGTATACACAGCGTTGTAGGGGGGTACTTCTGTCTCCGGTAAGGGAATCCGCTTTTTCTTCGATATTGTCGGGAGTCAGTTCTTCCAACTGCTCGGCAAGAGATTTTTGAGTATGTACCCTACGATAAAATTCTCCGAAGAAGCCGCCTGCAAGCAGTACAGCACGCGCAAAGAATAGTAACAACAGAACTACCACCGGGACAAGTAGCCCGTTGGATATCCAGAAAAGCGCATTTGATATTGTTTCCATATTTATAATTGTTATTTCTTTAGTTGTTTCCTGTGCTAACGACACTAAGCAGTACGATAAACAGATTGGTGATGAAGAGTATTTCAAGTCGTAATTTCCGTTCTCCTACTATGTTTTTCAAGAGTAGGCTCAGTCCGGATATCAGTATAAAAACAGCAACTGAAGAGATGCCGGTGATCAGTCCGAAGCTGACTCCCGGAAAAGCGAAGAACAACTGTATAAGCAGATAGGTTAGTATGCCCGCCATTAGCAGTCCGGGATAAAAATTCAATATGTATGTAACTGTCCGTTGGAAAAGTGTCCGCTGTTTTGAGGTGTCTGCAAAACAGTTGAAGCAAAAAGTGATCATTATTGAGGCTTCGAACGTGACATATACTGAAAGGGTCAGTATGTGTGGGGCAGAGGCCAGCAGAGAGTTTATCTCTGTTGGCGATTGTTCCGTAGCCCATGGACCTATACAAATAAGGAAAACCGTATAGACAAGTGCTGACAACCAGATTCCCCATCGCGGATAGAAACCGGTTTTGAGAAGGAAACTTAAAACGATGAAACCGATTAGTAAATGAATGATATGTTCCATAAACTTATTTTTTACGTTTCAGCAGGTATATTACTCCACCGAATACTAAAAGGACAATAACGCCGGTAAGGATGCCATTTACCACATTCTTTTTCCGGTTTTCCGTTTTCGTGAGTTTCTCCTCTTTCAATACGATATCTTTTCCTTTTTCGTTTCCTGCCTGATGGACTTCTTGCATAACCAGACGATAACTTTCAGAATCATTGTTGTCCAAGTGACCTTCTACAAATTGCTGAAGCTTTCGGTTATCGCATACAAATTCTGTACAGGCGGCACCGGCTTCGCGGGTGATTTGCGCATGTAGTCGGGCTGTTACTTTCAATTGTTCGTCGCTCGCTTTCCAGTATCCTTTCCGGGCACTTTCAAGCATGACTGAGGTCATTGCCTGATAAGAAGCCGGATTAATTCTTTGGAAATAGTCCCGGATACCCAAATGGTTTTCATCTACAATGTACATTTTATAGAGATCGTTGAAGATCTCTTTATCCATTGCCGATGGACGGGTGGCATGCCATCCGAAGATATTACGGAATATTTCACCGAACATTTGCGCGGTGGTGGCACCTCCTTTCATCCGTTCTTTCACGAAAGTTGGGTTGAGCACGGTAGCTCTCGCCTCTACAGCGATTGCTTCGTTGATATTCTGCATCCGTTTGTTGTTTCGATTGCGATAGTCAGCCATTAAGGCATCCGGTTCTTTACCGGTCAGTGTCTTCACTGTCAACGACAGACCTCCCATAAATTCGTATACATGGTCAAGTGAAAGTGGTCCCCAGGTATTACTTTGCCGGGGTTGTATCACTACATCAGTTTCGGAAAGGGCGGAAGCAAAAAGGTCTTTTTGCATACCTCCCCAGTTCACTTCATCACCATAGGCGGCTCCCATATTGTTCAGATATCCGTCTACTAACTCCGATTCATGATCCCATCGGTCACTCTTTTCTGTATATGCCATCATACCGGTACTATATCCGCTGTTGACAGGACCAAATACACGCATGACTGACATCTCACGTGCTCTTTTGGGTGATACTCCTTTTTCTACCAGCAGTTTTTCCTGCAAGCGTGTACCGGAAGAGACATAATTAGGGTATGCTTTGTCGTCTGCGGCCGAAGCAAGGCGAACGGCATCGGTTAGCATAGTCAGTCGGGAACCCGCTATGTCACGTAGTTGTCCCGACACTTGTACGACGACGTTGACTCTGGGCCGGCCTAACTCTGAGGAAGGCACTAAGCGTAGATCGACCACACGTCCCATTTTGTCGCGTACAGGTTCTACGCCTAACATCCAGAATACTTGTGCCAGCGTAGCCCCTTCGGTCGTGATAAATTCACCGGCCCAAAAAGAGTAGCTTACTTTTCGTGGATACTCTCCGTTGTGATTCTCACGATAGGCTTTCAGTGTGGCTTCTGCCAATCGTTTGCCTTCTTCCCATGACAATATGCCCGGAGTTGTTTCTACATTGATACTATACATGTTCCGTCCCGTCGGCAGGACATTCGGATTGAGTACCGGATCTCCACCGGGAGCCGGAAATACTGTGCCACCTTTTAATCCGCGTAGCATGGCGTTCAATTCGTTACCGGTGGATGAAACTAAAAGCGCATGATAACGGAGTGCCTCTTGCAATTCGGGGGCGATCCCTGTGGTATCCTTAGGCGGATTTTGTAACAAGGGGATTAACCGTTGTTTGGCTATGGGTAAATAGTGATGGGTGATGTAGCCAAAATCTTGTAACTGTTCGGTCGTAATTTTACCTTTATCGCGATCACGTTTCGCCATTTGATAGGCTAAAGGATCGGCACTGACTGCAAGTGTGGTGGTAAGCAGGTCTCTCGCAGAATAGGTTTCACCGAGGGTATAATAAGCTCCAATCGTTTTTTCATTGGCTATCTCTTCGGCAAATAGATCAATACGTTCCAGTTCTTCGGCGGTATAAGGACGACTGGATACAGAATCTAATTTGAGGTCACGATGTAGCCCCAACTTTATGACCTCTTTTTTTATGCGGATTCCCAAAGTCCGGTTTTTCTCTATGTCTTCGGAAAGTATTTTGTGAATGTCTTCCAGTAAAGAAGTGTATCGTTGACGCATTCCGCTTTCCACATAGGGAGGAGTCAAGTGGGTGACAAGCACAGCATGAGTGCGACGTTTGGCAATGATACCTTCACCTACGTTACCGGTAGTATAATAATAGAAGTGAGGTAAGTCACCTACCAAAGCATCTGCCCAATCATTATGAGAAAGGGCTACATTTTTCCCCGGAGTATATTCAAGGTTGCCATGCGTGCCGAAATGAATTAACGCGTCTGCCTGAAACCCTTTTTGTACATATAGATAAGGTGCCAGATAACTGTGCGGCGGTGCGACCGGCATGCCATGAACGAGTTTGAAATCATCGTCCCCCAATGCAGGACGGGGCTGAGGGAAAAGCAGGATGTTGCCGAAGCGGAGGCAGGCAATGGCTAATTGTGCTTCTCCTTGAGGGTTTGTTCCGGTCAGTAAATGGCCCGGAGCATCTCCGTAACGTTCAGTAACTTCTTTGTATTTATCCGGTTCGATTGCTTCATGTACCCACTTTTCATACTGTGTTTTAGTCAGCCAAACCGGATGGGCTGTCTGTAGAAACCTTTCTTGAGCTCCGGTAGCGTATGAACCCATTACAGCTCCATCCCGGTAGATTTGTTTGCCGAACTCCTCGACAGTAGCAGGAAGCCCGCTGACATCATAACCTTCGGTGCGTAACCTTTTCAGAAAGTTGTAAAGTGACGGAATCACTTCCATTCCACTGGCCAATAATGCATCTTTGCCCGGTGTCTTGAAGTAACAGATGGCGATGCGTTTATCCGAGTTGGGTTTAGTACGTAAATCCAGATATTTGTGTACATGGCTGATGAAGTTATCCACTCTTTCCATTTCCGGTTCGTGCAGATAATATCCGCTTTTGTGTAAATTCTGTGTAGCAATTAACAAAGGTGTCATTCCTCCGTCTATTTCGGGGACGAGGACACGAGCTGTAAGGGTTCCGCCACTGACGGGTTTCATCGGATCAAGCCACTCTTCCCGTGACTGAATAAGGGGGAAAGGATTGAAAATGGGGATATTTTCGGTATGCAGCCAGTTAATCAGCGAATCATCTCCAAGTCTTCCCATGGGAAGGTAAACCAATGCATCCGGATGTAGAGAACGTAGCATCTCTTCCCGCTTTTCCTTTCCTGCTATGGGATAAACATTAAATCCGGCTTGTGTCATTTTGGATATTAATGTGTCTACATGTGCTCTGTTACCTTCCATTGGAAAACTGACTCCGGAGATGAAAGCGATTTTAGGTCCGTTTTCATGGAAAATACCTTTTTGACGCAGGTATTGTTCAAGGGCTTTCTGAGTCTCGAAGTATTTTCCATATTCTTGATGATAAAATAGATTGTTGGGTAGGCGAAGAGGGGCATCAAAAGTTTCAATGTTCCAGCGTGTCGGTGTGGCAATGTGTCGGAGATAACGTAATCCGTTCCGGTAATTCTGTCGGCAGGCATCCCCGAAATATTGCATAAGCATGGCTTCCTGCTCAGGGGTGATATTCCTGTTGATAATTGTATTGAAGTTACGCAGTGAAATCGTGAAAAGTGGAATACCGGCCGATGCGGCACGTTCCGCCTCCTTCATTTGTCGATCGTTCAGGTTGAGGCTGCGTCCATAGAGAACTACGGCATCATAGCCCTTAAAGGACTCCAAATTTTCGGTTTGTATGCAAGTAACTTCTATATTCCGGCTATCGTTGTTCAATACTATGTCGGCAGCTTGTGCCGGTAGCGGATTGACAATCAGGATCCGTGTCGGGGCCATCCAATAGCGGTAGCCGATAGTAAAGGCAATAGCCAGAAGCAATACGCTTCCGGCTATGTACAGTGTTCTTTTATGACGAAATAAGGTCAATACTTTCATGTTATCTTCTTGTTTTCTTTCTGCATTTTCGTTCGATATATCTCACTCCGAGTACAACTCCGCTTAATGAACAAACCGTGCCGCCAAGCAGCAATACCCACAGTACACTTTTACGAAGTGTAGGAGAGGAGTTCAGTCCTTGTATGCGTAGTCTGTGCAAAGCGGTATACATCCAGTATTTCCAACGGGCAGTGCTATTGACGTATCGGACTGTGGCTGTTTCCGGATGAATGTAATAACAACTGTGGTCGGGATCGTCTACTGTGATTTTCCATACCGGTAATAAACTGCGGTCGCGATACATCCTACTCATGTCGCGGTAGTAAGTTTCGAATTTATCAATCAATTCGACCTTCAGATGGATGCTGTCCCCATGGATTGTCCTTACTGCGTCAGTAACCTGTTTTTTGTCCAAATTCAACGGATGGGGCAGAGAGTCGGAGGCATCGATGTACAGATCTCCTTCACTCCGTTTTACTATGTAGTAGGGTTTTGAACGGAAATTACTCCATTCCACCTGGCGTACGTCCGGATATTCGGTTAGTATTTGCCGATAATCCAATAGATACTGATCCGGTTTGGGTGCTCCCTTCTTTATTTCCCGTGTGGGGTTCCTGTCCAATACCGGTTTGCTGATCCATGCCGGCACTTCCGCCAGTGACATCATACCGCTGAAACAGAATGTCAGAACAAAAAGTCCAAAAACAATTCCCGTTACATAATGCCAGTGATACCACTTTTTACGATAGGGTGAGAATTTTCCTTTTTGCTTTCGTGATCGACGCCATACATCAATACCTACCCACAATCCGGCAATAGTCATCAGGCATCCGATACCGGATAACCAGATTACCGTAATGCTCCATAAAGCGGCATCTTGGCGGAGCCAAGTAAAATAAACCCAATGAGGAATGGCTCCCAGCCATGCCCAGAAACGTTCGTTACGGGTAGTGAACTGCAAGACTTCTCCGCTTTGCGAACCAATGTATAGCTGGTGCTTTTCTGTGTCGGCAAAGTGAAATTTATAGATGGGAAACTCTCTTTTCAGACTGCCGAAGGGTATCCATTGATCCAGTCGGTTCAAAGTATCGATTCTGTCTATCGGTGCGTTACACCATAGAGAGGCTACCCGGTGGATGCGGCTTCCGTCTATAACCGGAAGTGCCTGAACGGAGTCGGCCGGAAGATTGTGTTCACCTTTGTCCGTACGGATATGGAATATGGTTTGTCCGAGGTATCGGTCTAAACGGATTCCCTTAACTTTTTCTCCTTCGGGCAGGCGAGAAGTAATTTCACTGACAGAAGGCAGAGAAGGAGACAGAGGCTCCAGCTTTTCTAATTTTTCAGCTTGTGATGCACGTGGAAATCCGTGGTACATCATGACAAAAGCCGATAGGAACCAAACTAAAAACAGGATACTGAGCAGTGTGCCCAGTACCCTGTGAATGGTATACATGAATTTCGTGATCATCATTATAAAGTATAAGATGCGGAAAGCATGAAGTTACGAGGCATGCTTGGTATTAACTGATTACCAAGTGCCTGATTACAGTATTCTTTATTGAACAGATTATTGATGTTGACTCCCAGGCGCACATTGCTCTTTAATGTATAAGAGAAACCGAGGTCGGTCAGCCAGTAAGCATCGAACGAGCTCGTATTATCCGAGTTGCGGTATACTTTGTCCTGAAAACTGGTAGAAAAGTTTACTCCCAGTCCCTTTAACACGCCTTTGGATACGGTGTAAGCGCCAAAAGCATAGAATGTGTTTTTAGGAATGTAGGCATATTGTTTGCCTTTGCTTGAAGTGGTCGGCATATAAGGGTTGTCGGCTAAATCGCGTACCTTTGCATCGGTATATCCGTATCCGGCGCTCATCGACAAGTTGTAGATGGGACTCCAGGTAATGTCAATATCGAATCCTTTGGAATCCATTCTGCCTACTTGTCCCACAACTTTCTTGTCCAGTTCTACGCCGTTGGCAATATCGCCTTTGTTGGCAAGAGTCTGGCGGATATTATCCTTATTGATATAGAACAAACTTACGTTAGTCTGCAATGTACGTGTGATCTCGTATCGTGCACCCACTTCTACCTGGAAACCTTTCTCCGGCTTGAATACCTCTTTACCATTTACGGGAGTGAACTCTTTTCCATCCTTGTCGATATAAATGGTGTTAGCGTCATAAAATGCGCGGATAGGCTTGAAGTAAGTACCGTATGAACCGTAAACAGATAGTTTTTCAATAGGCAGATATACCAATCCGGCACGGAAGGTGAAGGCACCATTGGTTATTTTATTATAAGCATCGTCATCCGGTTTATCATAATGGCGTCCTCCGTCACTGGTGTTCAGGTTAGCAGTCTTATACATAAAAAGATCGTAACGTCCGGCCAGCATCATTTTCAGTTTATCACTGAATTCCACCAAGTCTTGCAGATAAAATCCGTGGGTAAATGTTTTCTGTGCAGTAACAAATCTGAAAGGAGCTTCCATCCAACCAATGCTGTGAGGGTTGTATACCGAGCCATGTCCTGTGGTTCCGGGACCGGTGGCTCCGGTGCTTCCATTGCCATAGGCCATATAAGAGTCACGCATCAAGGATACAAAAGAATAACCGCCCAAATAGTTGTGTGCAACGTCTCCCGTATAGAACTTTCCGCTTGCCTCCAATTGATTGTTCACAGTTTTAGCGATATGTGAAAAGCGTAGCGGGTAACTGTAGTAGATGGAGTCCAGGCAGATATACTTTTTGGTATCATTGCCCTGTTTGTCTTTGGTCATGTAATAATGATCATAGATAGGACGGTCGCTTGTGAGGTAGTCCAGTGATTCGGTACCGAAGTAGTCAATGTCGTCATAGGTATAAGACAATTTCTCCATCAATTTGAAAGCTTCGCTGAATGTGTGCTTATACATGGCGGAAACATTGAATCCACGGTTGTACATAAAGTCCGATTCACTGTTGTAGCGGGCTTTCTTGTTCAGTTCGGGCAGGGCATCCCCCTTACTCAGATATTTGCTGCCGTCTGTGGCTGAGAGGATGTCATAAGACATTGTGGGAGGTAAACCGATTTCTGTCGGATAGAAATCGCGGTTAGCTCCGATACGGATATCCAATTCGTCATTTTCTGTCAAATGCCCTCCTAAGGCCAGATAGCCGGAGAGACGTTTGGTAGCATTGCTTCTCCATCCTTCCTGATCCTGCCAATTGACGCTGGCACGGTAGTTCAATGGTCCTATCAGTTTACCGCCCAAAGCCATTGTGGCCTGCTTGTTATAGTAACTGCCATAAGCCAGGCGGGCATAGACACTTTGCTTGCTTACAGGAGCCTTGCGGACAATATTGAGGACACCACCCACAGCGGATTGTCCGTAGAGTACTGAAGCCGGACCTTTTAACAGTTCGATGCTTTCCACAGCCGATAAGTCCATGAACGGATAAGAGTTGTCAATAGACGAGCGTTCGTCACGTACCCCGTCTACCATGATTACAGAATTATCGAATCCACGGATTGAGAATTGGGTAAACGCTCCGTAAGAGGTACGAAAGCGTACACCGGGAAGGAAGCGGGAGGCTTCCTGTATATCCCGGATGTTTCGTTTCTCAAGCATTCCGGAAGTAATGGAGTTGGTTGAAATAGGAATGAACTTTGCCGGAACATCCAGTTTCAAAGCATCGGTCTTGCGTCTGTAGTTGGTTGCCACTACTACTTCATTGATTGAAAATACAGAATCGTTGAAGTTAGTATATTCTTTATTTTTCTGTTGTGCCTGTGAGGGAAGTAATAGAGCACTCCCCAATGCAGCTAATATGATTCTTTTCATTTGTCTTTGTCTTTTGCATATTTGGCTTTTTTCTTCATTATATCCACCATCTTATGCTTTAGCATAAATTGGGCATGATCGATAAACAGTTGTTGGATGGCGGGTATTTCGCCCAACCCCTGCATACGTACATCTACTTTCAAACCTTCTTTTTCAAGGGCTTCTTTCCAGTCGACGGCTATATCGTTATTGGCGTGATCACCTGCCACAAACATGAACGGAACCAGCGTAACCTGTTTCGTTTTGTTATCTTTGAGTTGCTGAAGCATGGTGTCGAAAGTAGGATAACCCTCGATAGTGCCTACATGAAAGTTTTTTAATCCTTTGGCTTTCAGTATGTAGTCGATCATTGCATAAGTGGCGGTACTGGGAGTGTAGGTTCCATGACCCACAAGTACTACACTTCCTTTTTCCGGTTTGCCTGCACCGAGGATATCTACTACTGCCTCAGCATCTTCTACCGAATAGAGCAGCGGGTTACCTACCCGGATCTCTTTAAAAAAACGGGCTACTGAAGCAACATCACACCTCAATGATTCCATTTCAACGCCTTCTATGATATTGGTGCTTTGCACAATGACGTGTGTATAGCCATCTCCGAGAAGTTTCAGCAGCGCTTCCAGCGGATTAGGTTTTTCAATGCCACGAGCTTTGAGGCGGCGCATTACGATACGTGAGGTATAAGCTTCACGCATTTCCATTTGCGGAAATGCTTCTTTGGCTTTCGCATTGATGGCATCGATCGTCTTGGTGCGGGTGTCATCATAGGTAGTGCCGAAGTGTACCATAAGCAAGGCGGCTTTATCACCCGGCTGCATGCCGGCCAGCATATCGGAGGCCACGAAGTTCCCCCCTTCGTGCGCAGAGCAGAAGAGGGAAACTAACAAGAATAAAGAGAGAATATATGTTTTCATTGTTTATTTCTTAAAACGAAGGGTTAAACTTACATATGCCATACGTCCCGGAGAGAGGAGTGCGTAGTTCACACCGTTAGGACGAGTATCACGTTTGTTGAAAATATTGTCGAGGCCCATACCGAAGTCCAGTCCCAAGTGTTGGAAACCTGTCAGTGAGTGTTTCACATTCAAGTTCCATACGCCATAGCCCGGAGCGTCACCGTAGCTATGTCCCGGGTGGAAGCGTTTGCTTTGGAAACGACCGTTGATATTTACGTTCAGCATATAGTCGTTCCATGCATGTGTGTAGTTTCCTGCTACGGTTCCGGTGTGGCGTACCGAGCGGTCTATGTTACCCCATATACCGTCCACACTCTTGCCACGTGCATAAGCGTAAGCATAGTTTCCGTTCAGGCTGAAGCCTGCGCCGAGGTTGGTGGCTGCGTTTACTTCAAAACCTCTGACAACACCTTTGTCGAGGTTACCATAAAGTTTGTAATTGGCTAATGCCTTTGTTTCAGAGTCTGTCAGATTGAATTCTTTCTGGGCCTGAGCACGTAACTCTTCACCGTTAGGAAGATCTACAAGTCTATATGTAGTAGAATTAATCATATCATCTATATAATTCAAATAACCGGTAACAGAGACATTTAAGCGGTTTGTATTGTATTCCAAGTTAACAGAATAATAATTACTGTGTTCCGCTTTCAAATCTTTATTACCTTGTGTGATCGTTTTGCCTTTATTCATATAATAATAAAGTTCGTCCAGACCAGGGGCACGGTAACCGGTGGAGTAAGTACCACGAATATTGAAAGCACCTACTGAATACATCACAGCCACTTTCGGAGTGAAGCGTCCGCCTGCCAGCTCGTGATAATCATAGCGTACGCCGGCAATACCGGTCAGACAATTCCATAATTTAATTTCGTGTTGCGCATAAGCGGATGCCGTATACACTGACTTGTCCACCCTTGCACTGGGACGATCCAGGCTTTCAGAGCGGTAATCCACTCCCAGTACCGTCATGTTGTTTTTGGCAAAGTTGAAGATTCCCTTTAGCTCTGCATCATAAAAGTGCTGCTCTTTGGTTTTGGCGTAATCTCCAATAGCAATCTTATTTTTATCGTCAGCTACAGTATATTTGTAGTTCTGCATATAGTTATCATTCATCAAATCGAGTTGGATGGAAGAACGCTTGTTGATTTTGTAACGTCCTCCCAAACCGAAGTTATACGATTCGTAATGTAGGTCATACTTGGAACCTCCATCGATATCCGCTGTGTATACAGGGCGGTCCGTCAACTTCCAATAGTATCCTCCGTTAGCATAGAAAGAGAGCTTTTCAGTCGGTTCGAACGTGAATTTCTGGTTTACCAGATTAGAATGGAAACCATTGGATGTAGCTGATACGGTCGGTACTGTCGATACATTACCTTTTTTATCAGTAACATATGCCAGATCGCTGTTCTGCCATCCTGCACTTTGTTCGTGTTTATAGGAGGTATATGAGCCGAACTTTTCTGTTGCAATATCCGCATTTACCATTTGTGTCAGTTGGCGATGATCTTCATATCGGATGGTAGAAGTCACCTGCATCAGTTCTCTCGGTTCGTTGGTGATGATATTGATCACACCGGCAATGGCGTCAGAGCCATAGAGTGACGAACCGGCACCATCCAGCACTTCGATGCGTTTCACACGGCTCATATCAATGCGTGAGAGGTCGATATTATTAGATGTATCTCCGGTCAGTTTACGTCCGTTGATCAGAATCAGCACATATTTATTGGAGAGTCCGTTCATCATCAGGTAAGATCCCATTGAGTTGGTAGAGAACGAAAGAGAAGGAACCAGCATGGTCATTGCCTGCTGAAAGTCTGTGATACCGGCTTTCTTTATTTCATTGGCGGTTACTACTTCCACCGGTGCCGGTGTGTTTTTGAGCCTTTGGTGTGTACCGGTACCTGTTACAACTACAGGATTCAGGTCAACACTCATCTCTGTCTTCTTGCCTGTCGCGTGTTGTTGTGCAAATGCACCCATTGCCGCGCATCCTCCCATGAGGATGGTCAGTAAGCATCTTTTGTTCATTGATGTTTTTGAATAATGTGTTAGTAAACGGCCTTCCTGACCCCGGGAGGGCACTGTTATCTATGTCTGCTTCGGCAGGTTTCCTGACTATCCCTTTTTGAAAAGCTACCTTCCCGTCATGCTTTACAGGCTATGACAGTGGTATATGTAGAAATGCTTTTCTTATCTTCTTCCGATTATGATGGCAACAGTAGAAGAGCAGGGGGATCACAGTAGCGGGCACTGTTCGGGATTTACACCCGATTCCCTTTTATGCAACGAACAGAAAGTTCGGTATGCATCACCTAAGCGGCTGCAAATATATACATTTATTAGATTATATAGAAATAAATTAAAAAATATACCGATTAATAGGTACATATAAAAAAGTCCTGATAGACGCTTTGTTTTTGGAAATTTGACATTCTGCATCCTCCTTTTAGAATCTCTATTTTGATGAAAAAGAGGCTCTAAAAGAGGAAGATGCCGATTCAGCCTTTATTGAGGCACTGATGGAAAGGGAGCCGGATTCTCGCTGTCGGAGTGTATAAAGGAAGATGAATCTTATATTTTTCATTAACAATTCTTCATCTATTGGTTTTTATCCTTATCTTTGTCCCGAATTGGTTTCGAATGAAGACTTTCGTCATTCGGATTAAAAGGGAATCGGGTGTAAATCCCGGACAGTCCCGCTGCTGTGAAGCTTCATCGATATCTTGAAACAATCCTTTCGCCACTGACGTGGGGGGAATACCTCCGTCGGGAAGGCTTCAAGATTAGAAGTCAGTCAGAAGACCTGCCGTTCATCAAAGGCTGTTTTTACTCGTGGGATTAGGAAAGCAGTACGAAAAAAGTATTTAATCAGGAAAAAAAGAAAGGTGGTGTGCCTGTGAAAAAGGTATGTCCGTGTTGTGGTGCTGTGTTTCAATGCCGGCACGACAATATATTATTATGTCATTGTGCTACGGTAAAGCTCGACTCGCTGCAACGTGCTTATATCAAGGAGCATTTCCCGGACTGTTTGTGTCACGATTGCCTAAAGAAAATACAAGAAGGGGAATTGGCCTGTAAGGCAAATCTTTCTTGTACGGATGGTGTGGGTGAAGTAACTGATCGACTCTCCGGGGATATGTAAACAAGTATTCAATCAACATAACTTTTTATACTATGGAACTTTTAAGAAACCTGTTTGAGGGATACCCCAACCTTTGGGGTGGAGGAGTGGCACATTCCGTGCTTATCCTGTCGCTGGTCATTGCGTTTGGCATTATGCTGGGTAAAATAAAAGTAGCAGGCATCTCTCTGGGAGTTACCTGGATTTTGTTTGTTGGCATTGTCTTCGGACATTTTAATCTGAATCTGAACGAGCATTTATTGCACTTTCTGAAGGAGTTCGGACTTATCTTATTTGTATATTCCATCGGATTGCAGGTGGGGCCCGGATTCTTCTCCGCTTTTAAGAAAGGAGGATTCACCCTCAATATGTTGGCTATGATCGTTGTCTTTGCAGGAGTCATCATTACCCTTGCATTGCATTTTATAACCGGAATACCGATTACCACCATGGTAGGTATTTTATCGGGAGCGGTGACCAACACACCCGGATTGGGTGCTGCGCAACAGGCCAACAGTGACCTGACCGGGATAGATGCACCGGAGATTGCTTTGGGATATGCTGTAGCCTATCCGTTGGGCGTAGTGGGATGCATCATGTCGCTGTTAGGCCTTAAATATCTTTTCCGTATTAATACCAAACAGGAGGAAGCCGAAGCCGAACAGGGACTGGGACATTTACAAGAGTTGACAGTCCGCCCTGTTTCATTGGAGGTCCGTAATGAAGCTCTTCACGGTAAACGTATTAAGGATATACGTCCATTGGTAAACCGTAATTTTGTGGTATCGCGTATCCGGCATTTGAACGGAAAGAAAGAGTCGGAATTGGTAAATTCCGATACTGAGCTTCATCTGGGTGATGAAATATTGGTTATTGCGACTCCGATAGATATAGAGGCGATCACTGCGTTTTTCGGCAAACCGATCGAAGTGGAATGGGAACAGCTGAACAAAGAACTGATTTCACGCCGAATTCTGATAACCAAGCCCGAACTGAACGGTAAGACATTGGCGCAATTGAAGATTCGTAATAATTTTGGTGCCAGTGTCACCCGCGTCAACCGTTCGGGAGTGGATCTGGTGGCAAGTCCCCAGTTGCAATTACAAATGGGAGACCGTGTGACGATTGTCGGCAGTGAGTTGGCGGTGAGTCATGCAGAAAAGGTATTGGGTAATTCGATGAAACGCCTGAATCATCCGAATCTGATTCCTATTTTTCTGGGTATTGCCTTGGGATGTATCCTGGGTAGCATCCCGTTTATGTTTCCCGGAATTCCCCAACCGGTTAAACTCGGGTTGGCAGGAGGCCCGTTGATTGTTTCGATTCTTATCAGCCGTTTCGGCCCGCAGTATAAGCTGATTACTTATACCACTATGAGTGCCAATCTGATGATAAGGGAAATAGGCATCTCGCTGTTTCTTGCTTGTGTCGGTCTCGGAGCCGGCGACGGATTTGTGGAAACCATTATCCATGAAGGTGGTTATGTGTGGATCGCTTACGGTATGATTATAACAATCGTTCCCCTGCTGCTGGCAGGTTTTATCGGACGTTATGCTTTCAAACTGAACTATTATACGTTGATAGGGGTGTTGGCCGGTTCCACAACGAATCCGCCGGCGTTGGCCTACTCCAATGATCTGACATCGTGTGATGCGCCGGCAGTAGGTTATGCTACAGTCTATCCGCTGACGATGTTCCTGCGTGTGCTTACGGCACAATTATTAATTCTTTCGTTAGGTTGAGTTCTAAATAATAATAAAGATAAGCAATGTGACAAGGAGAGTCTGGTGAAATGAAATGACTTATGTGCTTTCTCTTTCCTTTCTTTTTTGTACTTTTGCGCCCGATTTAAAAAGTGAGCAATTTTATGACTACAAATGAATCTTTGATTTCCATATCCAAGTTCATTGCCGGATATTCGGCCCATTTGATGGGAGCAGGTGTGCATACCTCCCGTGTGATCCGTAATTCAAAGCGTATCGGAGAAGCCTATGGAGTGGATGTGAAGTTGAGTGTGTTTCACAAAAACATCATTCTGACTATCATCGACAACGAGACGCGTGAAGCTTGCAATGAAGTGATTGATATCCCTCCCCATCCGATCAGTTTTGAACACAACTCAGAGTTGAGTGCCTTGAGCTGGGAGGTTTACGACAAACATCTGTCTTTACACGAATTGTCGGATAAGTTCAACAAAATCATATCGGCACCGAAAATAGATCCGCTATTTGTTCTTTTACTGGTCGGATTTGCCAATGCTTCATTCTGTAAGTTGTTTGGTGGCGATATTATTTCTATGGGCATTGTCTTTTCGGCTACCATCACCGGACTTTTCCTGAAGCAACAGATGCAGAAGAAGAAAATCAATCATTATATTATTTTCATTGTTTCCGCTTTTGTTGCGTCGCTTTGTGCATCGACGGCACTGATTTTTGATACCACTTCGGAGATAGCTCTTGCCACCAGCGTGCTTTATCTGGTTCCGGGTGTGCCGTTGATCAACGGTGTGATTGATATTGTAGAGGGATACATCCTTACGGGATTTGCCCGATTGACGGAAGCCGCGCTACTGATTGTCAGCATTGCGATAGGCCTGTCGTTTACATTGTTAATGGTTAAAAACAGTTTGATATGATAGCTTTAGATATTCTTTCCGATGGATTTTTTGCCGCAATAGCGGGTATTGGTTTTGGAGCCATATCCGATCCTCCGTTGCGGGCTTTCAAGATGATTGCGATACTTGCGGCAGCCGGACATGCCTGCCGTTATTGCCTGATGACTTTCCTGGGTGTCGACATTGCCACGGCTTCTTTGTTCGGGGCATTGGTTATCGGCTTTGGCAGTTTGTGGCTCGGGCGGAAGGTGTATTGTCCGATGACTGTGCTTTATATACCGGCATTGCTCCCGATGATTCCGGGTAAGTTTGCCTACAATATGGTGTTCTCGTTGATTATGAGTCTGCAAACAATGAACGAACCGGAGCGTCTGGGCAAATACATGGAGACGTTTTTCTCTAATGGCCTGGTTACCTGTACCGTTATCTTTATGTTGGCAGTAGGAGCTACCTTCCCCATGTTTCTGCTTCCTCACAAAGCTTTTTCCCTGACACGGCATTAATCAATTTATCTATTAAATAAAGAATCTATATTTTATGGAGATTTTCTGGAAAACTATTGCGTATTATAATTCTGCTACATGGATCTATCAGTTACTGATCATTGTCGCCGGCCTGCTGTTGACAGTGATGCTTATAAAGAATCCCCGTCCGTGGGTAAAGATGGGCATGAAGCTATATATGATTTTTCTGTATTTGTGGATTGCTATCGCATATTATGCCATCTGTTGTGACGAGCGCAGTTATAACGGGGCGCTGGCTATGTTCTGGGTGGTTATGGCCACGATATGGGTATGGGATGCCATCACCGGATATACTACTTTCGAACGTACATATAAATATGATATCCTTTCGTACGTATTGTTGATTTTACCATTTGTATATCCTTTGGTATCCATTGCGAGAGGACTTACTTTTCCAGGCATTACATCGCCGGTAATGCCTTGCTCGGTAACAGTTTTCACGATCGGTCTGCTTTTGTTGTTCTCCCGTAAGGTAAATATGTTTTTGGTGCTGTTCCTGTGCCATTGGTCGCTGATCGGCTTATCGAAGACTTACTTCTTTAATATTCCGGAGGATTTCCTTTTGGCCAGTGCAACGATCCCTGCCTTATATCTATTTTTCCGGGAGTATTTCCTCAACAACCTGCATGCCGATACAAAGCCTAAAGCAAAGTACATTAATTGGTTGCTTGTCTTTGTATGCGTATCTATCGGAATTTTACTTACCACCACCCTGTTTCTGGAGTTGATGCCGGGCAAGCAGCCGTAGCACTTTTTACCGGTAAAGATGCACCCTCACAGAGAAATATCCGTATCTTTGTAGGATAAAAACCGACAATAATGGAATGTAGGATGATTTCTCAATTTCTGATAGCGGCTCCTTCTTCGGGCAGTGGAAAGACAACGGTCAGTCGTGGATTGATGGCTCTGTTGATTAAGAAGGGACTGAAGGTTCAACCTTTCAAATGCGGTCCCGACTATATCGACACCAAATATCATACGGCAGTTTGCAGACGTCCTTCCATCAATTTGGATACCTTTATGGCTTCGGCCGGACATGTAAAGGAGCTTTATGCCCGTTATGCCACAGGAGCCGATGCCTGCATCACGGAGGGTATGATGGGGATGTATGACGGTTACGACCGTGACCGGGGTTCCTCGGCAGAAGTGGCCGGATTACTGAATTTACCTGTCATATTGGTGGTCGATGCCAAATCGGCCGCTTATTCGGTGGCTCCTTTGCTTTCGGGCTTCATTCACTTTCGTCCCGAGATCAGGATAGCGGGTGTTATATTCAATCGGGTAGGGTCTCCGCGCCATTACGAAATGTTGCAGGAAGTCTGTACCGAGTTGGGAATTGCCTGTTTGGGGTATTTACCCAAACAGGAGAGCTTGGTACAGGAATCACGTTATCTGGGGCTGGATTTCAGCCATTCGAAAGGAACGGACGCACTGGAAGAGCTGACCGGATTAATGGAAAAGTACATCGACTATAACCGTTTGCTTGAGGAAACGAAACTTCTTGCTCCGATACCTCCTGTTTCAAATATTTCTCTACAGGAAGATTTAAAGATCTCCGTGGCATGCAATTCGGAATCTTTCTCTTTCATTTATCAGGAACACCTGGATGTGCTTTGCCGCCTGGGAACCGTTATTCTCTTTAATCCGGAGGATAATCGCCCGTTGCCTGAAGGTACGGACTTGCTTTATCTTCCCGGAGGCTATCCGGAAAAGCATTATGAGAAATTGCGTCAGGCTTGGCAAAGGATGCAGTCTATACGTAACTACGCGGAGTCCGGCGGACGAGTACTTGCCGAATGCGGAGGAATGATTTATCTCTCTAAAGGCATTCTCCTTGACCGGTCGGAGCACTCGGACAGTGAGGTCGGGGTGCAGGCAGGGGTACTTCCGTTCTTTATCTCGAATCGTAAGGCTGACAGGCGCTTGACTCTGGGGTACCGGCAGTTCGATTATAACGGCCAACATCTTCGCGGACACGAGTTTCACTATACACAATTCGAGCCGAAACCGGAAGAGTCACTGGAATCTGTCACTCAGGTATACAATGCCAAGAGAATGCCTGTCAGTACACCTGTGTTCCGATATAAAAACGTGATAGCCAGCTATACGCATCTATACTGGGGAGAGATCGATTTACTTAAATTGTTTGAATGATGAAACGAATCTATACACGGACCGGTGACCGGGGAACAACCGGCATTCATGGCGGAGAAAGGGTAGAGAAAGATGATATCCGGATCGAGGCGAACGGGACCATCGATGAATTGAATGCAGTGATCGGCATTATCCGTTCATTGCTCCCTCAGGAGCATGACTGGCAGAAGTTGCTGCACCACCTCCAAAGAGAGTTAATGGTAGTTATGAGTCATGTGGCTACTCCATCCGCCATTCGCGATAAGAATCCGAATGTGCTGTCGCCCGGACTGGCGGCTTTCTGTGAGCAAGAGATGGATACAATGACTGCCGGACTGAAAGAGAACGGTTATTTCCTGTTGCCCGGTGGCACACCTGTCTCTGCTCAGTTACAGTTTGCCCGTACCGTAGCCCGCCGTGCAGAGCGGCGGCTCTGGACCTTGAATCGGCAAGATGCTGTTCCGGAAGAGATTCTGAGCTTTATCAATCGTCTGTCCGATCTGTTTTTTGTAATGGCACGCTTCGACATGCAACAACAGGACTGGCCGGAGGAACGCTGGCAGGCTTTCGCATATAAGACAAAGAAGAAATAAAAACAAGCATCCGTTCCAAATCCTTTCCGGCAGAGGGACAGGGAGGATGATATAAAAACGAAGTGAAAACACTCGGGCAGTAACTGTTTCCCTTCCAAAACAAAGCAAACATGATAATTAGTAAAAATCCTTTGGGCGACATAGCCAAACTAAACAGGATTTGTGCTTCGGCACAGATCGGATGGTGGGAAGTGAACTTCACTACAGGAAAGTGTTTTATTTCGGAAACCCTGCTTAAATCATTGGAAGTCAGTAGTGAATGGTTAGACATTGACGAGTTGATGTCTACCGTACGACAGGATTATCGTAAGCGCATTACGGATGAGTTTACCTCCATACCTCGGAAGGGGGTGTTCGAACAGACCTTTCCTGTGACTTCCGGTCGCGGTAATGTATTCTGGATACATTGTGCGTTGAGCATGGAGGAGGAGAATGAAGAAGGGCAATTGATCGCCACCGGATATGGCCAGCGGATAGAGAGTCCGGAGACACAAGGTTATCAATGTGCATGGAATCAGCGCATCAACAATTTGCTCTATTGCCAGAACTCCATTGCCAACTCGCTCCTGAAACTTTTGAGTAATGATACCGGTGACGAATTGTTTGAAGAAATGCTGGCTGACATTCTGTACTTCTTTAAAGGTGCCCGGGTCTACATCGTGCGCTACAACTGGAAAAACGGAAATCAAAGCTGCCTTTATGAAGTGGCGGCCTGTAACGTGATCACCCTGAAAGAGAAACTACAGAATATCTGTTCGGAAGATGCTCCCTGGTTCTATCAGCAGATACATGCTAATCGTCCCGTTATTTTGAACTCACCCGACGAACTGCCTCCGCTTGCCGTGCGTGATCGCGAAGTACTGGCCGAAAACGGGACAAACTCGATGATGCTGGCACCTCTGATGCGTGAGGAAGGGGTGTGGGGATATATGGGTATCGACATCGTAGACGGATACCGGAAGTGGAACAGTGAAGATTATCAATGGTTCTCTTCGCTGGCAAATATCATTAGTATCTGCATGGAGCTGCGCATCATCAAAGAGCGGGTGATGCACAGCGAGAAATTGTTTCACGATATATTCACCAATATTCCGGTGGGTCTCGAACTATATAATAAGGAAGGTATGTTGCTGGACTGCAATAACCGCAACCTCGAGATATTCGGTGTCGGCGATAAGAACCGGATCATCGGACTGAACCTGTTTGAAAGTCCCAATATGACCCGGGATATACATGAAAGCCTTCGGGCAGGCCGTCCCGGTACATTTCATCTGAAATACGATTTCGATGAAGAACGCAGGCTTTTTCAGTCGGAGCGAAGAGGAGTGATGGATCTCGACATACGGAGCCTGATGCTTTATGATGCGGAAGACAACCTGTCAAACTACCTGTTGGTCAATATCGATAATACGGAGCGCAACAATGCGCTGAGTAAGGTGCATGACTTTGAGAACTTCTTCTCTATTATCTCTGATTATTCCAAAGTGGGGTATGCCAAAATCAATCTGCTGGATCACACCGGATTCGCCGTCCGCCAGTGGTATCGTAATCTGGGAGAAAGCCATGATACACCTTTGGCGGACATTATCGGTATCTTTTCACACATGCATCCTGATGACCGTAAGTCAGTGCTCGATTTTTATGAAAAGGCGAAAGCGGGTACGGAACGCTTCTTTGACGGTGATCTGCGTATTCGTCCGGCAGATGGTTCGGATCGGTGGAACTGGATACACAAGTCTTCTATGGTGACTGCCTATCAGTCACCCAATCCACGGTTGGAACTGGTAGAGGTGAACTATGATATAACAGTTCAGAAAGAGACGGAAGCGGAGCTTCGGGCCGCACGGGACAAGGCGGAAGAGTCCAATCGGCTGAAGTCTGCTTTCCTGGCAAACATCAGTCATGAAATACGTACGCCGCTGAATGCCATTGTAGGCTTTTCCGATCTTCTGATGACGGTTGACGATCCGGCAGAGCAGGAAGAGTTCCGCCGGACCATACAGAAAAACAATACATTGCTTCTGCAATTGTTTTCGGATATCATCGATCTTTCAAAGATCGATGCGGGATCGTTTGAGTATATGCCGAAACCTGTCTGCCTTTATCAGTTCTGTGCCATGATGGTGCAGAAGATGAGGAACAAGGTGCCCGAAGGAATCGAACTGCAGATTGACGAGGACTCACCGCTCGATGCCTGGTTCAGTGCCGACAGCGGATATCTGAATCAGGTGGTTACCAACTTTATGAGCAATGCGATTAAGTTTACGCATCGAGGCACCATCACTGTCGGCTATCGGATCGACGCCCGGCAGCAACTTGAAATGTTCGTAGAAGATACAGGTATCGGTATTTCCATTGAAAATCAGGAAGCTGTTTTCGACCGCTTTATGAAAGTGGACAGTTTTGTACAAGGTACCGGGTTGGGACTTCCCCTGTGCAAAAGCATTATCGAGAAGATGGGCGGACACATTGGCGTAATCTCCGAGTTGGGGAAGGGTTCACGCTTCTGGTTCACGCTTCCAGCTTTTTCTTGTATACCCACACGCTGAGCCCGAAATAGACGATCACCTGTATCCACAGTGTAATGTATTCCGGCTGTATGTCTGCCATATCGGCTCCCATCGAGTTTAGCTTGACGAAAGCAAGCGTGGCGGGTGCGGCCGGGAGGATGTAATGTGCCATGCGCCAATACCATGGCATCAGTTCCAGCGGGTAGGAGACTCCGGACAGGAAAATCAAGCCTACCGAGAAGAAAGCGATCATCAGCAGCGGAGCTTCCGAATCGGTGAAGTAACGCGAGGCTGCCAGCCCGAAGAAAGAGGTCGCCATCAGATAAGGTACCATCATAGCGGTAATGTACAGTCCGTTTCCGATATTGGGAATGCTGAAGAAGTGGGGTAATAATCCTAACAAGAACATGGAGAAGACCGTATAAAGTCCGCAGTACACAAAAGTCTTTCCGGCAACGAGACGCATTGCCCCTCCCCAGAGTCCGCTTTTATCCGCTGTCCTGCCCCCCGGAAGCAACGGTTCTGTAGCGCGGTGCTGATACTCGTCACCCGTCAGCATACCGATAACCATCAATAAGGTCTGGAAGATAATGACCATCATGACAGCCGGAATCAGATAAGAACCATACCCCTCGGTGTGGTTATAGAGTGCGGTGCCGGCCACGTTTACGGGCTTGGCCATGGCCACGGCAAGCAGTCCCTGCGGGGGGAGGAATACGGCACCGTCCATGCGATGGACATCGTTGATGGCAAGGTATACACGTGAAGTGGCTTCTTGCAGCGCCTCAAAATAGAGAAAGGCGTCTGTGGTGGCGTATAGTGAGAATACAGCCTCGCGTCCCTGGAAGACACGGGTCTCAAAATCATGCGGAATGTACAGAATGCCTTGTACCTTGCCCTCTTTCATCCATTCGCGGGCTTCCCGATAGTCCATGGCTTGTGCGTATACGGCTACTTGCGGCGTGGCGTCGAGCCAACGGATGTATTGCCGGCTAAGGCTGCTGTGCGAGTTGTCGACCACTGCCACCGGAGCGTCGGTCACGATATTGGGAGCATACATATAGTTATAGAGCAACCCATAAACAAAGATACCTCCCATCAGTACCAACAGTACGGCATAGCTGGTGCTGATGGCACGAAACTCACGTGCGATGATAAAGGAAATCTGCGAAAGTTTACCGGATGTTTTCATATTTACGACTGATTATGGCTCGTCTGAGGTGCGGAAGCATCGCCAACGCCAATAACGGGAAGATACAGAGTATCACTGCCGAAGGCCATAGGTGGATAAATCCGCCGCCATAGTAGAGCATGGTTTGTGTAATTTCGGTGTAATGGCGCACCGGAAACAGATAAGAGGCGTCGCGCACCAACGGATACATGTTGAGTACCGGAAAGGTGACACCGGATAAAGTAGCTCCCAGCGAGCCGACCATGGATACGATACTGATGATGATTGCCACGGCAGGGAACAGGGAGAAGATGAACAATGCCAGTGCCTGAGTGGAAATGATAAAGAGCACTGTCATGACGTTGAGCAGCAGCCAACTCCCTTGAAAAGGTATATGCAGGATGCCAAACATGACAAAGTTGCCCAATATACCGATCAGGCTGAAGATAAGCGTATAAGGCAACAGCTTGCCCGTAACGGCAACCGTGATGTCGCCGCCCGCCGCCTGCAACCATTGACCGGCTGTACCGAACTTTATTTCGCTTCCTACGGCATATACCGTGATAAGCAGTACCAACACCTGAAAGAGTACAAAAAAGAAAGGCTGGCTCAGGTAGACCGAGTAATCCAGCGACGGGTTATAAATGGGATGATTGTTGGCTTGCACGGGGAGCAGAAAGGTTTCTATCTGCTGTTCGTTCACTCCCAGCGCCACAGCTTTCATCACGATGGGGGAGAGAGCTACGGGTGCGAGCGAGCTTTCGAAGGCGGCCATCAACTCACCTCCTACCGAGAGCAGGGCATAGTGATAATAATAGTTCAGAGTGGCGTCCTGCCCCGATATCATATCTTGTTCAAAGCGGGGAGGGATCGAGAGATAACCATATATTTCTTTCTGCTGTACCGCTTTGCGTGCCTCGGCTTCGTCAACGAAGTGGCGGGTTACCCGGAAGGTGGGTACGGCAGACATCCGCCGGGTAATATCTCTCGAAGTGGCCGTGTTGTCCCGGTCGACAATGCCGATGGGGATATTTTCCATCTGCCCGTTGCCGAATATGGTAGCCATGAAAAAGAGCGTGAACAACGGAAGTACCAGGCAGACACCGAAGTAGAGGCGTCGAGAGGTCATCCGTTGCCACTCACGTTGTATGACACGGGTTATAGGGGAGTGTTGCATAATTAGATTGTCTTTGAGTTTTGATTTACCACAGAGTAGCACAGAGTCCCACAGAGAATATCTTTTCTCTTAAACATCCTGTAAACAAGAGATTAGAACTCTGTGAGTCTCTGTGTCTTCTGTGGTGAATCGTATTCATTTCTCTATTTGATTTCTACCAGTACCGACATTCCCGGACGCAGCCCCTCCACTTTCTTGGTGGGACGAGCGTGGATTTCGAATGTCTGTAAATCATAGCTGCCCGTTTGCTTGGTCGATTTCCAGGTAGCAAAACTACCCAGCGGACTGATATAATATATCTTGAACCCGATTCCTTTTTGGGCCAGGGCGGGCACATCCCCAATGAATGTACCTCCCATGCGGAAGTCCGGCATCAGGTCTTCCCTTACGTTCAGTACCACATGTATATCATCCATCACCACCAGGTTCATGATCGGAGTGCCCGGTGCGACAAGTTCGCCCCGTTTAGGAAAGATGGTTGCTATTTGTCCATCTTCCGGTGCGATCAGGCGGGCATCTACCAGGAGTGATGAAACTTCATCAACCGTGCTGTTGGCCGCATTGACCATCGAGCGGGCCGAGGCTTTATCTTCACTTTGCGCTCCGTCTACAGCCATTTGATATTGCTCGTAAGCAGCCCGTTCGGCCGCTTGTGCGGCTTTGTACATGGCTTCCACTTCATCTTTACGTTGAGAAGTGACTACACTGTCTTTATATAAAGTGAGAATACGGTTGTACGTTGTCCGTGCCAATGTCAGGTCGCTTTGAGTTTTGTTCCATAATTGCTGCGCCGTAGCTATGATCTGCTTGCGGGTTCCGGCGTCAATCTTCTTGTTCTGTTCTACGGCTACTTGTTTCAATGCGTCCACCTGGCGATACTTGGCCTCTACAGTCGGACTGTTGATGACTACCAGCGTATCTCCTTGTTTCACCCACTGGCCTTCTTCAACCAGGAAGGTGTCGATGCGTCCCGGCAGTTTGCCGCTGATGCGAATCTCGGTAGCTTCGGCCTGCCCTTGCAAGACGAGAGGCTGGTGGCGCATGGCAATCATTCCGATGACGGTGAAGAGTGCTACTGCCACAAGTACAACGATGAATGCGATACTTAAGGTTCTGCCTTTTTTAGATTCTGAATTCTCCATCTCTTATTATTGTTTTATTGGTTACTCCGTTCATTCGATTTCTATTTCATTTCTTCTGTTCTCCGTAATGGGAAGAGAGGTGACGTCCTTCATGCTTCCGAACTGTTCCGGTATTCCGCACAGTGCCAGCAGATTCATCAGCGTCACGTCATATTCGTAGTAGGCCGCCAGTCTGGCTACTTTTGTTTTCGAAAGTAAGGTTTCTGCGTCTACTACCTCTGTCGAAGTGGCCATTCCTTCGGCGAAGGCCTTTTTCCGCATCCGTACCAGTTCTTCACTCAGTTCGATGGTGGTGTTCAGCGCCCGTACGTTGTCGAGTGCCTTTTGCAGGCCGGTGTATAGTTTGTCTACCCCGACGGACAGGTCGTCACGCGCTTTCTCCTGTCCCAGTGCAAGGGTTTGTTGTGTCAGGCGTGATTGCCGGATTCGCTTCTCCCGTTCCAGTCCGTCGAAAAGGTTCCAGGTGAAGCCTACCCCGATCATGGTGCGGGGCAACAGGTTGCTCTGTATGCCATGTGAATAAAGAGTTTGTTTGCCGAAAAGGGCGATATTGGGCAGATAGCCACTCTGGTCGATGCGGACCTGCTGCTTGGCCATGTGTTCTTGAAGACTCAGTTGGTTGAGCAGATAGTTGCTGATGCCCACTACCTGCATAAACTCCATCTTCGGAGGAAGAGTATCGTTGATAAACAAGGGAGAGGAAGGTGAGATGTCTCCGCTCGTCTCCAGATTCAGCAAGGTCTTGAGGGTGCGTTGCACCACTGCCTCTTCCTTGCGGGCGGCTTCCAGTTCACGCAGTGCTTCGTCCATGTTGACTTGGGCAAAGAGGCGTGCCGCTTTATCTATCATACCGGTGGACTCCAGTTTCAATGCATTCTCGTAATGCAGCTTCAGAGCTTTGTACGATTCCAGGCGGACACCGACAATTTCTTGTGCCAGGCGCAATCCGTAGTAGCTTTCGGCAAGCAGTGTTCGTTGGGTGGCATCGGTCTGTGCCCGGTTCTCACGGGCAAGGTCTATCATCGTATTGCCTATCTTAGTGGCATGAATACGTTTGCCTCCGGCGAACAATACCCATTCGGCGGTCAGGTCGACAGTGGTCAGGTTGCGCGGTGCCAACGGAAAGATGAGGGTGTTCGTCCCGATTTGATCGAGTATGGACGATATGATTTTATCGTCCGGCAAGATGGAATGTACGAAGTCTTTGGCCGGATCGGTGAATTGAGAAAGCGGTTGCTTCACTTCTATCTTCTCCGAAAGGTGTACAAATGCTCCGGTCGATTGCAGGCTGGGCATCCAGAAAGCATTCAGTTTCCCACGTTCGGCACGGGCTATGTCGATGCCTTTGTCGGCTATCTTCAGGCTTTGGTTGCCTTTGTGCAGCAGTTGCAGCGCCTCGTTAAAGCTAAGCTGATGTTGCGAAGTTTCCTGCGTGGGAGGGAGGCTCTGCGCCGCGACGGTGTTGTTGTATAAGAGCATTCCTGCCGCTATCATCAGTGCGACGGGTATTTTCTTTTTTTCCATACGTCTGTTACGGTTTAGGTTTATGAGTCCTTGTAACAGACGAGGGGGGAGGTTTGTTCAGATGATAAAGGTTGGTAAGTGTTACTTCTTCAGAATTTCTTGTTGAAGTCTTATTATCTCATTGTCGGAGATATTTTCCCGGTCGGATTTGTCATAAATGGTAAGTAGGGTAACTCTGCCTTCTTCTACGCTGATAATGGCTGATGTATCGGTGATGACCCGTGCGCCTCCGCTCTTTCCTTTCCCTTTACTGGCTATAGCCATTCGTACTTTTCGTATGCCGTTTCCCAGGTCTACCCCTATATGCGGATTCTTTTTTAAATCTTCTATCAGAGCTGCGTAATCTTTAATTATTGAATGATACTTCTTACTAAGCCGTTTCATTTCTTTATCAAAGGTTACGATGGTATGTATTTCAATCATTACCTTCCCTTTCTCTGATAAGTTCTGCAAGTAGTTCTTCGGCCGGTCTTGACTTGCTTTCTCCGGTTCTTACTCTTTCTTGTTCGCAGAAGGCTTCTTTTATATTTGCGAGAATATATTTTTTACACTCCGGTTCGGTTTCCCTGTTTTTGTCCAAACCGAGTACATCGTGAAGTTTCTGTTTCACTTTATCGATGATTTCTTTACTGTCTATGTTGGCAATAGTCCGGATCAGTTCTGCTTTTTCTGCTTCTAATTCGAGATAAGCCATACTATTGTAAGCTACTGTCGGCTCGGACAGTCGGGTGGTTTCCTCTTCTGGTTGCTTGTATTTTTCAGGCTCTTTCATAATACATCTTGTTTCTTTTAGTACAAATACAAAGATAATAAATTAATTGATAGCGAATGATATTTATCTGTGTAAATCAGCGTAATCTGTGGTGAAGTTCATTATAACATATTCGTTTGTCAAATTGGTACCTTATAAAATGTTTTCTGGATCAAAAAGACAGGTAATGGCATTTTCTGCTAACTATCCCTTTTTGTTTTCTTACCCATATAGGGGAGAATGTCCCGGAACTTTCTGCTTCTTTGCCCGGAAAACCGGGCTTGGGAAGGGGAAGAGTCTGTGTTTTCACTTCGAAGAGCCGATATTTCGACCAAAAGAAGTAAGCATTTACTCCGAAAGACGGTTGTGTTTTTCAAAAATGAATAAGAGTTTTGCCCAATATCTCTATATGTTTTCTTCCATTACATATATTGTTCTTATTTGGGAGTGAAAACAGTGATCCTATTTCTCTGGTTGCTCTCGTAGAGTGATAGGTTGATGATTGATAAAAATGTGATATTTTATTGGTTTTTGTTTCTGTTGTTAAACGATAATGCAAAGTAGGTATCCTTTTGTTCTCGTAATTGATGTATTGGTCTCTAACGGTATTTTCTTGATGCGAAAATACGGCGATTTTAGCCCATCCTTGGTACTTTGTACGGGAAAAAGCGAATCTGAAGCGTTTGGATTATCATTTTGATAAAAGGGTATTTTGTATCTGTTTCAATTCCCTTCGGGATACTCGGTTCTATCTTTTTTATATTACCAGTGCAGCGATCTCTGGTGACAGCTCGATGTTTCCGTCTTTGCGGACAATGATGAAACATTATAGGCATGCGCGCCGACAAGGTTTGATAGGGGAGTATTTACGGGTGTGACCGTATTGCATTTATCGAACATCAGTTCCATCGTCCGACTGCGAAATGTGGCAATTCGTCCCTTATGTTCACCCAGAGTCCGGAGGATGGAACTATAGCAAGTCGCCACTTGTGCATACGTCATTTTGTTACGTTTCGCCACCCGTGCGATGGGTTCGCCACCGGAGACGGAAAGGAATATTTCCCGTTCATGATCGTCTGTAATCAACTGGCCGAGTTCCTGAATGAGGATATGAAAAAGCGGTTGGTGTAGTTTCTGGGTTTTCAATAGAAATAGTTCGTCGTCACATTGTGAGAGGAGTACTTCACGTTCCAGTTCCTTTTCTTTGATAATCTTTTCCAGATAGTTTTCACCTAAATCTTTGGTCTGGTGAACATCAAGATATTGGGTCAGGCTTTCGTCATCAATCATTAGGACGTTCTCTATCCTCGATGAAGTGATATATCCCAAGTTTGCCCATGTGCGGAGGTCGGATTCGGCAATACCGCGTTTCTCCGACAGTTGTTTGAGGGTTATCCAGTTAGCCATGCCTGCCCCTCCTTGTTACTTCTTTGATTGGTCTGTTCATACCTTTCTGATTATTATGAACGTCCACATCCTTATGTATACCTTATATATAAGAAGTCGGGCGCTGAGTTCATATTTACGCGGAAAGAGGTAGTACCAATACCTAGAACTTCATAAATATGTTCACACGCCCGACCCTACGTCGCACGTATGAAACTGATTTATTGAAGTTCTTGTTTTTATGCATTAATTAAATTTGGTACTTTTCTTTCCGCACAAAACGTTTCAATATGCCGCATTTCTCTTCGGCTTTCAAATGACAAAGATAAAGAATCTTGTGGGAATAGCAAAGAATGTGACAAGAAAGTTTGGGACTGTTATAACTTCCACATGGAGGCACACTGCATGGATTGGAAATGTGTCATTATCCACCACAGAGTAACACAGAGTTCCATGGAGCTGACTTAATCTGTTGATAACTAATGATACTTATCTGTATAAATCTGTTGTGAATACGAGTTTCGACATACCCCCTCTCTGTGTTACTCTGTGCTCTCTGTGGTGAGTTTTTGATACGCCCACTTGCTCTCCCCGAATATTTTCACTAAGTTTGTCACCCATTAACGTGACGAACACGATATGAATAAGAACTTACACCCTTTGATGCTGGCCGGAACCGGTAGCGATGTAGGCAAAAGCATCATTGCCGCAGCTTTCTGCCGTATATTTCTGCAAGACGGTTATCATCCGGCACCATTCAAAGCACAAAACATGGCATTGAACTCTTATGCCACTCCCGAAGGACTTGAAATAGGAAGGGCGCAAGCCGTGCAGGCCGAGGCCGCAGGTGTGCCTTGCCATACGGATATGAACCCGTTGCTTCTGAAACCATCGTCCGATCATACTTCACAGGTGGTGCTCAACGGACGCCCCATTGGTAACCGGAATGCTTACGAATATTTCCGCCGTGAAGGGCGGGAGGAATTGCGAAAAGAGGTTCATGCCGCATTCGACCGTTTGGCTGTCCGATATAATCCGGTAGTGATGGAGGGAGCGGGGAGTATCTCCGAGATCAATCTTCGTGACAGTGATTTGGTGAATCTGCCCATGGCCATGCATGCCGGGGCAGATGTGATTCTCGTGGCCGATATAGACCGTGGAGGAGTGTTTGCCAGTGTTTACGGTTCGGTGATGCTGCTTCGGCCGGAAGAGCGGAAGCATATCAAGGGGATATTGATTAATAAATTCCGTGGAGATATCCGCCTTTTCGAGTCGGGGGTAAAGATGCTGGAAGATCTTTGTGGTGTTCCGGTGGTTGGGGTGGTGCCCTACTATAAAGATATCTATATTGAGGAAGAAGACTCGGTGATGCTTCAGACCAAGAATATCCGTGCCGGACAAGGCAAAGTGAATGTGGCTGTCGTGTTGCTTCGTCATTTAAGCAATTTCACCGACTTCAATGTCTTGGAGCGCGATCCGCGTGTACACCTGTTCTACACCAACAATACGGACGAGTTGATGAAAGCGGATATCATCCTGTTGCCCGGTTCGAAAAGCACTTTGTCCGATCTGTATGAGTTGCGCCACAACGGAGTGGCGCAGGCCATCGTCCGTGCCCACCGCGAAGGTGCCACGGTAATGGGCATTTGTGGAGGTTACCAACTGATGGGTAGGGAGGTTTGCGATCCCGATCATGTGGAAGGCGAGATAGAACGCTTGCCGGGATTGGGGTTACTGCCTGTCAGCACCCGCATGCAGGGAGAGAAGGTTACCCGCCAGGTACGGTTTCGTTTTCTTGAAGACAGCGCTGTCTGCGAAGGATACGAAATACACATGGGAACGACCACGCCCCTTGCGGATGTTCCAGTTTCTCCACTCAACCATCTGGCGGATGGAAGGGAGGATGGGTATTTTGTAGACCGCACCTGCATGGGAACATACGTACATGGCATTCTCGACAATCCTTCAGTTATCGATTACCTGCTGGAGCCTTTCGCCGATAAACTGAAAGAGACGGCTTTTGATTACAAAGCATTTAAAGAAGAACAATACGATAAACTGGCAGCCCATGTCCGTAAGCACGTCGACTTGCCGCTTATCTATCAAATATTGACAGACAATGATTGAAGGACACGGAGACGATTCTTATAAATACCGCTACCCGATACGGAGCAATTTCAGTTCCAATGTATATAATAAGGTGAACCTCGACGGACTGCGTGCACATTTGTGCGGGCGCATCTCTGCCATATCCGCTTATCCCGAACCGGAACCTTATACGCTGGAGGCCCGTCTGGCGGACCGCCACGCTCTGCCTGCCGCTTCGGTTTGCGTGACGAATGGTGCTACGGAAGCCATTTATCTGATAGCGCAGACCTTTCGGGGAACGAACACGGCCATTCTGATGCCTACGTTTAGTGAGTATGCCGATGCCTGCCGCATGCATGGGCACAAGGTCACATCACTGTACACACTCGATGCAGTGCCGGAGGACGTGCATATGGTCTGGCTTTGCAATCCGAACAACCCGACCGGAGAGGTGCGTGATAAGAAGTATCTGACGGAACTGATCGCAAAGCATCCCCGGGTCTGTTTCGTGATCGATCAGTCATACGAGTATTTCACGCTGAAAGAGCTTTTTACGGCGCAGGAAGCTGCCGGATTTCCCAATGTGATCCTTCTACATTCGATGACCAAACGCTATGCCATTCCGGGACTTCGGTTGGGGTATGTCACTGCGCATCCCGGACTGATAGGGCGTCTGCGTACGAACCGGATGCCCTGGTCGGTCAATCAGCTTGCCATCGAAGCAGGACTCTACCTGCTTTCCGAAGGCATCCCGGCCGGTCTCTCCATGAAAGATTATCTGGCGGAATGTGCCCGCCTGAAAAGTTCGCTTGAGGCGATAGGCGGGTTAGAGGTCTGGCCTACCGATACTCACTTTATGCTGGTGTGCCTGCGTTTCGGAAAAGCTGCTGCTTTAAAGGAATATCTGGCCCGTGAAGAAGGGATTCTGATTCGGGATGCTTCCAACTTCGAAGGGCTGGACGAACGTTTCTTCCGCATTGCCACCCAGACACCGGAAGAGAATGACGAACTGGTGGGAGCGATTGCGAAGTGGATGGCGGAGTAATGACTGACTGATAGGATAGAGAAAGTATGGATGGAATGTTCTTTTGGTATATTAGCCTTGTGTATTTTTGCAGGTTGTTTCCGTTACCGTTAGCCTGGTTGTTCGATCGCTGGCAAGGCGATCCGTCCTGGTTGCCGCATCCTGTGGTAGGATTCGGTAAACTGATAGCTTGGGGAGAGAAGTGTCTGAATGCGGGGAGGGCCCGCGTTTGGAAAGGGGGAATGATGTCGGTAGCATTGATTGTGGGAGTCTACTTTTTTACCTTCCTCTTTTTTAAAGTGATCGGAGAGTATTCCATCATACTGACAGCGCTGATACAAACACTGCTGATCTTTTGTTGCCTGGCAGGTACAACCCTGATACGTGAGGTCCGGATGGTCTTCGAAGCCGTAGACCGTTCATTGGACGAGGGGCGTAAACAAGTGGCCCGCATTGTGGGACGGGATACCTCTGCACTATCTGCACAAGAGGTGCGTACCGCAGCTTTGGAGACTTTAGCCGAAAATCTGAGTGATGGGGTAATTGCACCACTTTTTTGGTATGCAGTGTTGGGAGTGCCCGGCATGATGGCGTACAAGATGGTGAATACACTTGACTCTATGATCGGTTACCGCAACGAGCGTTACCGTCAATTCGGCTGTATAGCGGCCCGGATCGATGATGTTGCCAATTATATTCCTGCCCGCCTGACGGCTTTGTTGATGATCCTCGTCAGCGGACGGTTTTCTTTGCTCAGGTTCGTGGGTAAATATGGCAGCCGGCACGCCAGCCCAAACTCCGGTTATCCCGAAGCTGCTTTGGCCGGTATTCTGAATTGCCGTTTCGGCGGGCCCCACTATTATTTCGGCGAAGAGGTGTGGAAGCCTTTTATAGGCAACAACGAACGGGCATTGACAACCGAGGATATGAAGAAAGCCGTCTGTGTCAATCGGCAGGCAGAGGTACTGATGGTTGTGTTGGTGTGGCTGACTATTCTTCTGTCTTTGAGTTAAGTTGCAGCCGGACCACTCCGCCGTAAGGTGTCAGTGCGTCAAAAGCGTCTTCCATTCTCAGTATCCCTGCATAGATTTGTGCACAAATCAGCACCCCTCCATGTGCAAAGACGGCTATGCGTTTATACTCTTTTCCATTCACTTCATTCAGGAACTCCGATACCCGTTGAAGCTGCATCATAAAAGATTCTCCGCCTGTAGCCGCTACATGGAAGTAGTCGTTATACCACTCCTCCAGCCGCGGATCACATATTTTATCAAACTTCTGCATCTCCCATTCACCGAAGTTCAGCTCTTTCAGCCGGGCATCACGAATGGCATCCGGATAACCGCAGTGGTCTGCCAGGCGGGTGCAACGACTCAGCGGGCTTGTGAATACGGCATCAAATACGTCGTTCTGTAGTTGTTGAGCCGTAATTGAGGCTTCTTCTTCAAAACTATCTCGCAAAGGTACATCAGTCTGGCCATAACAGACTCCTTTAGGAACATCGACAGAGGTATGGCGGATTAATATGACTTCCATGACTATATAAACATTAGTATAACTATTCCCAGGTAGAAAGACAGTTCGCTTAGAAGAAACAGTGCTCCGCAACAGTCGCCGGTATAACCTTGCAACTTCCGTTTCATCAGTGTGCAAAGCAGATACAGCATGATCAGCGGAAATACGATAGCCATCCAGTATCGGTACGGTAGCAGGAGTGCTGAAGGAAGTATACCGCATAACAGACCGAAAGCACATTCTCCGCCTGACATTCTGTTATATACTACTTTGGCCTTGCTTTCTTCTTCTTTCCGTGCGTAAGGCAGGAAGTTGATGATTTGTGATGAGGTCAGCTTGCTTATCGTGTCGCCTGCAATCAATGTAATACATGCGAAGGAGAGGGGGAGCGACATCAAAAGACTCCATAGAAGGAGGAAGTAGAAAATCAACCCGATGACACCGTAGCTGCCGATATGCGAATCTTTCATGATGGAAAGAATCCGCTCCCGGTTCGTACCTCCTCCGAATCCATCGAAGAAATCCGCCAACCCGTCTTCGTGTAGGGCACCGGTGATCAATAACCGGGCGGCAAGTGCCAACAATACGGCAACGGAGAAGGGGAGGATCTGTGCGCTCAACCAAAGTACTCCTGCCATGATGCTGCCCGTGAGCCATCCGGACAAAGGCCAGTAAGGCACAACGTGTTTAAAACATTCTGCCGGAACTTCACGGATACGCCAGAAGGGGAGGCGGGTAAAAAAGATAAATGCTGCTAATATATTCATCGGCAAATCTTATTAGAAATATTTGGTGATGGCTGCATGTGCAAAGTTGTCCATCTCGTTGATCATCCGTATGGCAGAGTCAATGATAGGATAGGAGCAGATGGCTCCGGTTCCTTCTCCGAGACGTAAACCCAGATTCAGTAATGGCTTGGCTCCCATGGCTTCAAGTACCAGCTTATGTCCGGCTTCATCTCCCTGATGACCGAAGATGGCATAATGCAATACCTCAGGGTAAAGTTGGGAGGCTGCAAGGATGCAGTTTGTCATGATGAATCCGTCTACCAGGATAATCATCTTTAACTCGGCTGCCTGAAGCATGGCGCCTATTGCCATTACCATTTCCAGTCCGCCGAAATAGCGGATCAGGTCGTGTGCGCTTCCGTCTCCCTGATAATGGTCCAGTGCCTGCTGCAATACATTATATTTATGACGGACGCCTGCATTGTCGAGTCCGCTGCCTGCTCCGACACACAGTTCGAGAGGAATATGGGTGAAGCACGTCATCCACATGGAAGACGAAGAAGTGTTGCCGATACCCATTTCGCCCAAAGAAAGCACATTGCACCCTTCGGCATGACACTGACGGACTACTTCCGCTCCGCGCTCGATGCACAAATTCATTTCTTCTTCTGTCATGGCTGCCTCGTACAGATAGTTACGCGAGCTTTTGCGTACCTTCATGTTGATGATTCCTTTCTCGTATGGGAGGTCGTAATCCACTCCGGCATCTACAATCTTCAACTCGAATCCGTGCTGGCGGCAAAGGAAGTTGACACCCGCCCCTCCGTGAAGAAAGTTGCTGATTTGTTGCCAGGTGATCTCTTTGGGAGAGAGGCTGACTCCCTCGTCGACAATGCCATGATCGGCTGCGAATATGATATTTTGAGGATGTCTCAGCTCGGGAGTAAGTGTTTGCTGGATAAGCCCGATCTGCAAGGCCAGTTCTTCAAGTGTTCCCAGAGAGCCTTTGGGCTTGGTCAGATTATTTATTTTGTCGGTCAGTGCTTCCCGGATGGTTTCGTCCGGTCTGATGATTTGAAATGTTTTCATTTTATAAGGGTTATTCTATCATTTACTTTTCGTCTTTTACTTTCACAGGAATCCCCGATACCATTAGTATTACCCGATTGGCCCGGGAGGCTATATACTGGTTCATCCATCCTTGCATGTCAGTGAATTTTCGTTGTATCAGGTTTTCTGAAGTTCCTCCCATGCCGATTTCGTTGGTGACAAAAATAAAGGTCGCGTCCTGTTGTATCAGTCGGTCAAACTCGGCTTTAACAGCAGTCAGTGCCTTGTCGGTGTCTGCTTCGAGATCAAAGAAATAATTGGTGCACCAGAGGGTTACACAATCGATCAGCACTACACGCCCTTCCAAAGAGTGGCGGCTCAATTCTTTTTCTTCCTCTATATTGGTCCATTCCGGTCCGCGGTTGGCTTGATGGCGCAATACCCTTTGACGAAATTCTTCGTCCCAGATACGTGAGGTGGCCAAGTAAACCGGATTAGGAGAGAGGGATAACGCCAGGCGTTCGGCATAGCTGCTTTTGCCCGAACGAGCTCCTCCGGTGATGAGTATGATCTGTTTCATGAATCTATCTGTGTATTTTTGGTTAGCAAATGTACGGTAATATTTTATATTTCCATTCCCGGATGCAAAATATTGTGCCATTGCTATGGGTATTTCTGAAACAATATTTATCTTTGCATGGCTTTACAAAATAAAAGCAACACATGCGGTAGTAGCTCAGTTGGCAGAGCGGCGGCTTCCCAAGCCGCAGGTCACGAGTTCGACCCTCGCCTACCGCTCAAAAGTTTATCTCCTCAACTAAAATAGAATATCGCAGATTTCTCCAGTCTTTTTGTAGGAAAAGAATGATGGATCTGCGGTTTTTTTATGTATTTCTTCTGTCACTCTTTGTTCTTTTCTTACCTTTGTGAATCAATTTAATAGATAATCACATGAACAAGAAACTAATCCTATCTATTTTCGTTCTGGCAGGTGCTCCTGTGCTGCTGTCGGCTGCAGGAGAAGCACGGTTGTTGCGTTTCCCCGCTACGAACGGAAATGAGATCGTATTTTCGTATGCGGGCGATTTGTATAAAGTGCCTGCTTCGGGAGGTGAAGCACAACGCCTGACTTCCCATGTGGGATACGAAATGTTTCCCCGGTTTTCTCCGGACGGCAAAACGATTGCATTCACCGGGCAGTACGATGGAAATACAGAAGTGTATACCATGCCTGCAACGGGTGGCGAACCACTACGGATAACCTACACGGCTACCAATAGCCGTGACGACTTGGGTGACCGTATGGGACCTAACAACATTGTTATGACATGGACTCCGGACGGACAACGTATCGTGTATCGTAATCGCATCAGCGACGGATTCTCCGGTAAACTCTTTACAGTAGACAAAGAAGGCGGATTGTCAGAAGTCATTCCTCTTCCCGAGGGAGGCTTTTGCAGCTATTCACCGGACGGAAAACAATTGGCATACAACCGGGTGATGCGCGAATTTCGTACCTGGAAGTATTATAAAGGCGGTATGGCCGATGACATCTGGGTGTATAATCCGGGAAACAAAACAGTGGAGAATGTAACCAATAATGTAGCTCAGGACATTTTTCCGATGTGGATTGGCGATGAAATCTTTTTCCTTTCCGACCGTGACCGTATCATGAATATCTTCGCATACAATACGAAGACCAAACAGACTGTAAAGGTGACGAACTTCACTGAGTATGATGTGAAATTCCCAAGCGTCCATGGCAATACCATCGTTTTTGAAAACGGCGGATATATTTATAAGATGGATGCTGTGGCCCGGAAAGCTGAAAAGGTAAACATTACACTGGCTTCTGATAATATCTATGCCCGCACCGATTTGAAAGAGGGAGCGAATTATGTGACTGCGGCCAGCCTTTCACCGGATGGAGCACGGATGGTAGTGACAAGCCGGGGTGAAGTATTCAATCTGCCGGTAGAGAAAGGGGTTACAAAAAATATAACTCGTTCGCCGGGAGCTCACGATCGTGATGCACAGTGGTCACCGGACGGAACACAGATTGCTTATATCTCTGATGCCACAGGGGAAACCGAACTTTATCTGCAGAATGCGGCAGGTGGCGAACCGATGCAGTTAACTCATAAGAACGATACATATATCCGTGACTTTAAATGGAGTCCGGATTCTAAGAAGATAGTGTATATGGATCGTAAGAACCGAGTTAATCTGCTGGATGTGGCTTCCGGGAAAGTTTCTTTATTATTGCAAGATCCGGTGGGAGTGCCGGGTGGAGTTACTTTCTCTCCGGACAGTGAGTGGTTGACTTATACACGGATGGGTAAAAATGAAATCAATGTCGTATATGTCTACAACATTGCGGAAAAGAAAGAATATCCGGTGACCGACAAATGGTATAACTCTTCTTCTCCGGTGTTCAGTGCCGACGGAAAGTATCTGATATTCTCTTCTGCCCGTGATTTTAACCCGACTTACGGATCATTGGAATGGAACCATGTATATAATAATATGTATGGTGTGTACATCGCTTTGCTGTCTAAGGATACATCGTCTCCTTTCATGCAGAAAGATGCGGAAGTGGCTGTATCTAATGCTACCCCCAAAAGCGGGGATAAAAAACCGGCAGATAAGAAGGAAGTGGCCGATGCTTCGTTGGTGAAGTTCGATCCGGATGGCATTACCGATCGCATCGTTCGCTTGCCCTTGTCTCCGTCTTATTATGGTAACTTCTATTCGGATGGCAACAAGGTGTACTACTGGGGACGCGGTGGTACGAAAATGTATGACTTGGCAAGTCAGAAAGAGGAATCGATTGCCGATGGAGCTTCGATGGATGTTACTTACGATGGTAAAAAGGCACTTTTCTTTAAAGGCCGTCAGATTTATGTGACCAATCTTCCTTCGGGTAAGACAGAACTGACCGCTCCGGTCGATTTAAGCAATATGAAGATTACTGTGGATTATCCGAAAGAGTGGGCACAAATCTTTGATGAAGCTTGGCGTGCCTATCGTGACGGATTCTATCAGGAGAGCATGCACGGTGTAGATTGGAAAGCAATTAAAGAAAAATATGCGGTCTTGCTGCCTTACGTTAAAACTCGTTTAGACCTGAATTACATTATCGGTGAGATGATAGGTGAATTGAACTGTGGGCATGCTTATGTCAATCCGGGAGAAACGGAACAGCCCAAACGGATCAATACCGGCTTGCTTGGTGCGGAAATAACTCGCGACAAGAGTGGCTTTTTCCGTCTGGAGAAGATATTCCCCGGAGCATCTTGGAGCAAAGAACTGCGCTCTCCGCTTACGGAACCGGGTGTTGATGTGAAAGTGGGAGAGTACATCGTAGCTATTGACGGTGTGCCGACTAATACGGTTAAAGATATGTATTCTTTACTGGTGGGTAAAGCAGAGATACCTACTGAAATTTCGCTGAATGCCAAACCTCAGCTTTCCGGAGCACGTAAGGTTGTGATCAGTCCGCTTGCCAATGAATATCCTTTGATACATTACAATTGGGTACAGGATAATATAAAGAAGGTGGACCAGGCTTCCAACGGACGTATCGGATATATTTATATTCCGGATATGGGGCCGGAAGGCTTGAACGAGTTTGCCCGCTATTTCTATCCGCAACTTGATAAAGAAGGGTTGATTATCGATGATCGTGCCAATGGTGGAGGTAATGTTTCACCAATGATTTTGGAACGTCTTTCCCGTGAACCTTATCGTCTGACTATGGGTAGAGGTACCAGCCATGTGGGAACAGTGCCTGATGCTGTACAGGTGGGACCGAAGGTTTGTTTGATTAATAAATACTCCGCTTCAGATGGCGACCTGTTCCCGTGGGGCTTCCGCGCACTTGGCTTGGGTAAGTTGATAGGAACTCGTACCTGGGGAGGCATTGTGGGTATCAGCGGATCATTGCCATACATGGATGGTACGGACATACGTGTGCCATTCTTTACGAGCTATGACCCGAAGACCGGGAAATGGATTATTGAGAACCATGGAGTAGATCCGGATATTTTGATTGACAATGATCCGGTGAAGGAGTGGAATGGAGAAGACCAGCAACTGAACAGAGCCATCGAAGAGGTTATGAAACAGCTTAAAGATCGTAAACCGTTGCCTCCGGTACCTGCTCCGAGAGATTTTAGTAAATAAACTGATAAGCCTTTGTAGCAAAAGGCTTGTTCACCACAGATTCTATGGATTTCCACAGACTTATTTCCCTATTTCTGTATGAATCCATACAATCTGTGGCGTTTTTTTAATGTACAGTTTTTAAAATCTATATGAAACAAGAACTAAAGGAAAAGCTTTTGCTTTTAGCGGATAAATATGAGGTGGAAGAATTTATTATGGACGATCCGATACAGTTTCCCCATCGGTATACTGATAAAGCTGATATTGAGATCTCCGGACTGATCGCTTCCTGGATCGCTACCGGTAATAGAAAGGCCATTATCAAAAGTGGTGACCGGATTGATCACGAGCTTTTCCTGAATGCTCCATATCGATATATATTAAGTGAAGAATGGAGGAAATATCGGGGAGTAACATCCAGTTTTTATCGCTATTACTCCTGGAATGATTTCTATATACTCTGCCAGACTTTGTATGCTGCCTACCGGGAGCATGGGGATCTGGAATCCTATTTGTGCCATTCTCTCTCTTCCGGTACGCCATTGGAAAGATTGCAATCGGTGTTCGGACATATCAATGGGATGCCTGCTTTGTCAAGTGCTTCCGAAGCAAAGAAAATGTGTATGTTTCTGCGTTGGATGATTCGTAGGGATTCTCCTGTCGACCTCGGTATTTGGCGGAGTTTCAGTCCCTCAGATCTAATTATCCCTCTTGACACTCATGTACATCGCATCTCGACTGATCTTGGATTGACCAATGCACGTAAATGCCTGAAAACAGCACGTTGCATTACTGATGCATTGCGGGAGATATGGCCGGATGATCCGGTAAAGGGAGATTTTGCTCTTTTCGGATTTGGTATCAACGAACCGGTGAAAAGTTAGGTACGTTCATAAGCAACTCTTTGTTTTGACGATCTGTTCTTTGGGTGATAAAGAATGCGTTAATTCTCTAATATGTATGGTTCCCGTTGGAAGAGAAGGACAGGAAATGGTGATCTCTTGTCTTTAGAAAAACCATAAACCGGCCGGTTGTCGATCCATAAACCGGCTGATTTATATATAACCTTGGTATGACCTCTCTTAAAATTATAGATAAAGAATGAGCACAGTTCACCCATTTTTAGTATTTTTGCATCCTGTTTTGAAGATAGAAAACTTTAAAAGAAGAAAAATATAATGGCAAAAGAACTGAAAGACCTGACCAAACGCAGCGAAAACTATTCGCAGTGGTACAATGATTTGGTGGTGAAAGCCGATTTGGCAGAACAATCGGCTGTGCGTGGATGTATGGTGATTAAGCCTTACGGATACGCTATTTGGGAGAAAATGCAGCGTCAGCTGGACGACATGTTTAAAGAAACCGGACACGTTAATGCTTATTTCCCGTTGCTGATTCCGAAATCATTTCTGAGTCGTGAAGCTGAACACGTAGAAGGCTTTGCCAAGGAGTGTGCCGTAGTAACACATTATCGCCTGAAAAATGCCGAAGATGGTTCGGGTGTGGTGGTCGATCCTGCTGCAAAATTGGAAGAAGAGTTGATTATTCGTCCGACTTCTGAAACAATCATTTGGAATACTTATAAAAACTGGATCCAGTCATATCGTGATCTGCCTATTTTATGTAATCAGTGGGCTAACGTTTTCCGTTGGGAAATGCGTACGCGATTATTCCTCCGGACTGCGGAATTCTTGTGGCAGGAAGGTCATACAGCACACGCAACGCGCGAAGAGGCGGAAGAAGAGGCTATCCGTATGTTGAATGTATACGCCGAATTTGCAGAGAAGTATATGGCAGTTCCGGTAGTTAAAGGTGTGAAATCGGCTAATGAGCGCTTTGCCGGTGCACTTGACACGTATACCATCGAGGCAATGATGCAGGATGGTAAGGCATTGCAGAGTGGTACTTCACACTTCTTGGGACAGAATTTCGCAAAAGCATTCGATGTTCAGTTTGTAAATAAAGAGAACAAGCTTGAATATGTATGGGCTACCTCTTGGGGTGTTTCTACCCGTCTGATGGGGGCACTGATCATGACTCACTCGGATGATAACGGTCTGGTACTTCCTCCGCATCTGGCTCCGATCCAAGTAGTGATCGTTCCTATCTATAAGAATGACGAGCAGTTGAAGCTGATTGATGCTAAGGTAGAAGGTATTGTGGCAAGATTGAAGCAATTGGGCATTTCAGTGAAATATGATAATGCTGACAATAAACGTCCGGGCTTTAAATTTGCCGATTATGAATTGAAGGGTGTGCCTGTTCGTCTGGTGATGGGTGGACGTGACTTGGAGAACAATACGATGGAGGTAATGCGTCGTGATACTCTGGAAAAAGAGACTGTGACTTGCGATGGAATTGAGACGTATGTTCAGAATCTGCTGGAAGAGATCCAAGCTAATATCTATAAGAAAGCGCGTACTTATCGTGACTCACGTATCACTACGGTGGATAGCTATGATGAGTTTAAGGAGAAAATCGAAGAAGGCGGCTTTATCCTGGCTCACTGGGATGGAACAGTGGAGACGGAGGAAAAGATCAAAGAGGAGACAAAGGCGACGATTCGTTGCATTCCGTTCGAATCGTTTGTTGAAGGTGACAAAGAGCCGGGTAAGTGTATGGTGACAGGAAAACCGTCTGCTTGCCGTGTGATATTTGCTCGTTCTTATTAATCATTAATATAAAGAAAAGGTTGGAGGTACCCGAAATGTGAACTTCCGACCTTTTTCTTTTTTATCATTAATCTGATAATTCTATGAATCCATTGTTAAATCTTATCTGGCTGCTTTGTGGCGGCATTTTTACTGCGATAGAATATCTTATTTCAAGTCTTTTAATGATGATTACCATTATTGGTATTCCATTCGGCTTTCAGACATTGAAATTGGCCGGACTTGCTTTATGGCCATTTGGCAAAGAGGTGAGAAGTACTCCTGATTCTGGAGGTTGCCTCAGTATCATAATGAATATCATCTGGTTGTTTCTAGGTGGAATTTGGATCAGCCTCTCTCACTTGGGATGGGGGATTTTGCTTTGTATTACCATTATCGGCATACCGTTCGGAAAGCAGCACTTTAAGTTAGCCGGACTCGCTTTGACTCCTTTCGGAAAGGTGATTGTCGACAAAAGCTTCTAAATGAAATGCTCTTTCGGCGCATTTAGCAAGTTTTACTCTAAGAGCTATTTCACTTCTATTTGGTAGTTTTGTCATCAGTAAAAAGACAGAGAGCATTACATTGGATGCTCTCTTTTCATTTCCGATTTCGCTTTTAGGGTCTCTTTCACCGAATCATTCGGTATGCTGTCCTTAGCGGCAGCTTGCTTCCGTCTCAGGTTTCTCAGTTTCCATTTATTCCAAAAAAGAAGCTCACTCCATTTATTGAAGTCCTTTTTATACATGATACCGATTCCTTGTGTAGTCAGGTTGGTTCGCGTATAATAGCGGTCATTCGTTTCATTGTATGCTTTTAGGCGTATGTCTCCCGAACGGTTGAGTAACCATTCTGCTTCAAAGTCTCCAATGAAGTTGGTATTTGCCAATGGATTGTCCCGGTAGCCGAAATTCCCGTTGATTAGCAAGCGGTTGTTCAGCAACTGCCCGGATAAGATGCCTTCTATTTCCATGTCCGTCCAACCCTTGTCACCTGTACTGAGATTAGTGCCGATGTTCCAGTTGTTGTTATCGAATACTTGTGACAACAGATTGTTTAACTGTCCGGATAGGGTAGAGAACAGGGCCGATGATGTCATGTTGGAGTTTTGGGTACCTCCGGTACTTTCCTGCGGATAGAACTTGCCAATGCCCAATAGGTAGAGAATTTGCATGTTCATCTGTTCGTCTGTACTGATATAATTGCGTACCAGTGTCTGTATCTCGTCCCGTTCATTGGGGAGTTCAATTCCCAACTTGATGTTAGGACGCCAGAGAATTCCTGTCAGATTCATGATGCAATTCACTTTCACATTAGGTTGTTGGGTAATCGTTTCCGAAGCGTCGGGAATCAGGTCGTTCAGTGAAGCTGAATTTACCGTGTAACTAGCCTGAATGTCAAGTGTCGCATCCAATGGGGGACCGTTGAAAGTGATGCTACTTCCGTCTTTAATGATAAAATCTTTGCGGATGACCTCTTGCAAACTGAATTTGTAGATACCTTGGTTGATACGGTAATTACCGAACATTTTCACATCTCCTTTATTAAAGAACTCTGTACGTATGTTACCGGAGCCTTTACCGCTGATGTAATCTCCGGCAATAGGGTCCATGATAATTTTCATTGTAGCATCCGGAGTAGCATCTATCAACAGGTTTAGTCGAATATCCGTTTTGGATTCTTCCTCTTCCATCTCTTGCTGTAACCGATCGTATTCTGACATTACATTAATAGAATCCTGCACAAACCTGCGGGGCGTTTTATCGACAAACTTAATAAACTGGTTGCTGGCTGCTGAAGCTGTTGCGTTGGTTATGTAGACAAAATTGGTGTTACGATTGGTAGTGACAGCTGCATTGACTTGTAATTCCTGCGGGTTTCCAATCAACATTGCATTACCGGTTCCATATACTTTTCCGTAAAAGTTAATATCCGGATTTTCTTTCGTATTCATAAGTAACATGTTGTTCACGTTGAATTCGAAATGATAGCTTAGGTCCCTGAAATGCCGGAAATTCAGTTTGCCGTTCATAGTACCCTGATGTCCTTCCATATCTGCTATGCGTATATTATCGAAGCTAATGCCACTGGTGGACAAACGGATGGTGTCTGTTACAGCGAACGAAGTATTCAGTATTCCTATTTTTAAGGATGCGTCCGTCATCAGGTTCCCTTCGATATTGAGTGCTTTGAACTTTCCGTAGAAATGGGCTTTACCACTGGTACGTCCATGCAGGTCTTCAACAATGGAACGCATGAAGTATTGGAGAAATTGGATATTCGTATGCTCCGTCTCTATATTCAAGTCTAGTTTGCTTTCTGGTTTTAACGGATAGACATGCCCGATGACATGCGTCTTCGACACTCCTTCTTCTTCCATGTGTGCATCAAGAAAGATAGCACGCATGTCGTTCTTCCACGCACCGTAAATATCCATAGCCCCCAACGAGGCATCATTAAAGGTGAAGTTTTTAAAATGCAGGCGGGTGTTCATGACCGGTTCTTTTAAAATGCCACTGGCATATGCTGTTCCCGTAGCGTCTCCTTTGAAGTCCACATCGTCAAAGTTTACCACATCGAACACGTAGCCTACATTGATGTCCTTTAGTTCTACTTTTAATGTATCTTTGGCTTGTTCTGAAATGCGTCCATTGATACGGATATGACGGTCCTGATGTGAAAAATAGAAATCATTCACATCTATTTTTCCTGAATCGACGACAACTTGTGACGGATGAACCTGCCATAGAGTATCATTCAGGATGATGTCTGTCTGTTTAATATCTACGACAGTTTTCAGTGGGGACTTTTCTTCGGCTGCGCGGAAGAAACTGGCGGCGGCAGATAGTCGTCCGCTATAAGTACTGATGGCATTGTTACCCCAGTTGATATTGGCATTTATAGTGTCATTCTTGGCTTGTGCGTCCAGAGAGATGCTTACAGCACTTTCTTTCTTTAGGTTATTGAACCGGACCTTTGCTTTGAACTGATCGGTAGGATTCTCACAAAGTACCAAACCTGACTCGATAAACGTGTTTTGATATTGTAAACGTGGAAAATAGCCTTCTACACGCAAGCGTTGTGCCTGATCGTTGAAGTAACCTTTCACAGTCGAGTGTGAATATATTTTCAATGGGATGTCAAATACTGTCGACAACAGTTCTGTATTAAATATGTGAATATCGAAACTAAAGTTATTATTGGTTTTAATAGGCTTTTTATCCGGTTGAATTAGTGAAGGAATATATCGCCGCATAATGTTCATAACACTTGCCGGAAGCGTATGATACAGGTAATTGCCTTCGATACTTGCTTTTAAGAAACTGGAGGTTAGTTTCAATTGGTTCTCTTTATCTTGGCGGGTTGCAGTGATGTTGATATTATCCAGAAAATAGCTCTTCTCTGGTGCGGTAAATTGTAAACTGTCTATATTGATTTCACCCATCATTTCATCGATGGAACCACCCCGGAAATTAGCTTTTAGTTTCAAAGAAAATTCTGTATCCGGATACTCCTTTGTCAGATTCAGGTCGTGTGGACGTATTTTGTCTATGACTGCATTGAAGTTAAAAGTAGGGACTTTTTCGACTACATTGATGTTGCCGTTTAAATGTACCGAACCGTTTTCGTCATTCAATGCCACTTTACCGTCAAAACCACCGCGTTTGAATTCTCCGTCCAGCGTGATGTTTTCATATTTATAATTACTGTATTCGAGGGATGCTATCAAACCTTTTAACGTAATGGAAGGATATTGGCTCTTGTAGTGGTTTCCTCGGACATCCAGATTAAAGGTAATCTTGCCCAATTGCTTGTTTCCTAGCAGTTGCCCTAACTCAAAATCGGTGGTTTTTACGCCTCCTGAATAAGAAAACAGCGCTTTAGCTTTATCGGAACTAAGCTTTAAGTCGGTTTGGACGGAGCCTATGTCAGTACGGAACAGGCCGTACATAACCAAGTCTGTAAAGTACCCTGATATTTCACCATGAAAAGAGGTATTTCCTAAGTGTTGTAATACAGGGGGAACGCCATTATAGTGCGGGCTTAGATTGCGCACTAAAAATCCGATCCCCTCTTTGTTGGCAGAGAGATTGGCCAGATGTCCATAAACGTAAGCGTCTTGAGGACGTGATAAGTCTTGTAAAGATACATCTCCTTTTAGTCGGAACTTATCTCCTGCGTTGATTTCCAGTGTTCTGCAATTCAGTTGATTGAGCGTACCTTCTACATCAATGTTGAGATCTAGTTTTTCTTTAAAATTGGATAATGCCGGGACAAAAGCTGAAATGTCATTCAAAGTCACATGAGATGGTAAAGTACGGAAAGAGAAGCGAACGTTATCGGCAAAATGGTTGAGTGCTTTCAAACTGTCATATTCCATTCGGATAGTATCCATTTTCATTTCGGTACCCGGCATTTCTATTGCGAAATTTTCTATTTTCATGCCTTTGTTATTAGCAATGACTTTCAGGCTCAACTTTCGTAGTTCAAAGCCCGATTGTTCGTCTACACTCAGGCGTTTGATGGCTGCATTGATCGAATCGTTTTGAAGTGCCTTGAGTGAAATGTTGGCAATGATATTGTGTAGTTTGATATGTTGCGGGTTAAACTTTCCGGGCGTTTCTTCTTCCGATAATACGTCGTAGGATAGTTTACCACGGCGTATTAATATGGAATTAATACGTAGATCAATGTCCTTTTTTGTTTTTACTGTATCTTTGGATGCAAATGCGTCCAAGACGAATTTAAAATTTGGCTCCATGTGCGGAGCGGGCTTATTCAAGTTGATATTAAAGCCAAATAACTGCACGCTGCTGATTGTGATTTTTCCGTTGAATAAAGGAATAATATCAAATTTGGCAGAAAGACGTGTAATTTTGAGCATTTCTTTTCCCGATTGATCGTCAAGCAATACATCATCTATAATGATACGGTTTAATAATCCAATGTCTATCTTACCGATAGTCAGTTCTGTACCCAAAGTCCGGGATAGTTCTTTTGTGACAAACGTAGTCATATTTCGCTGAATATATGGAATATTCAGCAAAATAATAGTTCCGATATATATACCTAATATGATACCGATAACCCAACGTACAGTCTTCTTCAGCGTTCTGATAGGCGGTTGTTTTGATTTTGAGAACAAAAATATAAAATAGTTCGTTATGAATCCTACTTTTATCATTACTTTTGCATCGTTTAAATATCAAAAAGCGTATGAGTACAATTATATTAGGAATTGAATCTTCCTGTGACGATACATCAGCTGCAGTTATTAAAGATGGTTATTTGTTATCGAATGTGGTATCTAGCCAGGCTGTACACGAAGCTTATGGTGGAGTAGTACCGGAATTGGCATCGCGTGCTCACCAACAGAATATAGTACCTGTGGTGCATGAAGCGTTGAAGCGTGCAGGAGTGACCAAGGAAGAGTTGAGTGCGGTAGCCTTTACAAGGGGGCCTGGGTTGATGGGTTCATTGCTGGTTGGAGTATCTTTTGCAAAGGGTTTTGCACGTTCATTAAATATCCCGATGATTGATGTTAATCATCTGACAGGACACGTGTTAGCGCATTTTATTAAAGAGGAAGGAGAAGCAAATGAACAGCCCGATTTTCCATTCCTTTGCTTGCTGGTATCCGGAGGTAATTCTCAAATTATATTGGTGAAAGCATATAATGATATGGAGATTCTGGGACAGACTATTGACGATGCTGCCGGAGAAGCAATTGATAAATGTTCGAAAGTAATGGGACTTGGTTATCCGGGGGGACCTATAATTGACCGTTTGGCACGTCAGGGCAATCCGAAGGCTTATACTTTTAGTAAACCTCATATTTCTGGTTTGGATTATAGTTTTAGCGGATTGAAAACGTCGTTTCTTTACTCTCTGCGTGATTGGATGAAAGAGGATCCCGATTTCATCGAACACCATAAGAACGATTTGGCAGCTTCGCTTGAAGCAACGGTAGTAGACATTTTGATGGATAAACTTCGTAAAGCAGCCAAGCAATATAAAATTAATGAAGTGGCTGTAGCGGGCGGTGTTTCTGCTAACAACGGTTTGCGTAATGCCTTTCGTGAGCATGCAGAGAAATATGGTTGGAAAATTTTTATTCCCAAGTTCAGCTATACTACAGATAATGCCGCAATGATCGCTATCACCGGATATTTTAAATATCAGGATAAAGATTTCTGCTCTATAGAACAGCCTGCTTATTCACGTGTAACTTTGTAAGAGCCCTATGTTTGCGGAGATAATAACTATTGGTGATGAACTGTTGATAGGACAGGTGACTGATACCAATTCGGCATGGATGGGGCGCGAATTAAATAAAGTAGGTATAGAGGTGATTCGTGTCGTGTCTGTACGAGATCGGGCAGATGAGATTATTGAAGCTGTAGATGCTTCGATGAAAAGGGCAAATATTGTACTAGTGACAGGGGGCTTGGGACCCACCAAAGATGATATTACCAAACAGACTCTTTGCAAATACTTCGGTACCAGACTGATCTTTAGCGAGGCTGTCTTTGAAAACGTAAAACGGGTATTGGCGGGAAAAATACCGATGAATGCGTTGAATAAAAGTCAGGCAATGGTACCTGAAGATTGTATCGTTATTAATAATCGGGTAGGGAGTGCTTCTGTCAGTTGGTTTGAGAAAGATGGTAAGGTACTTGTTTCTATGCCGGGAGTTCCTCAGGAAATGACCACTGTGATGAGTGAAGAGGTTATTCCACGTTTGTGTGCAAAGTTTCGTACGGATGCAATTGTTCATCGAACATTTACTGTACAAAACTATCCCGAATCGGTGTTGGCTGAGAAATTGGAATCTTGGGAAATGGCATTACCTGCTTGTCTAAAACTGGCTTATTTACCAAAACCGGGTTTGATTCGTTTAAGATTGACGGGACGCGGGCAGAATCGTAGCGAGGTAGAAGCTTGTGTAAATACTGAGAGTGCCAAACTTGAGGCAATTTTAGGAGAAGATATTTTGGATGAGGAAGATACTCCGATTGAAATTTTGATAGGCGAACTTTTAAAGAAGAAGAATTTGACTCTTTCTACCGCAGAAAGTTGTACCGGTGGAAGCATTGCAGCCCGTATCACTTCGGTTGCCGGCAGTTCGGAATATTTTAAAGGAAGCATAGTAGCGTATGCCAATGAAGTAAAGACGGAGTTGCTGGGTGTATCGATGGAAACGCTTGAAAAAAGAGGTGCGGTAAGTGAGGAAACGGTCATTGAAATGGTAAAAGGTGCGATGAAAGCGCTAAAAACTGACTGTGCTGTAGCTACGTCTGGAATCGCAGGTCCCAGTGGGGGGACTGAAGAGAAGCCGGTTGGTACAGTTTGGATTGCTGCTGCCTATAAAAGTGAAATTTGCACTATGAAGCAGGAAACTAATCGTGGAAGAGAGATGAATGTGGAGAGAGCAAGCAATAATGCCCTTCTATTGCTTCGAAAATTGGTGAAATGAAGAAAAATTACCGCTCAATAATGAATTTATTTAGGAAATACTTGTTTTATATACATAAAAGTGCTTACTTTGCGCTCTGTTTGAAAGAAGTATAGATTAAAACTATAAAAATAAGATAGAAATGTCGAAGATTTGTCAAATTACCGGAAAGAAAGCCATGATTGGCAACAATGTTTCACACTCAAAGAGAAGAACTAAAAGAACCTTTGATTTGAACTTGTTTAACAAAAAGTTCTACTATGTAGAACAGGACTGCTGGATCAGCCTGAGCCTCTGTGCCGCTGGTTTGCGTATTATTAATAAAAAAGGTTTGGACGCTGCTTTGAATGATGCGGTTGCCAAAGGGTATTGTGATTGGAAAACCATTAAAGTTGTTGGCTAAAACGTTAAAAAGAGGAGAAACTGATTATGGCAAAGAAAGCAAAAGGTAATAGAGTTCAGGTGATTCTGGAATGCACAGAACACAAAGATAGCGGTATGCCGGGAACATCTCGTTATATCACAACTAAGAACAGAAAAAATACTACTGAAAGACTTGAGTTGAAGAAGTACAACCCAATTCTGAAAAGAGTAACAGTACACAAAGAAATTAAATAATAAAGAAAGAGTATAACCCATGGCAAAGAAAACAGTAGCAAGTTTGCACGAAGGATCTAAAGAAGGTCGTGCTTATACTAAGGTTATCAAAATGGTTAAATCTCCGAAAACTGGAGCTTACATTTTTGATGAACAAATGGTTCCTAACGAAAAAGTACAAGACTTTTTTAAGAAATAAGCCGGTTGCATAAATAGCAATCCGAAAAATCCTCTCACTGATATTCATTGAGGGGATTTTTTTTGCCAATTTTATTCGCTTCATTTTTTACTTTACGCCAGTTTTATTATATCTTTGTAGCATAATGTATTATACAAATAATTGTAATCATGGGATTTTTTAGTTTTTTCTCAAAGGAAAAGAAGGAAACTTTAGATAAAGGATTATCTAAAACCAAAGAAAGTGTATTCAGCAAGATTGCCCGTGCGGTGGCCGGAAAATCGAAGGTGGATGATGAAGTGTTGGATAATCTGGAAGAGGTACTTATCACATCGGACGTAGGGGTAGAGACTACTCTTAATATCATCAAGCGTATCGAAAAACGTGCAGCAGAAGATAAATATGTAAATACACAAGAGTTGAATTCGATTCTTCGTGAAGAAATAGCTGCATTACTGACTGAAAATAATTCGGATGATGTTGCCGATTTCGATGTTCCGGTAGAGAAAAAGCCTTATGTTATTATGGTGGTGGGTGTAAACGGAGTTGGTAAAACAACCACTATTGGTAAACTAGCTTATCAATTTAAGAAAGCCGGTAAATCTGTATATTTGGGGGCAGCCGATACTTTTCGTGCAGCAGCAGTGGAGCAATTGGTGATATGGGGCGAGAGAGTGGATGTTCCGGTCATTAAACAAAAGATGGGGGCCGATCCGGCTTCTGTTGCGTTTGATACGTTAAGTTCTGCAGTAGCTAATAACGCTGATGTGGTGATTATTGATACAGCAGGACGTTTGCACAATAAAGTTGGCTTGATGAACGAGCTGACGAAAATTAAAAATGTAATGAAGAAAGTAGTGCCTGATGCTCCAAACGAGGTGTTGTTGGTGCTTGATGGCTCGACCGGACAAAATGCTTTTGAGCAGGCAAAACAATTCACACTTGCAACAGAAGTAACTGCTATGGCTATAACCAAATTGGATGGGACGGCAAAAGGTGGCGTTGTTATCGGAATTTCAGATCAGTTTAAGATTCCGGTGAAATATATCGGATTGGGTGAGGGTATGGAAGACCTACAGGTGTTCCGCAAGAAAGAATTTGTAGACTCCTTATTTGGAGAGAATGCATGAAAAGAAAAACTATAGATATCATAACATTAGGGTGCTCAAAGAACCTGGTGGATTCAGAACAGTTGATGCGTCAATTGGAAGAAGCGGGATATGATGTAACCCATGACTCGGAAAAACCGACAGGAGAGATAGCTGTTATCAATACCTGTGGTTTTATCGGTGATGCAAAAGAAGAATCGATTAATATGATTCTGGAGTTTGCACAAGAAAAAGAAGAAGGCAATTTGGAGAAACTTTTTGTAATGGGCTGTCTTTCGGAACGTTATTTAAAGGAATTAGCGATTGAGATTCCTCAGGTTGATAAGTTTTATGGAAAATTCAATTGGAAGGGGTTGTTACAGGATTTGGGCAAAGCTTACCATGAGGAGCTTCATATTGAGCGTACTCTTACCACTCCCAAACATTATGCTTATCTGAAAATATCAGAGGGTTGTGATCGTAAATGCTCTTATTGTGCTATACCGATTATTACAGGAAGACATGTATCTCGTCCTATAGAAGAAATCTTGGATGAGGTGAGATATTTGGTTTCCAATGGTGTAAAGGAGTTTCAGGTAATTGCTCAGGAATTAACTTACTATGGAGTGGATTTATATAAGAAGCAAATGCTTCCGGAGTTGATCGAACGCATTTCTGAGATTCCGGGTGTGGAATGGATACGTTTACATTATGCATATCCGACACATTTCCCTGAAGAGTTGTTCCGAGTGATGCGTGAACGAGATAATGTATGTAAATACATGGATATTGCATTACAGCATATCAGTGATAATATGCTGCAACGTATGCGTCGTCATGTGACGAAAAAGGAGACTTACCGGTTGATTGAACAATTTCGTAAGGAAGTTCCCGGGATTCATTTGCGTACGACGTTGATGGTGGGACATCCAGGAGAGACAGAAGAGGATTTTGAGGAATTGAAAGAGTTTGTACGTAAAGTGCGCTTTGACAGGATGGGGGCTTTTACTTATTCAGAAGAAGAAGGAACATATGCTGCGGCTAATTATGAAGACTCTATTTCTCAGGAGCTAAAACAGGCACGATTGGATGAGCTAATGGCTATTCAGCAGGGAATTTCTACTGAATTAAGTGCATCAAAAGTTGGACAAAAAATGAAAGTCATTATTGATCGTATAGAAGGTGAATATTACATTGGGCGTACAGAGTTTGATTCTCCGGAAGTAGATCCTGAAGTCTTAATAAGGCGTGAAGGGGGTAATTTAATGATTGGTAACTTTTATCAAGTACAAGTGATTGATTCCGATGAATTCGATCTTTTTGGTGAAATAATTTAAATATATTTCCTGAAGAATTTGTTTTTTTGATCTGGATTGATTAATATAGCAACATATTTTTAAAATTGTAGGATCTTGAATAATAAAGAATTTACTTCTGAACTTTCTCGCAGATTGGGGTATAATACAAAATATACTTCTGAACTGATAACATCTCTGCTGTCTGATATTACTCAGGAATTGCAGGAAAGCAATGCTATAGGAATACAGGGATTTGGTACTTTTGAGGTAAAAAAGAAAGCAGAACGTATTGTCATCAATCCCGTCACTAAGTTGCGACTGTTGGTTCCACCCAAGTTAGTACTGGCGTTTAAGCCGAGTCCTATATTAAAAGATAAGTTTAAAGAAACATTTCCGTATGAATGAAAAGTTGACTATACAAGATCTTGTTGAACTACTGGTTAACAGACATGAGGTTTCTCAAGAAGATGCTGATGTTTTCGTCCGGGAGTTTTTCTTGTTGATAGAACAAGCTTTGGACGCTGATCAATATGTGAAAATCAAAGGATTGGGTACATTCAAATTGATAGGGGTCAATAGTCGTGAAAGTGTAAATGTCAATACGGGTGAACGTATTAAAATAGAGGGACATACTAAGATTTCTTTTACTCCTGACCCTTCTTTAAGAGATATCATAAATAGACCTTTTTCACATTTCGAAACAGTAGTGCTGAATGAGAATACAGTCTTGGAAGATACGCCAATAGAGGAATTGGAGGAAGAATCAGGGAATATATCCGAAACAACTGAGCCTCCGTTAATAACAGAGACTGTAGAGAGAGAGGAAGCAAAAGCAGAGGAGAAAGTGATTGAAACAGAGGCGAATGGGAAAGTAGAACCGGAAACCTCAAAAGGGCAGGATGTTGTGTCGTCAGATGTGGAAGTTGCAGAAGACGTTTCAGAAGTTATGAAGGAATCCGAAAGAACAGAGGTTGTAGATGATATTGACATATTTGAAACTGTTGAAGATGTTAGCATACATAAAGGTAGTGAAGCTGTAGTAGAAGGTTTATCCATTGCTGAGGTTCGAGAAGAGGGTGGATTGGATAAAGTAGTAGAAAATTCTGAAGAGCCAATCCAGTTCACTGGAAATGCAGGGCAAGAAACTACAGATAATTTAAAAAAGGTGATAGAAGACGAAGGCTCTCCTAAATTGACTGCCGAAGAAATTATAGCACGGGAGATTCAAAAAGCAGAAGTATCGACTATCCCTGTAAAAAAGGAAAAGCGCCCAAAGAAGGAAGTTAAACCGGAAAACCAAAAATCTCCTGTTCCTTACTTAATAGTAATTATAGTAGTTGTTATGTCGCTTTGCGGTGCAGCATTAGTTTTTATTTATTATCCGGATTTGTTTTCTAAAAAAGAATCGGAACAGTCAATAACCACAGAGACTGTAGAGAAAAAAGAACCGATACGGGAAATTCCATTGGATACTGTTGCAAAAGCGGATACTATTGTCAAGGTGGTAGCAAAGACTCCGAATCAACAGGAGATAAAACAGATGTCTGAGCGTGTCAATGTGTCGGAGAAAGTAGATAAAACTTCAGAAAGTGAATCGGTATCCCGGGAAAAGAGCACTAAAACAGTGTCAATCCCGGTCAAGCCGGATTCAGTGAATTATACAATTACCGGTACTAAGGCAACTTATACAATTAAAGAAGGTGAAACTCTGACTAGGGTATCTCTACGGTTTTATGGTACAAAAGATTTATGGCCCTATATCGTTAAACATAATCGGGGAGTGATTAAGAATCCGAATAATGTACCGTATGGTACTGTACTTAAAATACCGGAATTGGTTAAAAAATGACAGTCTAATGTGATCACCCGGGTGTATACAAGTTTATACATTCGGGTGTTGTGTTTATGTTATACAAATACAAAAGCGTATGAAAGTACCTTAATCTAAAGACTTCGCATTGTTTTTTAATAAAAATTAGTTGGAATGGTTAAAGATATAGTGTACTTTTGGAATCGAAATTAAAAAGCCTTACAACATAGGCTTTGCTCATATTATTAAAAAG
>OHTI01000103.1_pt1 | contig 69150 bp, 71 predicted proteins | sample 1578941 | NCBI WGS metagenome assembly OHTI01 (sample SAMEA3879609, study PRJEB24766) | human gut metagenome | biome: human-associated habitat; feature: feces | place: USA | collected 1985/1987
GGTGTTGTCGCTGGCGCACTCGATGGTGATGGCTCTCTGGTCGTTGGCTGCGGAAGAGGAGCACCAAGAGCGGTTTTTCTCTTCCACATACATCCCGACCCGCCCATCGACGCCGATGCCGTAGTTGCAGCTTGCCTGCCGGGATGCAGGCAGAAAGATGTTGCCCAGCGTTTCCACGCTACACTGACCTACCACGCAGTGCGGCGTGATGCGGTCAATGCTGTGGGTGCGCTGTCCGGAGTGGTTCGGACTAAGTTTGGTGTAGGATACCAAGGAACTGTTCGTGTAAGCCATGTTATTCATCCTCCTTTTCGGCACGGTCGTGAAGCTGCTCCAACACGGATTTCAGCTTCTGCGGAATGGGCAGTCCCAGATATGCGGCATTCTCCAACAGAGACACACCCTCATTCGACAGGTAGAAGAAAATGACGGCGGTACGCATCACCGAGCCGCTGCCGATGACGCGGGAGTCGAGAATATGTCCGATGCCGACTAGGGCGAAGATGAGCACCTTTTTGAAAATGCCCTTGAATCCGACTTCGCTGGACAGCTTCTTATCCACCACGGCGCACATGATGCCGGTCACATAGTCGATGACTACGAAAGCCAGAAGCGCATAAAGCAAGCCGTCACATCCTCCCAAGAACCATCCGAGCCAGCCGCCGATACCGGCGAACACCACCTGAATGGTCGTCCAGAATTCTTTCATGTTGTTTGTCCTCCTTTGAAAGTTGAATTTGTGTATGAAAAAAGGCCCTCCGCAGAGCGCCTTGATTCCGAAAAAATATTCTTTATGTTACTGTGGTCAGCGACACCGTGTGCCACGAGGACCATGTGCCGCCATAGTTTCCCCGGATATACATCCTTGAACCGTTATAGACGGTGTACCGCTGTTGAATGAAGTAGCTTTCCGGCAGAAAAACCTCCAGCATACCGATTGCGGTGGTCGGAAAGTGCTTTTCCGTGGAAGCTGAATACGCAAAATAGTAGCCGGGAGTCTTCACGTTGTTGAGGTCGGTGGTCGAGCCGTCCACTCTGCCCATTTTGCCGTGGACATTGACGCCGTTCATGTGGATGCTGCCGTCCACATCGAGCGTTGCCTGCGGATCCGGTGTGTTGATGCCGACTTTCTTTTTACGAAGCGCAATGAGGGGCGTACCCTGCGGGACAGTAAAATACAGATCCAGACTGCTCAGAGAATAGAGCTTGTCTTGGATCTGCAAATGGAAGTCGTAGGAACTGTTGGCATCCAGATTGCACAGTTCCAAATTGGAGTAACTAAAAGAGGTTCCGCTTTTTGTCGTGCCGGAATAGATGCTGGTGTAGCTGCCGTAACTGCTCTCACTGGTTTTCTTGTACCGATACCGCACATAAACCACGCTGTTTTTCTGCGTCCCGTCTACGGTCACAGCAGAAATAAAGCCACTGAATTTGAGCTGCATTTCCGCTTCGATATCGTTGGTTCGCCGGAGCGTTATCGAGGATATTTTCGGCTTGGTGTACGGAATGACCGTCACCGTCTGTGAAGTTTCGGCGGTGTAGCCGCGGGAGTCCGTGACCGAGAGCGTGACCGTCACACTGCCGGACTTGGTGATCTTTCCGACAGATATGGCAGCCCCTGTGGTGTTGGATGCCGACAGTCCGTTGCAGGAAGCGGTGTAGTTGGAGATGGACGCTCCGTTCTTCGCAGTCGCTGTTCCCGGCGTGACCTTGAGGGTCGAGTAGTCCTGTACGAATAGCTGGTCGTTGCCCGTGAGATTCTTTGTGGTCGTGTAGCTGTCGGCATAAGTGAATCCACTTATGGTCGGAGCAGAGTTTGCCGCCGTAGTCTGCACCGTGGCGGTCTTGCTTGATGTGCTGCCGATCTGCGTTGAGCCGCTGAAGGAGGAAACGGCAAAGGTTCCCGTGAAGGACTTCATCGATGCCATCCAATTGAGCAGCGTGGTTCTCTGTGCTGATGACAGGGTGACCGAGCGGTTTGCCGTACCCTTCGTCCATGCAAGCCCGGTAACGGTCAGGATGGTCGTGTTCCCGCTTTTGATCGCCAGAGAATTGATGTAAGACGGTTCGTACACGGTGACATTGAGGGTGATGGTCACTCTGGCATTGTCCGCCGTCACCGTGCTGACGCTGTTCACAACCGCGCCGCCCAGTGTTTTCACCGTGGAGCTGCCGGATGTACCATAGACTTGATTGTACTGCCGCCGTGCCCGCACCTTCACCGTGTAGTTTGTGTTTGGCGAAAGCGAGGACAACGTTACGTTGGCACTGGTGGATGCCGATGTCGAGAATGTCGTCCAAGTGGAGCCGCCGTTGATGCTGTACTGCCAAATGTCTGCCGTTGAGGTGGAACTCGCAGAGATTTTGAAGCCGTTTGCGGTAATCGCCGAAACAGAAAAAGTTACGGTAGGTGCAACCCGGTCAATGGTAGACAGCGCCACATTGTAGCTGCCGGAGGGGCCGGTGTACTGACCCCACGGGCTGTTGACGCCCCAGTGCCAGTAAATTGGAAGGGTCAGCGTACCGTTGCTGTTGTGGGATACCGTGACCTGCTTGTCCTCGATCAGCCACTTCGTGCCGCTGCCGCTCTGACCGTTCGTAAAGGTGAAGCAGTTCGCACCGGAGGTTGCTGTGCCGATATAGGAAGTGCCGTTTGTGCCAAAGTCCGACCATGCGATGGAATACTGGGAATAGACGTACATACCCAGAGCGATGGTGGAGGTGTTTGCGACTACGTTCTGGGAAATGACCTTTACATAGATGTATAGGTCAGTCGTCCAGCTGTTGGAGCCGTAGTTCGTTCTTTCGGATTTCACCAGATAGGCGGTGCCGCCTGTCATTGCCATAGCCTTGCCTCCTTTAGTCCAGAATGACGATATTCAGCCCATCGGACGCTGTCGGCATGGGAACGAACTTCGTCTTGCCCACAGTCAGATCGCCGTCCACCGTGGTTTTCTTGGTTTGTGTCTCGTCTTTGTTCAGGGTAAAAATCACCTCATCGTTGTAATAACCGGCAAACTCCGTGTTCGTGATGACCGTCCGCTGGGATGATGCACTGTTGGATACCTCGATGCCGCGCTTATCTATCTTGACCTCTTGCGTATAAATCTCGTTGGGTGCAGGCGTCCACTTTCGGGGAATTGCTCCTTCGGAGATCATGATGTCCGCGAGGTAGATGGACGCATCCCGGCAGTAGCAGTAGACGCGCAACGTGGGGTCGGTCACATCGGTGAGCGTGACGGTAAAATCCGTCCAGTCAAAAGCGGTGCTCTTATTGAAGAGATACGAAGTTTTGTTTCCGTTGTAGGTCACATAGAAATACCCGGACATGGCCGAGGTCTTTTTCGCCCGGACGGAAATGGTATAGGTGCCGGGTACTATCCCTCGGATATACTGCGACAACGAGGAGTAAGCTCCCAGCACAAAGCAGGAGTCGGAAACGGTATTGTTCTGCGTGTCTGTGGAAGCGTCAGTTTTCACGGTGCCAGAGTAGCTCCAATCATCCGTGATGCCGTTCAGCCCGGAAGAGTTCTGCACATAGTTGATGCCGCCGATATACTGCTCCTGCATGGTGACAGACAGTCCATCCACCGTATGCTGAAGCTGAGATACTTTGCTTTCGGAGCTTCGCAGCCGCTCTTCCAGTACGCCTTGGTCGTTGGAAACCGACTCCATAGTTTCGGTAAGGGTCGCCACATAGCTGTTCAGCCCGTCCACATTCTGCTGGAGATAGGCTGTTTTCTCTGCAAACTCCTCCGTTGAGACATACGCACGGAGTACCACTTCGCCGCTCTCCAAATCCCAATAAGACGAACCGTCCTGAGACTGGATAACACCCGCCTTGATGATGTTCGCCACCAAAGAGCCGGAGGTGATGAAGTCTGCGACGATCTGTCCGTCTGCCGTGATGGCGGTTTCATAGGGGCCGTTGTAGCCATTACGGGAAAAGCCCAAGCCGCCCACATTCCACCGCCAGACATTCACAGCTTCGTCAATGGAGGGAGCGTCCAGAATGAGCAGCTCATAGGGCTGTCCGTTTTCCTCACTGGTGTGGATGACCACATAGCCGCCGCTCTGACCGGTGATAAGCCCGGTGGCTTTGCCGATGGCGGTTTGGAGCAGTTTCGGAAAGCGTCCAACCGTGGACTCTACCTTATCGACCGAGGACTGCACCTCGGAGATGGTGGTGATCATACTGGACTTGCTCTGACCGAGGGAAATGCTCTTGTACCGCTCGGCGAGGGTGTCGTAAACGGTTTCAATGACCATAGCCGTAACGCTGACACCCAATACTGAATGTTTTATGGTGAAGGTATCACAGAGGTTGACCCGCTCCAGCAGTGCCGAATACTCCGGCTGCTTCCAGAGCGGCTCAAAGGACACCTTCACCGTGGGGATGGTCGCACCCAGTGGATTTGCCTTGATGTAACTGTTTGCTTTTGCTCTGAGGGCTTCCTCGGTTACAACACCATCAAACTGGTCGGAGAAATCCATGATGAGCGTTTTCGCCCGGACAATCTCCGAAGTCACAATGGGGAGCGTGACCTCCGGCAGCGTGACCACCGTTTCGGTGTCCGAGCCTTCCGGTGTGTATACGGCATACGGGAGCAGTGCGGTATACACGCCGCTGTTGTCCTCATCCTGCTCCAATGCGGTGAGGTTCTTGCCGTATTCAATGACCACGCCGGACTTTTGCCCGCGGTGCGAATGGAACTTCACTGTGTAGTTGTCCCACTCAAATTCACCGTGCCATTTTGAGAGCATAGAACCCTCTGTACCGCCGAGACAGGCGCGGACGCTTTTCGGCTGCGTAACGGAAAATGCCTTTGCATCCGAGTAGTCCGTCCAACCCGTGAAGCGTGTATCTCCTGCAAGAAGCTGCGAGAGAATGAGCTGCGGCGAACGGCTTTCGGTTGTAAATGGCATAACGGGAACATTGGCAAGGTCATAGGAGATGTGCTGACCGTAGATGGTGACGATACCGTTGAGCGGCTTCGTGATGCGGTAAATACGGAATGCCTGGTCGGCGGCGGTGTCATTGGGTTTTGCCTTGATGATGCACTCCTTGGTGATTAGCCCGTAGTGCTGACCGCTGACCGGGTATTTGAGCAGACACTCAAACACGCCGTTTCGCTCTTCGGTGACTTCGCAGGAAACAGTGTCCGTCAGCACACCAAGACCGAACGAGCTGAAATCCGTAGTATTTGCGGCATAGAGTACAGGGATCATAGGCAGCACCACCTTGGAACGACCTCAATCCTTGACACATCGCCATTGCAGTTAATGGTGCAAACACCCGGCTTGAGGGCTGGAAATTCCGCTCCTTTGACTGTGTCGTTTTTGAGGGCAGTGCCTTTGAAGCAGTTCATCAGCTCACTGTCGATCTCAATATACTCGTCCAAGTCGGAAATCATCATGCCACGGCCTTGGGGATGCATCATTAGTGCTACCGCACCGCTGCCGTATAGCTTGATGTACGGTCGGCTCTCAAAAGCAGTCGGATTGGTAATCGTCAGTTCAGAAGCGTCAGTCGACACCGTTTCCTGCCCCGCAAAGCTGTATTTGAAAGGCTTGCAGTTGAAGGTCACGGTGAAACTGCCGACCTTGTTCAGCTGCTCTTCAATGTCCAGACTGCCGGAGATGACGCCGTAGCGGAAATACTCCGCATCGTAGGAGTCAGTGATTTCGTGGTATCTGTCCGGCTCGGAATACAGCCAGCCCTTGATGTCCCGCAGGACGGCGGCAAGGGCGGCGGTATTCTTTTGTGCGAGGAACACGGTGTAAGTGACCTTGATGTTGGAAAAACGGCGGTTGGGGTTGATGATGTCACCGCTCCGACCGGGAATGGAAATGAACTCCGCATCGTACTCCGGTGCGGAGAACACATCCTTTTTCTCGATATGCAGACCGAAATCAGCGGAACTGCGGCCGCTGTAGGTAAAATAGGTCATGCGAATACCACTCCTTTCCGCTGGGCGAACTGATTCGCCGTTTCCATGACTTCGTTGGTGAGCTGACGGATGTCCTCGCTGCTGTAATTGTTGAAGTTCGTGATGTTCAGGGCGATGGTGAAAGCAGATGCCGCCTTGCCGACCACGCCGTCCACGGCAGAGCGGATCGAGCCGTTCACATCAAAGTCGGTGGGCAGAGCCGTCTGCATATCGTGGGCAAGGTCGCCCATGACACCGTTGATGTCCTCGGCCATCCCTTCGGCAGCTTTGACCGCTTCATCACCGTTATCTTCAATGGAGCCGGACAAGCCTTTGACCAGCATTTCACCGACCCATGCCATTTCCTTCGAGGGCGAATGGATGCCGAAGAAATCGCAGATACCGTCCCAGATGGAGGAGATCCACCCGGACACCTTATCCCACAGCCACGAGGCAAGCTGGGTAATACCGCGCCACAGTCCCTTGACGATGTTGCCGCCGATTTCTACGATCTTATACATCAGAGAGCCGAAGGCTTTCACGATGCCTGCAATGATCTGTGGCACGGCCTTGACGATCTCCACGATGATGGTGGGCAGGTTTTCAATCAGGGCGACGAATAACTGCACACCTGCCATGATGATTTTGTCGATATTCCCGACCAGTGCATTGACGATGCCGGAGATGATTTGGGGAATCGCCTGTACGATGGTTGTGATGATCTGCGGCAGGGCTTGAATGAGAGAAATCAGCAGGTCGATGCCCGCTTGAATAATGAGCGGTATGGCATTCAGCACGGCAGTGATGATTCCATCAATGATTTTCGGAATGGCTTCCACGATTGCCATAATGATATCCGGCAATGCGGCAACAAGCGAGGTCAGAAGCTGAATGCCTGTTTCGATAATCTGCGGGATGGAGTCCAGCAGAAAGGTAATGATGCCGTTGATGATCTCCGGCAGAGCAGCAATCAGTACGGGCAGTGCATCGAGAAGTCCTTGCGCCAGTCCTGTGATAAGCTGTAAGGCTGCGTCAAGGAGCATCGGCAGACTGTCCACCAGACCTTGTACGATGGTAACGATAGCCTGCACCGCTGCCGGAATGAGCGTGGGCAGTGCATCCGCAATGCCTGTCACCAGTGTAGACACCAGCTGAACCGCTGCCTCGATAAGCAGGGGCAGATTCTCAATCAGCGTGTTCACGATGGTCATGAGCGCGGACACCGCCGCCGGGATAAGCTGCGGAAGCAAAGAAAGCAGCGTTTCCAGCACCTGCGAGAACAGTTCGGTGACTGCTTCCAGCAGTGTGGGCAGCAGTTCACCCACAGCCGTCAGCAGGGCATCCAGCACCGTGGGCAGAGCCGCCACGATGTTCTCGATGACTGGGGTGATGTTTGCCACCACGGTCTTGAAGGCATCCACCATGTTGTTGCAAAGCAGCTCCATGTCAGCATCTGCATCGCCAAAGCCTACGATGAGGTTCGACACGGCGGATTTCAGCGCATTGACAGAGCCGGAAATGGTGGCTTCCGCTTCTTTTGCGGTCGTACCGGCAATGTCCATGCTCTCCTGCATGACATGGATGGCTTCCACCACATCTGCATAGGAGGAGATGTCGTACTTGACACCGGATATTTTCTCCGCATCGGCAAGCAGTCGCTCCATTTCCTGCTTCGTGCCGCCATAGCCCAGCTTGAGGTTGTCGAGCATCGTGTAGTTCTGCTTGGCAAAACCCTGGTAGGCATTCTGAATGGAGGACATATCCGTGCCCATCTTGTTGGCGTTATCGGACATATCCGTAATTGCCATATCCGCATACTTGGCGGCTTTCTCGGTATCACCGCCGAGAGACTGGATCAGGCTTGCGGAGAAGCCCGTGACCGTCTCCATGTACTCGTTGGCGGAAAGACCGGCCGTTTTGTATGCGTTGGCGGCATACCGCTGGATCTCCTGCGAGGAGTCCTTGAACAAGGTATCCACACCGCCGACCAACTGCTCATAGTCTGCATAGGCGGCGATGACTTCTTTGCCGAGCTTCACGGCGGCGGCACCTGCGGCAACGGCCACAGCACCGAGCGCCACACCTACGGTTTTGAGAACCTTGCCGAAGCCTTCAAACTTACTGCCGGATTCCTCCGCAGCTTTGCCGCCCTCCTTGATGGCTTTCTCGTTCTCGTCCAGCTCACGATTCATATCGTTGAGGGCGGCTTCGGCATTGTTGAGTTGGATCTGCCAGTTCTGGGTGCGGCGGTCGTTCTCTCCGAAAGAGGTAGCGGCATTCTGCAGAGCCTTGCGAAGAGTGTCGATTTTTGTTGTCTGCTCATCGATCTCTTTTCGCAGCACCTTGTTCCGTGCGGCGAGTGCCTCCACGGATTTATCGTTTTTATCGAACTGAGAGGTGGCGAGCTTCATTTCGGAGCCGAGCACCTTGAAGGACTGGTTGATGTCCGCCAGCGCTTTTTTGAACTCCTTTTCGCCCTCAAGACCGATCTTCAGTCCGAAACTATCTGCCATTCGCCGTCACCTCCTTAAATGCCGTCCGGGATAATATCGTCAATGTAGTGTTCGTGAGCAGGAACAGCCTGCCCGTTATACTGTTTGTGGCACTCCCATAAGTCCAAAAGCAGACCAAACGGCATCAGCCACACCTCATCCTGGCTGAGATGCAGGTGGGCAAGGCCGTAATAAAGAAGCCGGGTAAACAGCTCCGCATCGGAGACCGTTACCCGACTTGTGCGTTTTTTGAGTCTTTCTCACTTTCCACATTCCGCTTGGTGCCCTTGTAGAGCGCCTCCGTAATGGCGGTTTTGTATCCGGCGAGGTCGAGGGGCGTGGTCAGAAGCTCCACCACATCCTCCGTGAGCAGCTCCTTGGGATGCTCTTTATCCTTGAGGTTGTGAATGAGGATGCTCTGATTTGCCAGAAGCGTGATGAGCCACACGATCTCTCCTATGGCCATTTCAAAGTTCTCGGACTTCATCAGCTTCTCGCCGAGGTTTTCCAGCCCGCCATAGCGACCGGCAATCTCCTTGGTGGCTTTGGTTGTGAGGAGCAGCGTGTACTCCTCGTCACCGATGTTGATAACTGCGGTTCTTTCGTTATCCATTGTGCGTTACCTCCGTTAACCTTGTTTTTCGGGTGTCGTGGTATAGGTCGGCTCATAGACTTCCTTATACCAGTTCGTGATAGTCGCAGCGGTCACATCGCCCTCCAGTGCCTCCGCTTTCCACGGGTGCTTGCCGCCTGCGTCTGCCTTGTTGCGGCGCAGAATGGTGCCTTCAATGGTCGGCGTGGAGAAGGTAATGCTGTCGCCCTTGGTGGCAAGGTTCGTCGCCGGAATACCGAATTTCACACGGTACAGCCAGTAATACTTGTACTTGCCGTTGGACTTCTTGGCGCGGAAGCCCACCGCCACAGGGTCGCCGCCGTCCTCGGATGCGGAAATCAGCACCTTGTTCTTGTCGATGGTTGCACCCGTGAGGTCGGATGCCGCCGCAGAGCCGATATCGTCAATGCCAAGGGAGAGTGTGCCGGATTTGAATTCCTTCACGATCTCCGAAGCACCGTCGTCGGCGTATAGCGTCGCCTCTGCCAGCTCCACCGAAAGGTCAGCGGAGATGGCTTTGGCAAGCTGGGACGGCGTACCGTAGGTTTCCTCACCGGCATCGTTCTCGGTGATTTTTGCGTAATACAGTCTGTCAAGACCGATGGTCGCCATAACTTATTCCTCCAGTTCGTAGATTTGCGCCACATCAATGGCGTAGTGATGGTAGCCGGTTTCGGCCTCAAAGCCGATGTACCGGCGGTCGGTAATATAGAAATCCGCACCCAGCAAGGCACGGACGAGGTCATTTTTCAGTTTGGTGTAGCTGCCCTTTGTGAAAAGGGACAGCCGGGCCTCCTGCGTTTCACAGCCGGGAGCGTTGTCGGCGTGAAGCTCGAAGCTGTCCGACAGCGGCGTAATCACCAGATAGGTGTCCGGGGCTTTGCCGGAGAACACACCCGTTTCCACTGGAACACCGCAATGCTCGGCGATGGTTTGTAAATCAGATAGAAGACTCACAGCTTTTCCACCTCCTCATCCAGTGCCTTGGTCATGGCATCGATGCATTCCTGCCGGGACGCCGTTTTCGCAGGTTTCAGAAACGGTTTTGCAGGCTGACCGTGCTTACCGTATTCGAGAATGTTGGCAAGTTTGGCATTGCTGCCGCCGTCCGAGCGAGGCTCGGCAAAACCGACCTTGATGTCGTGGTTGCCGTCCCGGTTCAGCTTGGAGGGAGAAAGGCCGAGTGCGCCTTCCAGTTCGCCCGTGGTGCGGGATTTGAACTTTGTCCCTCTGCCGATAACGGAGGAAAGATTGCTCTTGACTCTCTTCAGCACGACCTCACCACCGGCCTGCAGGATGGTATCCGCCACGCTGTCAAAGTTGCTGCCGAGCTTGGAAATTTTCAGAAGGAACTCCTCCGGCATTTTCATTTCAGCTTTTGCCAACGGTCGGCACCTCCTTTTTTGCCAGTACTTCAATGTACATCCCACGGCCTTTGACATCCTCTACGGACACAATGTCGTAGCGGCAGTCATCGCAGATGAGAAACTGGTCAGCCGTGACCGTCAGCCCCGGAATCCGCCGAAAGCGGAACAGGTCAGTAGCTTCACTGAATGCAGCGAGGTTTGCCCAACGCTGGCTGCCGTGTCGACCTTCCCGGTATACACGGACGGAAGCGAGGACTTCATCCTCGGAATGGGTGAAGCCCTCGCTGTCCTTGACTTGGCGGATTTTTACGATGTCGGCGAAGCCGTTTATTTTTCCGAAACTCATGCTCACACCTTCCAATCCCGGTCAAGCCGCAACAGCAGATTGACCGTGTTCCACACCTGCTGTGCCGCTCCGGTGTTATCCGCAAAGAAGCCGCCCGTGCTGCCGTCCCGGCTTTCATAGAAGTGGGACGACAGCATAATGACGGCTTGCTCTGTGGTCGGTGGCATTGGGTTCTCCTTATAGAACCCCTCCGGGATGTGCTGGTAGCTTTCGGCGTAAGAAACAGCGGCGGTGATGTAGCTTTTCAGCAATGCATCATCCGCCGTGTGTTCCAGAATGAGATTGGCTTTCACTTTGGAGAGAAGCTCGTCCATCACCGCCGCCTCCTTTCATCAAGACGCCTTCATCTTCAGAAGCTGGATACCCTCCGGCAGGATGATCTTGCCGTCCACACGCTCGGTGGCAACAAAGCCGACCTGACCGTTGGTGGAATACAGCTCGTTCAGACGCTGAACGGTTCTGCCGGTGCGGTCAGCGATCCAGTAGCTCTGGAAATCGCCGAAAGCGATAGAGATCGCACCTGCCGCCAGCGTGGGAGCATACGGGCTGGTGTAAATCTCGTAACCGAGCAGTCTGTCCGGCTGACCCGCCTGCAGAGAGGGCTGCCACAGATACTGACCGTTGGAATCCTTCAGCTTACGAAGTGCGGAAACAGTAGCATCGTTCATCAGGAACTTGGCATTCTTGCGGTAAGGTGCTTTCAGCGCATAGATTAGGGAAATCACCTCGTCGGTGGTGACGGCGGTCGCACTGGCTGCGGTAACGCCGACCGTGCCACCGTTGGTGGTGAACAGGCCGGTGGGCTGACCCGTACCGGTGCCGACGCAGAATGCCTGTTCCTCGGCAGCACCGAAGGCGTAGGCAAACTCACGGGCGATGTACTCTTCCAGATCGAAGGCACTGTCGTCCAGAAGCTCAATGCTCACCTTCACAAGGTCGGTCAGCTTGTAGGCGTCAATGGTCTTCTGTGCGAAGGTGGGATTGCTCTCGGTGTAGGCGGCGTTCTCAGCCGTCCACGCAGCGGTGGAATGGGTCGCTGCAACGGGGATCTTACGCTCGTTATCGGTAGTGATGACCTTGCACAGACGGCGCATCACATTTTCCTCCTTGAGCGTGTCCACGATGAACTTCTCAAATTCGGTGGGTACGAGGTAGCCGCCGTTGGCATCCACGCCCTCGGAGAGCACATTGTGGAGCATACGTTTGCCACGCAGATGCAGACCGAAGTCCTCGCGGTAGGCGCCCGACGCTCTGCCAGTCTTGGCTTCGCCGGTTGCTTTCTGGGGCTGCTCGGTAATGGGAGAGGATACGGGCTTTGCAAGCTCTGCGGCAATGGCGTCGCGGCGCTCCATGCGTCTGACCTCATTGGTGAGATCATTCAGCTCCTTCTCCATATTGGCATAAACGGCATCATCCTCGGCGGACAGAACGCCTTTTCGGTCGCGGTGGGTGTCGAGAAATCCCTCCATCGTAGCCCACAGCTTGGCGCGCTTTTCGCGCAGTTCAACGATAGTCATATTGAAATACCTCCATATTAAATGTAGTTTTTGATGGTGTTCAGCTTGGCTCTGAGTTCATCTACAGAGCGTCCCGTGCGCTCCGGCACGGCGGGTTTGGGTTCAATGGCGCACTTTGCGGCGATTTTCTCCATGAGGGAGTTCACCACATTCGCCTTGGAATACAGCATGGAAACTGTAGGGACAACCATATCCTCGGCCTCATCGGCACGGCTCATGATTCCGTCCGCAAATCCAAGTTCCACAGCCTTGTTGGCATCCATCCAAGTTTCAGCATCCATGAGGTGCGAGAGCTTGGCACGGGAAAGCCCCGTCTTGATCTCATAGGCGTTGATGATGGAATCCTTAACGCTTGAGAGCATCTCGATGGCTTTCTGCATTTCCTCCGAATTGCCGAATGCCACAGTCATGGGGTTGTGGATCATGAGCATGGACACGGGAGACACCAGTACCTTCGTACCGGCCATCGCAATGACGGATGCTGCGGATGCGGCAATACCGTCGATTTTCACGGTCACATCACCCTTGTAGTCCATGAGCATATTGTAGATTTGAGCCGCCGCCACGCAGTCGCCGCCGGGACTATTGATCCATACGATGATGTTTCCGCTGCCTGACATGAGCTCGTCCTTGAAAAGCTGCGGCGTGACATCATCGTCAAACCAGCTTTCCTCGGCGATGGTTCCGTTCAGGAACAGCGTCCGTTCCGCTGTCTCCGTCTGGTTCTTCCAATTCCAGAATTTCTTCATTTTCTGATTTTTCCTCCTCTCCTTTGTCGGTAGGTGTATCTGCAAAAGCACCCGCATTCTTCAGCGGGAGCATATTGCCGTTAATGAGGTACAAGTCGCCGCCTTCCTCTGCCGGGATGCGGTCGAGGTTTTCCAGCTCCCGGATGTCGTTTGCGGACATCCAGCCGTTCTGACGACCAATGGCGTACCCGTTCATGCGGCTTTGGTAATCGCCACGGAGCAAGCCTTCCAGATTGAACTTCACGAAATACACCGCTTTTTCGTCCCGCGAGAGGAGTGACCGCTGAATGGACTGCTCCCAGCGGATGACCCACGGGTCAAGGGTGTACTTCACAAACTCAAGGGACTGCTGCTCGATATTAGAAAAGCTCGACTTCTCCAGATCACCGACCATGTGGGGTGGGACTCGGAAAATTCGAGCAATCTCATTGATTTGGAATTTGCGTGTTTCGAGGAACTGCGCCTGCTCCGGCGAGATGCCGATGGGCGTGTACTTCATGCCTTCTTCCAGCACGGCGATTTTGTTCGCGTTGCCGCTGCCGCCGAAGGTGGACTGCCAGCTCTCTCGCACACGCTGCGGGTCTTTGATCGTACCGGGGTGTTCCAGCACACCGCCCGGAGCGGCACCGTTGGCGAAGAATTTTGCGCCGTATTCCTCACAGGCGATAGCCATGCCAATAGCGTTCTTTGCCATAGCAATGGGGCTGTAGCCCACCAGACCGTCAAAGCCCAGGCCGGGGATGTGAAGCACATCCGATGGCTGAAGCGTTACGGCAAACTCCTTATCCTTAATGGCTTCATCCGAGCCACGGTAATAGGTGTAGTACAACCGCCCGTTCTCGTCTCTGTCCACCGACATCTTGTTCGGCATCAAGGGATACAGAGCAACGATCTCGTTTTTGCCGTTGCGGATGATTTGTGCATAGGCGTTGCCCCAGAGGAGCAGATGCGTCATGAGGGTTTCTCTGAACACGAAAGAACTCATTTCCGGATTCGGCTCATCGTGGAGTAGCCGATACAACGGATGGTCGTGAGCCATAGCCTTGCCGCCGCTGTCCGTGTATTTATATAGGTGCAGCGGGAGTCCTGCGACAGCTTCCGACAGAATGCGGACGCAGGAATACACGGCGGTCATCTGCATGGCCGAGCGTTCCGTTACCGCCTTGCCGGATGTCGTGCCGCCGAAGAAGAAAGCATAATTGCTGCCTGCTGTTCTGTCTTGAGGCTTGTCCCTTGATTTGAACAGTCCACTGAAAATTCCCATTTGTATCCTCCTGTACTACATATTTATACAAACAAAAGCCCGCGCGAGTCATATACTGACTCATCGGAGCCTTGGTGGCGAATTGCACGGTCGAGCGCCATGATCGTTGCTACTGCACCGTCAATGCGCTCTGTGCTCTTTTCCTTATCCGGTTTGATATTGCCTGCAGGATCTGTCCGCACATAGATGTTATCCATCATCCATCGCAGCGGGGCGTTGCCGCCGTGGGCGATCCTACCTTCGAGTACCAGCTTCATGAGCTCTTTCGTCGGCGGACTCATATCTTTGAATCCCTGCCCGAATGGTACGATCGTGAAACCTGCGTCCGCAAGGTCTTGGCTCATTTGCACTGCGCCCCATCGGTCGTATGCGATCTCTTTGATGTTATACTTGGTGCCAAGATCTGCAATGAATTGCTCGATGAATCCATAATGAATAACGTTGCCTTCGGTTGCCATGGCCGAGCCTTGCGCCTTCCACACATCATACGGTACATGGTCGCGCCGCACTCGGAAGTCAATCGTGTCCTCCGGCACCCAAAAGTACGGGAGAATATAATACGGCTCGTTCTCTTCGCGCGGTGGAAACACAAGTACAAATGCCGTTATGTCCGTACTACTTGAAAGGTCAAGCCCGCCGTAGCACTCTCGGCCAATGAGTGTTTCCGGATTTACGAGGGTATCACATTTATCCCAAGCGTCCATGGGCATCCAGCGCACCGACTGCTTCACCCATTGATTGAGTCGCAGCTGCCTGAAAAGATTCTCTTCCGCTGGATTGTCCTTCGCACTCTGGTAGGCAGCGCGGAGCTTCTCAACATCTACGGTCACATCCAGAGAGGGATTCGCCTTGTACCAATTGCGTTCATCCGACCAATCCGCATCATCGTCGATGCCATAAATCACAGGGTAGAAAGTCGGATCGTTTTTGCGTCCGGCGAGAATGTCCTCTGCCTTTTGATGCACCTCCCAGCAGATACTGTTGCGATCTGTGCCTGCCGTGGTAATGAGAAAGAACAGTGGTTGTTTTCTCGCATCGCCGGAGCCGTGGGTCATAACGTCATACAGCAGCCGGTTTGGCTGGGCGTGGAGCTCATCGAAAACGACACCATGGACGTTCAGCCCGTGCTTCGTATAGGATTCTGCCGACAGCACCTGATAAAAGCTGTTGAGGGGTGTGTAAACCAGTCGCTTCTGGGAAAGCACTGGCTTGATGCGTTTCTTCAGCGCAGGGCATTGCTCCACCATCTGGCAGGCGACGTCAAAGACGATGGATGCCTGCTGCCGGTCTGCTGCGCAGCCGTAGACCTCCGCGCCCCATTCGCCGTCACCGGCCAACAAATAAAGAGCGACCGCTGCTGCGAGTTCGCTCTTGCCTTGTTTCTTCGGTATTTCAATGTACGCCGTGTTGTATTGCCTATATCCGTTTTCTTTAACTGTCCCGAAAACATCTCGCACAACTTTCTCCTGCCACGGCAGCAGCTCAAAGTTCTTACCATGCCATTCGCCTTTTGTATGTTTCAAGGCGGATATAAAGGCAACGGCGCGATCGGCGAGAGTGGCGTTCGTAATGATTTTCTTTTCCGGGACAATGATCTTGTTGTCCGCCAATCGCTCTGCCCCTCCTATTTATAATTCGACAAAAAACGACAGCGTCCGACGCTGCCGCATTCCTCCTTATTTTGCTGTATCTATGAGCGTGACCTCTTCACCGATCAGCTGCAGCGCATCGTTGTAGCTGTCCGCGCTCTGCACTCGCTCCCACAGTTTCTCCCATTCGGCGCTCCTGCCGTCGCGTTGCATCACCCGCTGCACATGTCCGAGTATCCAGAACACGTTGCCTTCGGGGCCGCGACTGTCATATTTCAGTACCGGCTTCTTCATTCGTCAATTCTCCTGCACATGTCTTCGCCGTATGCCACCGAGAGCCTACAGCCGTTGTCCCATCTGACCATGATGCTGCCGATATCGTCGACACCTCTGACCGTTCCCTTCGTCCCGATCGGAGGAGCCTGCACGTCGTCCATCTGTACGAGCTCGACTCTGCAGCCGACGGGGTATTCACGGCGCAGGCGCTCGACCGTCTCTCTTCTGATTCCGAACATCGTCAATCTCTCCTTACAGCGTGTACTGGTGGAGGATGATGTCCTTCGCCAGCTCGGTGTCTTCGTCGATGGGCTTTACGTCCCAGCCGCGATCGTAGTTGCAGACGATTTCGCCTTTGCGCTTCAGCATCAGCTTCGAGACGCGCCCGCCGCCGATCCCGTACTTGGAGCTCTCCGGGTACTGCTTTACCCAGTAGTGGTAGATCCGGTCATGGACTCGGATCGTGCCTTCCTGCCAGTTGCTGCCCGCTGGCCGGGTTTCCTTGACCTTGATCTTGAAGGTCAGGTGGCCGCTGTCGTTCATGCTGAAGTCCTCGACCGGGCAGGCGCTGTATTCGTCTGGGATGTCCCGTGCGCTGCCGGTGAAGATGTTCGTGCGGCACCGGGTGTTCAGCAGCGTGACCTGTGCGTTCCGGCTGATCAGGTCGTAGAAGCTTTCGAGTGTGATCACTGCGTCCACCTCCTTACATGCTTATGAGCGTTACGCTCATGTCTGCGTTGAGGCGGGTTGTGTACCGGTGTTCGTTGCCTTTCCTGTCTCGGCTGATCACTCGGATGTCGCCTTCGTAGGAGCGGTACATCCTGTTGAGCGTTTCGCCTTCGGGGAGCTGGGCTTTGACTTGCTTGATCTGTTTCTCTGTCATGGTGGGGTTGTCTCCTTTGTTTTTGGTAGGACAATTAAGCCAGAGAAGAGCGGGAAAGTCCAGACCAAAACCGCGAAATTAGCAGAAAGAACACAACTAAAAAGCGACCGCAGAACCGTGTTCTGCGCCGCTGCTGTCCTTATTTGAGCATCTTAAGCGCCTCGACCGTCCCGTCCTCGAAGAGTTTTTCGATGTGCTCGACCGCCTGCTGTTCTGTCCATCCGCTGTTCTCTGTGTAGTAGGCCATGAGCGCCTTGATCCCTTCGGGGCGGGTACCTGTCTGTTCGCAGAGAGCGTCGAGCTTCGGGGGCAGGCCGTGCTGCGCTGCGTTCAGCTTTTCGACCGCTGCAGCCGCCGCGCGTTCGGCTCTACCTGCGGAGACCTGTGCGATCTCTGCTTTCTCGAAGGCGTCGAACTCTGCTTCGGTCATGTCTTCGCCCACCAGTGCCCACAGCGCTTCGTGCGCCTGCATCGCGCACCGTGCTGCCATTCTGGCCTGATCCGCGAGCCGCCATGCTGCGCTGCATTGGCCTTCGCTCGCTTTCCGGATGGCCGCCGTGCTGAATCGCTCGGCTGCCGCTGCTTCGTATTTGCAGGCGTCCGCTGCTTCTTTTCTGGTTTCGTACATCATGTCCGCCTCCTTACATCTCGAATCCGGCGCATCGAACGATCTCGCCAATGGCGTTGAATGCCCGCTTCGGGCTTGAGTAGTCACGGGGCTTGTCTTCGCGTCTGCCGTCGCGGACGATCCTGACCAGCGGGATGCCGTAACTCATGCTGATCTTGATCTCCAGCGTGCTTTCGCATTCGCCGTACCACACGACCTGCGTTTTCTTCGTCCAGCGCCGAGTGAAGATCTGCCGTCCGTCGTAGGTGAGCTCGCCTTCGTAGTTGAAGCCGTGCTGCGCGACCAGCGCTTGCATGTCTTTCGTTGCCTTTTCCAGTGTCATGGTGGGTACCTCCCTTGTTTATGGTAAGGGTATTAAGCCAGAAAGGAACGAGGAAGTCCAGATGCAAAACCGAAAAGCAGAAGAATTAGCAGTTATAACATATTCGCCGTGACCGGCTGCTTTTTGCCTCCGCGCACGAGCTCGGCGTGATCCGCACCGGTGAATTTCAGCCAGCGTTTGACAATCACGTCCGCGTACTTCGGGTCGAGCTCCATCGTGTAACATGATCTGCCAAGCTGTTCGCAGGTGATGAGGGTCGAACCGCTGCCGCCGAAGGTATCGAGCACGATGTCGCCCTGCCGCGAGCTATTTTTGATGAGCCGCGCCAAGAGCTTCAGTGGCTTCATCGTCGGGTGATCCGCGTTTCGGGCGGGCTTGTTTTCGTCGATCACAGTCGTCGAGACCTTGTCCGAGAAGATTTCCCGCAGCAGATCGCGCATTTCTTCCTTCTTCAGCTTGTTGATATCAATGCGCTTGTCCTCGATCACCGTTGCCTGCGTCCGGTCGTCCACGAAGTAGTGGGAGCCGCCGTCTGTCCAGCCGTAAATGCAAGCTTCGTGCTTCCACTGGTAATCTTGGTGTCCCATCGTGAATGCGTTCTTATTCCACACCAGCATCTGACGCACCTTGCCGAGTGCCTCGTTCGTCGCTCTGCGGAATGCGCCGCCGACCGTCTCGGCGTGCCAGATATAGAACGGAGTGCCGGGTTTCATGACCTCATGCATTCGGCTGAATGCTGCGATCAGGAACGCAAGAAACTGTTCCTCCGGCATATCGTCGTTCTGGATCGTTAGTCCGTTGCTGCCTTCATATGCCACGTTGTATGGCGGATCCGTTACCACGAGGTCGGCCTGCTTGCCGTCCATGAGTGCTGCGATGTCCTTTTTCTCGGTGCTATCCCCACAGTAGAGGACATGCCTGCCGAGTAGCCAGCGGTCGCCGAGTTGTGAGAATGGCTCCGTGCCTTCCGGCGCTGCCTCCGGGGGATCGTCTTCCACGATCTCGCTCTGATCGTCGAACAGTTCGCTCATCTCGCTGACGTCGAAGCCGGTGAGGGTGGCATCGAAGCCGCTCTCATCCAGATCACGCAGCAATGCAGTCAGGAGCGGAACGTCCCACGCGCCGCTGATTTTATTCAGCGCTACGTTCAGGGCTTTTTCCTTCTGTTCGTCGATGTCGAGCACGACGCAGTCCACCTCGGTGTAGCCGAGGTGCTGCAGCACCTTGAGCCGCTGGTGCCCGCCGATGACCACACCAGTTCGCTTGTTCCAGATGATCGGCTCGACGTAACCGAACTCGGTTATGCTGCGCTTCAGCTTCTCGAACTCAGGGTCACCGGGCTGCAGGTCTTTTCTGGGATTGTACTTCGCGGGGAGCAGTTTCTCCACGCTGATCTTTTCAATGTTCATACCAAACCCCATTCTGCGAACTTCTCAAATCCGCCGATCCTGCGGATGTAGTCGCGGGCGATGCGGACAATCTCGGCATAGGGTCTGCCGTCCACGGTATCGTCGCCGATCGCACAGCAGAGCTCAACCGGCACGTCGTCCCGCTGGGCTTTGAGCCATGCGTAGATGTTCACGCTGACATCTGCCTTCGAGAGGTCTTTCCCATGAAGGCCTCCGCCCGTAATACTGTCTGCCATATCGCTGCCGAGCTTTCGGTTGGTCGCGCCGGTATCCACATCGATGCCACCTGTCCAGTCGCCGAGCGGGTTGATCTCCGCGCCGGGGAACTGATCTTGCAGGTATTCGGTGTCCGCGCAGCTTTGGCAGATGATGAGCCGGTCACTGTCGAGAATGTATTTACCATCCGAGGGGTATCGTGCGAAGATTTCTCTTGCGATCTCTGCCAGCGCACGCTGTTCGTCCGTGACGGGGACGCCTCGGAAGATGCCGTTGTCGCCGCAGCGCACGGCATTCGCCTGATTTCTTGCGAGAATGGGATCCTGCGCAACCTCATGGTAGTTTACGACCACGTCGCCCGCGATCCGCGAGACTGCTTCCAGAATATCCGTTGCTGAGATATGCACGGAGGACTCCGCCGCGATATTGCACATGCCATGCCCGATCAGCACCTCCACGGCGATCTTCGGGTTCGCGTTTTCGTTATATGCCAGATCCACGATCGCACCTGCGATCCGATCGGCGATTTTGTCCGGGTGCGCCGGATTCACTTTTTCAAACATTGTCTTCCTCCTCCAGCATGAAGTTTTCGTAGGGCACGCCCATGTATTCCAGTACCTCGCGCATGCCGAGCCCGCCCTTGTCCCACGGCTTCATGCAGTAGCGCCACAACTGTGGGTGCGTCCGCTGCAGCCGCTGGAAGCGGTTCGGCTCGCTGTCGAGGTGAACGCCGAACATGCAGAAGATGCAGCCCGTCCGAACGTAGCCCATATCGTAAATCTTGCAGTATGGAATATCGTAGGTGCGGATGTATTCCCAGATGTCTGCGTCAGTCCAGAACGAGAGAGGTGCCGACGTCGCCTTCTTGTTATCGTAGGCGTTGCAGCCGTATCGGAGCCAGTTGCTTGTCCGCAGCGATGACTCGCACGCCATTGTGCCCACGATCGGAACGCGGCCGGTCTCTTTCGCGTACTTGGCGATCGGCTTCTTTTTCATCTCATTGCAGCAGCCCGCGCCAATGTCAAAGGGCGCGTTCAGCATGAATTTCCACCGCTCCGAAATCTTGAAGCGGGAGGGCTGGCCGTTGGTGCGTATGCCGTAAAAGTATTTCTGGATATCGCGTGTGTTCTTCTGGCCGAGGCGGATCCGGTGTATCCATTCCGCCTGCTCTTTCGAGATACAGGGATATCCGCATTTCTCGATGACCTTACGGAACGTGAGCTCCGGCCTTACCCAGACCACGTTATCCTTGGTCTTCACGAATTCGCGGATCTCCGGGAACTCCAAGCCCGTATCGCTGTACACGGCGACGATGTTCGGGTACATCCTGCGGCAGATATCCAGCAGTACTGTGCTGTCCTTGCCGCCGCTGAATGAAACGTACACGCCGTCTTCGCCCCAGTATTCCACCCAGTCGCGTATCCGGCGCTGCGTCATCCGCACCTTGATCTCCAGCGGAAGGGATTGCATCTGATACAGGTCTGATATGGTGTGGCGGTCATTCTGCGTCGGCATGGCTGGTTATCCTCTCTGCCTTCTGGCCGGTGAACTGCTCCCAGCGCTTGACGGCGAGGTCGCAGTATTCCGGGCTTTTCTCCATTGCGTAGCACACGCGCTCCAGCTGCTCACAGGCGATAATCGTTGTACCGCTGCCGCTGAACGGCTCGAGCACAATGTCGCCGCGATCGGAGTGCATTTTGATGCAGCGCCACGGGAGTTCCACCGGGTACATTGCAGGGTGATCATTGTTCGCGCGTACCGTGTTCATCTCCCAGATGCCTGCGTAACCCCAGTTTTTGCGTTCCTCTTTGGTGAGGCGCTTGACGAAGCGGTATGCGTGACCGGCGTATGCAGACAGCCACATGTATTCCTGATCGTTGTACTCGACGTCGCCATTTTTGCTGAACGCGGAGATGTATTCGTACTGCTGCACCGGCTTGTTCGTCACCAGATGGTAGGGGCCGACGCCGAAGTTCTGTCCCTGCTTTTTCCAGATGCGAATCCAGATAGGGCGGAAGCCCTGCTCCGCGAAAAGCTGGGAGGAGTAGAAGTTCGTCGGCTCGATGAACTGAGTGCCGGTGGCGTAGAGGTCGCCGAGGTTCCAGCAGACGATTCCGGCGTAGCGAGTCAGGTTCTTGACCACCGGGCGCATGGTTTCAAACCACGGCTCGATGCCTTTGCTTTCGTAATCCTTGCCGACGCCATACGGCGGGGACGTGACCGTCATCTGCGCTTTGTTGCCGTTCATGAGCTTGGCGAAATCCACCTCCGAAGTGGAATCACCGCACATGAGTCGATGTACCCCCAGCTTCCAGACATCGCCGGTCTTAGTGACCGCACCCTTTGCCTTGATTTTTTCGGCTTCTCCGTCAACGTCGAAATCATCCTGCACCGCTTCCTTGGAGTAGAAAGCATTCAGGAGCTCATCGACCTCGGCGGCATCGAAACCTGTGAGGGTGACGTCGAACTCGCTGCCGTCGAACTCCGTGAGCAAAGCGGCCAGCTTATCTTTGTCCCATTCACCCTGAATCTTATTGAGCGCCACATTCAGCGCCTTTTCGCGCATCGGGTCGAGCTCCACTACGACGCAATCAATCTCTGTGATCCCAAGATCACGCATGACCGTCAGCCGCTGGTGGCCGCCGACCACGTTGCCGGTCTGTTTATTCCAGATGACCGGCTCCACATAACCGAATTCCGTAATGCTGCGCTTGAGCTTTTCGTATTCCGCGTCACCGGGTTTGAGCGCCCGACGCGGGTTGTATTCCGCAGCCTTCAGCTTTGCCACGGGGATTTTTTCTATCTGCATGTGTATCTCCTTATCCGAGCAGCCGCTCCATCAGATCGTCGTTCGGGTTGCTGCTACCGATGGGCGTTTCGCAGTTGTCCTTCACGATCTGGTAGATCTGCAGCCATAATACGTTTGCCTGCTTTAAAAACGAAATGCCCATATTCACATACGGGCTGGCGATTGGCAGTTGTGTGGTCGGGTGCTTGGCAAGCAATCCATATTGGTTGATGCCTTCCTCACACTGAATCCAACGCTGCATGTACAGCGCATACTGCTCAATCAGTTCTTTCTTGACGTAGATGGCGCACCCGCGCTCATTGAGCCAGCGCCACGTGTCTTCGTAAATCTGCGGTGCAAGGTTTTGCTGCGAGTTTTTTGTGACCTGCTTCAGGTATTCGGCGACCGGCGGCATGTCCTCACCATGCATATCCGTCTTCTGAATTTCAAACTGCAGTTTCGTCAGCGGTGCCTTGCCGGGGTTCCCATCCATGATTTTCTCAGATAGCGCTTTTTTCTTGCGTCCTGCGCCGGGGCGAGCACCGCCATGTCCATTTGCCATGTGCGCTACCTCCATTTCGTTTGATTTCTTGAAATCGCGGGGGCTATACCCATCTTGATTTCCCGATTTTTCGCGCGTGACCCCGCGCCGTTGTCCGCGTAATCAAGTTTTCAAGATTTTGATCCCCCTACCGGTCGCCTAGGTCGTGGTGAATCTTGTTATGACAGCTTTGGCATAGCGACATTAGGTTGTCCGCTGCGTGAGTTCCGCCACGGCTGATCGGCACGATATGGTGAACTTCTTCTACCGGTGTGATCCGACCTTCTTTAAGGCACTGTTCACACAGCGGATGGGATGCTACATATCTGGCGCGGATCCGGTGCCACGCTCTTCCGTATTTACTCGCGGTATGTGGTGACCGCTCATATCGATCATACTGCTGCCTTGCGTATTTCCTGTGCTGCTCACAATATTGCCCGTCTGTCAGGTTAGGGCATCCGGGGTAAGCGCACGGCCTCTTAGGTTTACGCGGCATAGTCTCACTTCCTCTTGCGGAAGTGCTCTCGCAGCCAGTATTTGAGGACATACCAACACTGCTCTAAAGTGCCGACTTTCCTATATGACATTGATCTGCTTCTTCCGTCTGTATTGGCGTATATAAGAAAAGCCCACGCGGGGTGTCCCGTGTGAGCTCTCTATGTTCTTCGCCTATTATAATGATACCGCTTTTCCTGACTGACTTTAACTGGCATCGACTGACATCACATGACATCTTTCAATCGATTATCGAGTTCCTCGACCGCTGCTTTGTGCAGCCGGTAAATGTGTCTTTCGCAAAAGCCCATCTCTGCCGCGATATCGTCCCACGGCGTTTCCTGCACATACCGCAGAATTAGGAGCCTCGATAAGTCATCATTTTCTAAGAGGTCGATTTTAGCAATCAGGGCTTTGCGCTCTTCAGCGAGCTTTGTGATCTCCATCTCCAAATCGACCTTCCTGCAGATGGCGCTTGCCATAGGCGAAGAGTCAGAGCGTGGATTATGCGGCATGCCGGTCAAGCGGGCGGAGGTGTTCTCCGCCTGCTCGATCAGTGCGTCGATTTTTGTTCTCCGATAATCGATCGCTTTTCGGATTTTGATAATGCGTTCCAAAAGAGCCTTCGCCGTCATATCTCAGCCCTCGCAAGATAGTCGAGCAGGTAATCCGGGTCTGCATCCGTCAGGAAGTGAAACCATTCGGAGTGAAAGAACCGCTCGACATCATTTTTCTCGTTTCTGGCCGTTTCGTATCTCGGATTACGCCGAAGCTGTCGCAGCGCTTTCCGGTAATCCTTAGCGGCCTGTACGATAATGGCGTTTGCCAGAGTTCTATAGGGATCATCCATCATACAGTGCCTCCTTCTTTGATATGACCGCCTGCACATCCTCAACGCTATAAACGACTACTGCTGTTCCACCAGCTTTTCGGATCTGGTCAATGGTAGCCGCTTGTAGCTTTGTCGGGGTATTTCTGCCGACCTTGGCTTCCAGTGCAATGAAGCGACCCTTGTGACAGACGATGATATCGGGAATGCCAGCAGTACCATATTGCCCACCGTGCTCCTTCCAAAAGAAGCACTCCGGTACCGTGGCAAGGTATTTGCGTATTTTCTGAATCAATGCTGCTTCATTCATCTGCGTTCCTCCAGCCGCTGAGGTATGAACCATACTGACTGCTTTTTCTGTTCTTTTTCTATATTTCTTCTCACATACGGCTTTATAGGAAAAAGAATCAGGAAGAATCGTACCTCAGTCATAGCCTCGATGCGACACCGCGAATGGATAGCCCGATCCATTCCACGGCTCCTGTGCTTGCGGAACGCTTCTTTTCAAAGCCCATTTCCAGAAGCTTCTGGCTGAACGGGCGCTGGGAAAGTGCATATTCGCCGTTGTCTTTGCACCACTCGTCATAGGAAGAACGCAGCATTTTGTTCGATACACGGACACCTTCCCGTGCCTCACAGCATTCCTCAAAGAACGTTGCGAATGAGTCCATTTCCGTCCGGTACTCCGTTGTCGCCCTTTTGACACTGGGCGGATCCTGTATACCTTCGCGTTGCCAGAGGAGGCACCCTTTAACCGCCCAAGTAAGAATACCGGGCATCTCCTTTGCCATAATCTTATCGGCAAAGTGTTTGTCGCGGTTTGCCTCCGTGAACGTGTTCTCGAAGGGCATGAGCTTGATCCTGCGCCAGATCGAATGGGTCGTATCACGGATGATCGGCTTATGGTTCGCCGCCAGAAACACCTTGAACTGCGGGACGTACTCGAAGTATTCGCCGTAGAGGAAGCGCGTCACCAGCTTGTCTCCACCGGTCATGGATTTGATCAAGGATTCGGCAAGTCGCTTATTCTCTTCCATCTCAATAGCCGTAACAAACCGCGCACCCTTGAGGCGAGCTATATCGTTGTTTACGCTTTCGCTCTTTTTCTGCATGAACGCATCGCTCGACGCACTCTGGGCGTAGGTATTCATCACGGCCGAGAAGATATTGAGAAACGTGCTTTTGCCATTGCTGCCGGTTCCGTAAAGTATGAACATCGCCTGCTCGGATGTATCGCCGGTCAGCGCATAGCCGAGTGCCTTCTGCATGTACCGGATTGTGTCGGTATCGCCCTTTGTGATTGTCTCCAACAGCGTATCCCATAACGGCGTAGCGCAATTCTCATCGAAGGAGGCGTTGCAGATGCGGGTAATGTAGTCCGCCTTATTAAACGGCTGCAGTTTTCCGGTCTTCAGGTTGATCGTGCCGTTCTGGCAGTTGAGCAGCCACGGGTTTGCATCCCAGTCGTCAGGCGCAATCGCCAGATCCTTCATGCCTGCCGCAAGCGTAATGAGAAGTTTGATCTTATTGCCGCTTTCGCTACGCATGGCATGCTGGATCAATGCTTTTCGCTGATCGCCTGCGGGAAGCATATCCGCGTAAGTGTAAATGCTGCGGACACACTGAATCGCATATTCTACGATCGTGCCTTCGTCCTGCTCCCAGAACTTTCCGTTCCAGATAAACCATTTCTTATATACAGAGCAGTATTTGACCTCGTCCTTGAACATCGCCACAAAGCGCTCAGCGTTTCCGACGTCGGTCAGTTTGTACTGCGGGTCAGGTTCGTCCGGCTCATAGCGGGTGATACTCTTGGCGATTGCCACGACCGTCTCATCGTCAAGGGGCGGATCGAGACGTTCTTTGTTTTCGGCACGAAGTGTAGCAATGATGCCATCCTCACCGATGCCTTTACGGCGAAGTGCTCCGGCAAGAGAGGCCAAGTGATTGTTTCTGCCACCTTCTTTGATCTTCTTGCGGGGCTGCTTGTCCGCAGCCTTTTTCTTTTGGGTAAGCTTAGTGCCAACCTTGCGAATCTCATCTACCAGCCAGCTCGGCATTTCCGCCGCTTCACACTCAAAAGGAGAGAGGCCGCTGTCCCACGCATATCGGTTACCGCTCTGATGCATGCTGGGTGCTGCAACGATCAGTCCACCTTGTGTGCGTACATCAAGGCCGTCACGGAATCCAACCACATTTTTGAGTGCCAGTTCTTCTGTGTATTTGAAAATGTAGTGCTTACCGCCACTACCGGTCGTCGCCGTGATCGTCTTCGGCAATGCACCGTACTCTGCGACCAGATCCGTGAGACTCTTATCTCCATCATGTCGAGTGTCAACGTCCAGCGCCACCAGACCGCTCTTTTCACCCATGGGAATACCAATGTTGGCAAGGGGCGTCTGATTCCACCATCCAGTGATCTTAGCGACATCCGTTGTCGCTTCGTCACTCCAATTCTTAATGCGGGGGTGTTTGCCCTTGGCCTGACACATATCGCCAAGCCTGCAGGAGCATGTGCCATCCTGCTTGAGCCAGTGGAGCGGGAAAACGGGAATGCCTGCTTTTGCGTATCGCAGGGCTTCATCTATCATCTTCATGGATTTCCTCCAGTCTTTCGCTATAATATCGGATGCGCTTCTTCAGTCGATGGGCTTCGTGGATCTCTGACTGCATGCCGGATGAGTGCTCTGTCCCGAACACCCACACTTCCTCGCACAGCGCCAGCAGCGCTTGTCCGAAGAGCAGTCCAAGTTCGCGCTGTTCTGGGTCGCCGTCATCCAGAATCTGCGGGTACAGCAGGTGACTGACCACGGGGAGGCGCTTTTTCTCTATGGCAAAGCGGGCGTATCGGATCGCTGCTGCCGTGTTTCCTTCAATGTTCCCAGCGTACTTCGAGACGACGTATACCTTGGGTCGCGCCTTGATCTCGGAGTGCTTGCGGTAGATGCGGCGCTGGTTCTGGCGGTATTCCTTCATGATCGACGCCATCGCTGCGCCTGCCGTGGGATCGGTGTAACCTTCCTTGTTCTTATACATGGGGCACCTCCAGCTCATGCAGCTTGCCGAAGCAGGTGCCGTGTTCGCCCTCGGCGACGATCGGGATATCGAAGGGCGCAAAGGGCTGCCGCTCCATCGCCGTGCGAATGATGCGGATCGCTTCGTCTTCGTGTCCGTCATCCACCTCGAAAAGCAATTCATCGTGAATCTGCAGAATCGGGCGGATATACGGCTTGTCCGCAAGCTCTCTGATCAGCTCCGCCATCGCCAGCTTCAGGATCTCCGCTGCGGTGCCCTGAATCGGCGTATTCATGCTGCATCGTTCAGCAAAACTCCGCTTGCCCCAGTCGGCGCGGTTATTGATGTTCGGGAGATAGCGCCTTCTGCCGAAGGACGTCTCGCTGTACCCATTGATCCGAGCTGCTCTGACCGTCTCTTCCTGCCATTCAGACAAGCGAGGATAACCGGTCTTCAGGTTAGCAATAATACGGGCGCACTGATCCTCGGTCTTTTCGAGCCCCGCCTTGAACTTGAGTGTTCGCTGCAGACCGCGCGGAAACAGACCGTAGAACGTGCCAAAATTCACGTTTTTGGCGATTGTCCGGCGCTCCTTGTAATCTGGATCGTCCTTGTCCTGCGCCTCATCGACACTGATCCCGAAAATGACCGATGTAGTGCTGGCGTGAATGTCGCCACCGCTGCGGTACGTTTCCATCATTCGTGGGTCGCGGCAGTAGAACGCGCCGACGCGCAGCTCGATCTGCGAGAAGTCGAAATCTAGGAAGGACGTGCCCTCCGGCGCGACCACGAACTGCCTGACGCCGATCGGGTCAGAGCCCTTGCGGGGCATATTCTGCAGATTGGGTCTGCGGGATGCAAAACGTCCCGTGTCGGTTCCCATCGGCAGAAGGTCGGGGTGTATTCTACCGGTCGCCGGATTGATCCATTTGAGGTATCCGTCGATGTAGGTGCTCTTGATCTTTGCCCACTTGCGGAATTCCTGTACGGTATCGAAGAAGGAAACCATCTCAGGGCGGTGCTTTTTGCAATATGCACGAAGCAACTGCATAGCCTCATCGTCCGCTGCCTCGGCATATTTGGTTGTGGTCTTCAGGACGGGCAGGTTTTCTGTCTTATACAGATAGTCCTTGAATGCCTGCGTTCCACAGTTCTCTCCGATATCCACATTGCCGATGACCGCCTGCAGCTTTGCTCGAAGATCCACAAGGTGTGCTTCGGCCTCCGCCTTCTTTTCCTCCATGAGGTCGGTATCGAACAGGACGCCGTTATACTTCATCATGCCGGTGAAAACGGCGGTTGGGCTTTCGATCTTTTCACAGATCAGGCGGTGCTTCGGGATGTTGTTCTCAAACCATTCGCTGAACGTGTAGTAAAGCTGCAATGCCCAGTCGCTATCCGCACAGGCGTACCGGCAGGTGTCCCATGCATCTGGGTCGAGCTCATCAAAACTGTGCTCGCCAACCACATCCTCAAATTTCGGGAGTTCAACGCCATACAGATACGGGACAAGGGTTTTAAGTCCGCTGTCACCGAGATCGCGGTACTCAAAATCATTTTTCAGCGTAAGTTGTGATGCAACGATCGTGTCGTACACGGGCTCCTGCAACACGATCCCGTCTTTATACAGGAACATTGCCTCAAACGCCATGTTGTGTGCGATTTTGACTGTTTTCGGATTCTGAAATACGCGCTGCCGCAGGAATGCCATAACAGAAGGAATACTGGCGTTCTTACCGACGCGATGCCTGAGCGGGATGTATCTGCCTGTGCCTGCCTTCACGGAAAGTGACACGCCGGTGATGTCTGCCTTATGTGCATCCAATGCCGCTTTGCCGTCACTGCGATATTTCTCCGTGGGCGAAGTCTCGAAGTCAAAGGAAACTACACCAGCGCTGCCGATATATTCTTCAATTTCCGCAATTTTGCGGATCGTCTTATAATCATTCATAGTCTGCACCTCAAATCGTGCAGCCGTGAGCTCCGTGAATAGGCGCTCACGGCTGCTTTATCCTTATTCCGCTGCAGTCTCGGTTTCGGCGACGGAAACCTTGCCTGCGATGAGCTTGACCTGCTCGGTCATGGATGCGATGTTCTTCTTTTCCTCCGGGGAAAGAGGTCGATCCACAGAGCAGATCACCTGACTGTAATTGATGCCGGTGCTATTCTGCGCACGCTTCAGGGAGAACTTTGTCACTACATGATTGGCCTTCATACCACGGGTCACAAGGCGGGTGACATATTTCGTGAATTCTGCCAGCGACCCGGTGGGTAGCGTCATGATGATCGGGAGCATTTCGCCTTCGCGTAGGAGGTACATACGGCGCTTCTGTTTGCAAGCCATGCCGCCGTTTTCGCCGCTGCCAAACTTGGCATACGGGCAGGTCTTGCATTCTTTGCATTCGCCGGTCTCGGCAACGACGCCAAGCTTTCCGTCTAAGCTGGAGCAGTCGGGAGGATTGTTGCCACCGGTGAATTTTTCTTTATAGTAACTGTTGATCGGGTGATGATACAGAATGACGGCGCTAAAGTCTTTGGCGCTGTCGGGGCTGTTCGGATCGTCGCCGGGTACCTCATAGGCGAGCCCACCGCCTGCGGGAATCTTGATGCGCTCAAAGCTGGGGCGCAAACCGTCCAGCTCTTCACTAAACAACTCGGCGAGATTTACGGTTTCGGTAAGATAACCGGTATTCTGATCGGTGGTAGCAATTGCAGTGGTGTTCTTTGTGTTCATGGTGTTTATCTCCTTTTTTTATTTCTTAGATTTGGATACGCGGATGCTCGGCTGCTCGAACACCTGAATCACACCTTCGAGCCAGTCGGGGAGCACATCGTCGTTGTTGGCCTTGAGCTCTTTGACCGTAGCACCAAGCGTCATGGTGTTGATGGTGAACAGATGGTCGAAGCCGTGTGCCCGCATCCTGCGGTACAGTTCTTCCTTTTCTTCCGGTACCGCGCCGGGGAATTCACGAATTACAAGGGAGAAGCGGGATCCGTTGCGGTCGAAGCCTGTGCATTCTTCATCCGTCATCAGCTGAATCAGCTCGGCCTCCACAGAATCGATGCGTTCCTGTACATCTTTGAGCTTTGCCTGAAGGTCAGATTTCTCGTCGCGCAGCGCCTTCAGGGTATCCGCCGCAGCGAGCATGCTTTTTTCGTTCATATCGTTATCCTCCAATGATTTTTTTGTAGTCGTCGACGAGTAGCTTGGAGACATCGGCCTTCTGCTTGAGCGCACCCATGACTTTTTCGTCAATGGTGTCTTTGCAGACAAGGTGAATGTAAACGCCGCGCTTCGTCTGCCCGATCCGGCGCACACGCGCCATGGATTGCTGGTAGTTGGCATAGCTGAAATCCAGCGAGTAGTACACGCAGACGCTGCCTGCTGTGAGGGTGAGCCCCATGCCGGTGGTCTGTAACTGCCCGACAAACACCTTGGTGTCGGGATCGGTCTGGAAGGCGGAAACCTGCTCGGCGCGATCCTTCACGTCACCTTTGATCAGTGCGTACCCGATGTTCTTCTTGCGGAGCATACGGGCGATCGCATCGATCTCCGGCACGAAGCGGGCGAACACGATGACTTTTTTGCCTTCCTCCATGCAGCTGTCGATCACGTCTTCGAGGGCGTCGAGCTTCGCCGTCGATAGCTGCTGGGCGTCATCACCGTCATCATTGCGGACGAATCCGCCTGTGATCTGTGAGAGGCGCAGAAGCTGGGTCAACACGTTGCGGGTCGTGATTTCGCCGTTCATGAGCTCGGCGAAGCTGTCCTTTTCGATGCCGTCATAGACCTTCTGGGCATTTTGCTCCAGCTTTACCGGTCGCACTTCCTCCACGAATTCCGGCAGATCGACCGCTTCGTCGATGCGGATTCGGTATGCGATGGAATGTGCCTTTTCGACCAGCTCTGCCAGATGCTTGTACCCGACGATCTGGTGATTCTGGAATCCGCCGAGGATGGCGTAGTAGGCGCGGAAGCTGTAGAAGCTGCCGCCAAAAATGCTTTCATCCAGAAACTTGTACTGGCTAAAAAAGTCTAGCGGGCTGTTTGTGATGGGTGTGCCTGTTAGAATCAGGTTATAGCTGCTGATCTTACCGAGCCGGTGCAGTGCCTTCGAGCACTTTGCCTGCGGATTCTTGATTTTGCTGCTTTCGTCACACACGATCATGTCTGGGTGCCAGCGAGTGAGTTCCGCCTCCAGCCTCCAGCAACTTTCGTAGTTGACTACAATGATCTGAAGACCATTGCCGATCATGTATCGGATGGTATCGGCCTTCTTCGCGCTGGTTCCATCGAGCACAGCCAGTTGATAAGGGAAATCCGCGAATTTTTCAAACTCTTGCTCCCAGACATCCACGATAGATTTCGGGCAGACCACCAGCATTTGAGTGATCTTGTGCCTGTGGTGGAGCGTACCCGCTAGGGCGATGGTGGTAATCGTCTTGCCGGTGCCCATGTCCATGAGAAAAGCACAGCCTTTACTTGTCATCGGAATCACCACCTTCCATCTGCTCTATGGCAAGCGCCATGTGAAGCTGTCGATGTTGCCTGTCAGGCATGACCAGCAAATTCTCCGGACTGTTGTCGGAGGCATCGCCGTTCATGTGATGGACTACTTCGCCGTGCTCCAGCGGTCTGCCGATGTATGCCTCCGCTGCGGCACGCGCCTTCTTTGAGTTAGCTTTGCCGCGATCGGCGATATGGCAGTAAGGATTACGCTGGCGATTGAGATCCGTGAGATGAGCTGCCTTATGGCCACGGGCAAGTTTGGCGAAATCCACATTCTCGCTCATCCATAAATTGCGGTGCTCTACAGAGCAGAAATTCTTTCTGCTTGGCTTTTTCCGCTCGATGGCCTTCCCGCAGACCACACAATGCACGATCATGCTGTACCTCCGATCCCGAAGGTGCGTAGGGCAAAGTTATATGCTCTGATCTGATGCTGATAAGGTGTTGCCTTGATCGGCATCGGAATGAGCGGGACTTCGTCGCCTGCGTCCTGCGTCTTGATATCCGGCGAAAGCGTATCGTCGAGGGATGCACCGAGCAGCTGCAGCAGTGCTACATTTTCCTTGGAATAGGGCACCACCCATGCCTTGTCATCTGGATCATAAAATCTTCCATCGATTTCTTTGATGCTCTCTTTCGCCAGAAATGCGTCGTATATGCGAATGTGATTGCCGTCTCTTATTGCATTCAATGATTTTTCTCCTTCGCGTTTGGTTTAGCGAAGGCGGAAAGGATACGCTGCATCGTTTCCTGCTGATCCGGCTGCAGTCCGGGGAGGAGGGAGCGAAGCAAAGCCTCCTGATCGTCGTTTAAGTACCGGCGAGTGACGTACCATCCGTCCATGGCGCGGACACCGCCCGCTGCGCCTTGTACTGTGACAATGGGGTAAGAACATGAGAGTACGAGAATGTCGCGCTCGATCGTCCTTCTGCTGACACCGAATTCAGACGCCAAATTCTCAATGCGCTCTGTTCTTCGATCGCTGATTGCCTCCAGCACTTGCTGTCTGCGCTCAATCGCGCTCTGCATGTTCTCACCTCCTTCCGCCCTTCGTTGTCTTTATTTTCAGAGATAAACCCGACACCTAATGTCGTGTTCAAAAGGGTTTTTTAAATAATCTTCTTTTTTCTCAGTAGAAATGAAAAATGCCCGCTGCAGCAGGATTGCTCCTACCGCAGCGGGCATAAAAAGACCGGCAGATAGAATTATCCTTCAGGATTTCTATCTGCCGGAAGCCTATTGATCTGTGTCAATTTCGATCCCATAACAGATTTTACTGTCGTGTCGGTACCCCTAACGGTTCTGGCCGAGTCCGGTGCTCATGGCGCAACAGCAGTCTTATTTGTTTTCATTGTGGTTGCTGATGTACGTTGTACCAGCTCTACCATGACCTTTGCGTCCTGATCAACGACCACACGCAAAGGGCTTCCGCATTTCGGACAATTTAGCTCCATACCATCACAGCGCTTTGATCTGCCGATCGGCTTGCTACACTTTGGACAGCAGGCATACAAAAGCGTGTCTAATTCGCCCATCCGACTTCCTCCTTGCTTCCTGTGGTACGCGCGGGCATTTATACGGCCTCCGGGGCAACGTACTGCGCAAGCTGTCCCATTTTTATAAGAGGGATCCGCACAGTGTGCTTACGGGCGTATTCGCCATCCATAACCATGGTGTGGCAATGCTCACATTCCATCCATCCGCCTGTTTCATCTAAAAACAAGCCTTTATTCAAAGTGCCACAAATCGGGCACGTAACATCGTATTGTTCCATTTCAGTTCCTCCGATCAACCTAAATCTGTGATTTCAATGGAGTAGATATCCTCGAAATATATCTGCTCACCATCCAGTTTGAGCCAACGGAACGTACAGCTCACGTCCGTGATCCTGCCGCATTTGGTGACGTCGTGAAAGGCGCAGTAGCAGTCAATTTCAACTTTCATACCGCGCCGAAGCTTCAGGAAAATCCGCGAGTTGTGTTCTGCCTGCTCTTCAGAAATATCATGGCGCTCTACGCGCAGGTGCCGTTCTTCACGATCCCGCAACGCCTCCTGTAAGCCCTTCATTGCATCAAACGGGCTGAATATTTTAGCTCTTTCTGCTCTTGTCATCATATCCTGCTCGATGCCCTCCTATAAAACCGTTCCGTTCACGCTGCGTACCCTCCGGCATATAGTTGACGCCGCGGAGAACGGCGTTTTTGCCATACCGCTGCCGAATGTCCAAAACGGTCTGCTGAACAGTTCGCTCCCGCTCGACGGCATCGAAGTTCGTGAAAAGGTTGTAGCCCTCACAACCTTCATCGCACACATCCTCAAATGTGATGCCGAGCCGTCTGATTTTGCTACAGCGATCTGTGGTTTTGTCGTATACCCGCAGTGCCGCCTCCACGAGGAAGGAGGCGAGGGCGGTTGTCACATCCAGCTTTGCCATACCCTTGGTGGGCGCAAGCTCATCATGAGTATAGCCGACAAAGATACCGACCTTACTGGTGATAACTTTCCGCCGCATAAGCTCGGCTGCTCCATTGAGCGCCATCTCATGCATGACTGTCCGGGCTTCCTGAAAGGTGTAATCCCGAGGCAGAATCTGCGAGAACGATACGGATTTTGATTTGCTCTTATATGCTTTGATGTCAGAAATCAAGCACGGCTCACGTCCCCACGCATGGTCAATAAGCAGTTCTGCATTCTTGCCGAATACTTTGTACATGAGTCCTGTGTCCATCTGGGTCACGCCACGCATATCGAAAACGCCATAGCGTTCCAGCCGTCGTGCTGTTCCGCCTGCGACCATCCAAAAATCTGTGATCGGCCGGTGATCCCATAATGTCTGCCGGTATTTCTCTTCGTCCAGTACCCCAACGTGATCTTTGGCATGCTTTGCTGTAATGTCCAGCGCAATCTTGGCGAGGTAAAGGTTCGTCCCGATACCCGCTGTTGCGGGTATATGAAAGCGATCTGCGATTTCATTCATCAGATGCTTGGCGAATGTCACTGCATCCATGTGATTTGGTGCCAGATAATCGGTCACGTCGAGGAACGATTCGTCGATCGAGTACACGTGAATGTCCCGTGGGTCAAAGTAATCCAAATACAGCGAGTAGATATCCGCTGCGTATTCAATGTACAAAGCCATGCGGGGCGGGGCGACCTCGTACTTGACATTGCTTGGAATCTCCGACAGCCTGCAACGGTTTCTTATACCTTGCGCTTTCATCGCTGGAGTGATCGCAAGGCACAAGGCATTTTCCCCGCGTGTGAGATCTGCGACGACGAGATTTGTTTCGAAGGGATTATACCCACGCTCGGCACATTCGACCGATGCGTAAAAGCTCTTCATGTCTATACAGAAGTAAGTTCGTGTTTTTGCCATGGTGGGTGCGCTCCGTTTTGTCATTTGAGGTGCGGTGGAGTAGTCATAGCGCTCGCACCGCCTCAATGCTGGGGCCGCCGTCCTTTTCGATAAGGTCGGCAAATGCCTGCAGCCGCTCTTTCGAATACATGATCGTGCAGTTGATGTGCATCACCATGTCGCCGGATTCTTTTTCGACGACATGGATGTGTGCGTTGTATGCCTGCCCAACAAAGAAGTGCTCTGTTTCTACGATTTCTCCCTTGTCAGGCAGGTTTTCCGGATCAACGTCCAGATACATTTCTTCCACATCAACATGCCCTAATACGCGTTCCATCTGCCATCCCTCCGTTCACTCCAGATCCTTGAGCACTTTAACCGCAACGCCTTGAATCTCGCAATTATCAACGTAGATGTCGTCCATACGAGAATTCTCCGGGTGTAGACGGATGCGATGCTTTTTGGGTTCTGGATAAAATCTTTTGAGTGTCGCTTCATCCTCCATAAGGGCAACGACAATCTGACCTTCGTCTGCGTAGTTTTGCTGCCGAATCAGAACGAGATCGCCGTTATCGATACCTGCTTCGATCATCGAATCGCCGTAGGCGCGGAGAATGAAGAAGTTGCCTTTGCCGAATAATGCGACAGGAAGGCGGACGTATTCCTCGATGTTTTCCTCTGCAAATTTCGGAATGCCGCAGGCAATGGTGCCGAGAACGGGAACTCGGATTGCTGCTGCCTTCGTTTTCGTAGAGGTCATCGTGCGGTAACCGGAGTAGTCAAGAATGCCATCTTCACACAGCTGGGCGATGTAGCGCTGCACCGTGGCCTTTGACGATCCGACCCCGTCTGCGACTTCCTGCATAGTGGGCGAGATACCGTTGCTGTCCGTGTAGTCACTCACGAACTTCTCGATAGCCGCCATCAGGGTCTTATCTTTGCTTCTCATGCGAAATTCCTCCTAAATGAAACTCGTGTCTCATTTACAACTAAATTATACTCACGACGGTAGAACTCGTCAAGGGGTTTGAGACAAAATTCCCGGTTTACAGCTTTGAAGTAATGATTTCATTACGCTTATGGCAATGATAGGCAAACGCCATGCAGTACAAACCGCATGGCGCTGCCTTATGAAGTTGAGGCTCTAAGGATTATTTGGCGTTGACTTTAGAAGCAGCCTCCGCAGCAGCTGCAGCCTGCTTTTTGGCCGTCCATCCACCCTTGGGCACTGGGGCATACGCCTGCTCTAGCGAGTAGATAATAACTTTTTCTTCACCGAAGATAGCGCCGGGAACATTCCAACTTTCTTCGGGTGCCCACTGCATGATCCTCCGCACCGCATTGGCTGCCGGGGCGCAGCTGATCTTGATGGGGTATCGCTGCTCACCAGCGGGTTTGGAGAACTTGATCGCCTGCGGCGCATCTGCCTTGCAGGCCTTGATGGCGAACTGCTTACCTTTCTCTTCGACGAAGAGCTGGATGTACTCCGGGTATCCCAGATCCACAAAGGTGGCAGCGTTGAACTTGATCTGGTTGCCGTTCATAAAGGTGGCAACGGAGTCGGTGCGAGAGGTGATGAGCTCTACGAGCTTGAATTTTTCGAGTACGGACATATTAGTTTTCTCCTTTGACTTTAATTATTTCGATGTGATCTGCCATAGCTGGCGTTGCGGCTTCTGCCGCAGGTGTGGTCGAGTAAAAAATACGCGCGATGTCGTCTTCATCCCAATCGAGGTCGATCTGAGTGAAACCGGCAAGACAACCTTTCAGGACGATTCTCGGCTTCGTCCTGCGGCCGCGTCTTTTGCGATAGTATTTCTCGTCGATCATCTGCTGCACCCGATCCCAATCTGATCTCAGAATAATGGGATCATGGTGCCCTTCAATGAAGTACTGCGTCTTCTGTCCCGTGTTCTTGATGGCTTTATGGCTGAACACATCCACGGTCATTGTCTTCTGACACAGGACATTGCCACAGTATTTTTCATTCCGAAGTATTCCGAGCACGCCGCCACTGCTCCATACCGTCTGGTTAGTCGCAGTCGGAACACCACTCCGGGTTAAGATCTCGGCGATTTGAGGGGACGAGTAGCCGTTGAGGTACATATCATAAATAATGCGTACCAGTTCGGCTTCCGCTTCGACGATCTGCCACTTTCCGTCTTCGCCCATCTCATAGCCGAGAAGTGACCACGCTGGATAAATACCCGTGCCACGTTTCCAGCGTCGGATGTACGACCATTTAAGACTTTCAGATTTGGACTCCGATTCACCCTGCGCGAACAGGCTGATCAATCCAAGATATGTCTCGGATGTAGTGTCCAGCGTGTTAATCCTCTCGGTTTCAAAGTATACGGCAACCGGATGCTCCAGCTGTTTCAGCATGCGGATCGTCGAAATGCAGTCCAGAACATTACGCGCAAAGCGGGTGACCGCCTTCGTGATGATCAGGTCGATCTTACCCGCTTTGCAATCCTCGATCATGCGATTGAACTCATCCCTGTGTTTTAGAGATGTGCCGGAAATTCCGCGATCTGCATATATACCTGCAAACTGCCATTCATCGTTGCCTCGGATGTAATCTGTGTAATTCTGTACCTGCAGCTCATAAGAGAGCGCCTGCGTGTCCATGTCTGTGCTGACACGGCAATAGGCGCACACGCGGAGCTTCGGCTTTTCATAGCCCTCTCGAGCTGTGATAGCAGGAATTACCTGCACATCAACATGCTCTGTCAATGACTGCCGAATTTTCTCGTTTCGCGTCTGCTTTCGCGTAGCAGGGCGCTCCTGTATAGCTCTGTCGATTTTAATCTTCTTCAAAATGCATCACCTCCCTCTGCGCCACAAATTTGATCGATTGCCGACATCGACCCTGACGCATGCGGAGGCGGCGCTACTTTATTATAGCGCTGTATATCAACAAGTGGTGTGGTTTTACCACCACATCTTGCGCTACAAGGGTAAAAAAAAGAAGGGCGATCGCTCGCCCTACCTTTATTTTTCGTATGTTTTGATTATTTGCCAAAGTGCGGTTTTCTGTTCCGGTGTCAGTACTGTCCATTTATCAAAGAGTTCTCGCAGTTCCGGCGTAATCTCAATCATTTCGCCCTCTGCAAAAAACTGTGCCATGGTAATGCCGAACGCCTTGCACAATGCTTCCAATGTGACCATGCTCGGAGTGTTGCCACGGCGGTAGATGTTGGATACTGTGTTCGGCGATAAGCCTGCCTCTTTGGCGATTTTGTAATCCGACCAACCGTGTTGCTCCTGCAATTCGATCAACCTTTGACGGATGTCCACAAAACCACCTCACTTCCAGTATATATTCTATCACCACGTTTGGTGATGCCGTTAGAGCAAATGGGTGGAAGTAGTATCGCAAGTTATGGTGATATTTATACTTGAAACTTGCGTGTTCAGGCTGTAAACTATATTTGGGAAATGTGGTGATCCTTATGCCAAACGAGTCTGAACTCAGAAAGCGCCGGGTATGCTTTACCGGCCACCGCCCTGAAAAACTGAATAAAAGCGAGGCAGAAATCGTAGCCTCGCTTGAACGGGAAATCCGCGCTGCTATCACAGAAGGTTTCCAGACATTCATCTCCGGCATGGCCAGAGGTGTTGACATCTGGGCAGCGGAGGTTGTCCTTCGTCTACGGGACAATGGCTCTCCGATTCATCTGATTGCTGCAAGCCCCTATCAGGGCTTTGAACGTGCATGGTCGCCAGCGTGGCAAAGTCGCTATGCTTCGGTTCTGGCCGGTGCCGATATCGTCCGTTTCATTTCTCCGCAGTATGATCGTGGCTGCTTCCAACGCCGCAATGAATGGATGGTCGACCACGCTGGCCGTGTGATCGCCGTCTTCAACGGTGAGAAGGGCGGGACGAAAAATACGATTGATTATGCCGAACGGAAGAATGTCCCCGTAATCTATATTCCGTAAAATCCGCACTTACAGAAACACCTCGCAGCCGTTGTGACTGCGAGGTGTTATTATCCCTGTTCTATTATTGCGTCATCTTGTAAAGTACCTTTTCAAGGCAGTCTCTACTATTCCTCAAGTCTACAGTCTGATTGCTGCCGGGAGCTGTTATCGTAGACGCGTACCTGTATGTGTTAATGTAGGTGTTGTATAGATGCTTTTCATAATCTCCGGCTGGTGCCGATGATGTGCTAGACGGCTGCGACCAAGACCATCCGCCAATCGCAGCATATACGAAACTATCGATAACGATTCCGGATAGGTGATAGCTACTGAAGAAATTATCTCGAATAAACCGCATGTGCTTACAGGTGTCAAAAAGGAGCCCTCTGCTCGAAGTGTTTTTATCCCTCATGGCACTTTGCTCCGTCTTCGGGTTCGTGGAACGCCAGTTGCCGCCCATATTTGTGTCAGGGTATTGATAAGTGGTCTTTCCATACCAATCCGTGCTTGCGAAGGCAGGTAACACCTCAATTTGCATTCCGTCCGTAAATGCGAGCTTAACGACCTGCCCGTCAGCGCGTACATCCGTGCGGGGATATGAATTTTGGATGGCGCTTTTTACCACTTGCAGAAGACGCGATTGTCCGTTTCCTTTGTAAATATCAAATCGGTCATATTCTGATTTCGGAAGCTCTAACAGCATGTCAATATCACTGGTATCAATTGCTGTTCCACGGCCATAAGATCCCACGTATAAGCTGTGGGATGTCTCGCTAGTTGAGTTCCAGAACTCTCTATTAACTGCCTTTGTAATTGTTTTATGTCTGGTGGAAATAATCGCCCTTGTATCCATCGGAATTATTTCACCACGCTTTAATACATGATAACTCATTTTTTCCCTCCTTTTTGCAATGCTGGGGGAAGGTATGAATCAATTTCTTCCTCCGAAAAGGTGTTATCTTCAGTGACCTGCAGGGCATCTTTCGCCATTTTTACAGCTTGATCAGTCGTCGTGGGCACAGCCATGTATATCTCATTTGCTTTATCCATCAATTTACGGTATCCTTCTTCCAGCTCAGAAACTGATTTTTCCTTCAGCTTAATAGATGTTAGCAGGCTTGTAATTTCATTACGCACAATCAGTAGCTTGTTTGCTGCTTCCTTGTGCGCCTTAGCCAGTGTATTCAAATCAAACGACTTGAAATATGCCGCAATGAATACTGTGACAAAGGATAAAACGGCTGATGCGATTTTTATCCAAAGCTGATCGGCAAAAATGGTGGATAGAATGCCGACTGATGTCAGAGATGTACAGGCGATGTTCACAGTTTCCATCTGTTTAAACTGCTTCTGATAAATATCTGCTTGTTTCTCTTGAATCTTATGCGACCATACAGCACGAGCAAACATGTCGCGAGCAGTGTCTTCTAAAATGGAGTATTGTTCTTCCATTCAGTGCCTCCTACACTAAATTATTTTGTGCTGCCATTACGCAGCAATGACAACCGCGTTTTCTTTCACTTTGTTGATCGCAGCTAACAACGCTGCACGTGTGCGGGCATCAAAGAGCTTTACAAAGCTGATTGGCTTGTCAAAGGGCGGATTCTGCAGCTCAGTAACATTCTCCATATACCCATTCTGCTCGATGTGGTTAATGATCTTATGCACAAAAGCGATCTGCTTCTGGTTCAGCGACTGGTCGTTTATGAACTGCGAAAAAGCCTGCATTGCTGCTTCGTGATCCAGCTTGGCGATTTTACGAATCAGCAAACCAAACGGCGTATCACCATATTCTCTTTCGTAGTCTTCCTTGCTGCCCAATTCGCTCGTCAGCACATGCTCCAGCTCGCTGTAATCCGCAGCAGAGAGGGGGATGTTGTGTGTCAGCTTATAGATGGCGAGCGCATTTCCGTTTTCGTTGACGTAGCGGTTGACCTTGGCACGATAGTCTTCGAAATCATACCCTGGCTCCATCGGGTCGCCCTCTTTCTGATCTATAATCGGGTCAGATAGCCGAGTAATAATCGGCTTTCGAGGGTCAACATCATTCAGAAACTTTATCAGCTCACGGAGCTCCTTCCGCACACGCTCATACAGCAGAACATCGTTTGCATCCCAGAAGGCGTCGGTGTTGACTTCCTTGATGATCGGCAGTTTCGCTTTTACCTGCGGGATGCTGACCTTGCGCTCTAGCAGCGTTCCAATATCGCGGAGCTGTTTCTGTGCATTCTTAAGCGAGGGCATCTGCTCTATCTGGGCGATCACCAGACCGTACATGAAGTTATCGAAGCGCTTTGCAAATTCGTCGTTGTCATCCAAGTGAACGATTGGCGCAATCTGCTGCATCAGTTCGCCCTTGTCGCCTTCACTAATGTAGTTGAAAGCTCCCGGCTTCTTAAACTTTTCAACGCTTTGTATGTGCAGCCGCACGGCGATGAGATCGGTGTTCAGCGCCAATACCTGAGAGTAGCATGTCTCTACAAGCTCAGATCTCCAGCTCTGATAGTCGTCTCCGGCAAATGCACTTTCCTGAAGCGCCACCGCAATGCGGATCTGCTTCCCGAATATGTTCTCCGACAGCGTCTTCGTCTCGCGGGACTCAAAGCCCTCTTTGTGAGCGCGGAAGTATTCAAAGTTTCCGCAATAGTCAAAGATGAGGAACCGTCTCTTTGCCGTGTATTCGCCGTCGATCTGATCGATACAGGTGAGCTCTTTGCTCAGACGGGTACCACGTCCGATCATCTGCCAGAATTTCGTCTTTGACCGCACCTTTTTAAAGAATACGAGGTTGACGCATTCCGGCACATCGATGCCGGTATCCATCATATCCACGGAAACTGCTATGACCGGATCTTTCTCTGGAATTTTAAAATCGTCAATGATCGTCTGTGCGTATGTATCGTCGCAGATAACGCGCTGTGCAAATGTGCCGCGGTATTTGGGGTACAGCTTATTAAACCGCTCCAGAATGAACTCCGCGTGGCGCTTGTTCTGGGCGAAGATGATGGTTTTACCCAGTCTGTCACCGCCAGCAACACGGATACCGCGCTCCATCAAATCCTGAAGCACTGTGTCAACGGTTGTCTCGTTGAAAACGAACTTATTCAGCTGTGCCGACGGAATGAAGTCAGGCATCAGACCGTCCTCAATAAAGTCCTCTTCATACCGTTCCTTGTCCTCATCGGAAAGGTCGTCGTATGTGATACCTTCCTCTAAAAACTTTGTTTTTACTTCATAGTTATAGTAGGGCACGAGCACATGATCCTGATAGACTGCCGTCTCGTAGTCGTATGCATACGTCGGTACGCCGTGCTCCATTTCGAAGAAATCATAGGTATTGCGATCAACGTCCGTTTTTGGGGTTGCGGTCAGTCCGACCATGATCGCATCGAAGTATTCGAAAATCGCGCGGTATTTTTTGAATATGCTGCGGTGGCTCTCGTCGATGATAATGAGGTCAAAGTGGGCGGGGGTAAACATACGCTGCCCATCTTTCGTCTTCATATCGTCTATGGCGTTCAGCATTGTCGGGTATGTCGAGAATACGATCCGTGCGCTCTGGTCGTCCTTGTTAGAGCACAAATTGCACAGAGACATATCCGGCAGATAGTTTTTGAAATCGTCCTTTGCCTGTTTCACCAGTGCCGTGCGATCAGCCAAGAACAGAATATTGGTGACATATTTGCCGCGACTGAGCACATCGGTGAGACTGGACGCAGTTCTGGTTTTACCCGTTCCTGTTGCCATGACCAGCAGGTGCTTTCTAAAGCCTTGTTCGATCTTCTCACATACAGCGCGGATTGCCTCCTTTTGGTAGTAACGATCTGTGATCCTATCGTCAATCGGAATGGTCATCAGATCCTTCCGCTCGGTACGGCGGTTCATCAGCTTCTGCAGATCGTCTTTGCTGAATATGCCGCTGACTTTACGCTGCGGACTGCTCTGATCGTCCCAGAAGTAGGTTTCGAAACCATTGGTCGTGAACATCATAGGGCGACGTCCGAATTTTCTCTCCAGACAGTCAGCATACAGCACGGCTTGCTTGCGGCCTATGTTCGGGTCTTTACTGGATCTCTTGGCCTCCACCACCGCGAGTGGCAGGCCGTCTTTCCCGAACAGCACATAGTCCACATATCCCATCTGCCCCAGCACACCTGCCATGCCTTCGACGGGATACTCTTCCTGAACATCAGCATCTGCACCGGAGAACTTCCAGCCCATCTGCTTCATGTCCACATCGATATAAATTTTACGGGTCTTAAACTCGGAAAGATCTGCTGCGACAAAGGTGCGCTCCTGCTGGTGCTGCTCCTTTGTTGCGGTGATCTGCTCAGACATCTGCTCGATCTTTTTACGCAAAGCCTCGATCTCTGCGTCCTTCTCACCGAGCAGACTCTCTTGCTCTTTTATTTTCTTGGTGTCTACGACGACCTTTTCGGTCGGAATCAGTGCCTCATCGAACTGCCGCTCTTCGTAATCAGCGCCATAGCAATAGTCCACCCATTGAATAAACTCAAAGAGTCCCTGTAGAGAAGCGAGAGCGTCACTGGCCTGTACACTTCGCTCCGTGTGAACGGCCAGATTGCCCAACTTAATGATAAACGGCAGTTTGCCCCATGTGTTGTAGTCTACCGCAAAACGGAAGGTTGGCTCATGAATGAGTGCCTGCAGATTATCTTTGTAAGGCATCTGCATCGTCTTATCAGCCGAATACACCCATTTGACGGCTAATTCCAGAGCTTTTCTGCTGCCGACGGCGCACATGGCAGGCGCGGAAACATACACCTTTTCCGCCTCGATTGCAGCCGAGGCAAATAGTGCGTACTCCTTTTTATCTTTTAGAAATCCGAAGTTCGACATGTCATCCACTCCTGTCTGTATGTATTCGCTGCCGCTTGGCAGTATCTAAAGCTCAAAGAGCTGTAATATTTTGATTTGTCGGTCTGTTCGACGAAGGCCGCAAACTGCTCCTGCAGCGTGACCGGTGGGAAAGGAAACGCTATTTCTGACAGCTGGCTTTTGCTAAGTATCCCCTTCAATGCCATATTGATAGTGCGGTGTATCATAGGCTTTGATAGCTGCATAAGCCAATACAGATACAGCACCTCATCCTGCTCCGGCACAATGGCATTTATTTGCTGATTAAATGCCACACGGCGGTCGGTAACCGCAACATTGCCGATGCAGTTAATACTGCCAGCGATACATGTCATTAGAATACTACCTGCTTCAACAAAACGGCATTTCTCAAAACCGGCTTCAGATAAGCATTCCTGCGCTTTGGTAATGAATGTGAAAGGAGTGTTAATATTGTCCGATTTAATCCACTCGATGTACTCACCGTAATTTTCAGGCTCTGAACGGGATGGCGTATTTCCCGTGATTATTCCGCATCGCTTTCCCAGTGGCACTACGTTCCAATCTTTTGGATTACTTACTGGGTCACCAAACAGTTCGATAAATCGGGATTTCACCAGTTCGCTCAATTGAATCAGTTGTTCCTGCCTCTTTTCGATTAGCTCGGATATCCGATTTAATCTATCAACAATTTCCTGCTGCCTATTTTCATCATAGACAGGAATTTCGTATGTCAGCCAACGTTTTAGATCAATCGTTTTGCCCTGCCGACTACCACGCTTTACGAATCTGGAAAACATATCTTGATTCCGGCATTCCAAGCAGTATCGGAGATATTCCGCATTAATTCCGGCAATGTTATATGTGTGGTAAGCCGGTGAAACAGAATAGGTTATATCATCCGTTAAAACGCCAATATCGATCTGGACAGACCCCATTCCCACAGTCAGAGTATTTTTATGAATTAACTTATTCTTTGAGTAGTCCTTTGCCAGCTCCTTTGAGTAGATGCTTTCTCTCGTGCGAATGCCATATCGACCAACCGCTACTGGCCTGTATGTGTTTCCACCATTTTTTTCGCTATATTCAGTAAGGAATGTGCTCAACGGGTAAAACTGTTTCATGCTGCCGCCTCCATCTCACCGTAAAGTTTTGATTTGTCGGTCCGTTCGACGAAGGCCGCAAACTGCTCCTGCAGTTCTATCGGAGGCAAGTATATTACTGTTGCATTCATTTTTGATAACAGCAAATTCGGTTGCGCCGATGCGCTTTCAACCATATACATAGACGGGTTTGCCATGTAGCAATACCGCAAAAATTTTGCACTGATCACGTCGGTTTTCAACTTGATTAAAGCAACACTTTTTTGCAGTAACGTTCTCTCGGTGAGAGGGCTGGAAGCGATCGCGGATTTGCCTATGGTTGCTCCAGTGTTAACAATAACCATGTCGCCTTGCTCAATGTTGCAGCGCCGATAATCCCTTGCGAAATCTGCGTATGTGATCTGCGGTGCAGTGTCATAATGGATTACTCCGTCGTAGATTTCGCGCGCACCTACATAGTAATAACCCGAATCTGCCTCCTGTTCACATCCGCCGTGCTTTCCATCTGTGATCTTATGACAAACCTCTTTCAGCGTTGCTGTCGGAAAGTGATATGGGTTATCTTTTACAGTGCCAAACAGTTCGATAAATCGGGATTGGCAATCAGCCAATGTATTTTCTATGGGAAATCTTCACATTGTTCTGATTCACCATCGCGTACTGCATTGTGGTGTCAATTTTGGCATGACCGAGGAGCCGCTGCACCTGTTCTATCGGCATTCCTTTGTCGATGGCGCGTGTCGCCAACGTTCTTCGGAACTTATGCGGATGTACCTTTGTGATGCCGAGCCTACGTCCCAGCTTTCGCAATCGCACCTCCACGCCACTGATCTCCAGCCTGTTGTATGGACTGAGCAGAGAAACGAATAGAGCGGGATTATCATCACGCCTGTTTTCCAGATAGTTTTTAAGATGAATTTTGGTGCGGGCATCAAAGTATACTGGGCGCTCTTTGCTGCCTTTTCCAAATACAACGCACTCCCTGTTTTCAAAATCAATGTCATCCCGGTTCAGTCTCACCAGCTCCCCAACACGCATTCCTGTGGAAGCAAGCAGGTCTATCATCGCCAGATCACGCAAGCAACCGCACTGATCGCGCATGGTTTCCAGAGCCTCATCCGTATATGTTTCCTTAACGGTCTTGTTTGAGCGGATTTTATGGATCCGGCGCACAGGGCTTTTTAGTATGTAGTTTTCGTCCTCCAGCCATGTGAAAAAGCTGGACATGATCCTTCGGATGTTATCTATGTTGCCTTTGCTACACTGTGTTTGTTGCTGGTAATCAGAAAGATATCCTCGCAAATCATCCGTCTGCATGTGTGTCACATGGCAATCGACCGCTGCAAACAGTCTCCGGATTGAGGTTTCATAATACCGCAGTGTTTTTTCGCTGCACCCCTCAACCCGCTTTGCTGACAAGAACATATCCAACAATTCGGCATTGGTTTCTTTGTCTGGCTGCTGAGCGCCATCCTCATTAGCAGTGATTTGGACATTCCAGAGGGCATGCTGCAGAACATTCTGCAGCTGCTCCATCTGGGCGTTATCCAAGTAGGGGAGCATTTGTCGTGCAATTTCGGAAATAAGTTGGTTTTTCATACTAGTACACCTCTAATTTTATGTTGTGTACCAGCATCCCTCCAACCACAGTTTTAAGCCGTTAAAGCCTTTACCTTAGGACATTCATAAATTAGGCCTCTTTCTATAATCGTTCCTTCCCGATTGGGAAGGCAAATCTCAATTTTATCTAGTTTGCCCTTCTTATCAATATGGACGATCAGAATGAAAAACACCGGAGGGCTTGAAATGTCGATGTTCATTTCCGCACATCGTTCAAGGATCTTCTTTCCTCTTAAATCTGAACCGTCGCTGTAGATATGAAATATACCATTATCACAATGAAGTTCAGGTTGAGCCATTTTACTGTTCAGCCCATAGTTCAAATCCGTTGAGGTTATGCCCTCAATCTGAAATTTGCCCGGCGCAAAGCCCGAAAGAACTGCTGAGGTTGCCGTGTGCTTATGCCTCATTTGCGTATACGGTTCATAGAAAAGAGATTCATACTGCTTTTCTAAATTTTGAAATCTACGGCATTGGTCTTTGACAATAGCCGTTATTTGTATCCGTTGCTTTTCCGACAGTAGTTCATTTAGCATCTTACTCATCCAAAATACTGCTGCATCAGAGATTTTTTCAAAGTCTCCAGTTCCTGCAGACCTTTCTGCACTGCCAATTTTGATTTGTCGGTCTGTCCAACAAAGACGGCAAATTGATTTTGTAGGTTAAGTGGTGGTAACATAATGTTAAGTTTTTTCAGCATCGATATTGATAAGTAAGCCACAGTTGAACCCGCCTGCAAACTTGCAATTTGTTTCTGAATCCCTGACATCGCAAATAGTTGAGATAGATATAAGCTCGTAATTTGATGGCTTAAATCAGAGAGCCAGCTTATCATTCCATCCTGAAAATAGAATTCATCTTCTGGTCTAACGATATAACATCTGCCAAGCGTCCCTCTCGAAGTTACCAGAATATCACCTTCTGTCGGAACCAAACCATTCTCTTTTAGTTCATTATACTTGTTGATTGGAATGAACAATTCGGGTGCGTTTTTTACATTGTCGATACGCTCATTCAAATCTGAAATCCGCAAGAACGGGACACCCTCGGTGCTTTGTTCATTTTGGTATATTCGCTTACTCGAACTAACGACGCATAACTCCGATAATTTTTCAGTCGGCCATTGCATCGTATTAAATTCCGAATCACCGAACAGTTCGATAAATCGGGATTTCACCAGCTGATCAAAAGACACGAGCTGCTCCCTGCGCTTTGCCATCATCTGCTCTATACAATCCAAATTTGCAGCTAACTTCCGTTGTTCCGACGAATCCGGTACCTGTATTACAATTTTTCGGAGTCCTGCGTTAGTGATGGCTTTTTGGGTTGCACCAGAACTGTTCTGATCTTTTTGAGTGAGGAACTGGTCACTTGCCAATAGGTGATATAGTAGCGCTGAATCCATTAAGGACTCGTTAGCTCGTACTGCACAAAACCCTGTAGAATATAGATGCTCAGACAGCGGCCTGTCGATACGTAGGGTCTTCTTTGTTCCGCACATTTTAGCGAAGAGGATATCACCTTCGGCTACTGAAAGATTAGCCCTTGAGGGGCGGTTGTCATAGGTTACTCGTTCTGTCTGTGCATAGTCTACATGATCGCAATCAACAGCGCCTGTACTCACATAGGTTTTTTCACCCTCAAAGCGCGAAGGCGTTCCACCAACAATCGTCATGCAATCAAGAATGTTCCGCTTAATCATAACAATGACCTCAATTCTGCCAACCCAGAAACAATTTCCTGCTCTATCTTTTCGATCTTCGACAGAATTTCATCTGTGGAAGGGTACTCTTCAGCAACATACTCCATCTTTTTATACTTATTAATAGAGAGGTCGTATCCGTTGTCTACGATTTCCTGCTTCGGTACGAAAAAGCTCTGCTCGGTGCGCTCGCGTGTGGTTTCCTGCTCCAAGTGGTGGAACCTCTGAATGATATCGGGGATATCGTTATCTGCAATCTCGGATCGCTTATCGTCGAGGCTGAAGCCATCGGCCTTCATGTCATAGAACCATACTTTGTCGGTACCGCCCGCGCCGGTCTTTGTGAATACCAGCACAGCAGTGGAAACACCTGCGTATGGCTTGAATACGCCAGAAGGCATTGAGATCACTGCACGAAGCTGGTGGTTCTCAACGAGCTCTTTGCGAATGGATTTATGCGCCGAGGACGATCCGAACAATACACCATCCGGAACAATGCAGGCGCACTGGCCGCCCTTTTTCAGCATACGCAGGAACAGGGCAAGGAACAGCAGCTCCGTTTTCTTCGTGTTCGTTACCGCTTTCAGATTATCGTGGATGCTCTCTGCGTCGATCGTTCCCTTGAACGGGGGATTCGCCAAGCACATCGTAAAGCGATCGGAAATCTGATTTTGTTTCGACACGCTATCCTTATAATCAATCTCCGGATTGCTGATAGAGTGCAGCATGAGGTTCATTGCGGAAATGCGGAGCATGGTGTAGTCCGTGTCAAACCCCGTAAATGCGGGGCCTGCAAAATGCTGCCACTGCTCGGAGGTCATGGTATCTTCATAGTTGCGACGGATGTACTCCGACGCAGAAACCAAGAAGCCAGCCGTTCCACATGCCGGATCGCAAATAATATCATCCGGTGTCGGCTGCAGCAACTCGACCATCATCTCACGAATATGCTTCGGGGTACGGAACTGGCCGTTCTGGCCTGCTGTAGCCAGTTTGCCGAGCATGTACTCATACAGGTCGCCCTGCATATCCAACTCTGCAATATCGTGCTCGTACAGGTCGTCCAGCCCCGTGATTATTTTCTGAAGCAGCTGCGGGGTGGGGATGATGAACATCGCATTGCTCATATACCGTGCAAAAGCGGTCGTGCTTTCGTCTGTCTTGCCGGGTTCGTCTTCGATCTCTACGAGCTCCCCCTTTTCATTAAAATCGGGGAGGCGACCATACTTCATGCTTTTAATCGCAGGAAATACCCGCTGGGAGATCACGTCGAAAATCTGGCGCGGATCGTCGTTTTTGAATTTGCTCCAACGCATTGATTGCCCGACGGGAGATTGTGGGAAAATCTTTGCCATCTTTTCGCCGGTCATCGTTTCAAATTCCTCGGTCTCCAGTTCCTTTTCATCGAGGGAACGGATGAACATAAGGTATGTAAGCTGCTCGATAACGGTCAGCGGGTTTGCGATGCCGCCAGCCCAAATGTCTGTCCAGATCTTATCGACCTTATTTTTAATTGCTCCTGTAATCATTCCACGTTTCCTCCGACAATGTTGTTAATGTGTTCTCTGTACTGATCGATTACGTTGGGTGGTGAGATGACCTGCATTCTGTTTCCGAACTGCGCCAGCCATCCGAAAAAAGGAGGGCTTATCTGCACATGTACAGTTGCCGCGCAGGTGGTATCGTTCACAGACATCATTGGTGTGTCTTCGCCAAATTTATCAAATACGGGGCCGATAAGCTGCTTGCTGAACTGTATCACAACGTCCTCCAGCTCACCGCTGAACATTTTGAAAACCTGCTCCGTATACTCTGCCACGCCATCGATCCGGGCTACAGCCTCATCCGACATTACCGATTCTTCTACAACAGTAAGATGATCTATGCGATCAATGCGATAGTTGGCGGTGCTGTCCGGATGCTTGCTGCTGTATGCCATCAGATAGTAGTTGTCCTCATTGAAGATAAGCGCGACCGGCTCCACGTAATAGCGTTTCTTGCTGCCATCGCTGGCGGTCACATATACGCGCTCCGCCTTTTCATTCAAATGGAAGTAGTTGAATTCGATCTTCTTCCTGCGAATGATGGCATCCTCAATGCCGTCCACCGTGTAGAGAATGGCCTCATTGGTGTGCTTCCGGGTGTTGAAGCATACCATGTTTTCTTTTAGCAGTTCAGCTTGATGTGATCCACCGAGAGCGGCAACCTTTTCTATCAGCTCGGCTGTTTTTTTCTCTGTGATGAAGCTGGCCGCTTGTACCGCATCAATCAGTATTTTTATCTCTGGAACGGTGAGCTCATGCTCCGGAACATAGTAGAACTTTTCCTTATCCTTCAGGTAGCTCATGATCTCGAAGCCATTTTCCTGCATCACTTCGATATCCAAACTCAGCGTCCTGACATTACTGGAAATGCCCATCTCATTCAGCCGTCTGCAGAGCTCGACGCGGGAGATGGGATGTGCTTCATCCGTCTCTTTACGCAGCAGTTCATAAAGCTTCAGCAACTTAATCTTTTGCATATTGGCAGCCATGCTGTGCCTCCTCTTTGAAATGGGTACAATAATACTGATTAAGTATAACACAAAACTTCCGATTTTTCAAGGTCTCCGCGTAATTATATCATTACCTGAACTGGATTTTTCGCAAACATCCGGTTCAAGTCCTATCTCCTAAACACATTTAGTAGTTGCTTGCAGAGTAAAGAAATTCTATTTGTACAACAGCGATTTCGGTATACTTTTGCTGTTGAACGCAAAAAACCGGGCTTCGGAGTAGCCAATCGACCGCCCCAAAGCCCGTTTTTCTATGATTCGCCCTGTATTTTACCCTGAAAGCAAGAAAAAACCTCTCTTGTCTTGGTAGACAAAAGAGGTTTCTTTTATGGTGCGCGGTACAGGACTTGAACCTGTGACCCCATGCACGTCAAGCATGTGCTCTACCAGCTGAGCTAACCGCGCAAGAACAGTACTATAATACCCTGCCTACAGGCATTTGTCAATACTTTTCTTGCGCAATGGGGGAGAATTTGTTATAATAGATCCATCAAGCCCGGAGGAGGACAAATATCATGGAGAAAATCGCGCTGGTCACGGGTGCGTCCCGAGGCATCGGACGAGCCATCGCCACGGAGCTTTCCCGCAGAGGCTGGGCCGTAGCCATTGGCTACCGGGTGCGCCGGGACAAGGCTGAGGAGCTGGCCCGGCAGCTGACGGACCGGGGCTGCCGAGCCATGATCTGTCAGGCGGATGTATCCCGGCGGGAGCAGGTGGAGGCCATGGTCCACCGGGTGGAGCAGACCCTCGGGCCCATTTCCCTGCTGGTGAACAACGCGGGCATCGCCGGACAGTGTCTGTTCCAGGAGCTAACGGACGCCCGATGGCACGAGTTTTTCGCCGTGAATGTGGACGGCGCCTTTTACACCAGCCGTGCGGTGCTGCCCTCTATGCTCCATGAGCATGAGGGGTGTATCGTCAACGTCTCCTCTATCTGGGGCCAGCGGGGCGCCAGCTGTGAGGTGGCCTACTCCGCCACCAAGGCGGCTCTCATCGGGCTGACTCGATCCCTGGCTGCAGAGCTGGCCCCCAGCCACATCCGGGTGAATTGCGTAGCTCCGGGAGTCATCCGCACGGATATGCTGGATGAGCTGCCCCGGGAGCTGCTGCCCCAGCTGGCGGAGCAGACGCCTATGGGCCGCCTGGGGACTCCGGAGGATATTGCGGCGGCAGTGGCCTTTTTTGCCGATCCGGCGGCAGATTTCATCACCGGCCAGGTGCTCACCTGCGACGGAGGGTTTATCCTTTAACAACTGTCAAAAATTCCTTCGGAATTTTTCGACAAAAGGCTTGCAGCCTGCTGCGCGCATAATTTTTGCGCTGGGCGCAAAAATTCCACACTTGCAGTCTGAGAGGTATTTTTCCCCACGCACATGTCGCGGTGAAAAATGATTTTAATTTTTCGCGTCTGCGGACGCGAACTCTGCGAGGCTTTTTTGAAAAAAATTTCGGAGATGTTGCACGGATAACAGCAACATCTCCGATTTTTTTATTTTTATATGGGGAGGGGCGGCGTGTGGAGCATCACTCGGCCGAAGCAGGTAAGGCTGCGGCCGCTGCCGGCGGTAAACACCTGGTCAGCATCGCTGCGGCTGCGGTTGAGGGAGAACAGATACACTGTACCCATGGGGTCCCGGTAATATTGCTTGCACAGCATGTCCCCGTCCACGCAGAAGATGCCCACGTCACCGGGGAGCAAGGGGTCGTGATTTACATATACCACGGATTCGTCGTGGATGTAGGGCTCCATGCTGTCCCCTTGGATTCGCACCGCCAACTCTGCCCCGGGGGGAACGTCCGCCGCCACAGGCAGCAGCTCGTAATCCTCTCCGAACACCGGGGCCGCATAGCCCGCCGCCGCCGGGGAGCAGTACAGCGGGATGGTTCGCGCCTCCGCCGCCGGGCGGTCCTGCTCCGCCTCTGCCTGCATCAGGCTCAGGGCGTCCAGCATGAGGCTCAGGGTCTGCCGCCCGGCAAGGCCCAGCTCCCGGTATTTCTTCAGCAGGGATTGCTCCTCCTCGCTGACGGCCTGGCCCGCCCTGCCGGCGTCATAAAAGTCCCGGTAGAGATAGTTGGGCTCTACCTGCAGCACGTCAAATAGCCGCAGCAGAACGCTCTCCTTGGGGGCGCTGAGACCTGTCTCGTAGTTGCCCACTGCCGACCGGGTCACCCCCAGCTTGTCCGCCAGCTCCTCCCGGCTGAGGCCCAGCTCCTTCCTCCGCTGACGCAGCTGCTCGCCAAATCCCACATTGCATCCCTCCCGACTTTTTTCGACATCCTTAGACACAGTGTACGACATTTTCCCGACTTTGTCAACCAAAAATACAAGAATCTTGTTATTTTAGTATTGACTTCACAAGAATCTTGTGATATTGTAAGACTTGAGCCAAGAAATTTGTGATTAACAGGAAAAGCTTGGAAAAAGAAGCGGAAAAATGGCACATTTGACGATGTAAAAGCCGGACGCGTATGCGTCCGGCAAGAGGGGATTGCCAAGGGCGGCCCCCGGGTAGACGACTCTGGATAAACAAAAAGGCCGATCGCTTACGCAATCGGCTTTTTGGTGGGGGATGGTGGATTCGAACCACCGAAGGCATCGCCAGCAGATTTACAGTCTGTCCCCTTTGGCCACTCGGGAAATCCCCCATATACATATGAATTTGGAGCTGGTGGACGGATTCGAACCCCCGACCTGCTGATTACAAATCAGCTGCTCTACCAGCTGAGCTACACCAGCACAACAACCAGCGAAAATTATGCTACCATAAAAACCGGGCTTTGTCAACAAAAAAGTTTTGTAAATCCATATTTTTATAAGGGAAGGGAGAAGGAGAACATGACACTACAGCAGCTATCCTATCAGTATCAGGAGCAGGCCCAGGCCCTGCACCAGCGCATTGATCTCCTGCGGCGGGCGCAAGCCCGGTGCGGCGACCGGGAGAGCGCCGAGCACCTACAGCGCCGCATCAGGGATCTGGAGCCCTTGCACCGACAGACACGCCAGCTGGCGGAGCTCACCGCTCGCTACTATGACAGGGGGTATCGCAAAAATGCATATTACACCCTCTGAGGCCTACGATCCCATCGACATTGCCAGCCTTTGCCTGTGGAAGCAGGCGCAATCCGGGGACAACCAGGATCGCATCCGCCGGCTGCTGTGCAACCTGCCCTTGGCGGTGCAGCAGGAGCTGACTCCCCGGCAGAGGGAGATCCTGCGGATGCGCTTTACCGGCGGCATGAGCGTCACCGCCATCGCCCGGGAGCTGGGGCTGAATAAATCCACCGTTTCCCGGTCCTTAGCCCGGAGCATGGAGCGGCTTTATAGGTCCCTGCGCTACAGCCTATAATCCTTACAGTGGGGGAACCCCTCCCCTGCAGGCTCCGTAAATCTTCTGCTTTTAGCGGCATATGACCGTTTCCCGCTGCATCAAAAAGCCTTACAGAGCTTGCTGCCTGCAGGCAAAAAAATGAAATCATTTTCCCTATTGACATTTGCCCTGGAAATGGGAATAATGAGGAGAAGGACAGACAAAGGAGGAGCATATCATGTTCGGCAAAGCGCTGCATAACCGCTGGGCGCGCCTTGGGATGGGAATTCTGGGTGTGCTGCTGATGGCTATATCCATAAACCTGTTTGTGGTGCCGCACAATTTGTATACCGGCGGCCTGCTGGGCTTCTGCCAGCTGACCCGATCCGTCTTAACCCAAAGCCTGGGCCTGGATCCGGGCTTCGACATATCTGGCGTGTTGTATCTGCTGCTGAATATACCGCTGCTTATTTTGGCGTGGAAAACCATGGGCCGGGGCTTTGTGGTGCGGACAATGGTCTGCACGGTGTGCTGCTCCCTGTTTCTGACCATGATACCGGTGCCATCCCATCCCATTGTGGAGGACACCCTCACCAGCTGCCTCCTGGGGGGCATGGTCAACGGCTTTGCCGGGGGCGTCGTGCTTACCTGCGGGTGCAGCAGCGGCGGATTCGATATCCTGGGCCTGTACATGAGCAAGAAGGGCAAGGGCTTCACCGTGGGCAAGTTCAGCATTTCCTGCAACGCGGTGCTCTATGCCCTCTGCCTGGTGCTTTTTGATGCCGCCACCGCCATTTATTCCACCATTTACACGGTCTTTAACAGCCTGTTTTTGGACCGTACCCACCAGCAGAGCATTACCGTCCAGGTGCTGATCTTTACCAAGGAGAAGCACACGGAGCTGCCTAAGTTTATCATGGAGCGGCTGGAGCGGGGCGTGACCTACTGGCAGGGCTACGGCGGCTATACCGATCAGCCCCTGGAGGTGCTGTGCGTGTGCCTGAGCAAATATGAGATCCAGACCCTGCAGCAGGAGGTGCGCAAGGTAGACCCCAACGCCTTCTTCATCGTGCAGGAGGGTGTACGGGTAGGCGGCAACTTTGAAAAGCACCTGAACTGACAGGCCGCAGGAAAATTTGATAAGACGATACAATGCAATAAAGGCCGCCCTGGGGCGGCCTTTATTATGCTACACTCTTTGGATGAGCGAAATTGAGCTGTGTCTTTGGGTTGCATCTCCGGCTTGTGAAACCGCTGCAGCAGTATCCAGCTTTACCTTTTGCGGAGCAAATGGATTTACCGAGAGGAGAGTAATTGTACGGGCCAGGAAGCCTGTTAGTACTGCACGTAGGCGATCTCGTCTTTTGTAAGGGCCCAGATAGTTCCGTCCATATACTCTACCCTGACAGATACAATTTCAGGGTAATCGATGGGAGCGTCATAATACTTTCCCCAGTATACCGAACTGCCGTTTTGGCCATCGCCGGGCTCTATGGGGCCTGTGTCCCGGCAGTTTTCTACGCAGTCTATTCTCCAGGTGCTGATCGGGTCGCCGACAGCATTATGAAATGTAACCCCAAAGTCAAAGTACTTGATGGTTTTATTTGACATGTTGGTGTAATTGATATGCAATTCATAGCCGTTGGCAGAATCCGGGCCAGAGACCCAGCACTTTGAAATACGGAGCTTGCTTTGGGCCCCCTCTTTTTTAGCGCTTTCATTAGCCGCTTTGATCTTCGCGGCAGCTTCCTGCTGCATGGTTTGGGCAGTAGATGTTTCTGCGGTGTCTGAGAAGTACTGAATGATTTTCTGTGCACAGGAATCAACAGCCTGCCAATCTCCGCTTGCATAAGCTGCCTGCATTTCCTCGGTAAGCTCCTTTTTCCAATTGCTTTCGGCTTCGGCCTTCCAAGTGGAAACACGATTGGCCAATTCGCTGCCGGGGACAAGCCTTTCAATGACGTTATATTTATCAATCACAACCTGCCAGGCTTGAGAAGCATAGGCTTCTTCAGCATCGTTGACCAATGTTTCAGCAAATTCAAGGTCCATCTTTTCGCAGGCGTCGTCGACAATCTTTTGGGCCTTTTTGGCTGCCTTTGTGTCGGGATAGTTATTGATGATCTGCTGAGCATAATTTTTTGCATCTGCCCACTCTGCGTTATTGAAAGAGCGCTTGGCTTCCTGCAGAGCTTTGGCAGCTTCGCTTGCGCAAGCGGTCAGCTGCGTCGCCGCAAGCAAGGCAAACAACAAGCATAAAAATTTCTTCATGGCTTTTCTCCTTATTTTTTAGATGTGAATCCAAAGTCCTCTATGGTCACTCCGGTCCCGGATAGCTTCAGCATATCGGACACATCATTCAAGATTGTAGTGGTAAAGCCCTTTACGTCGTTCGTAACAACGGTTTCATTATAGTAGTCGTCCATATCTTCTGCGGTAAAGAGCTGAACAGTGAATGGGCGATACGTTTCAAAGGTTACACCTGCCTCGTTAGGGTATTTCGTTTTTTCGATCTTCCCCGTGGCATCGACAGAATTACTGAAACTTCGGAATCCAACTTGCAAGGTTATTTTTTCATGCACTTCGAAGTCTGCAAAATCGCCCTCGGGATCGGCCTTTAAACGGTAGGTATGCTCCAAAACTCCGCTATCAAGATCATAGCCAAAAACAAAAGAGCCATCCCCATAGGCAATGAGAGAGGTTTGCCCGCTTTCAAGGCTGCTGTCGCTGACCAAACGGTAACCGCCATCGAATGGTGTGCCGTAGTTCTGCACATATTCGGCCAGCTTTTCAAGCGAAGACTTGTGCGTTAATAAAAGAGTTGCAATAGCCGCAACAAGAACAACAGCTATGCCGACCAGACAAAAAACTCTCTTGCTTAGGTGGATGCGCTTTGCTTCGAGGGACGCTTCCGCGTTGGTAGGCTGGGTCTGCATTTCTGCATCGGGCAGAGCAGAAACAGGCGCATTTCCTCGCTGTGCAGTAGCTGAATTTTTTGTTTCAAGCGCTGAGAGAACCTGCTGTGCGCCGCAATTGCCGCACACGTCAGAGGTGTCGCCGGACTCAAAACTTTGATCAGTGCCGCATACTTTGCATTTGGGGTAATTCATAGTTTTCTCTCCTTTTTCTCGAAATGTGATAAAACAATTATACCATCAAAATTTCATATGTCAATTAAACTATACATGTAATGATAATTTATTGCCACCTATAGTCGGGTAAAATATCCGCGAGGTGATAGCAATGATTTCGGAACGGATACGGCAACTGCGGGAACAGGCGGGGTATTCACAATCGATGCTGGCAAAGAAGTTGGATGTGACGCGCAGCTCGGTAAATGCATGGGAGATGGGCATTTCATCTCCCACGACGCAGTATGTGGTAGCGATGGCAAAGCTGTTTCATGTTTCTTCGGACTATATGCTGGGCATGGAGAGCGCTTTGCAGCTCTCGTTGGACGGATACACCCCGGAGGAAACACGGCTTATTTTTGATTTGATAAAGTATTTTGACCAGCGGCGGTGAATGTTAATGCCAAAAAATAACGCCACCCTGACGGATGCTATGGGCTGATAGCAAAGCGTTAAAGAAATCAAGCTATCGGGGCGTAGCAGGGGCAAAGAAACCTGCCGAGATTAGTCCTTTACGGGCTTTTCTCGGCAGGTTCTCTTTTTTGGGGCAGTATTTAAGAAGGCATAAAGCTCTGTGAGTAACGGAAGAAACCGGCGTTTGCGGAAAAGTCACAATTTACGGAGACAAAGCTTCAAATAGCGCTTGCTATTTTATGCTTGGCATGATATTATTGGTATACATACTAAAACGCTTGAGGGGAGGTGATAAATTTGCGGAGAGACAGCAGTGACACAAAGCGGAAAATACTGACCGTATGTGTCCGCCTCTTTTTGGAGCAGGGGTATAAAAACACCTCTGTCAGCCAGATCGTGGACGAAGCAGGCGTGGCAAGGGGAAGCTATTTGAATCTGTTTCCCACCAAGGACAGGATTTTGCTGGAATTGACCGAAACAATGTTCGGCGGACAGTTCGGCGTGGCCAGAAGCATTGCAGACAGTAAGCTGCCGCCGGTTTACGCCTATGCGGTGGAAACGGCGATCCAACTGACACTGACCGAGCTGAACGAGAACCTGCGGGAAATCTACATTGAAGCCTACTCCCTGCCTGAAACATCGGAGTATATCTACCTGCATACCACGGCAGAGCTGAAGCAGATCTTCGGCGGGAATTTCCCGGATTACAGCGACAGCGATTTTTACGAGATGGAAATCGGTACGGCGGGGCTGATGCGCAGCTATATGGCGCGGAAATGCGACATCCATTTCCCGCTGGAGCGCAAGCTCAGCCGCTTCCTGACGGCATCCATGCGGGTGTATCTGGTACCGGAGGAGGAACAGGCCGGGGTGCTGGCCTTTATCCAATCACTGGATATCAGGACAATCGCCACAAAAGTTATGTATAAGCTATTCGCCATGCTGGAAATGAAATACGATTTTAAGCTATCGAGGGACGGAGAAACGGAGGAAACAACATGAGGAAACGAATATTCAGTATCCTGCTCGCCCTGTGCATGGTGCTCTGCCTTGTGCTGACTGCGGCGTTTGCTGAGGGCAAGACGGAAGAAACCCCTGTATGCACCTGCGCAACAGCCTGTACGGCAGAAGCGGTGAACGCAGATTGTCCCATCTGCGGCGTAGAGGGTGCATTGGCAGAAAACTGCGGGAAATATGCCGCAGAAGAAAGCGGACAGACAGGTGCGTCCGACGATGCCCCGGTCATTACTGCAGCAGATGTGCAGGCACTGATCTACACACTGCCGGAAGCAGAAACAATCGGCGCGGATAACGCGGCGGACGTAGAAGTGCAGTTAGAAGCCATTGACAAGGCGAAGGTACAGCTTTCTGATGAAGATTTCGCGGTACTCGATTTTACCCGCTATGATGCCGCGGCTGCCGCACTTATGGCGCTAAGCGGCGAGCCGGGTGCTGCTTTCACGCCCCAGACTGCGAATGACCACTCCCATTGCTGCTGCGGCGGCAGCGTCACAGCGGGCGACCACACCAGCCATTCCGACGTGACCTATCAGCCGTGGAACGGCACGAGCAGCATTACATATACCAACAATACCGCCTATGTCTATCTGACAGGCAATGCCACCCTCAGCGGCCATCTGACGGTGGATGGCAAAACACTATATCTGTGCCTGAGCGGCAAGACCCTTACCAGCAACGGCACAGCCAAGATTCAGGTCAAAAACGGCGGCCGGCTTGTCCTCTGTGATTGTCGGGGCGGCGGCACCTTCAAGGGCGCGACGCAGAGTGTCTGGGGCGGTGCCTGCATTTACCTTTATACCAGCACGCTGGATATGTTCGGCGGCAAGCTCACCGGCGGCAAAGTTACCGGTAGTGGCGGCGGCGGAGCCATCGCTCTGGATGACCAGCAGTGCATATTCAATATGTACGGTGGCGAGATCTCCGGCAACAACGGCAAGAACTACGGCGGTGCCATTTTCCGGAAATTCAATGCAAACATGCCGAACACCACCGGCGGCGCTTTCAATATGTACGGCGGCACAATCAAGAATAACACCGCCAAGAACGGCGGCGCGTTCTTCTCCACCACCGGCGGCACCATCAATATGACCGGCGGCACCATCTCCGGCAATAAAGCGACCCAAAGCAGCAACAATGCCGGCGGCGGCGCCATCTATATGCGCGGCAATGGTACGATCAACATTTCCGGCAGCGCGGAGATCACCGGCAATTCCTCCAGCCTGGACGGCGGCGCCATTCTGATGGGCTGGGGCACCATCAACATTTCCGATAGCGCAAAGATCAACAACAATACCGCCAACCGCTGGGGCGGCGCCATCTATCTGAATCAGGAGCCGTCATGGCTGATTATGCAAGGCGGCGAGATCTCCGGCAATACGGCCACCGGCAACGGCGGCGGCGTGTATATTTACCGCACCGGCTCGGTCTGTCAACTCTATAGCGGTAAGATCGAGAATAACAAAGCCAGCGGCAATGGCGGCGGCATTTATATCAACCCCAGCAACAGCGGCCAGCTGAGGGTCGGAAACAAGCCCCTCGTGCAGAACAACACGGTTTCCGGCAAGGCCAACAATGTGTATCTGCCCTCCGGCAAGACGCTGACCATCGAGATCGGCATGTCCAAAGGTGCGTCCATCGGCGTCACCACCGCGAATACCAGCTACCCCGTGGCATTTTCTAATAATTACAAAAAAGACTACACGAATTACTTCTTCGCGGACGACGTCAATGCCCATGTGGAGTATAAGGATGACCAGAAGCTGTACCTTGTTTCCGGCGCGGTTGCGCGGCCCCTCACTGTGACATTTGACCCCAACGGCGGTATGCTGGCCGAAGCGGACAAAACCAAATCGTTGATGACCGGCGAACCCTACGGCACACTGCCGGTTCCCAGCTATGCGGGATACGATTTCGCCGGCTGGTACACGGAACAGAACGGCGGCACCGAGATTAAGGAAAACACCACCGTGACAGTGTTCGGCACGCAGACCCTCTACGCCCACTGGACGCCGATCCATGTGCACGCCTACACACAGCAGGTTCAAAAGCCCGAAGCGCTGAAAACTCCTGCGGACTGCACCAATAACGCGGTGTATTATCTATCCTGTGCGTGCGGAGAAGTAAGCACCAACGACGCCGATACGTTTACCGCAGCGAATACCGCGCTGAACCACGATTGGGGCGAGTGGACACAGAACAGCGATGAAAAGACCCACACCCGCACCTGCAAGCGCGATGCCTCGCACACCGAGACTAATAACTGCACCGGCGGCACGGCCACCTGCACCGCCAAGGCTGTTTGTGCGGCCTGCGGCGGCGCATACGGCGAGATGGCGCTGCACAGCTTCACGGCTGAAAAAGCAGAGGCGCAGTATTTGAAGTCCGCCGCCACCTGTACGGAAAAGGCGGTCTATTGCAAGTCCTGCACCCTCTGCGGCCTAAGCTCCGAGGGCACGGCGGATGAAGCGACCTTCTTCTTCGGCAATGCGCTGGACCACGATTGGGGCGAGTGGACATCTAATGAAGACGGCACCCATACCCGCACCTGCACCGTTGACGGATGCTCTGCAGGCACGCAAACGGAGAATTGCATCGATGCAGACAAGGACCACAAATGTGATATCTGCGATTATATAATCAGCGAGTGCGCAGATGATAACAAAGACCACAAGTGTGATTATTGCGGCAAGAAGCTGACCGACCACGTCGGCGGGAAAGCGACCTGCAAGGACAAGGCAAAGTGCGAGGTCTGCGGTGCGGAATACGGTGAGCTTGATCCGAAGAACCACACCGGCTTAAAGCACTTCCCGGCAAAGGCGGCGACCAAGACCACCGAGGGCAATATCGAGTATTGGTACTGCGAAGGCTGCGGCAAGTATTTCAGCGACAGAGACGGTACAAAGGAAATCAAAAAAGCCGACACCGTAACGGCGAAGCTGAAGGACGATCCCAAATCTCCCCAGACCGGCGACACAAGCGGCTCTGCTTTGTGGATTGCCCTGCTGCTTGTCAGCGGCGGTGCAGCCATTGGCACAACGGTTGTAGGGAAAAAGAAAAAGTATAACAGATAATGGAATAGCGTTCCCTTGCTCCATCTTCCGAGCAGCACAAAAGCGTCGTAGAAATACGACGCTTTTGTGCTGCCTGCATGACGGTGAGCACATCGCCGGCGGCCCGGTAAATGCAAAAAAACACCACCCTATTGGGCAACACTGTTAAGATAAGAAAATCTGACAGCAAAAAAAGCTCCCCTGTCTACTTTATCAAAAGTAGACAGGGGAGCTTTTAGCTTGACTTACCAATGTCGTCTGCATCGGTATCCTTTGCATTTTCCGCCATAATTGAGCAGTGATTTTGCAAAGCCGTAAAGAATTGCTGCTATAAATGCCAAAATATTACACATGATAATTTACCAGCTTTCTATAGTTTTCTGTCAGTCTAATACTACCCCTGCCGTTTTCTGCAATATCAGCCCACACAAGGATAGCATCTAAAACAGATTGCGGGTCAAGGACTGTCTCGCCTTTTACTTTATTAAAATACTTTAGTGCTATCGCTCCTGCTACAGTATGCTCGTTGCAATTTTCAGACCCAACTTTGTACTTGCGAGGTTGGCCTTTAGGCGCTTCGCCGCCTTCACTTTTCAGCAGGTCTACCATAATGTCAAATACCCTAAATTCGTAAAAATATATGGGGCTAAGTGCATCGCAGTTAAAACCTGTACCACTTTCGCTTAAGTGGATTTCATAGGGAATGTTCTTGTAAGAATAAACAATGGCTTTTCCACCTGCCTCAATTAATTTATTCCGTATAAGCGTTGATGCGTCAGTTCCAGAAGTTGCATGAAAGCTACCCATGTTCAATACCTCCACATTTTCGTTTGCCAGTCCTAATGCTGTTATCACACGTTCTAACTGTTTCTTCGCCGTTGGATAAGAGATACCGAGTGCTTCTTGAACTGCTTTCAAATTGCCGCGCGATTTAAGAAAGCACATAAGAAAATCAGTATTGGCTGTGTCCAAGTAGTCAAAAGGACTTAACTCAAATATATTTGATATTTCCAAACCACAATCCGGACAGGACAGAACTTTTGCAACGAGTTCCTGTTTGCAGGTAGGACACCGTGTTAATAACCTCACGAACTCACCGCCTTTCATACAAAGGATACTATAAGAAAAGAACAATGTCAATATAAGAATAAAAATTTTTAATTCGTGTTATGAGGGCGAGATAATTGTTGCATCACGTTAATTAATCAGAGAACTCTCTGTAAAATAGTAATAAGCAATTCTTTCCCTTAACAAATATGATTCTATTTGTTTTTCAAAAAAGGCACGGGGACGCTTTTTTACATTCTCTGATTTTTTGATACAGTAAATAATCTTGTTGAGATTTGTGTTTAGACTTTCCACTGTTGCAGCTTTTCAAAATATGCGTCAATTTTTTTGACAGTATAATGACTTGTTGGAAAACGAGACCGACATAACAGCCTAAAGCAAAGATACATTACTGTTTCAGCGGTTTTATGGTGCTGTTAAGTAGGCGGCACATTTATTTTTTTGAAAATGCCGCTTTTCAGCTCGCAAAACGGTCTTTTACAAAAAAATATGGCACGGGGCTGGCATTTCAAAATACCAGCCCCGTGCCTTTTTCTGTCTATGATGCTACGCCGATGTTCGATAGGTGAACGCAACAAAGGTCTTTGGTTTAATTGTTCCGCGCTCCGCTTTTCGCCCTTTCTTGTTGGAGTAGGTGTATTTGGCAACATCCTGCAAGAGCTTTTCGCCGCTTGCGTTGGGCGTTCGGTAAAAATCGCGGCACAGGTCGGTTGCGTCCTTGAAAGAGATTTTTACCTCATTCTGCGTTCCGCTGCTTTTCCCGATTGCCACGGCACGGCAAATCAAAGAGGTAAAGTTGAAAAATGTCAGTTTCGCGTATAACTCCTGAAGCGCACAATCGTCAGAACGCCCGTGCAAAAATTTCAGTCCCGTTTTATTTTTCAGAGCGTCAAAGCCCTGCTCGATACGCCAGCGCAGACTGTAAATCTTCTCCATTTCCTCAACAGGAAATTCATCACACGGAAGATTTGTCAACAGTGTTTCGTAGTGGCCGCTGCTGCCGATTTCAAACCGCACAACGCGGCAGTTGATTGTGTGCGGCGCGGGGAAGTCAAAGCGCGTTACCCGCGTTTTTTCCGATAGCGTTTTCCCTTTTCGGCTGCCTGTGTTCAAATACACCCAGCCGTTTTCCTTGTCGATGTTCCGCTGAGAGGTTGTGACCGTCACGGAAAACGGCTCGTCCAGCGTTTCCGGCGGTAGGCGCTGAATATCTCGCAAAGCCGCTTTGCCTTGTTTTACGCGCAGGACAAAGAAAAGGTTTGGAATGTTGCAGCAGTGGGCTATGGTGTTATAGCTTTCATAACCCCTGTCCATGACTAAGATGGTTGGCTCTGTAAATTTGCGCCGATAAATCAACGCCAGCAGCTGCCCCTGTTCGTCCCGCCCCATAGCGCAATCTACGAAAACGGAATTGTTGATGTCGTGAATAACATTCGCGTGCAGAGCATTGTATCCACGCGGGTTAGTGGGCGTTATGATAAAACTGCTGGAGTTCGGATTACGGAAAATCGGCAGTTCCGTTCCGTCTACCGCCCACAGGTGGTACTTGCCATGAAACCGCTGCCGCGTCAAGCTGTCGCAGCGACGATTGAAGTTTTGCCACACTTCATAAAAGGCGCGTGGAGAAATGCCCTTGCGCCGTTGAGATAACGCGCTCGGTGTCACATCAGCATTAAATAGACGCAACTCTTTATTTAGCGAGCCGCCGCTGAAACCAATGAGAAGCGAGATAATGTCAAAGGTCGTCAGCTTGCGGTTACGAGTGTAGGTGCGTAAGTCTCCGACATAGCCGCCGCGAGCGGCGGCTATGTCAGCGATGGAGGCGTGGAGGTGCTGTTTGACTGTGTCAGGGATGGTCATGCGAGCCTCCCGCCCGCGCCCGGCAGCAGCTTCTCCGCTGCTAAATTAAGTGCGGAATAAAGGGCTACCACTGCATCGATGGTCGATGTGACTGTGTCGCAGACCTCCACCTCTTCGCAAACGCCGTCACAAACTGCCACAACTTTAATGTGGCACTTCGTTTCACCGTTGGCTGACGCTTCATCGAAGTCATCCGGCAACAAGAGCCCAGCAAAAAGTGCGGCCGACATCGTAGGTGATGGAAATGTATTGCACTCAGCGTCATCGAAACTGAGATCTTTAGAAACATTGGTTGCGTCCCCAGTTTGATTCAAAAGCATAATATTATAGGACAAATGTACGGATTTCATAAAAATTCCTCCAGATATATTAGTGAAAATATAAAAAAATAAAACGATAGCTAATTGCACCAAAAATATTGGCGCTGTTAACTCCGTTTCCTTAAAAATCCTGTTCATTTTATTATCCCATGTCTTTGTGACATTTTAATGCCCTGAAAAGCGGGTGACCTACCTCCTTCTATTTTACGATAGCACAGGGAGCGACATATGTCAAGAACTAATTTACATCACTAAATATGAAAATAAGTTCTAATAACTCAAGTTAAATAAATGTGTAAAGGGAGAAAACCGAAGTTTTCTCCCTTTACTTTTCTTATCTTAACAGTGTTGCCCTATTGGGATGGTGTTTCTTTATGATTGTCCACTACTTTTGTTGTCTGCATCCCCGCATACCGCAAAAGCAAAAAACGTAACGAGGCTCGACTCGCTACCGGCATCCCACGAATGGCGGAGCCATTCGCAGGAGCCCAGCCGGGCCGCCACACGCACACGGGCACCAAAACATGCCACCGGCATGTTTCTCTCGCTTCGCTCGTGCCCTGTTCGAGCCTCTGCCCGACCGGTAAATGCAAAAAAACACCACCCTGATGGGTGGTGTTTTTTGGAGCGGGCGACGAGGCTCGAACTCGCTACCTCGACCTTGGCAAGGTCGCGCTCTACCAGATGAGCTACGCCCGCAGAACAATGGTTATTATAGTGCATAATATGGCCATTGTCAAGGATTATTTTCACTCTTTCAGAATTATTTCCATAATCCCCCAGGCGTTCGTGTCCGGATAGAACTGCACCTGCCAGGACTGGTTACCGTGCCCCAGCTCCTGCTGGAGCGCCGCCACGGAATCCAGCACCGATTGGCGGCTGCCGTCAAAGCTGCCCACCTGCACCGCCAGCTCCTTCCCGCCGTTTTCCACTGCTGCCTGCAGCAGGTCCCGCAGGGCCGCGGCATTGGTGGCGTGGACAATGGATTTAATCTGCTGGGCCGTGCGCCGATATCCGGCGGTGAACCGCAGCTGCGTATAGCCCCGTCCCCCCTCGTCCACGGTGTAGGTGAGATACTCCAGGGCGTAGGCTCCCAGAGGGGTCTCCTGCAGCACCTCATCACAGGCCACCTGGGCCAGTTGAGAAGCGTCCGCTCCGTCCTCGCTGTCATACAGCCAAACGGTGCCGCTCTCGTCATGGGCGCTCACCAGCAGCAGTAGGTCGTTCACCAGGTCCTGGCGGCCTTCTGCCCGGAGCACATCCCGCCGGTCGCCCTCGTAATAGGTGGCGCTGTGGGGTTCTGTGCGGGTATATTCCCGCCGCAGCAGCCCACACCCGGATAAAAGCAGCGCCCCGCACAGAAGCAGGGGGAGAATTCTTTTTTTCATGGGACGCTCCTTTCTTCTCAATTTTAAGAGGAACCAACGAATTATACTTGTAAAAAGCCTCACAAAGCTTGCTGCCCGCAGGCGGCAAAGCTCAATCTGCAAGTATGGAATTTGCGCACAGCAGACTGCAATCCTTTTGACAGAAAAATCGAAGATTTTTCGCCAGTTATTTTACAGCAGCGACATCTGCTCCCGGCCCTGGTCCTCCTCCCGTAGGAGAGCCCCGGCGGCGGGGATGCTGCGCACCCGGTAGCGGGCAAGGTTCGTGATGCCGCTCTCCTCCAGGGTACACACCCGGTCCAGATGATACCGGGGCTTCATGTTCATCACCGCCACGCCCTGGGTGGCGCGGGTGGTCTTGGGCGCAAGCAGGGCCGTGTGCAGCAGCAGGGCTCTCGGCTCTGTACTGATGAGGGCCAGCTCCCTGTCCTCCGTCAGGGGTACCAGGGCCGCCAGGGGGCTCTTGTCGGAGTAGGCCCCGGTGAGCTTGCGGCGGTTGGAGGTGGTGGCGTAGGCCGAGAGGGAGACCCTTGCGCACTTGCCGTTTTCAAAGAAGAACAGCACATGCCCGCTGTAATCCCTGGGCAGCACCAGGTCGATGACCTTCTCCTCCTCGTCCATCCCCAGCTTGGTGGGCAGATAGTCCCCCAGCAGCGACGCCTTGCCGTCGGCAAAGTCGGCGGCCCGGACCTTATACACCTGCTGGCGGTCGGTGAAGAACATCAGCTCGGTGTTGTTGGTGGCCTCCACCTGGCGGAAAAGCTCGTCGCCCTCCTTGAACTTCTGCTCGCCGCTCATGCGCAGAGATTGGGCGGTGATCTTCTTAAAATATCCCTCCCGGGACAAAAACAGCGTCACGGGATAGTCCGGGGTCTCCTCCGGCTCCTCCTCATACTCCGCCTCATGGCTGAAGATAATTTCCGTTTTCCGGGGCTGGGCGTACTTTTTCCGCATCTCCTCCAGCTCGCCCACGATGATCTTGCGGATGCGGGCGGGCTTTTGCAGGGTATCCTCCAGGTCCTCGATTTCTTCCTCCAGGGCGGCGGTCTCTTGGACCCGCTTGAGGATGTACTCCTTATTGATGTTGCGCAGCTTGATCTCCGCTACATACTCCGCCTGAACCTGGTCGATGCCGAAGCCGATCATCAAGTTGGGCACTACCTCCGCCTCCTCCTCGGTTTGGCGGATGATCTCAATGGCCTTGTCAATGTCCAGCAAAATGCGCTTGAGGCCCTGCAAAAGGTGCAGCTTCTCCTGCTTTTTGTGCAGCACGAAGTAAACCCGCCTCCGCACGCATTCCGTGCGCCAGGCCAGCCACTCCTCCAGCAGCGCCTTCACCCCCAGCACCCGGGGCATTCCGGCGATGAGGATGTTAAAGTTGCAGCTCACCGTGTCCTGCAGGGGGGTCAGGCGGAAGAGCTTCTGCATGAGCTTGTCCGGGTCTACGCCCCGCTTTAAGTCAATGGCCAGCTTCAGGCCCGAGAGGTCCGTCTCGTCCCGCATGTCGCTGATCTCCTTGATCTTCCCGGCCTTCATCAGCTCGGACACCTTGTCCAAAATGGCCTCCAGGGAGGTGGAATAGGGGATCTCGAAAATTTCGATAATATTTTCGCTCTTGATATAACGGTACTTGGCCCGGACCTTCACACCGCCCCGGCCGGTCTCATAAATGCGCCCCAGCTCCTCCGGGTCACAGAGAATCTGCCCGCCGGTGGAAAAATCCGGGGCCAGCAGGGTGGTGGCGATGTCGTGGTCGGGATTTTTCAGCAGCTGGATGGTGGTGTCGCAGACCTCCCCCAGGTTAAACCCGCAGATTTGCGACGCCATGCCCACGGCGATGCCCTGGTTGGCCGACACCAGCACATTGGGATAGGTGGTGGGCAGCAGGGTCGGCTCCTTGGTGGTGTTGTCGTAGTTATCCACAAAGTCCACGGCGTCGCAGTCCAGATCCCGGAAAAGTTCCGCGCAGATGGGGGCCAGCTTTGCCTCGGTGTAGCGGCTGGCGGCGTAGGCCATGTCACGGGAGTAGACCTTGCCGAAATTGCCCTTGCTGTCCACAAAGGGGTGGAGCAATGACTCGTTGCCCTTGGCCAGGCGCACCATGGTCTCGTAAATGGCCTGGTCGCCGTGGGGATTCAGGCGCATGGTCTGGCCCACGATGTTGGCGGACTTGGTGCGGTTCCCCGTGAGCAGGCCCATCTTATACATGGTGTACAGGAGCTTGCGGTGGGAGGGCTTGAAGCCGTCGATCTCCGGGATGGCCCGGGAGACGATCACGCTCATGGCGTAGGGCATATAGTTCTCGTCCAGGGTGGAGGTGATGGGCTGCTCCACTACCGTGCCCCGCAGGCCCATGACATTAGGGTCCGCGGCGGGATGGACGGCTTTCGGTTCTGTTTTCTTCTTTGCCATGAAAGATAATTCCTTTCGTATTCAAACTGGCGGGGAATGCACGGGCTTCCCCCACCAAAAAACGCTCGGTTTCAATTTGCGGCGCACTGCACGCGGCAGGGCACATGGGCCCTGCCCTACAAAACGCTGCGCTGCCGGGACCGGGCAGACAGGGCCGCCCGCCTCTACAAATCGCTCTGTAGGGCGGCACCTATGTGTGCCGCCACACGATAAACTCCGCACCATCGCGGCGGGGTGAGGGGAGTGAATTGAGCGCCGCCGGTGGCGGATGAAGCGAGATGAG
>OHTI01000110.1_pt1 | contig 67412 bp, 70 predicted proteins | sample 1578941 | NCBI WGS metagenome assembly OHTI01 (sample SAMEA3879609, study PRJEB24766) | human gut metagenome | biome: human-associated habitat; feature: feces | place: USA | collected 1985/1987
CTAGGTTAATTAAGTGTGAGTTAAACAGGATATATACATGTAAGATTAATAGAATCTCAGTATTATTATTGATTATGATTTCTGTCATATATGGCTTTTTGACAGTGTTTCAGGATCAGACTATAACTTATTATGAACAAGGAATAATCTATGGCCTTGATGCGATAACCTTTGAAAAAAATTTATCTCATGGTACTGTGAAAATAAATGATGATGAAATAAATAAAGTTATTGATAATTTTCAAAAGCAAACAAATAATATTAACAGCACTGATGGCGAAGCATTTAAAACAATGTACAGTAAAGAGCTGAGGCCCTATGAAGAGGTGATTTCACTTATTGATTTTACTTTGGGTGGAACATATATGGATCAGTATAAAAAAATATTAGAAGTTAAGACGCCGATAAATTTTGTTGAGCTTTGGAAAGATAAAACTAATTGCACCGCTAAAACACAAAGTTTTAAATCTGGATATAGTAAAGGCTATCAAAGATTTCTGAAAAAAAATATGGATTTATTTCTCTTTATGTCTATAATGCTTGCAATTTGCTTATCTAAAATGTTTTCTCAAGATAAAGAAGAACGGATGAATGAAATTATAAGTACAACAAAGAATAGGGGTACTAATCATTTTGTAGCAAAAGTGATTGCTGGAATAATTATATCAAGTTTCTATTATTTGTTGGCCCTTGTCCCATTTTCAATAATAATTTTTTCAATATATGGTTTAGCTGGTTGGGATGTTAATGTACAGTTAGGAATTGCGCCTCTATTTCCGAACTTATTGACATATGGACAATTATTATCTAGAGCAATTTTAATAGGATTATTAGCCTCAGTATTGATGGGACTGTTAATTATGTTTTTTTCGAAAGTGTTTTTGTCTAGTAGTGTTTCTGTTATATGTTCTATTTATTTAACTTATCTTCCAAAACCATTGATTTTACGGCATTTTCGAGGATTTAGGACTATTGAATTACTACCAATTTACTACTACGGATTGAGCTTTGATATATGAGATTGTCCGAGATATGCCGACTTATGACAAAAGCACATCAGTATTGAAACAAGATAAAATTGAATAATTCGTAGATTATGGAACGCCTGAAATGACGTTCCTTTTCTATTTCCAGACGTTCAGAAATGAGCGTCTATTTTATTTTCCAGAATGAAACGAAAGGAGCATTAGACTTATGAAGAAAATGTTAAAGCGATTGTGTACAGGCTTCTTAGCTTTTACGGCTATCGTTACCGCCTTACCGACCACACCCGTTCATGCAGAGAGCAAGCAATATTGGACGGAGTCAAAAGAACGTGTCGGTATCGTTGAAAAAGTAATGAATGACGGTTCGATAGGCTCTACCTTTAATGAGGGGCATTTGACCGTTGAGGGCGAGGACGCTTACTGTATCGACATTAACACGGATTTTCAAAATGGTTACAAGACCAGAGCTGACGCAAGCACCCGTATGAGTGCCGACCAGATAAGCGACGTTGCCTTATCTATCGAATATGTAAAACAGTACACAGATAGTCACAGCGGAATAAGCAAAAATCACGCTTACCTTTTAAGACAGCTTGTAGTCTGGCAGAGATTGAGCGTACATCTTGGCTGGCAATGTGATAACGTGCGAGCTTCCTATGATGAAATTCCAAAAGCAACGCAGGACGAAGTTTTCGCTGGCGCAAAAGCCTTTGTCAAAGAAAACAAAGAACGCTATGAATGTGGCGGTTATATCTACTCTGGCAAAGGGCAGGATTTGGGACAATTCTGGGCGAACTTGAATGTAGGAAACGCAAATCTGCAAAAGACTTCCAGTAATACCAGCATTACAGACGGTAACGGAAATTATTCTGTCGCAGGTGCGACCTATGGTGTCTTTTCTGATAAGGACTGCACGAAACAGCTTGCCACCCTTACGACTGATAAAAATGGAAATACTGGCGTTGTTGAGGTAAAAGCTGGCACAGTCTATATCAAAGAATTGTCTGCCCCAGCAGGATATAAAGTGGATAAGACTGTCTATCCATTGACAATCAAAGCTGGCGAAACAGCAACCTTGAAAGTATCTGATACACCAAAAGTAACGGACACGATGATAGAGCTTTTCAAGATTGACATGGAAACACAGAAAGACAATCCGCAGGGAAACGCTTCTTTAGCAGGTGCGGAATTTACATGGAAGTATTATGCTGGCTTCTACAATAAAGACAATCTCCCTGCCGAAGCTACCCGTACATGGGTTACAAAGACAATCGCTGAAACAGACAGCGACGGGACAACCCACTACATCACAAAATTAGCGGACGCATACAAGGTATCTGGCGACAGCTTCTATATGCAGGACGGCAAGGCGGTTCTTCCTTTAGGAACATTGACCGTTGAGGAAACAAAAGCCCCAGACGGTTACCTGCTTGACGGTGCGTATATGCAGGCTGGCGATAAGTCCGAACAGATTAAGGGGTTATATCTTACACAGATTACCGAGGACGGCGACCTTGCCGTATTAACTGGAAGCAACCAGTATTCCGTATCAGACAAGGTTATCCGTGGCGGTGTGAAAATCCAAAAGAGAGATTTAGAAACAGGCGATATGAAGCCACAAGGAAGTGCCACTTTGAAAGATACTGCCTTTGACATCATTTCCCTAAATGACAATGCGGTATTGGTTGAGGGCAAGCTATACAAGAAAAATGAAGTGGTAAAAACAATCTATACAGATATTGAGGGTATCGCTTCTACTTCTGCTGACCTCTTGCCTTATGGAAAATTCCGTATCGTCGAGAGTGAAGCTCCTGACGGCTACTTGACTGACGGTGCAAAACCGATTGATTTTACAATCACAGAAAACGGAAAAATCGTGGACTTAACCGACGAAGCCCATTCTGTCTACAATCAGATTAAACGTGGGGATATTGAGGGCGTAAAAATCGGTGCAGGCACACACAAGCGTCTTGCTGATGTTCCGTTTAGGATCACAAGCAAGACGACTGGGGAAAGCCATATCATAGTAACTGATGATAACGGGCAATTCTCTACATCTGCAAAATGGGCTAGTCATAAGCACAATACCAACGCAGGAAAGACCAGCGAGGACGGCGTGTGGTTTGGGACTTCTGAACCAGACGACAGCAAAGGAGCGTTGCCGTATGATACCTATATCATTGAAGAATTACGCTCTGACAGCAACAAAGGCTTTGCGCTTATCCCACCTTTTGAAATCGTGGTATCGAGAAATAACCTTGTGATTGATTTAGGGACTTTGACTGATGAATACGAAAAAGAAATCTCTATCCATACCACAGCAACCAGCAAGGACGGCGAAAAGACTATCCTTGCAGGCAAAGAAGTTACGATTGTTGATACGGTCAAATTGGACGGACTTACAAAAGGCACAAAATACCAGCTCAAAGGCTGGCAGATGTTAAAGGAAGAAAACGCCGAACTTCTCATTGACGGAAAGCGTGTGGAAAATGACTATACCTTTGTCGCTGATGATGAAGAAATGAAAGTGGAAATTTCCTATACATTCAATGCGTCCGAGCTTGGCGGTAAAAATCTGGTAACATTCGAGGAATTGTATGATTTCAGCAATCCAGACGAACCCGTAAAAGTTGCGGAACACAAGGACATTGAGGACGACGGACAAACCGTACTGATTACAGAACGTATCATCAAAATTCATACGACTGCTACGGATAAGGACGGCAACAAGGAGCTTGAAGCAGGAAAAGACGTTACAATCATTGATACCGTAACCTTAGAGGGATTGGAAGTCGGTACACAGTACAAACTTGTGGGCTGGCAGATGTTGAAAGAAGAAAATTCCGAGCTTCTTATCAATGGAAAACGTGTGGAAAGCGATTATACCTTTACCGCTGACAGCGAAACCATGAAAGTGGAAGTTGCTTTTACGTTTGACGCTACTTCCCTTGACGGCAGACAGCTTGTAACTTTTGAGGAATTGTACGATTTCAGCAATCCAGACGAGCCGAAGAAAGTTACCGAACATAAGGATATTGAGGACGAGGGACAGACGATTACCTTTAAGGAAAAACCAGAAGTCCCAGAAGAAACAGAAAAATCCGAAACACCACAAACACCAGAAAATCCCGACAGAACCAGCGACAGCCCAAAAACGGGCGACAGTACAAACGTCATGGCATTTATCGTGATGTTGCTTGCGTCTGGTGGCGGACTTGCAGGAACATACCTTTACCGTCGCCGTAACATGAAGAAATCATAAGGCGGTAACAGTATGAGAAAAGGAAAATCACGCTCTCCGCCGAAGCTGTCATACGGCAGACTTCCTCTTATTCTGGCTTGTCTGCCAATAACCTGCAAGAACACAGATAGTCAAGGGTGCGTAAGCATTGATTTTACCCTTTACTATCTGGGGGATTGCTGGTACTGCCCTAAACGCCAGAATAAGAAATCACAATCAACTTATCAAGAATACAAAGAAATGAGGTAAAACAATATGGAAATGAAATATGTCGTGCCAGATATGGCACAGTCTTTTGGAACTCTTGAATTTGCAGGCGAAAGCGAGCCAGTCTTTGAAAGAGATAAAAACAACCGCAGAGCTTTGGCAAGACGAAGCTATAACCTTTATTCCGACGTACAGAAAGGCGAAAATGTTGTAGTGGAAATCCCCGTGCAGGCTGGCGAGAAGCATTTCAGGTATGAACAGAGAGTAAAACTTGTCAATCCAAAGTTATACGGCAGAGGGTATGCAATCGGGGATATGGCGCATACCGACTATGTGTTAGTTGCTGATGATATTGTGGCAGTTGAAGAAAAGTAAAGGAGTGAAAAACTTATGAGATTATCAAACGGATTTGTAATTGACAAAGAAAAAACATTTGGCGAATTAAAATTTACAGCGGTGCGTGATGTGTTCATGCAGAATGAGGACGGGACGCCGAGTACCCAGCTTAAAAAGCGTATCTATGATTTGAAGTGCAGTTTGCATGGTGGAATTATCCCCGTGTCTGTACCGCCAGAAGTGCCGTTAAGGGAATTTCCGTATAATGCCGTCGTGGAGCTTGTCAATCCCGTAGCCGATACGGTATCGAGAAAGACTTATACGGGTGCAGATGTAGACTGGTATGTAAAGGCAGAGGATATTGTGTTGAAGAATAAAGGCAATCAGAACGCAGGCAGTCCACAGAACCATACACCGCAGGGACAGCCGAAAAAATAAATTGACACCATAGATTTTCATTGTAGCGGATATATGGAACTGTTATAATATGGATATGAAGAAATGAACAAATTAGAAGTTGTAGGGGCAATGAAATGAACGAATTAGATATAAAAACATCACATGGTACTATCCACGTTTATAAGAAAGGAAAAGGTCATAAAAATCTTATTTTGCTACATGGCAGCGGTTGCGACAACGCAATGCTTTCATGGCTTGAAGTTATGAAAAGTTTTAATGACGAATATACAATCTATGCTCCTGATTTGTTGGGGTATGGAAAGAGTGATAAACCCACTGACTTATGTGGAAAAAATTTTTATAATATTCATATTCAGTCAATTAAACAAATTACAGAGCAGTTGGAATTGACAACATTTATTTTGGCGGGCTTGTCAATGGGAGGGGCAATTGCAATTGGGTATGCCTTAAACTATCCTGAGCAAATACAAGCACTTTTTCCTGTTGATACATGGGGGATTTCTCCTGCGTTGCCGTTTCATCATCTTTCATATTGGTATATTCATAAAACTAATTTTACAATATCCCAGTATAAATGGATTGCTAAAAATAAAGGGCTGGCGAAATGGTTTATAGGATATTCTTTAATTGGGGATAAAAAGAAAATTACTGATAAAATTGTAGATGACGTTTGGAAAGCTTGTAAGAATGACAATGCAGGAAAATCCATGCAAGATTATCAAAGAAGCTCTTGTGATAAAAATAGCGCTATCCCTTTTTATAAAAATGAGTTAAGCAGATTGGAAATGCCTGTTATTTTTATAAATGGAGAATGTGATAATTTAGTTCCTGTTAAGCACTTGAACGGTATAAAAGAAATTTTACCTAATGCCAAAGTTTATATTCTTCAAGGCTGTAAACATTGGTCTGTAAAAGAAAAACCAGACGAGTTTTTTAACATTGTGCAAACTAATGCAAAAGATTTATAAATCCCAGCTTATTGAGCTGTAAAAATTGGAAGTTGCGGAGGTGGTCGTTTATGGAAAATACCAAAAAGAAAAATTGGATAATAGCAATCGCTGTTGCTAGCGTTTATTTAACAATAAGTATTTTCTTTGATTTGTGGTCTTTATCTTGGATTATATGGGTTGCCTATGCAATTTATAGATTTATCGTGAAATAGATAAATCCCAGCTTAGCGAGCTGTAAAAATTGGAAGTTGAGGTGAGCAGATGGAGTATGTAATACGAGAAATGAGAAATGAAGAATATTGTTTGTTAGACAATTTTTTATACGAAGCGATTTATATTCCAGATGGTATTGAAGCTCCACCTAAATCCATAATAGGTTGTCCTGAATTACAAGAATATATCATTGACTTTGGAAAACGAAAACATGATAAAGCCTTAGTTGCAGAAACTCAAGAGAATGTGGTAGGAGCTATTTGGGTTAGAATAATGAATGACTATGGACATATTGATAATGATACTCCATCTCTTGCTATGTCTATTTATAAAGAATACAGAGGATTAGGAATCGGAACTTCATTATTGAAACAACTATTGTCAGTAGAAAGATTAGCTGGTTATTCAAAAATTTCTTTATCTGTTCAGAAAAGTAATTACGCTGTAAAAATGTATAAGAAAGCTGGATTTACTATTGTTGATGAAAATAGTGAAGAATATATTATGGCAATAAATTTGTAACATTTAATCCCAGTTTGTCAAATAGACAAATCCCAGTTTGACAATTTCATATCCACACACAAAGCGGTTAGTCTTAGGATTGACCGCTTTTTCATACCCAGAAAGGAGTGATTGGTTTATGCGTATGATTTGGAACAAGGGACACCGTATCAGAGCCAGCGACAAGCACCTTGTCTACCACTTTTCCATAGGAACGCTTCTGCTTGTATTCGTGGCGGTTATTCTGCTACTGAATATAAATCAGCTCATGCGTACCGATTGGGAACATTTCAGCTTGTTAGAGAACGGCTTGACGCTCTCCCCTTACAGCTTCATAACGATTTTGATAGCGACTGGTGTTTGTGCATTGGTCGCTTTTCTGTATTACCGCTTCTGTTATGACAGCTTCAAGAAGCTCCAGCACCGTCAAAAGCTGGCAAGAATGGTGTTAGAAAATAAGTGGTATGAAGCTGATACCGTACAGGACAGTGGTTTTTTCACTGACCTGCAAAGCAGATCGAGAGAAAAAATCGTCTGGTTTCCAAAAATTTACTATCAAATGGAAAAGGGACTGCTTCATATCCGCTGTGAAATTACGCTGGGGAAATATCAAAACCAGCTTTTACGGTTAGAGGATAAATTGGAAAGCGGTTTGTACTGTGAGCTGACCGACAAGACCCTGCATGACGGCTATATCGAATATACCCTGCTTTATGATATGATAGCGAACCGCATTACCATTGATGAAGTACGGGCAGAAAACGGCTGTCTAAAGCTGATGAAAAATCTTGTGTGGGAATATGACGCACTTCCCCACGCTCTTATCGCTGGTGGCACGGGTGGCGGTAAAACCTATTTCCTGCTGACGCTCATTGAAGCCCTACTGCATACCGACGCTGTCCTTTATATCCTAGACCCGAAGAACGCTGACCTTGCGGACTTGGGGACAGTTATGGGAAACGTGTATCATACCAAAGAAGAAATGATAGATTGTGTCAACGCCTTTTATGAGGGCATGGTTCAGCGAAGCAAAGAAATGAAACAACACCCAGACTATAAGACGGGTGAAAACTACGCTTATCTGGGACTGCCACCCTGCTTTCTTGTTTTTGATGAATATGTGGCATTTTTTGAAATGCTGGGAACGAAAGAAAGCGTGGGTTTACTTAGCCAGCTAAAGAAAATCGTCATGCTGGGACGGCAGGCAGGCTATTTCCTTATCGTTGCCTGCCAGCGTCCAGACGCAAAGTATTTCTCGGACGGTATCAGGGATAACTTCAATTTCCGTTTGGGATTGGGACGTATCAGCGAATTAGGATATAGTATGCTCTTTGGAAGTGATGTGAAAAAACAGTTTTTTCAGAAGCGTATCAAGGGACGTGGCTATTGTGATGTGGGAACAAATGTCATCAGTGAATTTTATACGCCCTTAGTCCCAAAAGGACATGATTTCTTGCAGACTATCGGCTCTCTTGCACAGGCAAGGCAGGACGGGACGGCGACGGGCGAAGCAAAAGGCGACGGCACGGACTAGCCGTTGCTGGTGTGGCGAAGCCACGCCAGCAGATAAAACCCCTCGGTATCTAACAGAGGGGTACGTTTGCAAATAGGCAATAGGCAAAAAACATAGGAAACATAAGGCTTTTGGCATGATTTTCAAGCAAAAATCGGCTGTGAAGTCGCCTTAAAAAACTTCACACTTTACAGATTGGGGGTGTGGTTCTGAATGAAGAACAATGGATAACAGAATTACGGGAGAAACGGATTGCCTACGGTATCTCACAAAGTAGGCTGGCGGTGGCTTCTGGTATCACAAGGGAATACCTTAACAAGATAGAAAGCGGAAAAATGAAGCCGTCAAAGAAACTTGTGGAAACTCTGCATAAGGAGCTGGCAAGGTTCAACCCAGAAACACCGCTTACCATGCTGTTTGATTATGTGAAAATTCGTTTTCCCACGCTGGATATACAGCACATTATCAAAGACATATTAAAACTGAATATCCGTTATATGCTCCATGAAGATTACGGGCATTACAGCTATACGGAGCATTATTCATTAGGGGACATCTTTATCTATACGTCGGCTGACGAAGAAAAAGGTGTCCTCTTAGAGTTAAAGGGGCGTGGTTGCCGACAGTTTGAAAGCTACCTGCTGGCACAGCAAAGAAGCTGGTATGACTTTCTCATGGACGCACTTGTAGACGGTGGCGTGATGAAGCGTATCGACCTTGCTATCAACGACCATACGGGCATTTTGGATATTCCAGAGCTTGCGGAAAAATGCAGGAAACGGGAATATATCGGGAAGTCCAGAAGCTACAAGTTTTACCAGTCGGGCGAGCTTATCAGACACAGAGAGGACGACAGAGAGTACATGGGGCGTACCCTTTATCTTGGTTCGCTGAAATCAGACGTGTACTTCTGTATCTATGAAAAGGACTATGAACAGTACGTCAAGCTGGGGACACCTCTTGAGGAAGCCGACATTATCAACCGATTTGAGATACGGCTTCGCAATGAACGTGCCTATTATGCAGTACGGGACTTGCTGACCTATTATGACGCAGAGCAGACCGCCTTTTCTATCATCAACCAGTATGTACGGTTTGTTGATGAAGAACCAGACAAGCGAAAAAATGACTGGAAGCTCAATGAACGCTGGGCTTGGTTTATCGGCGATAACAGACAGAGCTTGAAGCTGACGACAAAGCCAGAGCCTTACACCTTAGACCGCACATTGCGCTGGGTACAAAGGCAGGTAGCACCGACCTTGAAAATGCTGAAAAAGATTGATAAGGGAAACGGTACAGACTACATGGAAACAATCGAACAGCAGGCAAAGCTCACGGACAGGCATGAAATGATAATCAAACAGCAGACGACCCCTGCAAAAGAATTAGTGGAAAGTTAGGAGTGATAAAGAATGTGGGAATTAGTAAAAGACTTACTGCTGGTATCTGTGGGAATGGGTATCGGCGTAGTCTTGATGTGTATTATGACTGTCGGCAAAGAAGCTGACTATGAAATGAAACAATCAGAAGAAAGAGAGGACAATTAAATGAATTTCGGGCAAAATTTGTATCAATGGTTTTTATCAAACGCACAGAGCTTAGTGCTTATGGCGATTGTGGTTATCGGTATCTACTTAGGGTTCAAGCGTGAGTTTTCAAAGCTCATTGGCTTCTTGGTCGTAGCCTTGATTGCTGTCGGCTTGGTTTTCAATGCTGGCGGTGTAAAAGATGTACTCTTAGAGCTGTTCAATAAGATTATCGGTGCATAGTCTTATTTCCATAACCGTTTGCGCCCACCGCAAACGTACCTATCCCCCTTTGAGAGTGGGCTAAGGGGGGAATGAAAGGGGGGGGTAACGGAATGGTACACAGATAAAAAAGATAACCATGCTATGAATTTTATTGAATGGCAGAAATGTAACTGATATAATGTGGGTATGAAATTAACAAATTGACATTCGGAGGAACAGTAATGGATTACAAAGTAGACGATAAAGACCTTGATGTATCAATGTTTATTTCTTTTGTCAATCAAGTATGGCAAGGTGATTATGAATTTGAACAGACAAGGAAAGCATTGTCTAAAACACTGAATATAACAGCCTATGACAATAAAAAATTGGTGGGGTGTTTGCGTATTCTTTCTGACGGTTATTACTTTGGAACAATCACAGAGTTACTTGTTCTTCCGCAATATCAAAAACAAGGAATTGGGAGCAGACTTCTTGAGCTTGCAAAAGAGAACACGCCGACCTTATTATATTTTGGCGCACAGCCAGACGCAGAAGCATTTTATGAAAAAAATGGTTGTCAAAAGAGTTTGCAATCTTACATGATAGAAAAGAAAAAGTAAGTGTCGGTTTTTACTTCAAGAATAAACAACTCCCAGCTTATCAAACTGAAAAATTGGAATTGAAATTGGAGGAATAAATTGTGTGGGAAGAATTAGGCATAAGCGGAGGAACTGCAATAATTGTTTTAATAGCATTATATTTCATCATCAAGTGGGCAGTAAAAAATGGAATTAAACAAGCATTTAGAGATATTATAGGAAAAGATACTGCTGAAGATATAGAAATAAAGAAAATAATAAAAGAGTTGCAGTTAGATGATGAAAAAAGGAAAAATTAAACTGACAACTCCCAGCTTATCGAGCTGTAAAAATTTGAAGTTGTAGAGGTGGTTAAGAATATGAAAAGATATATCGCCTTATTGCGAGGTATCAATATAAGCGGTAAAAACAAAGTGCCAATGGCGGAATTGAAGCAAGGTTTTGAAAACCTTAATTATGAAGAAGTCAAAACCTATTTGAATAGCGGTAATGTGATTTTTTCAAGCAATGAAGCTGATACAATCAAAATTTCAAGTCGAATTGAGGAAATGATTAAAAATCAGTTTTGTTTAGATATTCCAGTCTTTGTCATACTAAAGGAAGAACTTGAGGACATTTTACATCATGCGCCCGACTGGTGGGGAGATGAAAGTAAAGAGATTTATGACAATTTAATCTTTATCATGCCACCTGCTACATTCAAAGATGTTTATAGCGAAATCGGAGAGCCTAAAGAGGGGTTAGAAAAGATAGAGGAATACAAAGAAACGGTATTCTGGTCTTTCAATCGCAAAGATTACCAAAAAACGAACTGGTGGTCTAAAACAGCAAGCGCAAATATCAGCAATAAATTGACGATAAGAACGGCAAATACAGTTAGAAAAATAGTTGATATGTAATTGCTTTTCAAATTCAGTTTAACAACTTCATACCCACATTCACAAAGCGGTTAGTCTAAATGATTGACCGCTTTTTCTATGTTCAAATTTAAGATTGGAGTGATGAAATGAACGATATTTTTAAGGATATGCAGGCGAAAATCGACTGTCCATATATTTCGGATTTGCCCTATCACAAGCGTGTGGTGTGGCATGAAATGAAAAGGCTGAACCTTGCCGACTATGAAGAAAAACAGTTAGAAGATTTTTCTAAGTATGTGTTTGGTATTCCCTACCAGACCTTAAAAGATGTGATGAAACAACAGAAAGGACGTGAGGAACAATGCAGGAAACAAGGGTGCTGGTGGAAACGGGAAGAACAACTGGCGAAGAAACAGCGTCATACTGGTTCGACCTGCCGATAGACGTTGCCGAGTTTGAAGAAAAGCTGGGTGTGGACGCAGAAAGCCGAGATTACCGCATTATCGAAAAGGTACTGCCCTTTGCTGATGAAGTCCACGAACACACAAGCGTCTATCAGCTCAACGAACTGCATTATATGTACCGTCAGCTACCAGCCGATATGCAGGAAGAATATACAGCGCTTCTTGCCGTGTATGAGAACCTAGAAACACTATATCTATGCAGGAGCGTGATTACGGTCTATCCCGACTGCAAGAGCATGATTGATGTGGCAAGGCGAAAGCTGATGAACGACCCCACATTCAACCATCTGTCCGAGGACTGTCAGGAATATTACTTTGACTTTGAAGCCTACGCTTCCCACTTGCAGGAACAAGGAAAATTTCTCATAACGGAACATGCTGTCTTTGAACTGCCAGAGTAAGAAATGAGGTGGTGCTTATGATTGATGATATGGCGGTTTACATTGCCAATCTTGGCAAATACAATGAGGGCTATCTGGTGGGTGCCTGGTTCACATTCCCCATTGACGAGGAAGATGTGAAAGAAAAAATCGGCTTGAATGAACAGTATGAGGAATACGCTATCCATGATACCGACAACTTCCCCATTGCGATTGGCGAGTATGTTTCCATTGAAGAACTGAACATTATGTATGAAAGGATAGAGGAACTTCCCGACTATATCGTAGACTGTCTGGACGAATTTATCAGCTACTACGGGACACTGGAAGAAGTCGTGGAACATAAGGACGACATTTACTATTATCCCGACTGTGAAACCATGACGGACGTTGCCTATTACTACATAGACGAATTGAAGGCACTTGGGGACATTCCGCCCAGCTTACAGAATTACATTGACTATGAAGCCTACGGGCGAGATTTGGATATAGGCGGTTGCTTCATTGCGACAAGCCGAGGGATATGCGAGATACCATACTAGGGCTGGCAGATCAGCAACAGGCACGTTGCTACTGACAGCTTTTTCTATTTGTGGACAGTCTGAAACACGGCTGTCCTTTTCCATTTTGAAAGGAGCTGAAAGAACTTGAAAAAGATTAAGAGCTACACAGGTATCTGGAACGTGGAAAAAGTCTTATATGCCATCAATGACTTTAACCTGCCGTTTCCCGTTACCTTTACACAGATTACATGGTTTGTGATTACGGAATTTATCGTCATTCTGTTTGGGGATATTCCACCGCTTTCCATGATTGAGGGGGCGTTTCTCAAATACTTCGGTATTCCCGTTGCCCTCACATGGTTCATGTCGCAGAAAACCTTTGACGGAAAGAAGCCGTACAGCTTTTTGAAATCACAGCTAACCTATGCCCTGCGACCTAAAACCACTTATGCAGGAAAAGCCGTGAAACTGCATAAGCAGACCCTGAATGAAACCATCACGGCAGTAAGGAGTGTGATGTATGTACCCGATTAAATATATTGACAACAACCTTGTCTGGAACAAGGATAACGAGGTGTTCGCCTATTATGAGCTGATACCATATAACTATTCTTTTCTGTCAGCGGAGCAGAAATTTATCGTGCATGACAGCTTCCGACAGCTTATCGCACAGTCCCGTGAGGGGAAAATCCATGCGTTGCAGATTGCGACGGAAAGCTCTGTCAGAAGTATTCAGGAGCAGTCAAAGAAGCTGGTGTCTGGCAGGCTTCGTGATGTGGCGTTGCAAAAGATTGATGAACAGACAGAAGCCCTTGTGTCCATGATTGGCGACAATCAGGTGGACTACCGCTTCTTCTTGGGCTTTAAGCTCATGGTTACGGAGCAGGAAGTCAACCTGAAGAACATGAAGAAATCCGTGTTTATGACCGTCAAAGAATTTCTGAACGAGGTCAACCACACGCTGATGAACGACTTTGTTTCCATGCCAAATGATGAAATCAGCCGTTACATGAAAATGGAAAAACTGCTGGAAAACAAAATCAGCCGACGCTTCAAGGTGCGACGATTGGATAAAAACGATTTCGGGTATCTCATGGAACATCTTTACGGTAGGGACGGCGTCGCCTATGAAGATTATGAATATTCCCTGCCAAAGAAGAAACTGAAAAAGGAAACCCTTATCAAGCATTACGACCTTATCCGACCTACCCGTTGTCTGATTGAGGAAAGCCAGCGATACCTGCGTCTGGAACATGAGGACAGCGAGAGCTTCGTGTCCTACTTTACCGTCAATGCGATTGTGGGTGAGCTGGATTTTCCGTCAAGTGAAATCTTCTACTTTCAGCAACAGCAGTTTACGTTCCCCGTCGATACGTCCATGAATGTTGAGATTGTAGAGAACCGCAAGGCTCTTTCCGTTGTCCGCAACAAGAAAAAGGAGCTGAAAGACTTGGACAATCACGCCTATCAGGCAGGAAGCGAAACCAGCTCAAACGTGGTGGACGCATTAGACAGCGTGGACGAGCTGGAAACGGACTTAGACCAGTCCAAAGAAAGCATGTACAAGCTCTCCTATGTGATAAGGGTATCAGCTCCCGACCTTGACGAGCTGAAACGCCGTTGTGATGAAGTCAAGGATTTTTACGACGACCTCAATGTCAAGCTGGTGCGTCCTGCTGGGGATATGCTGGGGCTTCATTCGGAATTTCTCCCTGCCAGCAGACGATATATCAACGACTATGTGCAGTATGTGAAATCCGATTTTTTAGCAGGTCTTGGATTTGGAGCGACACAGCAGTTAGGCGAGAACACGGGTATCTATATCGGGTATTCCGTTGATACGGGAAGAAACGTGTACTTACAGCCGTCTTTAGCTTCGCAGGGTGTAAAGGGTACGGTAACTAATGCCCTTGCTTCCGCCTTTGTCGGTTCGCTTGGCGGTGGGAAGTCGTTCTGCAACAACCTGCTTGTCTACTATTCCGTCCTCTTTGGCGGTCAGGCGGTTATCCTAGACCCAAAGTCCGAGCGTGGCAACTGGAAAGAAACGCTCCCAGAGATAGCCCATGAAATCAATATCGTGAACCTTACCAGCGAAAAGGAAAACGCAGGGCTTCTTGACCCCTTTGTGATTATGCGTGATGTCAAGGACGCTGAAAGTCTGGCAATCGACATTCTGACATTCCTCACGGGGATTTCATCAAGGGACGGCGAGAAATTCCCCGTACTCCGCAAGGCGGTTCGCTCTGTTACCCAGAGTGAAAAAAGAGGTCTGCTACACGTCATTGAGGAATTGAGAAAGGAAGATACCGCAATCTCACGCAATATCGCCGACCATATCGACAGCTTCACAGACTATGACTTCGCCCACCTGCTCTTTTCGGACGGTACGGTGGAACACGCAATCAGTCTGGCTAACCAGCTCAATATCATTCAGGTAGCGGATTTGGTATTGCCCGATAAGGACACGACCTTTGAGGAATATACGACGATAGAGCTGTTATCCGTATCCATGCTTATCGTTATCAGTACCTTTGCCCTTGACTTTATCCATTCCGACAGAAGCATTTTCAAGATTGTAGATTTAGATGAAGCGTGGGCGTTCTTAAACGTCGCACAAGGCGAAACGCTCTCAAATAAGCTGGTTCGTGCTGGACGAGCCATGAACGCAGGCGTTTACTTTGTTACCCAGAGCGCAACGGACGTGTCAAAAGAAAGTCTGAAAAACAATATCGGCTTGAAATTCGCTTTTCGCAGTACCGCCATTGAAGAAATCAGGCAGACATTGGAATTTTTCGGGCTGGATAAAGAGGACGAGAACAACCAGAAGCGACTTCGTGATTTGGAAAACGGACAGTGTCTGTTTCAGGATTTGCGAGGACGTGTCGGTGTCATTCAGGTACACCCAGTCTTTGAGGAATTATTGACCGCCTTTGATACCAGACCGCCCGTACAGAGAAATGAGGTGGAGTGATGAAAGAAAGGATAAAAGGTGCGTTCACAAGAAGAAAGGTACTCCGCTTTCTCAAAATGGCTCTGTTCGTCGTGGCACTTTCCCTTATCCTGCTTTCGCTTCTGGGGACGGTGGCTCATGCGACGGGGCTTGTGGACGATACCATAAACACAGAAAATCTGTATTCAAAATATCCCCTTGAAAACTACCAGCTTGATTTTTACGTCGATAATTCGTGGGGCTGGCTTCCGTGGAACTGGCTGGACGGTATCGGGAAATCGGTACAGTACGGGCTTTACTGCATTACCAACTTTGTCTGGACGATAAGCCTTTACCTTTCCAATGCCACGGGCTATGTGGTGCAGGAAGCCTATAAACTGGACTTTATCAATGACATGGCGGACAGTATCGGGAAAAGCATACAGACCCTTGCAGGCGTGACCCAGAACGGCTTTTCATCTTCGGGATTTTATGTAGGCTTCTTGCTGATGATTATTTTAGCCGTGGGTATCTATGTGGCTTATACGGGGCTTATCAAAAGAGAAACCAGCAAGGCGCTTCACGCTGTTGTCAACTTTGTTGTGGTGTTCCTCTTGTCGGCTTCCTTTATCGCCTATGCCCCCGATTACATTAAGAAAGTCAATGACTTTTCCTCGGACATCAGTACCGCTTCGCTGGACTTGGGAACAAAAATCATGCTCCCCGACAGCGAAAGTCAGGGCAAGGACAGTGTAGACCTGATACGGGACAGCTTATTTTCCATTCAGGTCAGACAGCCGTGGCTACTCTTGCAGTTTGGCAACAGCGACGTGGAAGAAATCGGCTCTGACCGTGTGGAAGCTCTGGTATCGGCAAGCCCAGATGATGAGGACGGCGAAACAAGGGAAGATGTGGTAAAGAAAGAAATTGAAGATAACGACAATAATAATCTGACGATACCGCAGGTCGTGAACCGTTTAGGCATGGTATTTTTCCTCCTGTTCTTCAACTTGGGTATCACGATATTTGTATTTCTGCTTACGGGCATGATGTTGTTCAGCCAGATACTTTTTATCATCTTTGCCATGTTCCTACCTGTCAGCTTTTTGCTGTCCATGATACCGAGCTATGAAAGCATGGCAAAGCAGGCAATCGTCAGAGTGTTCAATACCATTATGACAAGGGCAGGCATTACGCTGATTGTAACGGTGGCGTTCAGCATTTCAAGTATGTTTTATAACATATCTACGGACTATCCGTTCTTTATGGTGGCGTTCTTGCAGATAGTATGTTTTGCTGGTATCTACATGAAGCTGGGCGATTTAATGAGTATGTTCAGCTTGAGTGCCAGCGACAGCCAAAGCATGGGACGCAGGATTTTCCGCAGACCGTATTTATATATGCGACACAGAGCCAGAAGGCTGGAACGCCGTGTTGCAGGTGCGGTTACGGCTGGGGGTATCGCTGGTGCGGTGGCTGGAAGTGCCGTATCGGGCAGTAAGCAGAAATCACACACGCAATCTCGCAGGAATACGTCTGCCAGCATGGGACAGAAAGCAGGTTCAGCCGTTGGTGCTGTCCTGGACACGAAAAACAAGATAAAGGATAAGGCAAGTGCCGTCCGTGAAAATATCAGGGACGTACCGACACAGACCGCTTATGCGCTTCATTCCGCAAAGGAAAAAGCAAAGGCAGGCGTATCAGATTTTAAGCGTGGCGTGGTGCAGGAACAAAGCGAGCGTCAGGCTGGGCGCATGGAAAAACAGCAACAGCATAGACAGAATATCGCTGATAAGCGTATGGCATTGCAAAAGGCGCAGGAAGCAAGGGCTGGAAGAAAGGCGGACAGATCGGCGACAACGGAAGCTACCCGTCCGCATGAAAGACCCGTTACTTCTTCAGAAGCCAAAAAATCACAGGAAGTCAAACGCCCTGCTACTTCTGTAAGGAAAGATGATGTAAAAACGGTAAAAGAGCGTCCGCTGGCTTCTTCTGGAAAATCCGCCGAGCCGATTACAAAGGGAAACCGACAGAATATACATACAGAGCGTATGACAAAGCAGGCAACGGTACAAAAGAACCAGCAGACCGTTGAGAAGAACCGTAAACTTGTTGCGAAGAAAGGACAGAAGAAAAAATGAAACTGAAACACATGGCTGTTATCGGCAGTCTGTTTCCTGTCCTTTTTTCCATTGTCCTGTTCTTTGGCGTGCTGATTAGTGCCGAGGACGACGACGGGGGCGGTGGCTATTCCTCGAATTATGCAGGCATGAATTTATCTGCCGAAGTCCTGAAACATCAGCCAATGGTGGAAAAATACGCAAAGGAATACGGCATATCCGAGTATGTCAATGTATTGCTTGCTATCATGCAGGTAGAAAGCGGTGGTACGGCAGAAGATGTCATGCAAAGCTCCGAGAGCTTGGGACTACCGCCTAATTCCTTAGATACGGAAAGCTCAATCAGGCAGGGGTGTAAATATTTTGCGTCCCTGCTTTCCTCATGTGAAGCGCAAGGCATAACGGATTTGAATGTGGCGATACAGTCCTACAACTACGGCGGTGGCTATGTGGGATATGTGGCAGGAAACGGAAAGAAACATACCTTTACCCTTGCCGAGAATTTCGCCAGAGAAAAGTCTGGCGGTCAAAAAGTAACCTACACCAATCCGATAGCCGTTGCGAAAAACGGGGGCTGGCGTTATGGATATGGAAACATGTTTTATGTAGAGCTTGTCAATCAATATCTGACCGTTACCCACTTTGACAATGCGACGGTGCAAAAGATTATGAATGAAGCCCTGAAATATCAAGGCTGGAAGTATGTCTACGGTGGCAGTAACCCGAATACTTCCTTTGATTGCAGTGGACTGACACAATGGTGCTTTGGAAAGGCTGGTATCTCTATTCCGAGAACCGCACAGGCACAGTATGACGCTACCCAGCACTTACCGCTGTCGCAGGCGCAGGCAGGCGATTTGGTATTTTTCCATTCCACATACAATGCAGGAAGCTATGTAACGCACGTCGGTATCTATGTAGGAAACAATCAGATGTATCATGCAGGCGACCCTATCGGATATGCTGATTTGAACAGCAGTTACTGGCAGGGACACTTAATCGGTGCAGGCAGAGTAAAACAATAGAAAGTGAGGACTTGAAATCTATGTTTAAGAAGAAAGAGAAACAGACAAAACCTATAAAAGAGAAAAAGGTGCGTACCATGAAAGTGGGCGTACATAAGAAATCGGTAATCGCCCTTTGGGTCGTGCTTATCGCAAGCGTGAGCTTTGGGGTATATAAGAATTTCACGGCGATTGATATGCACACGGTACATGAAAAGGAAACCATACAGCTACGCCTTGATGATACCAACGGCATAGAAAACTTTGTAAAGAATTTTGCGAAGTCCTATTATACTTGGAACAACAGCAAGGAAGCAATCGAAGCCCGTACCGCTTCTATCAACGGGTATCTGACAAAGGAATTGCAGGACTTGAATGTTGATACCATTAGAAGCGATATACCGACCAGCTCCACCGTGCAGGACGTGCTTATCTGGGACGTGGAACAGTCTGGGACAGACGAATTTACCACTACCTACGAAGTGGTTCAGCAGATAAAAGAGGGCGACAAGACAACGAATGTCAAAGCGACCTATACGGTCAAAGTCCATGTCGATAAGGACGGCGATATGGTAATCATACAAAATCCGACCCTTGCCCCAGCGGTTGAGAAATCAGGCTATGAACCTAAAATGCAGGAAGCAGACAACAGCGTGGACGCTGATACCATAAGCGACGCTACCGCATTTCTGGAAACATTCTTCAAGCTGTACCCTACCGCTACGGATAAGGAACTCGCCTACTATGTGGCTGGAAATGTGCTTGAACCAGTCGGCAGGGACTACCTCTATTCTGAATTAGTCAATCCCGTGTTTACGGCGGACGGGGACAATGTGAAAGTCAAGGTGGCAGTAAAATTCATTGACAATCAGACAAAGGCGACGCAGGTATCACAGTATGAGCTGACGCTACATAAGGACAGCAACTGGAAGATTGTGGGATAATTTGAAAATAGGAAAAAGGGAGAAAAATCACTCTCTTTTTCCCATTTGTATTGACTATTTTACAGCTATTTTTTATAATATACTTAGTGATATATATCGCAAAGTATATAAAGGAGAAATCATATGCCACCAAAAGTAAAAATTACAAAAGAAGCTATTTTAAATTCTGCATTTAATTTAACACGAAAATTTGGAATAGATTATGTAACTGCAAAATCATTAGCTAAGGACTTACACTGTTCTACACAGCCTATTTACTGGGTCTTTGAGAACATGGACAACCTGCGGAAAGCGATTGTTGTAGAGGCAAATAATCTGTATAACATTTACTTCCACAAAAAGCATGAAAATCTCAACCCTTTAAAAGCCGTCGGAATAAACTATATTCTTTTTGCACAGGAAGAGCCTAATTTATTTAAGCTATTATTTATGACTAATAGAGAAAAAGATATATCTATATTCAAAAGTACATTAGACGATAATAAAATGGAGTATCTTTCCATGATTAAAGAAAATTTAAATTTTAATGATGAACAGGCTAATCAATATTATGTATCTATGTGGATATTTTCACACGGGATAGCGACTATGCTTGTTTCTGATTTAACCGCTTTTACAACCGAAGAAATCGGTGAACTTTTGACACTCACTTCAACAAGTATTGTCGCTAAATTAAAAAAGGGGGACGCTCTATGATTGAAGTAAAACATTTAATAAAGACTTTTCCGAATGGCGACACACGGCTATATGCTTTGAACGACTTATCTTTTTCAATAGAAACTGGTTCTTTTGTTGTTATCCTCGGTGCGTCTGGTTCTGGAAAAACCACATTGTTAAATGTGCTTTCTGGCTTAGATAAAGCTGACAGTGGAGATATTCACTTTAACGGTACAAATATCTCAACCTTTGATGAACACGAGCTGATAAAATTCAGACGTGAAAATGTGGGATTTATTTTTCAAGCCTACTATTTGCTTCCGACCTTAAATGTAGAAGCAAATATAAAAATGGGAGCTAATCTTGCAAAGAACAAGCATTACGCTGACCTTATCGCTTCTTTAGGACTTTGCGGAAAAGAACAAAAATTCCCTTTTGAATTAAGTGGCGGAGAACAACAACGTGTATCAATCGCAAGAGCTTTGGCGAAACAACCGCAACTCTTATTTTGTGATGAACCAACAGGAGCATTAGATGAAAAGACAGGCAGACAGATTATGAAATGTTTAATAGATTTTCAGAAACAGAATAGGATAACCTTGATTATGGTAACACATAATGCAAATTTTAAAGAGCTGGCGGATAGAGTTATTTATATGAACAGCGGAAAAATCATATCTGTGAATGACAATCTCGCCCCTTTAACGATTGATGAAATAAGGTGGTAATGCTTATGATGAAAGTGAGAAAATTCATTGGAGCTAATATGCTGATATTTGGTACAGTCTTTGTCTGCACAATATTTGGAAGCTACTATCTGGATTTATCGTCGGTGGAGTTACCAGATATACCGCAGATAAAAGGTATCTATGAAGCCCAGCTTACAATGGTAAAGATTATATGTTGTTTAGCTGGCGGTTGTTTGGGACTTATTTCTATGATTGTAGCATTGTTCAATATCAATCGCCACATTAACGAAAATCAATCTGCTATGGGTGTTTTAAAAGCTCTTGGTTACTCGAATATGAGAATATCGTCGGTGTTCTTAAAAATTGGTGTCTATGTATTGAGTGGTGCGGTTTTGGGGTATATCGGGGGTATGCTGGTTGCACCTGTCATATATAAAGAAATGGCAAATACCGAAGATTTTATTCTTGATTTATCTTTCCGTGCTTCTATTCCTATATGTTTGATAGGTGGTGTAGTGGTTCTGTTCTCGATTGTAGGTTTTCTATTTGCTTATATTAAATTGAGAAAGCCTGCCCTGTCTATGATAAAAAAGGAAGTAAAGTACCGACTAAACACGAAAAAGATACGCAGACGCTATAAACAAAATAGCTCCTATTTAAAGGAATTTAGAAAAACCACATTGTCTAATCATAAGATATTGATGTTTTTTATTGGTTTTGCGTCTTTTGGATTTAGTGCACAGATACAGTTGCCTTTTACAATGATAGGTTCATCTATGGCTGATACTTCAATGTCAACCATTATTACGGCAATTTGTTTTCCTATCGGCGTATTATTGGGAAGTGTAACATTATTGATAGCTGGGGAGTTTATTATCCATTCAAACAAGCAATCCATAGCTATTATGAAAGCCTTTGGATATACGGATAAGGAATGTAGCAATGCTCTCTTAGACGCATACCGATTACCCGCATATATCGGCTTTTTCGTTGGCACAGCATATCAATATGGCTTAATAAAGCTGTTTGTATCTTTGTTTGCTGATACCTATACATTAGATATACCTTTCAGCTTCTTAGGTTTTGTAGCAGTATTTTTTATCTTCCTAGTGGGATATGAATTGGTTATGTATAGCTATAAACGTAAATTGTCAAAAACAAGTTTAAAACAGATTATGGAGAGTAATTTATGATAGGACTAAAAAAACGAGATATGAAGAAAATCCTAAAACAGAGCGCAAAGTTAAGCGGTGTTCCGCTATCAGAAATGCGAGAAAATATTGAAGCTACCATTGATGAAGCTATGAACAGCACAGACCCAGACGTGCAGGCAAACTTCAAAAAGTATTTTGGGAATAAACGACCTACACCAGAGGAATACATCTATACAATTACCAAAAAGACGCTTTAACTGTAATATGGTGCTGTAAAAGGCTTGCTGAATGGAACAGACACAATATCCTGATTTTTCTTCATGCCTTGATTTACGGCACACTTACAACTGAATATGCTACTGAATTAGCTCGTACAAAGTATCTAATTGTGCGGGCTTTTTTTAGTGCCAGAAAAAATTTTATTTTTTCTCAAAATTCTGCAACAAATCGCACTTCCCATTCCCTATATGGTGCGGAAAGAGGGATAAACACTTTTCACGTCATTACGGAAAGGGGGTGAGATTGATGAAACCGTCTGACTTCCAGAAAACTGTTCAATGCCGTTTTGAAAGCTGTTTGAAGAAAGTTGTCCGTCATATCGTAAAAGACTATCAGAAAGGATTGAAGCGTCGAAAAGGCAAGGAAGTATCGTTCTGCGAGCTTCCAGAAATCGTCATAGACAGCTTGGCTGTATGGGACGACTACGAAACAGATTACACCATATTCAACGTATGCGGTAATGATATTCGTGTTCTTGATGATGAGCTGGCAGAGGCATTGAAAAAGTTATCCGACCAGAACCGAGAAAATTTATTGATGTATTATTTCTTGGAAATGAGCGACAGCGATATAGGCAAGTTATTGAATATTGACCGTTCCACGTCGTTCCGTATAAGAAAGAAATCGCTTGAAGAAATCAGAAAATTATTAGAGGAGATGAAACATGATGAGAAGTAAACACCCGTCTTATTATCTTATTTCCACGGCTATGGACGGTAACGAAAATTCAATCGAGAGATTGTTGGCCTTTTATGACCCGTACATAACAAAATGCTGTTTACGTCCTTTGTATGATGAATACGGCAACGTATATATCGTTGTTGACATGGAATTGAAAGGACTTATCAGAGAAGCCCTTATTAAGATGATATTAGACTTTGAGATTGATTTAGAAATCGACGAAGAATAGGCAGTTGTCGGCAGAGTATGATTTGTTCAATCCCCCTCTTTCCTGCTCTGCCCCCTGCTTTTACAGATGAAAGCCTTTGTGGGCTTTCGCCACGGTCTTTGAAAATTGAATAAAGCAGACAGATACGTTTGTGAGATAGCGAGCCACAGGAACTTTGCGCCATGACCTTTCCATAAGGGAAGCGAGCGACCCACGAAGTGATCTGAGAGCAACCGTTGGAAAAGTTGCTTTGCCATGACCTACGCTCACAGAATAATGATACGTCCGCATGGTGCGGTTCTGCCCATAGGAATGGGAATAGTTGAGATACTAACGGAGCTTTCCAAAGCCGTCTGTCTGCTTGTAAAAAATGATACACAGTAAAGGGGGTGCATATATATGCACAATACTGATGTGCCTATTTGGGAAAAATATTCGCTTACCTTAGAGGAAGCGTCAAAATACTTCCGTATCGGAGAAAAGAAACTGCGTAGATTGGTAGAGGAAAATCCCGACGCTGACTGGTATGTCTTAAATGGCAACCGTATTCAAATCAAGCGTAAACCGTTTGAAAAGTTTTTTGATACGTTGTCTGTAATATAGTGAAAGAGGGCTTCATATGTGGTATAATAATTGTATCTCATATTGAAGCTCTTTCCGTTCTGAAAGGAGCGAAAAGAAATGTCAGAGAAACGACGTGATAGCAGAAATCGTATTTTAAGAACGGGTGAGAGCCAGCGAAAAGATGGGAGATACGCATACAAATATATAGACGCATTTGGGAAACCGCAATTTGTTTATGCTTGGAAACTTGTCCCGACGGACAGAACCCCAGCAGGGAAACGTGAGGATATTTCCTTACGGGAAAAGGAACAAGAGATACGTCAAGACCTAAACGACGGTATCGACACGGCAGGTAAGAAAATGACGGTGTATGAGCTTTTCAGGAAATATCTGAAACAACAGAGAAATGCAAGGGCGACTACACAGAACACTTACCACTATCTGCTTGAGTTTTTGAAGAAAGACAAGTTTGGAGCAAGAAGCATTGACACGGTTAAGATTTCAGATGTTAAGGCATGGCTACTTGAATTAAGGGATAACGGGCTGGCATATGGTACGGTTCTCTTTTATAAGAGAGCATTAAAGCCAGCTTTTAAAATGGCTTTGCATGATGACTGTATCAGAAAGAACCCGTTTGACTTTAGTTTAAGCACTGTGATGAAGAATGACACCCAGAGCCGACAGGCGTTGACGCAGGAGCAGGAAGAAAAACTGCTGGCGTATGTTCAGAGTGATGTATGTTATCAGAAGCATTATGACGAGATAATCATTCTGTTAAGGACGGGGCTTCGTATTTCTGAATTTTGCGGATTGACATTGAAAGACTTGGATTTTACAAACCGAGTAATCAATATCGACCACCAGCTTATCAAGCTGTCAAAGATTGGTTATGTTGTACAACCGCCAAAATCGGAAAATGGTATCAGACAGATACCCATGAGCGAGGAAGTCTATCAGTCTTTTAAGAACATACTGAAACACAGAAGAACGCCAAAACCGCTAGAGATTGACGGATATAGTGATTTCTTATTCATCAATCGCAACGGAAATCCTAACGTGGCGGTCAACTATGAAGCAATGTTTAGAAAACTTGTGGACAAGTACAACAGCAAGAATGATGAACATCTTCCCAAAATTACACCTCACGTCTTGCGTCATACATTCTGCACAAGGTTAGCAAACGCAGGAATGAACCCGAAAGCATTACAGTACGTCATGGGACATTCAAACATCACAATCACATTGAACCTTTACGCACATGCTTCTCTTGAAACTGTAAAATCAGAATTACAGCGATTTGTGGCTTAGTAGTAAAAGCAGAAATTACTACGAATTTACTACTTTTGAAAGCAGATTGAAGCGGAATTATGCGGAATTAAGTATGGTATCTACCGATTGAAAAGTTAAAAAAAGTCCGTAAATACGGGCTATACCAGCATTTGCGGACTTATGGATAGATAAGAAAAAAAGATTTAAGTTTATGATATTAAAATACACAACTTTTCCTTCCACGAAGATTTCATGCTGGAATGTTCCCTGCCGGAATGTTTGAGTATCACTCGATATGACTCTATTTCCGGGGAGGAATTATCTCCATACCGCAGGCTGTCTGCCGGTTGTATCAAAACATTTATCGGGGGCTATGCTCCATACAAGGCTTTGATCCATAAAAACATTCCGATCCGTTCGATTGGGATTGAAATCACGCCAGCTTATTATGAGGATTATCTGAAAAAGCTGTATCCAGAAGCACAGATCAATCCTGTGGATGCCTTTCGGAAGATCGACCAGACTTCCGATTTCCCAGAAATGTCTCGGCTACTCACAGAGATCAAAGACTATCGCGGGGAAGGAATTGCCGCAAAACTTTTTTATGAGGGGAAAGTCGCAGAAGCTGTTTCAATGGTGGTGGAATATCAGAAAAAACATCCTGATAAGCCAACCCATAAGCTCTCACAGCAGGATATAGAAAGCATTCAGACGGTTGCATCGTATTTAAGCGATCATTATGCTTCGGATATTCCCTTAGAACGATTGACGCAGATTGCCTGTATGGGAACCACGAAGTTGAAAACCAGCTTCAAGAAATACTACGATTGCACAATCACTGAGTACATCCAGCAGAGGCGAATGAGCCAGGCAGAGTATTTATTGACAAACACCAATCTAACAATAGGGCAAATTGCTCAAACCGTAGGATATTCCACTTCAAGCAGGTTTGCGGAACTGTTCCGTAAAAGTACGGGGTTATTGCCGTTAGAATACAGAAAAACGGCACAGCGTAAGTAAACTGAGCGCCAGGGACTATTCTCTGGCGCTCATATTATTTCGCTGTTGCTTTTCGGATTCTCGGATCAATTCAACATTTGTCCTCAGTCTTGGTTGCACCTCATCTTTCAAATATGTAATAAAAAAGCGGGCGTCATCTGCGGATAAGCAAATGACGCCCATATATAATATCAAGCAAAGTCACCACCGGGTGCAAATATCCTCTTTCAAGGACGGGGCGAAGACAGGCTTTCCAGTCTACTCCAAAAGGAGTCTATCATCTGCGTGTCTTCTAAAACTCGCGTTGTTGTTGGTGTTTGCTTCGATATTCAGCATATTCATCCCATTAAGTCCGCCAGATTGATAACCATCCTATGCTTTTTCCGAGCGTACTCAGTGAACTGTGCTGCGCCTCCAAAGGAATGTTCTACATATGCAATCACATAGTCAGACTGCATAACCATCCATTGATTTCGCTTTGAAATGGCAAAACGCGGTGGCGTATACTCCAGTCCTTCGGGATAGATTGTTTCGATATCGCTTAATGGATTGTACTCTTGTTTCTTTTCCGGCAGGTATGCCAGCACAATCGAATATGAGATCTGCGGATTGTGCAATTTCACTTCTCGCAAAACCGCAGCAACCAAATGGTCAAATTGACCGTTATTTCCTACATAAAAAATATTGACACCATATTCCGCTATCAAATTATCTATCTGGCGCGTAAGGAGATCCTTGATGTCCTTGTTTAGAATCCGATGTCCGAAGAAAGTGCAGCTTGACATTCTCTATCTATGTTTTGTCACAGTGCCGAAAGGAGGTTCTCCGGCCGGATTTTCTAATATACCCCTTTTGTTTCATTCCAACACGCCCATCTTGATAACTATTGGTATCAACATTTTGCCCCAGTATACCATAAAATATAAAAAGTTGCAACCAATAGTACTCAAAAATACAGATTTTTTACGGGGACAAGGAAATGGAACAAAAGCTGCGCCGAGATCTTAATATGGGAATGAACCTGAGGCGATTGCGAATAGAGCATGGATATTCGCAAGAATCCCTTTGCATAGAGCTGCAGCGGCGCGGCATAGATATCGGAAGAAGTGCTTATCAGAAATACGAAGAGGGGCGTCTCAATGTTAAAATCAGCGTGCTGATTGCATTAAAAAGCCTCTACGAATGTTCCTATGATGACTTCTTCTCAGGTCTTGCACCTGAAGAATAACAAAGCCAGTAACCGCAGGCGGTGTTCGCCTCATGTTGCTGGCTTTTTAATTTGACCGCTTTGCTTGATAGATAGTCTCAAATGCTCTGTCCATTAAGTCATCGATAATAATGCGTTCGTAGCTCCTTTGTTCCTCCCAGTTTGAACGGACATTTGCCGTAACTTTATACGGTTTTACTTTGGTCAGCTCGTTCAGTCCCATATAAATCAGCTTCAGTTCGCCTCTCGTAAGGGGAAAGTCAACGGGCTGGTTATTGTGTTCTACCATTCGGTTATAAGCCTCATATTCCCTGATCCTGCGCAGTGCGTTCTGATAATGCTGGCGTGCAGCATTTGGGGAGATTCCAAGTGTATTTCCAATCTGTGCAAAAGTCATTTTCTGTTCTCTAAGTTTATATACTTCCTTCTGTCTTTCTGTAAAAAAACGGAAAAAATCTTCCATTGCGGCGCTCCTTTTCGCCCAAATTGAGCCTTATTGGTATCAGTATTTTCCCGCATTATAGCATAAAATACTATTGTGTTGCAACCAATAATGGTCAATTTTTTCCGAAGAGAGGTGATGGCGTTGGAACAGAAATTAAGGCGTGACCGCAATATGGGCGCAAACTTGAGGAAAATGCGTGAAGAACACGGACTCTCCCAAGAGAAGCTTTGCGCAGAGCTGCAGCGCCGTCATTGTGATATCGGAAGAAGTGCTTACCAAAAATATGAGGACGGCAGACTTAATATCCGGATCAGCGTGCTGCTCGAACTGAAAAAACTATATAACTGCACTTATGACGATTTCTTTGAAGGGTTGGATAACCAGCCAGGTGACACAGAATAATTCCGATGGTCCAAAAGTAAGGGCTGTCGGGATTTTTTATTTTGCGGGATAGATCATTTTTGCGACAATCTGTTCTCTATTGACAAACGGGTCATCCCAATACCGTGAATCAATTGAGTCCTGTGTATTGTCGCCGAGAAGATAGTAACAGTCTTCCGGCACAATAAGCACATCCGTATCTCTGATCGGGATCTCAAGCGTTGTCATATAGGTAATCGCCGATAAATCAACGCTCTCGCCGGGCAGTGCCGCTACGCGCTTTACCAAAAGCCGGCCACCGTGCTCAAATATTACGATATCTCCTTTTTTAATCTCTGAAAATATGCGCACACCAAGTATGAAGCTATCTCGCTCCAGTGTCGGCTCCATTGAAGCCGAAGGAACATACCCAAAGAGAAAAACAAACCGCATCAACAAAAAGATAATGAGCGTGACAATCAAAGGAATAAGCCATACCTTCAGGTGCCGCCATACTGCTTTCATCATAAAACACCTCCACAAAAAGAAAAAGGGGATACGAAAACGCTATGGTCTTCGTATCCCCTCTGTTAAATTTCCATAAGCGCCAGGATTTCCGGCTGAGTCTGCAAAAATCGTTTGGCGCGAGTCATCCACATCCGTACCTTACCGTCAGACGCATTCATCTTTGCTCCAATTTCCCGGCTGCTGTATCCGTTCGATGCGTAGCGCAGCGCCTTGATACCATTTTGTACAGCCGGCGTGGCTCGCTTTGTGACAATGCAAAGCGCTGCAGAAAGCTCTCCGGATATATCCGGTTCCAGATACTCCGCTTCTGTCCAATTTGTACCCTCTAACGATATTTCTCTGCTGTACTGAGAGTTGGCCTTGATCAACGCATCACAAATCTCATTCCAAATGAGCCTGTACGCATATGTAGAAAAGCAGCCGCCTTTGTCCGTATAAGCTGCCTTGCACAGTCCAATGTATCCGATCTGTGTCAGGTCCTCATAAGAATAGATCCCGCTCTGATTGGGCCCGTGAACCTTATCCTTTATGACTTTTCCAACCAGTTTCATATTATCCTCTACTTTTTGCTGTTGGGCCGGGCTGAGTTTCACGATGCTGCACCTCCTTCTATCAATTTCAACTCCGGCTGCTGCAATGCCGGGCGCTGCTTTCTCCGGTTCCTGCTTTCCAAAAGCTTACGGCTCTCCCGAATGACTTCTTTGCAGTAATACTCACCGAGATACCCGATATGTGCCTCAGACAGCGGCGCTGCCAAAATATCAGCAAGCCACTGATAGGCATCCTGCTTACTCATCATCCCGCTCTTATAGAGCTGATCAAAATAGTAATGTGCCGTTCTTCGCAAAGAACGCAGCTCGTGATTTGCAAGACTGCCTACGGGAATGTTAGTACCGGTATGGACGCGGACATAAGAATCACAAGCCGGATAATTTTTGCATACATAAAGCATTGTGTTTTTACTGTTATCACGATAAATGCCGTCTGCGCTGCGCAGAACAGCAGGACTGCCGCAGTAAGGGCAGCGGACAGTTGATTGATTAAATCCCTTTCTTCGTTTCTTATTCATAAATTCTGACCTCCGATATATAAAACAAAAGAGCCGGAAAGCTGCAAACAAATACAGAGCTAAAGATATGGATGTGATGTCCAAATCTTCAGCTCTGCAATATAAAAGCAGCCTTCCGGCTCAACATATTCAAATTGGCTTGCATCATTATGGTTTGCTCAATGCGCATCCCGTAACGGTTCCATACCTCTCATGGATATGTCTGACGCTGTTAGCTATTCAGCGTACCGAAAGCCTGGACGCAAGCCCCTGCCACGGTTATATAGTAGCACAGAGAGCGATTCTTGTCAAGTCAATTTGAAAATTTACGGTTGATTTTTAATCAAAAGTTTTCAAATTGGCACTTTTTTGGATGTAAAGCCGGTCTGGAGGATCAATCATCCTCCTCATCGTCATCCTGATACTGCGGATTTGACTGCTTGCGGCGTTTGACAACATATAGTCCGACTAAGGCGCCGATAGCAATTGCCATACCGCCGCCGAATAGAATCAGGTGCATGGTCGGAATGCCGGCAACGGTGTTTTCTTCTGCCGGTGCATTTTCGGTTTCTTCAGCACTGCTTTCGGAAGCCTCTTCTGTGGCAGGGGCTTGCTCCGGATCAGGAACCTGAACACTGGAATTCATACAGGTCAGAATATAACTTTTGCTTCCGCCGATTTCAAGGCGGAGTACACCGTCGTCTCCTACGACAACATCACCGGGATACATACCGGCGTCTGTTTTCAGTTCAAATTCCACACCGGCCCAGTCTGCACCGAGCTGGATTTCCAGCGATGCAGGTTCTGCGACCTGCAATTCCGTACCGTCCGTTCCGCCGGTTGCAAATACTGTCTGCGGCATCAGCAAAGCCAGTATGGTAACGACCATAAACAAAAGGCTCTGCCAGGATCTTTTCTTTGCTTTCATCGCTTATACCTCCATATCGCTGTGTTTCTTTTTGCGTCCGTAGATTATAGTTCCGACCACGCCAAAACAGCTAAGGCCAAGTAAACCCAACCAGAGCGCTATTTGAGTGTTATCTCCGGTTTTCGGTGGCTCTTCAACCGTAACCTTATCGTTGTGAACCTTAACAGTAAGTGTCTCATCAGCAACCAGCTCTATCTCTACCGGATCGGGGCGCTTGTAACCTGCGCTGACTTCATCTTCCAGTTCCGTTACGGTATACTTGCCAATCCTGAGGTTCTCTATAAAAATCTCACCGTTGGCATCGGTCTTGAATACCTCATCGTAATTTTCACCGGTTACGCGGAATGAGAAGCCTTCCACACGACCGTCAGAGGATGTCTTCACAATCTTCAGATGGCCGACCATATGATTATTGATGAACCCAATGCCAGCTTCGTTTTCCACCTCTACCATCTCACCGTCATTTACGATGGCAAAATAATGATATCCATCATCCTTAACAAAGTTCTCCGGAGCCTGTTTTTCATAAAGGAAGTACCCACCGTATCTAAGGTGCTCAAGCTCATACAGTCCAGGCTCATACTCAATCATTTCCCCTACAAGGGTGTCGATATCTGCATTAAACTCCTTGTTGCCGTCCACATCTCTGTAGATTTCAAAGACAGCACCAGAAAGTAGATTTTCCGGGTAATCCTTATCCACCTTCGTGGTATGAACCATGCCATAGATGTGGCGATTCTCGGCTTCGATTTCAATCACGGCACCGTCTTCAGTTACTTCAACGGGGAATAGGACATCATTGGCTACGAAGCCCTCTGCCGGTTTCAGTTCTTTTACGATCCATTTCCCGAATCGTACATCATCAAAGACAAAAATACCATCCGCATCGGATTTGGCGATAAGCACTGCGGTCTCTTCCGTAAATTCCGTGTCATCTTCTGTGAAGAGGCCAAACAGTGCGCCTTCCACGGGCTTTCCATCCTCATCCACCTTATAGCCTTTGATATCACTTCGTATGAACTTGTTCTCAATGGTGATATGGATGGTTTCTCCCTCTGTGGTCACATTGACTTCCACTGGCTTCTCGTTGAGTACATAACCTGTTGCTGGTTTCAGTTCACGAACGATCCACTTCCCGAATCGGAGATCCTCAAAACGGAATTTGCCTTCGGAATCCGTTTCACTAATAAGGACTGCCGTATCTTCCGTAAACTCAGTTTCACCGCCCTTAAACAGACCGAAAACAGCACCTGTAATGGTATTTCCGTCTTCATCCAGCTTCAGTCCTTCGATATCACCGCGAATATAGCGGTTCTCCAGCTTGATTTCTACCACATCGCCATCTTCTGCGATAGTAACCTGATACGCTTTCTCATTCAGAACAAATCCTGTTGCTGGCTCGATCTCGCGAACGACCCATGTTCCGTAAGGAACATTTTCAAACTTGAAGGTTCCATCCTTAGCGCTTTCCGTCACCATAAACGCATTTTCACGCGTATACTCAGTTTCCTCATTGCTGAAGAGTCCGAATACGGCACCGGCGATAACCTTGCCATCTTCATCAACCTTCAGCCCAGAAACAGAGCCATACTTCAGTTCGTTCTCAATGGCAGCACCACCATTAACTGTGATTTCAACCACCTTGGTATCCTGAGAAGCATAACTGAAAGTAAATTCATATTTCGTGTCGTTTAGGATATAGTGTGCGTCAGTGGTGCGTTCCTGTAGATAGTAACTGCCCAGAGGCAGGTCGGTACTACAGACTGCTTTACCGTTTTCATCAAAGGTAATGATCTCAATCAATCCATCCGCCGGTATCATAGTTCCATCCGCTGCAACGATATCAGTCTGAGCATAAAGGCCAAAGCTAATATTCTTTAGTTCTTCGTTCATACCGATACCAAACAGTTCGTTCTGCTCTAAGACCTTGCTCAGATGCACTTCCACCTTCTGGCGTTCGTTGTAAAGGTTACCAGATGTTTCTGTAATTGAAATTTCCTGTCCGGAATAAACAAGCTCAACTGTTTGAATTTTTCCGTTTAGCACCATGCTGTGCGGGGCAGTGATTTCCTGAATATCATATTTACCCAAATAGAGTTCCTTACTGGTTGCGATTCCGTCAGAACCAGTTGTAATGGTATCCACCAACTCACCCTTTTTGTAGTGCAATACCCCGTCAAGGGTATAGACATTTTCTGCCGCACGGATTTCAAAGACTGCACCAGGAAGATTACTTACTTCATAAACCGGTTTGTACATATTATCGTTTGTTACAACAGATTGAAACACTTCACCGGTCTTGGTAATATGAATAACGCCTTTCTGAGGCATATTGGATTTGGTCACATTTACTACTGTGATACCGCCTTCCTCCGTTGCATCCTCTGCTGTAATGTCAAAGTAGACCGGGTCGGGATTCAGTGTATATCCGTAAGGTGCCTGTACTTCTATCAGATAATAACCCTTACCATACTCCAGCGTTTGAGGTGTAATCAGATACCCCTCTTCGTTGGTATAGAAGGTATCAATCTCGGTAAGTTCGGGATAAGTGTACTGCATGGATACTTTTGTGCCATCAGGGCGATAGATCTGGAATGCAGCTCCCGCATAGGGAATGGCAAGTCCTGATTCGGCATCTACTTTCTGAATTTTTAGATAGCTTGTAAATGGCGCATTGTTAATCAGGAATCTGTAGGTTTCACCCTCGGAAGAAATAAAGACATCAAAAGGCTCCATAAATTTTTTTCCTTCCGCACCGGCAACCTGCTTCACCGTATAAGTACCATAAGGCAACCAACCTGTTTCCGCAAAACCGTACTCGTCACAAGTAAGATATGCACGCTCTGTCTCTTTCGCATCTGCATAGGAACCAGCAGACTTTAAGTATACCTCAAATTCAGCCTCCGGTTCCGGCGTTTCAATCTGTGTATCTCCATCATCTGCGTGTTTGATCAGTGCGATTTTACCCTTGATTACAGTCTCATACACATCCAGATATTCCGTGTTTTTCTCAAGTGTATAGTGTCCAGGAGCGACATCCAACCAATATACAGTTTCATCGAGTAAGTATCCCTCAGACGGCGTAATTTCACGAATGTTCCAACCCTCGCCGCAAACATAGTAGTCGGTGAGGAAATATCCATTTTCATCCGTTGTATAAGTATCTACCAATACATCATAACGATATACTCCATACACGGCTCCTGCAAGAGATGCGTTGCCTTGGGAAATGCCATAAGGATAGCCAAGTTCTTCTGCGACCGTCCCGGAATCTGCTGTCATTGATATGGAGGCGTTGCTGCCTTCTCCATTTGATAAAGTACGATCCAGTTTGAAAACATCAGCTCTCCATTTTTTTAAAATATTGTCAAAAGAACGCTCCGTAACTTTGTTCCATTCCACATTGACAATCTGGTCTTCCGGGATCACATACCGATCCGGTGTATTTTCTTCTGAAAGGACATAACCAGTGCCAATCGGAACACGCTCAAAAATAGCAACTCCTGCGGCATTTGTCGTTGCGGTCATGCTGACCGGTTCACCATACACAGAAGTACCTGTAAGGCTGAATGTAAGTCCTTCCACAAGCCCATCTTCTGCAGTTTTTACTACACGGACGCTTCCATATTGGCGCAGGTTCGCAATATCCAGTGTAATCAGCGGGCTGTCATCATCAATCGTGATTTTCCACTCCGCACCCGTTTCCTGATAATAATTTGCCGGAACCTTCGTCTCGCGCACAATATAGGTTCCGTAGGTGATCTCTCCGGATTTTGCGTATCCATCCGCATTGGTAGGACCGATCACTGCCACTTCTTCGCCCTTGAGCGTATAAACCGTAAACTCGGCGCCGCTCAGGTCAACACCAGATTCTGCATCTGATTTCAGTATCTCAACATGACCTTTTTTCAGCTCATTGGTTGCCTTGATCGTTACCACAGCATTATTCTGACTGCTGACCGTCACGGTCCACTCTGTCTGACCGTGGGCTTTATAATTCTTTGGGAAAGTAGTTTCCACTACCCTATAGGTGCCGTAAGGAATATCCTCCGATTTTGCATATCCTCTGTTGTTGGTGGGCCCGATGGTAGTAACTTTGCCGCCGGAAGAATTATATACGGTAAAAACAGCACCGCTTAAATTATGTCCATCTTCCGCAGCTTCCTTATACACCTCAATGTTGCCTTTTTTCAGTTCATTTACCGCATTGATCACCACAACCCCGTTGTTGGAAGAATTTACCGTAACTGTCCACTCCGATTTTCCAGAAGAAGTATAATCAGTCGGGAATATGGTCTCAACAACTTTGTATGTACCGTAAGGAAGATCTTCTTTAGTACACGCGTATCCCTTTGAATCGGTAGGACCAATCCCATACTCATCACCGGTCTGTGTATTGGTTGCCATAAAATACGCTCCGCTTAATGCTTTACCATTGGGATCCTTTTTATAAATCTCAATCTTTCCGGACTCCTCTACAAACTCAGGCACAACGATCTGGACAACCGCTTCCGGATAAGAGCCCTTGGACATTCCTTCAATCGTACTGATTTCAGGGCCTCGGTCATTTCCGGTATGGGTTACAAAGTTCTTTCCAGCATACTTACCAGCATAGATAGCGACATGAGCAATGTCCCCCGTGGGGATGTGCTTGAAAACAATCAGGGAACCGATTGGGATCTCCTCATTCGCAGAAAAATTGTTTCCGTTTGAACTTTGAGTAAAGCCGATTCTTCGTGCCTTACCTGAATTTACCCAATTGTTTGCCGCTGTATTATAGGAACTTGCAGATCTGGGATTGGACGGTCTTGCTACACTGCTGGTGTCGATGCCCGCAATGTTCGGAAGATAATTGTAATACACATAGGAAACATAGGATGCACAACAAAGTCCGCTGCTTTCAAATCCAGCAATATCCGGTGCAAGACCGGTAGCTGTGCCGGCTTTTGATACGGTCTCAGTACCGTATTTCGCAAGGCCATATGAAATGTTAGAGTCATAAGCCGTTGCATTGGAACTATAAGCTTTGAATATGGTTCCGTCGTCCTTTTGCGCCTGAACCTTATACCCGGTATATGCAAGTGCATCAAGATAAACATTGTCCAGCATCTCGTCCGGGATATCCGATGCAGGAGCTGCGAAAACTGTTGTCGGAAATGCTGAAATGAGCATCAGTATTGCCAAACATAAGGACAGAAATCGCGATTTGATCTTCATTTTCTTTGTCATAATAGTTCGTCCTTTCTTATTTTGGGATGTAAAAAAGCCCCATTACATTGAAGCAATGAGGCTTTCGTTTGATAAGGATTAGTATTTGTCTGTATTTTCTACAGCTACAGTGATCACACAATACCACATTCCGCTTTCGTAGGTTACACCGACCGCTATATAACCGTACTCCGAGGATCCAATGTAATTCCAGTGATTTGGGCTGTTCTTTATCAGCATCGCAAGTTTGAGAGCAACTTCATCAACCGTTCCGGAATATCCGGCCTTGGCGATGGCTTCACGGGCATTGGCTCTGTAATACGGCTCACCGCTGCCTCCGTACACGGACGGATCCACATACTCACCATACTGAAGTGCTGTTGCTGCCGCACGCTGGTCATTTGTATCATGAGCAAAATTACTCACAATCTGTCGGCTTCGATACTCAGCATAGCTTGTAAGACCCGTGAGACTGATTGCAGTAGAATTCCGGAATTCGTTTACATATTTCTGAACCTCCTTAGCAACCGCTTTGGTATCGCTTGCTCCGGCCATTGGCTCTTGGGGTATGTCCGGTTCTGAAGATGCGGCAGTTTCTTCCTTATCCGAACCAGGCTGCAGCAGAGAAGTTTTTCCTGCACTTTCCTGAGAATAGTCATCTTTCTCTGGCATTTCTCCGCTCATACTTTCAGTTGGTCCAGATTCAGATCCCTGTTTGGTGTTATCCAGTGTTTGTTCTGGTACCCATTCGTTCTCTTCAGATGTAAGATTCTTATCAATCTCAGTCGAGTTTGACAGAGAGTCGTTCTCTTGAGCTTCCTTTGATGCGGAGATATTATGATCGGTCGCAGAGCTATCAGTTGATGAATCCCCGGATGATCCAAGTGAGTCTTGCATATTACATGCACTGAGCACAAAGCAGAATCCCATACAGCATAGTGTTAGGAACATAAAAATCAACTTTTTCATGATGCATTCCTCCAGTTCGTGTCTGTATTATACTACATTACACGAATGAGTCTGTAGAATTGCAACAAATCAGCCTGCAAGCCGTAAGAACCCACGATCCGCCTCATCTACAATGCGGTCCAAGATTTCAAAATACCGTTCCGGCGTCAGTTCAGTATCCAGCCATTGAGTGGCTCTATACGAATAACAGCCGACGGCATCATTGATTGCATGGCTTCCAAGGACGCTTCTTAAATTCAGCTCATTGACCAGCTTTTTCTTCTTTGTGGAACTGACAGACTGAATCGAGCGTGCCAAACAGATGACCATCAGCGGATGCAGCACGGAAAATGAGATCTGGAGATAATAGCCCTTGTATCCGAGCATCAGTGAAGTCTCATCCTGATCGTCTACTGGCATCTGTTCCAGTATCATACAGCGTGTGTGCTCCACAATTTCCTTGCGGCGGACCTGCTCTGCTTTGGACAGATTGCAATTTACCATTTCAATATCACCTCCTATATCAAATTTGATGGGTTGCGAATATATTTCTACAGGCTGCGCCTGTAAAAGACTTATCTCGGCGTTGCGATATGGGTGATAGCGCCCCAGATGCGGTTGTTTTCCTTATTGATCCCAAGCACTCTCACAGTTACGCGGGCGCCTCTGGGAGGACGGCCTCGTTTCGGATAGCTGCAAAGACAATCGATGCCGCCGTCCAGAGATACGAACACACCGGTTGTATCGACCATACTGACCGTTCCCACATAGCGGTTGCCGACGGAATACTTTTTGAGCGCCTTTTCATACGGATTTTCACCCGCCTGTTTGACAGAGGCTGTCACCTTTACCTGATTTCGGTCGCTGCGCTCTACCGTAAGGACTTTAACGAGAACCCGCTGCCCGGGCTGGAACTGTGCGCTGGCGTCCAAAAGCCTTTGGTAACTCAGTTCCCTGAGTGGAATATAAATCTCAAGGCCGAAAAGGTCCACAAAGATGCCTGCCCGGATTACCGATACGATTCTCGCTTCCGCACAGACATCGTTATAGATCAGGTTATTACCATCCCGGTCTGTGCCAAAGTAATACTCTTTGCGCTTGACCGCCATTGCCTCAAGGCGGCTGGCCACTGCAATACCGGCTTTGGGATCAATGCCTTTCACGATATAATCGACTTCGGCACCGAGTCTCTTTGTAAGCATATAGTGCATGATGTCAGATTCGGAACGACCTCTGAAATCCTCAGGCGGTTCAACTGCTTCTTCTGCCGGAATAATGACCTTGAAGTCACCATGATAAATGACTGCCAGAGAACGGTTTGGGTTATCTTCGGGGCGCTCAACACCTTGGATTGTACCTGTCAGAATTCTTTTCGTTTTCATCGACTCGATCAAATCCAGCAGATCGTTCTTGGCTTTGTCAGCATCTGTCTCGACCGCAAGACGCTCATCAATCGAAAGAACATTCATTGTCGGTCTGGTATATGAGCGTTTTCTCTTTGGAATGCTTTCACCTTCGGACCCGGGGCTTTCGTTTTCAGGCTCTGTGTCAGACTCAGATTTTTCTGTAGCTTTTTTAGCTTTTCTGGCGCGCGTGGCACCAGGTTTTTCATTTTCAGAATCAGTCTGAGGAGAGGCATCTTCTGGCGTTACCATTTCTTCTGCCTGAGGCGCCATTTCCTCAGGAGCAACATCTTGTTTCTTGGCTGGCATAATCAAATCCTCCTTAAATTAAAATTCACTCGGCGGTTTCGCCGAGCTGTATAAGCTTTTTCTGCGAGCCGGCTTTTTCACAGGCTCAGGATCAGAGGGGAGCGGTTCAGTCTGTACAGGCTGATGAAAAGCATCTGCCGGACAATAGTCCATAATGGACGAACGGATAATCTGCGACGACATCGGGTGTTTCGTGTAATCGAGTTTCTTGAGTTTGAGTACATTATGACCTCGAATAATACAAAGCAGTTCCTCGTTCGGAAGCCTAAGGACCTCATCTGGAGTAAGCAGCCGGCGTCTTCCTTGCCCCTCAGTATGACGGTATTGGGGGATCACCTGCGCTACTGCGATGGTTCTCCGCACCGTCATCGTGGAATTGACCTCAATACTCATATCACCGCTGCGGGCTGAAAAGTATTCTGAACTGACATCGTCTGTGCATCCAAGCATCAGCTGGATGTCGCAGTTGCCGACAATTTCAGACCAAAGGTTCTGCGGATACCGGTTTTGAAGCTGCCCAAGACTCTGGACTGCAAGCATTACCCGAATGTTTCTGGCACGAATTGTAGAAAGCGCTCTGCAAAAGTCTGAACCGTCTGCAGCGCCGCCGATGCGTCCGATATTATTGAACTCATCCAGGATCAAATTCACGGGCACATCACAGCTGCCGCTCTTTGTGGAGTCCGCATAGCGAGTCAGTTTGATAAACATACAAGAAAAAAAGAGCGATGACAGGAATGCCATTGTGGCGTCCTGATCGCTCAGAATAATATAATAAGCGCATTTTTTCTTGGCAGGTGCTGTCAGGTCTATGTCAGACCGGCTGGTAATATTCTGAACCGCTTTGTCCTGCATCACCTGAAGTCTTGTACCAAGTCCCAGTATAATGCCGGAGCGAACCGTGTCACTTGCCTGCGCGAATAAATTATACGGTGCCCTCGCCGGATGGTCTAACGGCAGTTTCTCAAACAATGCTGAAAGCTGTTTTTCCGAGTTTTGCGTCAGCATCTGATAGACTGCGGGGAGATGCTTCATATCGTTGCTTCGGGTGCGATCTTGGTCTACATAGAGAATCAGCGCTCGCAAGAGATTGGCCTCACCGTTGTCCCAGAAATGATCGCCTTTGCCCGAACTTGTATTTCCGATGATGACATTGGTCAGTACCTGCGCCATCAGGGTATCCCCATTTAAGTCTGACATACAGTTCCAGCTGTCACCGTGCTCCGGGTTAATAAGATTGAAGACTTTCACCTCATACCCATTTTTTCGGTACAGCTCAGCTGTATCCGCGTAGAGATCCGCTTTGCTGTCTGTGATTATGACAGACTCATCTCGCTTGATAGCCTGAAACAGGGCATTTCTGATAATGGCCCGGGATTTCATTGTGCCGGATGCACCGAAGATCGCAATGTGCCGGTTGAGTTTGGTATCTTTCGGCATACAGACGGTATTGCCTTTATACTCGCCGAGGATTACGCCCTCCGCTTTTGACGGAGTTGTGATTTCAAGAACATCTTTCATTTCTTTTTCATCCATCCACGATGCCGTGCCGTATGTACCGCTTTTGACCACTTTGAATCCACGCTCATCGTAGTCTTTACTGCCAAACCGGTCGTTCAGCTTTACATATGCGAATATGATTGCACTGACAACTATCATACCGATCAAGCCCTTGAGGCCATTCCAGGTAAATGCCTGCGGGAAGCAGATCATCGGGCTGAACTCAACGGGCGGCATTTGGGTTTGTCCGGTAAGCCCGCCGCCGTCCATCCAAATGGAATAATTATTTAATACCTGTGCAAGAAGACCAGCGAGATAAAGCGCTGCCACCAAACCCAGTATGGCAGCAACGACGATGGCTCCCTTGCGTTTTTTATCATCCAAATCCTTTCCTCCTTATCGGCCCATTGCGTCTTCCACCGAATCTATATCAATGGTTTTGATATCAATCTGTGGGCCGAGATATTTTCGGAGAAGAGTAAATTGCTCAGGGAAGCAGATTATCTCAAAAGGGTGCGTCCCAGTCTGGAGTGCTTCCCGCAACCGGATGAGCCGTGCAATGTCATTATCCAAAAACGAATACACATATTTTCCATCTACAAACGCATCGTATTCCATGACACCCTGATTCTTGGATAGATCATCTTCGTCGAATAAAAGTTCATTCAGCTGCGCTTTCCAGTTGGGTATGGCAAACAGCCTCAAAAGCCGAATGCCAAAGGAATTCATGGGCACGAAATAAATGAATTGATAGATGTTGTCAAACCGAAACTCAAGACGCCGGTTCTTTTCTGTCTCCAAAATGGTCTTCAACGCAATCTCCTCAGATTCGCCGAAAAGAATGGCTGATTGGATCTTATGAATGCCGGCGTTTAGTCTTGCAATTTCGATCAAGCTGTGCAGCGTCTTGAACTCACCCATACCGTTCCACTTCATCAGGGCGCTGCGGGTGTTATAAACCGCATATGCTTCGCCGTAAGAGAACAGAACGCCTGTGACTCTCGTGAACATCGTCTTATTCATCTCAGACTCACCCAGTTTCTTGAGATCTTTCGCCAGGTAATACGCGGGATACTCCGGTACTGTCAGACTGATTTCAGAGTTTTGGAAAGGCGGCAAATCATAGGCCCGGGCTTGAATATTTGCCATATAAAACATCGCTGCCGCTTCCGCAACTCTGTGATTGCGCTCCCGATGGGCTGAGTCTCCGGGGAATCTATGATTCCAGAAAGAGCCCAAATAATACTCTCTCGCATTCGGATGAATCCAGTCCAGTATGGGGATTGCCGCTTTAGTAAGTCTCAGCGTCTTATATGATTTCTCACCGGTAATCTTTAATAACTTACAGGTGAGTCTCGGTTGCGCATCATCGGGGAGGCGGTATTCCTGCAGCAAAGTCATTCTATGAACCAACGCCTTGATCACACGCTCATTGCCCAAAAGATACAAAGAGCGAACAGGAAATTCACCAATAACCGAGAGCAAAGTAATGATGTCGTGCGCATGACTGCCTGGACGAACGGTAATCATAATAACCTCCCAAGCACAGAAGCATTTGCGACATAGTGACTGCTCTCTTTGTCGGATTTCCCATCACACCGATGCCGCCAAAATGCCGATACATTAAGGATTTTTCGCCTTTTTATATGTGTGTAGTTTTTCCGGGGCGGCATCCGGCGATTTTTACATATGTTTTCAGGGCGGTTTTTGGTATTCATCGCTCAAAAATACTCCTTTCTGCGGGAAGGTTTTCTCCAGTACCAACCAGTTCGGAAACTCTTTCTTCGGAACAACATAGACCTCAGTTCGTTCTTCCTCACCGGCAGCGCTACAATAATAATGGCAGCACTTTAATGGCGCATCGTCCCGCATTACATAAAGTGCTACCACATCGGCAACCATATTGACTTCGATATTGTCGTGATCCCTGTACTGTCGCTCAGGGCGGTTTTTATTGTAAATGTGTCTGAAAATCAGAACACAGTCACTATATTTGACCGGCGGGACATAAGAGAAAAAGTGCTTCATCACCGGATACAGGTAAGAGCGGATATACGATGCCGAGCCTTCCGTTTTCTTCGGCAAAAGAGCTGGGATTCTGATAGAAAACCAGCCTTCTATGGTAAATCCGATATCAATGGGAATACTCTCAGCTATCTGCAGCTCTACATCTTCCTTTGCTGTAGGACAGCCTGTATAAGCCGGCAGCGCTCTTGTCACCAAAGTCAGTTTTTCTGATGTGTTTGCGGCTTTCAAGGCCAGCTCATAGGCAATCTTGATTTCACCGTTTTCTGCCAACTTTTTGGTCTGCGAAATCTCATTTTCTAAACGAATTGACAGAACGCTTGCTCTTCTTAACGATTTTTCAAACGGCGTTTCATTTACTCTCACTGTTTACCGCCTCCTCGGAATAAAATGTGATGTGTGGTTCCTCCCGGCCTTCAAAGTCTACTGTCGCATACAGGCAGGGGACTTTGGGAACATATAGGGACTGTGCCATTGAAATATGCGGCACAACAATAATGTACTTCAGATCGTCTTCCTGTGGCTGAAGGAGCCTCATTAAATGCTGTTCGCCATCATAGAGAACAACAATCTCATATCCGACATTCTCTTTCAAAAAGAAAATCTGCGCTGGATAAACCGCCGGATAATGGGCAAGCGGCTCTACCTGGTCGATGAACTGTAATAATACCCAAACCGCAATGATCAATCTCTGATCAGGCTTGCACATCTCGTCCAGTGCCAAGTAATAGCCGCCTACATCCGTAATCCGCATATCCCGTTTGAGATTACGAATAATCTTTTCCGCCGTAGAGACGGGTTTATCTTTTAAGAGACGAATGACCTGTGTTTTTGTCAATGTCCCGTATTGGGATAACCATTTGATAATATACTGTTCGTCCTGTAGCAGCATTTTCTGCTCACCTCCTTGTGCGTATTTTTATCAGAATACGCATTTTAAGCACTATGCGCCTGTTTTTGCTTTCTTTTTAGAATTGCCTCCAGTTCGGCACGGTCAGTGGTAATCATTTCTTGTTCAACCTTAGATGCCTTGACAGCAATCGGAATTTTGCTGTTATTGCTGTAAACAAGAGCCTCACCACGCTCAAACTGAGTAATGGAACGGATTTCCGTGCGGGTGAGTTTTAATGTCTCCCGCACATATTCCGCCTCATCCGGCTCAAGGTTTAAAATGATCTTATTTTTGCTATTATTTATGATTGCTCTGCCGTATTTGCCATCGTCCAAACCGAAGAAGTCGGAGAGATCCTGTGTCGCTGCCAGCGCAGCACCACCGAAACCTCTGATCGTCTTGAAGATTGTTAGGCAAAACTCGGCAGCCTGCTTATTGGACGAAGCACCGATAAGCTGCCATATCTCATCAATCATAATGGCTTTCTTCTTAGTCCTGTCTGCCTTCACATTGTCCCAGACATAATCGAGCGCAATCATCATCCCGACCGGCAGGAGTTTACCCTTGAGTTCAGAAAGGTCAAGCACGATATATTTATTCGAGAGATCCACATTGGTCTGACGGTTAAAGCTCTGAGCTGACCCAGTCACAAAGCGGCTCACGATTGCCGCAATGCGGCTTGTCATAGGATTTTCAAGCAAATGTTTCTGCAGGTCTCCGAGAATCGGCATCTTTTTCATCTTAGGCGGTGATACGGACATATCTTCATAAAGGGAATTGTTATCGTGATTGATTCCAAAATCACTGTATGTCTTTATCAGTGCTTCATCCAACATCTGTTCTTCCTCGTTGGTCATATCAGGAATGAGCAGCGAGAAGAAAATCATCAGCTGCTGGATTTTTTTGGCAAGCATCGAGTCCATATCGTTGTAGTCCACATCGTCAATCAGCTCCATCTCCGGGGAAATGGTGTGCCGGATCTCCATCACATTGATGCAGTGGGGAGAACCCGGAGCAATTTTGACAAACTGACCGCCAATCTTATCACAGGCTCTTTTAAACTCATGCCCCTTGATGGGCGCTACGATATAGCACTGAATTCCGCGCATTCGCATACGCAGAGCAAGGAGCTGCAGCAGGAAAGTTTTGCCCGCGCCGCTGGTTCCACACATCGTCAAATTGCTATTTTTGTTCTTCTTGGTATTAAACAAATCCACGATGCAAAGCGAATTGTTGTGCCGGTTGATACCGAGTAGCACGCCGGAATCATCGGACATCTCGTAACTCGTAAACATATAGGTGGCTGCCGCACCACTTGTCAGGACATTGCGCTTTGTTTTTTTCTCCAACCTCGGATCAATCTGCAAAAAGGGCATTACCGAGCGAAGAGCAGCCTCTTGCTGAAATCTGCAGTCACTGGTATAGATATCCATTGACTTGAGCATATCCACCATCTGCCGCTTACGCCAAATCAGTTCCTCATAACTTTTTGCGGAAACCGTGATAAACACAGACAGATAAAACAGGTCCTCGTTGTTGTTTGCAATACCGTTTTTGATATAATAACCAGCAGAAATCGAATTGGTCAGTTCCTCATAATCGGTGCTGGTATCCTGCAGGCTTTTAAGCTTAGTACGGTTCAGTCGAATTCTCTGTGCAACCTTATCAATTGTCCTGCTGCGGTTTTCTCTATGTAAATGAATGTCCACATCAATTCCTTCACCGGCATTGATGATTGCAGACATCCAGCCTCCGCGAACCGCATTGGGGTAGCCGTCCTTCTTGATATACAGGAAGGAATAATACAGCCCGTCCATCACAATGTAGTTGTAGTGACTCAGGTCGATCCCTCTCGGTACGATAAAGTGAGAAAACTTGATATTGGGCACCGGATCAATACCGATAACCTTATTTTTTGCCGCCATCGTATCCACCACTATGCGGTTGACACGACTGCTGAATGGCTCATCCATACAGGAGCGCCGGTTAAAGTACATATATAAAATTTCAGCTGTAGCTTCATCCGGATCCTTGGGTTGAAGAACCGTATTGCCACACTGCATAAAGTATGCGCGGGCATTTTGTTCGGCGGTCTGCATCATTGCATAAATCTTTCCAAAATCATCACTCTCATTACGACCGACCGCTTCGTACTGGAAAACTAAAAAGAAGCGCCGTGTGAGCGCTTCTCGATTTCCGATATCTTTAATCAGCCGGATATAATCCTCGCTGAGTTCTCTGCACTTTTCATTATCCTCTTCCGCCAGCTCTTTCCGCACCATTGCAATATGCTTATCGGAATCCGCCTTCCTCGTAATTGACTTGAACTGGAGACGCATCGGCGAAATCTTCAGCCAAGATGCAAACGAAGAAATAATGTTCATCTGTTCCTCATCGGAGCGTAACAGAAAATTGATTGGTTCTATCTCTAAAATTTTGATGTATCGTCCATCAACGGTTTCAATGATACCGTTGCTCAAATTCTTAATTGGCAGGAAGTCCTGCACAAACTCAAGTTTTTCGACCTTTTGCTTTTTTGAGACACGCCTGGTCATATTTATATCCCACCCTTCTCATATGGAGTTTTCGTCTTTTAAACCAAAATCGAACTATGTGACCCACAAACTGAAACAATGAGTCACCATCAATACCCATCACACTGAGCACTGCAAGAGGCATCAGCGTCACGACCATCACGACAATACGGATCGTACCCGGCATTGGTATCCACATCAGTTCCGGATAACCCGCCAGGATCAAAAGAATTGCCGTCTCTACCGCATTGCGAGGTTCAATCATTCCGCCAAGAAGCTTGCCGGAATCTGTGTAATTTGCCGGAATCGCATAGATATTCTTAACTTCTTTTTCTTCCATACTGCCTTACCTTTCTACCGCATAAAGTCAAGCTTAATGCGGTTGATCTGCTTTCCAAATTCTATTCGCGTCTGAAAAGATACACAGACGCACATATAAATACCGCCTCCATCATCAATGACAGAGGCGGATTTACTATCGTCCCATACGGTAAATTTGCGCTGTTGTGGTATACCGGCCAAGGCGCAGAGCTTCCTGATGATCCGGAACATAGATATCGACCCGGGATTTGTCGTTTTCAATCCCGGAACCGCCTCGATCTTCCACCGTATACATTGTACCGTTTATCATAATCTGTGTGCCGAATGGGTAGTAGCTTGACATTGCGACCATGCCGACCTCTACCTGTTTTCCGCTTGCCGTAATACCGGAAGCGTTCTCGCCGCAGCATTTACTGCAGGCACAGTAATGTGTCACATCTACCTCAATTGTCGCTATCGGCGCTCCATAAATATCCTCTGAAACAGGAGCGTTAAAATCTACATCCTTCGGTCTTCTGAGTGCTAAGGTGGATTCATAACTCGGTGAATTAAAGATAACACCTTCACCGCCGGAGGAATGAACCCACATCCGTTCGCCATTGTCACCATAGCCTGCAAATACCAAGACATGATTCCAGCCTTGACCGTCATCGTTCATCAAGAAGCCAAGGTCGCCTGGCAAAAGTTCCGATGCACTGATTTCATAGGAGTTGCCCCACTGGTCCCAAGTTGTGCCATACAGGCTCACTCCAACGGCTGTTTTATATACCCAATCTGAGAAACCGCTGCAATCCAGACCATACGGTCGTATCGTTCCGCTGGTACTGGAGCCTGCCGCTGTGACCAGTTTGGGTGTGTTCCACTCATCATTCCATCCAGGCGGACTTTTTCCGCCCCAAAAATACGGTACTTTACCTACCAGCGAAAGCCCAGTCGCCACAATATGTTTCCGGGTTGCATTACAGTTTTGCTTATTAAGGAATGCTATCAGTTCTGCATCTGTAAGCGGAACTGCCAAACCTGACCCCAATGAGCCGTATAGTGTCATTTTTAAGGCATTTGCCATATTCGTGACAACTTCATCATAGGTCCTTCCGGAAGCGTCAAACTGCGCATCCAAGTCGAGACCAAAGGCTTTTTCTACAACGGAAGTATCAAACGGATGGATCGTGCATTCCACATAGGTAACTGTTTCTGTTGTAGGGGAAAGCGTAACTTCACCATTTTGCCTATAATAGGTCTCGCTCTTTGTACCCGTAATCGCATTGCCTGAATAAACAGGAGTCGTAACCGTAACTTCCTCATAATTCGGCACGGTAACACTGACCTCCGAACTTTTCGCCTCGTCCGGAAGATAGTAGGTTCTGTTTTCTGTCTCATACCGATACTGCGGTACTCCGTTGATCGTTCCCGTCTGTACCTTTTTTGTCACTACCGTTACGGAAACTTCTCGATAGGTAAAATAGGATACAGGGATTAAAATCTCTTTGGTCAGTTCCTGTGATGTCACAGGAAACATCTCACCGCCATAGGCTTCCAATTTTGCTTTCATATCGGCTTCGCTGGTATTTTGCTGATTCATCGAGGTAGAATATGCTGCCAGTATGTAAGCAACATCAAAACCGGCGGATGACTGTGCGTGATTGATCAGCGCCTCCATCGACAAATCATAATCATATCCGCCGTCTGCGATAATCTTTTCTACCTTCGCGAGCGATTGATCATAACCTGCATCTATAATATCTGAAACGACTGTTGACAAATTCTCATATGAACTTGCCAGCGTTGTATTAGGATCTACTGCCGAGCCATCTAAACCGAATATGCTGTTTGTAACAATGGTCGGCAGAGAGGCGATCAATATAATCAAGAAAAGTAAACAGAGGCATATGCAAATCAAAATTTTAAACAGTGTGTGACGCATAGCCCATGCCGCAGAAAGAATCGCACCCCAAGGGCCACCTGCCGCCGTACCGGCAGCAATCTCTGCGGCGGCTTTTCCACCTTGCACACTGGCCTGAACTGCTGCTGTAGCAGCATTTGCTGTCGCCTCTACGCCTTTTGCAGCTGCTTGCTTCGCAGCCTTCTGGCCGAGTTGTTTTACTGCCTTTGCCATCTGTCCTGCGGCTTGACCATAATTATCAGCGCCGTCTCCCATCTGCGTTTTATTTTGCTCGGCCATAATCTTCACCTCCCATTTTTATAAAAAACAGCCATAACACCGTGTGAAGGCATTATGGCTGTGAAGCTTAACTTCTCCGTCTCGGCGGTTTTGTCTGTGTATCATCACGCTGCTTCGGATCTCCGAAACGACTCGGTGTGCTCCTGTACCGAACGGATTCTACATTTGTGGACACTACACCGCGCTCATCATAAACGGGTTTTCCATTATCATATACCGGTTTCCTCTCAACAACAGGTTCACCGTGAACAGCGAACCACTGATGTCCATCACGATCTTCAAATACCTGATAGTCACCACGAGGAGCATCATACTGAGCAGTATCATAGAACATCGTACCGGATCCATCCTCGTGACAGACTTCAAAGTGACCGTCGCCGCGCTGAGATCCATCAACAGATGTAATCTGCTGTTCATAGCCCGGCATAAACTCTCTGAATGCGGCCTGATTGTAAATCATGGCCTCATCACCACTTTCAAATTCAGGCACTGCACCGTGCTGTGCCATAGCATACCATTCCACACCATTAGCATCGGTCATAACGGAATGAGGTGCATCCGGCTCTTGATAGAAGGCGCTGTTGTACCAGTTCGTATTTCCGGCGCCTGTACTTGCCTCCAAAACGCCCTCGTCCACAGAGCGAAGAACTGTACCTTCTTCCGCTCCGGGGAATGTTGCCGCAACCTGTGCCGCCTCTGCAGGGCTGCCCGTAAATTCAGGCGTGCTGTAAAAGGCACCTCGGCCTTCTCCGCTTGCCATTTGATACCACTGACTTCCATCAGAGGCTGTAACCAGCGAATGCGGGCCCTGTGGCTTCTCAAACTGTGAGGCATTGTACAAATCCACATTTGAGGATTTTCCGTCTGCGCCGGTCGCTGTGGTGCTGATATGTCCTCCCGAAATCTGTGTGTTACTAAGCTTATGTCCTGCCAACTGTGGCATATAGTTGGAAAGGCTACGATCCGCAATATCTCCGGCAATACTGCCAGAAACATTCGGTGTTCGGGTAGCCACAGACGAAATAGACTCTCCCGTAAGTGTTGCACCATTTCGAGCAGCCATACCTCCAAAGGCCCTTCCGACAAATCCGAGACCACCGCCGGCGCCCATGCGGGTTCCGCCATTTACCACTGCGTCTCTAACATACGAATTGCCTTTGAATTTGCTCGCAAAACCACTTGCAAAGGCTGTTGCTGTAGCGCCGCCTGGAGCGCTTGCACTGCTATGAAAGACACTGCCTGCACTTCTAACGCTACCGCCAAGACCTGTAAGTACACGAGCGGACATCAAAAGCTCCATACCCATGCCGGATCCAGTTTGGGCAACATTTAAGCCCATTGCAGCCAGATACGAATCGAATTTTTGCGCTGTTTTTAAGAATGCCAGCGCACAGAACATCCATAAGAAGATATTTCCTTGTCCCGTTGAGGTGGCACCAGCGTTCGCAACAAACTGTCCGACAGCACTGTTAAAGCCTCTCAAAAACCATACATTCAGTACGAGCAACAGCAGCTGTGAACCCACCATCCTGCACCAGGACTTAAAAACCGGTTCCGTTGCTTTCGAGCCTCCCATACAATATGCCAGAGGGGAGGTATAGCACAAAACGCCGACAACGATATATCGTTCAACGACTTCCAGCAGCAACTTGAAATAGTTCCAGCCCAGTGAAATCTGTAGGATCAGCATTAGAATAAGTCCGACAACAGTGATTACCGATACCAGCGTTGTAATACCGCTCATCAGAACCTGTTCGACACCAGCGAATGTGAAATCTTCCGCACTCATCTGTATATCCATCAGAGCTGTATACGGCGCTCGCGCAATATCAAGAACAATTTCAAAAATGGGTTTGGCATATCCAATCAGCAATGCAAAAATAGAACTTCGAGCAATCAGTTGGAGAGGATGCTCACTCTCGCTAATCGGTCCGCCAAAAGCTTTGAATAGCTGCCAAACAGTGATCAGAAACAGCATTGCCCACGCAGTATATTGCATAATATCAAATGCCTTCGACAGGAATGGGAAATATTCTTCCATCACCGTTAAATCGGTTCCAAGTGCCGACAAAAAGATTCCGGACACTGCGTCCATCAACTGGCTGACAATGTTTGCAATCCAATTGGCGATGCCTTCAAAAATCCAGTCTAAAATAGCGCATCACCTCCAATCCGTTTGCCCTTTAGCTGGAATCGGAGGATCATCCCGTGTACTGTCCGCCGGATACCAGCGGCTGAAGGTATGCCACTACAAAACCCAACGAGTTCAAAACGATCCACGCAACGACAATTCGTTTGAGCCAGGATGTCGCTTCGTCAACAGCTCTTTGATTTCGGGATATCATTCTTACCAACAGCGCCACGGCGGCTGCAGTGACTGCAACAATAGTACTGATACCTGCCAGCTGACCGTAGATATCTCGCATAATGTTGGAAAAGCGATCCCAAATCGTGTCTGCCATAACAGGCTGAAGGGAGATGATCATTGCTGAAAGAGCGCCGACCATCGCCCAGTATCCATTTTTCAGATACTGCCTGCCTTTTTTGATTTGACTTGCCATACTGTGTACCTCCTTATATTTTTCCGAAAGAAAAAGCACTGTTTATAAGGCTTTATCAACCTTAGAAACAGCGCTTTTTGCTCGGTCCCACTTTGGGATAATACAAGTATAGCTCATTTTCATTTGCGTGTCATCGGCATTATACTTGCCAATTTTTCGCCATTTTTGTGCCATTTCATTTTCAGCATAATTGTTCCAGCAGGTTAAGCACTTCCAGCCACGAATCCATCTCGGCCACTGGTGCCGACCATAGACGAATGGAAAGAATTCCAAATGCCTGCTGGCGAAGCCTGTAATAGTGCCTCGAAGAAATGTCAAGACGGTACAGCAGTTCAGAATGTGACAATTTTTCCGGGGCAATATAGGTCAGATAGATAAGCTCGTACATCTTCTCACCGTTATCCGGCTTTTTCTTCAGAATCGTCAACGCATCGTTTACCCGATCCAGAAGTAGTCTTGATTTCTTGATGCTCTCAATGCGGCTCTCCAATTTTCTGTTGTCGAGGCTCATTTCCACATCCACATAGCTGATGAGTGCATCCAAATCATCCAGGGGACGGTCCAGTTCCTCTACAATCGTCGAAGGGAAACACTCCAGCGCCCACACGATATCTCTGTAATGCTGTAAAAGCATCTCTGTGTTGTGATATGTATGGCGCTTTTTCTCCTTTTGCGCTTGTCGAATCTTATCGTCATCAATCTCAGTATCTCCAAGAATACCTCGCTGTGTAAGCAGTTTGATGAATGCTACTGACTGCGCAGAAAGCCTGCTTTCCTGCTGCTCATACGCAGATTGTTTTGCTTTTTTATTCTCACTCATAGTGATCGATTCTCCTTTGCTTTAAATTCCTGACTGACAAAATCGGAAAGACTGCAAGGTCCTCTAATGTTCTTGAAATTACCTGAACAGGAGAGATATACTCTTACCTTGCAGTCATATCCACAGTTCTTACAATTCTTTTGAGAAAGATACGCGCGTATTATAGGGGCTGAAAGTGCAACGCGATTCTCTGCGCATCCTGCACATACATCAGACTCCGCCTGTTCCACACCAGCATCCAAAGCTTTCTGGCTAAGCCAAGCAACTAATTTGTTCAGTCGCTCGTGATCCGTACCGGAAATATGCTTATTCGCTCCTAAAATGCGTACTTTCTCAATTATGCGTACAACATTCGCCTGTGACGGCATTGAAACCTCTGCTCCTGACGGATACAGTCTATTAAAAATGAGACAGCCATAAGAGCCGGGGAGTCGATACAGCGTGAAGACATCCTTATATTTTTGCAGGAATCGCCATACCTTTGTCTTTTCCCAGTTCCAGCGCTGTCCCAAGGTTTCCAAAGTTAAAACAGCTCCGTATCGTCCGAACTGAACGACAGGCGCCAAAGAAGAGAATATGTTGCCCGGATCCTGCCACACACTATGGCACCATAAATCCATCCAGGCATCTGATTCGCCGAATGTAAGCTTTCTATCTACAAGCCTTTGCGTAATACTTCTTGGAAGACAAAGAAAACCATAACCTTCTGTCGCATAAACGCTGCCATCCATACACTCGGCGCCGGAACATTTAATAACCCAATCATTGATCTGATAGGTCAGTTTCTTTGTTTTCTCGTCGAGAGTATAAGTGATGTATCCGAGTTTGGACAGCTCGTCCATCACACTTAATACCTGCGCACGACTTTTCAGCCCTAAAATGCTTTTCAGGCCAACAATACCACCTGACCACATTCCGGGAATCACTTCATTTGTATAGCCGCAATAAACGGCTTGTCCTTTACGAAATGCCGCACGAGATGCAAGTTTTGCCCAATGGCCCATTAACCCCTTACCCTGAGGCAGATGTGCTCTTGAGAGTTTGACCCATTGATACTTTCTTAAGCATTTCATAGCGGCATTCTCCTTTCTTTCGATTTCAGACATAAAAATAGGGCAGCCTCTTGTTTTACAAGAAACCGCCCGGCAGATTTTACATATTCACTTTCGGACGCGCAAACCGTTGATTGATGTTGTCCTGATTCCAACCAAATACCAATCTTGACCCAATTCTATTCTCGTGGGAATCCACTTGTTCTTCACAAACACCTCCATTGTTTCACCACAATGGAGTCCTCCGTAATAGTCTTCCAAACCGAATCGAATATCCATACGATCTGTATCCTGATCATAAATCAATACGCCTTGCCTCATTTGAGATATCCTCCTATTCTTTGATAAAATTATTGACAGACATTTGGGCTTTGATACAATATATAATGAAAGCCGGATTGAGTGGCAATCAATCCGGCTTCCTGTGGCTTAAATGAATGATGTTGATATAGCTGCTACTTATATATCGCTTACCTCCTTAACTTGGGATAGATTTGGACTAAATCAGCATACTCACCTGAAACAGCGGCATTTCTGACTTAGGGTTATTATAACACGCTCCTCTGTCTTGAAGTCAATGGCCGGGGAGACCACAGCATTGGCGAAGCCGGTGATGGGCACCAGGGTACCGGCACCGCCGTAGCGAGCAAGGCGGTGGTAGAGGTTCAGACCCGTAAACAGGGCGGAGAGAAACACCAGTGTAGCGGAGGTGGCGGTTGCCGCATCCTCCCGATGCAGGCCCGCGGCGGTATAGGCGTCCAAAATAAGCTGGCCCAGCACACAGATGAGTCCGCCAATAAGAAAGGCCAGGGCCATATCCTTAGCCAGCGGTGACTTTTTTTGCTTTTGCCGCACATAAGCCTGATACTTTTGGGGCGTTGTTTCCATGGGTACACATCCTTTCCGAAGCACTGCTACCATTTTGGCCCAACAGGCGCAGGCTTATTCCCGCAAAAGCACTTCAGCCCCACGCTTATTGCGGATGGGCTTATGGTGGACGGGTCTTGAAGCGCAAAAAAATAAGCGGCGTTCCCGCCGCAAATGCCAAGGCTCCTCCCATAAAGAAGGTAGCCCTTGACTGCTTGGATCTCGCTGCAGTCAAGGGCTACCCTTCATTCTTGATATCTAACATCATTTTTATACCTCGCTTTCTTCGGATTCATGGCACCTGTCTTTTGTCTGTCACTCTTACGCCCTACCTATATGTAAACACCGCCGTGCGATGATCCTGCCGTTTATGACGGCTTTCATTAGGCGACTACAGTCTTTTTGTCGGTGCCATCTTCCCCACACTCCAGCGGTTGGGGGTACTTCTTAGGTCATTGGACTCACCCTTTCTGTACTTAAAGGATAGCAAATATTGCAGCGGAAAACAAGAGGGATTCTATACGGAATTCTCACGGGAATTCTATTCGTTTCTACAAAAATATTGTGATTTTCACTGGTACTATTGACTATTATGCAAATAGATTATATAATAATATTGTTGTGAGTCAGTGGGACGAAAAGGTTTTTCGTCCCACTGACTCAGTTTTTAAAGCTGTCAGGGAAAGGGCTTTGCTGGCTGACGCAGCAACGAAAGGCTGGCCTTTACTACCCGGCTGACAAAGCGGATCGTTTCTTCCTTACTGTACTTGTCATAGCCCTCCACGACCACATGCATCAGCCCGTTTGACAGATGGGTATACATCATTGCAAGCTCTGTCTCACTGGCCTCGGGCAGCTCCTTACGCCAGTAGGCAATGCTGTCCTCCTTGGCCAGGGCGATCATACGCATAAGTACCGCCGCGCCGGGATCGTCCAAAATCAAGACCCGGCAGGCCTCCTGATTCTGATCGACCATGTCATAAATAGCCTCGATCAGGGCCGTTACATCAAAGGAGTTGACGTAGCGCAGAGACTTTTCAAACGCACCGATCAGCTCATTTTCGATGCTCTCCTTCAGCGCAAAGCAATCGCTGTAATGGGCATAGAAGGTGGCGCGGTTGAGCTGTGCCAGTGCGCAAACCTCCTTCACTGTGATCCGGTTGACTGGCTTCTGCTGCAGCAGCTTCAAAAAAGATTGCTTGAGCATCATTTGCGTATAGCGTTTTCTGGCATCCAGCTTTGCCATTCTGAGCCCTCCCAAAAAAGTTCACAAAGTACGGCAACACTCCGCCGATCACTGTTGCTTTTCTTACAGCCACGGGGCAAGTGCTGATTGTTTCCAGCCTTTTCTTCCAGTATACTGTACTTGTGAAAGATAAGCAACACTTGTTTTTCTATTTTTTGAAAGGGGGTTTTTTCATGTATGATAAATATCTTGTTACGGGTGCCACCGGTTTCCTGGGCAGAGCCGTTGTGGAGGAGCTGGCCCGCCGGGACGCACAGGTGCGCGCCCTGGTGCTGCCTGATGACCCCTATGCCCATCTGCTCCCGAAGAAGGTCCGCAGCATCGCCGGGGATGTGTGCGACAAGAACGCATTGGCAAGCTTTTTCGCAGATGCTGATAGCCGCACCTGCGTGATCCACTGTGCAGGCATCGTCTCCGTTGCATCCAGGCCCGGCCCCAAGCTCTACCAGGTCAATGTGGGCGGGACATGGAGGATCCTCCGGCAATGTATAGCCCACAATGTAGGAAAAATGATCTATGTCAGCTCCGTTCACGCCATACCGGAAAAGCCCAAGGGCTGCCTCATTACGGAGGATTGCAAATTTTCCCCGGGGCTTGTGGACGGCGATTACGCCAAGAGCAAGGCCACTGCCACCGATCTGGTCTTGGACGCAGCGGCCCAGGGGCTGAATGCCAGCATCATATTCCCCTCAGGCATCATCGGCCCGGGCGATGTGCAGGGAGGGAGCTTCACCTCTATGGCCAAATCCTTTCTTGCCGGAAGGCTGCCCTTTGCCGTTCGCGGCGGATATGATTTCGTGGATGTGCGGGATGTGGCTCAAGGCCTTCTGGCCTGCTGCGAAAGGGGATTGCCCGGGAAGGGATACATCCTCTCCGGCCACTACGCCACTATTGGCAGGATGCTGCAGATGGTGGGGGCTGCAGCTAATCGCCGCTATCGCCCCATTTGCCTGCCCCTGGGCCTTGCAAGGCTGGCCGCTCCCGGCTATGAGCGCCGGAGCCTGCGGGCGGGAAAGCCGCTGTTCTTCACCCCCTATTCGGTCTCTGTCCTTGGCTCCAACGGGCAGTTCAGCCACGCCGCCGCATCGGCATGCTTTGCCTATGAGCCACGCCCCATGGAGGAGACCTTGCAGGACATGGCAGCCTGGCTTTTGAGGTGAATGCGAGGGATTATAAGCAGATAATTTCTGCGTTTTTCTTGCCAAGCAGTTCAAAAAAGGGTATACTCAGGGAAGATATTTCGGACTATAGTGTCCTTTTGAGCGAAAAGGTGGTTGAGCTATGGCTGTGATGATCCATCCCTTTGGACCCAAACCCCACGCACTGGCCCTGATTGACCCGGTCAGCTGCACCGGCTGCGGCATATGTGCCATGTGGTGCCTTATGCACTGCATCGATCAGCAGCCCGACGGCATCTACAAGGTGCGCAGCGAGGATTGCATCGGCTGCCGGTCCTGCAAGGTAAACTGCCCCAGCGGGGCTGTGACCATGCTGCCGCCAAAACGGGAGGTGTGAGCTGTGAAGAAACCAGCGCCAGTGAAAAATCTACCCTTGGGCCTGTATATTCATGTCCCCTTCTGCCGCTCCAAATGTGCCTACTGCGACTTTTACTCCCTATCAGGCAGCGAAAAATTTATGGACGACTATTGCCGCGCCCTGGAGCGGCATCTGATTGAGGTGGCGCCCCAGGCAGCCTGCCATTTGGTGGACACCATCTACTTTGGCGGCGGTACCCCCAGCTATTTGGGAGCAGACCGCCTGTGCCACCTGCTGGGGTGCATCAAAAAGCTCAATAAGGTGGATAAGCACGCGGAGATTACCTTGGAGGCCAATCCCGACTCCGCCGGGGACAAAAAGGCTCTGAAGCGCCTGCGCCGGGCAGGCTTTAACCGCATCTCCCTGGGCGTGCAGGCCACAGACGACGAGACGCTGCGGGCCATCGGCCGCATCCACACCTGGCAGCAGGCCCAGGACGCCGTGTCGGCCGCCCGGAAGGCAGGCTTCAAAAGCATCAGCCTGGACCTCATTTACGGGCTGCCGGGGCAGACCATGGAACAGTGGGAGAAGACCCTGTCCGATGCGGTGGGGCTGCTGCCGGAGCACCTGTCCTGCTATGGGCTGAAGCTGGAGGAGGGCACGCCTCTCTACGAGCGTCGGGCAGAGCTGACCCTCCCTGATGAGGAGCAGCAGGCGGACATGTACCTCTACGCGGTGGAATTTTTAAAGCAGCGCGGCTATGAACAATACGAAATCTCCAACTTTGCGCGGCCCGGCTTTGTCTCTCGGCACAACATGAAATACTGGCTTTTACAGGAGTACGCCGGATTCGGGCCCGGGGCCTATTCCGATTTTGGCAACGTGCGCTACGGCTACGCCCGGGACCTGGAGGGCTATCTTCGGGGCGAGCTGGTGCTGCAGGAATCAGAGACTCTGGACGCAGACGAGCGGGAGCGGGAATACCTGATGCTGCGCCTGCGCACCGTCCGTGGCATTGAGCCGAAGGAATTTGAGTATCGCTTCCGGCAGCGGTTTGAGCCCCTGGGCGCTCTGCTGCGCCAATGCGCCGGGCAGGGTCTGGCAGTGGAGGATGAGCAGGGCTGGCACCTGACGCCCAAGGGCTTTTTGGTGAGCAACCGCATCATCGGGCTGCTCCAGGATGAGCTGGCCCGGGAGAAAAATCGCCGGCTCCAGGCCGCCGCCCGGGGCGACTACCGGATGGTATAAGCGAAAAGAGGCCCCAATGAAATGAAAAGGCCCCTGGCCCGCTCTGCTGCAGAGTGGGCCAGGGGCTGAATTCTATGTATGCGTTTTTTAGCTGTCGGTGCGGTGGCGCCACTCCAGCTCTTGGTCCAGGTCGTACTTGAGCTTCTGATTCTCCTCCACCAGCTCGTCATAGTGGCGGGACTGGACATAGTACTTCACGAAGGTGAAGGTCGCCTCGTTGAACTCCTCGTCGGTATACTCCGGCAGGAGGGAGCCGCCCTTACGGCGCAGGCCCTGAACATTAATGACCACCAGGCGGCGGTGCTGCTCAGACAGCTGGAACAGCTTCAGTTCCTGCGGCATCTCCAACCCCAGGTCAAAGGTCTCGTTCACGATCTGCAGCAGGCGGTGCTGCTCGGGCTTGGCCGAGACAATAACGCCGTACTTGGCGAACAGCTTCTTCAGATAATCTACCGAGACTTCCTCCCGGGTGATGGTGCCCTTGCCAATGCCGGTGAGCATGGTGTTGGACAGATTCAGGCTGACATAGACCTCCTGGCCGGTCTTAGGATAGCTCATACAGGTACCTCCTCAAAATAAATAAAGCCGTTTTTCTGCCGCCTGATGCGGCAGCGGTATCCTCTGTCTATACCCTACCATATTCTCTTTTGGATTGCAACAGGAAATTATACTAAGTACATTTATTTTATGCAAAAAAACGGCCTGTTTTAGCAAAAACAGGCCGTTTTATAGTTCTAAATATACCAAACAACTCATACAATCCTGCTCTCTTACACCCCGGACAGATCAAAGTCCGGGGTGTACTCCTCCCGGGCCGATGTGCGCTCCTGCGTAAAGCCGCCGGTGATGCCGCAGTTTTCCATATACTGCACAGCGGCGCGGTATTCCGCCGCGGTCACATGTCGGGCCAAGGCACCCTCCGCTCCAGTCTGGGGTGTATACTGGCTCATAAGAGACACCAGCACCTCCCCGGGGTGAAATGCTCCGGCGATCCAATCCAGACAGCGGCGGGTGTTCTCTATCTGTCCCGGCAGCACCAGGTGGCGGATGAGGACGCCGCGCTTGAGGAGGCCATCCTCCACCACGCAGGGGCCGGTTTGGCGGAGCATCTCCCGGATGGCGGCAGTGGCTACGGGAAAATAATCCGGCGCGGCGGAGAGCCTCCGGGCCAATTCAGCATCGGCATATTTCAGATCCGGCAGGTACACCTGGACCTTGCCTTCTAAAAGGCGCAGGGTCTCTACACTCTCGTAGCCGCCGCAGTTATATACCACGGGCACCGGGAGGGGCGGGTCCAGGGCAGGTAAAATAAGCGGCACAAAGTGAGTAGGCGTCACCAGGTCGATGGTAGCGGCGCCCTGGGCTATGAGCTCCAGAAAAATCTCCCGCAGGCGCGCCGACGTCACGGGCCTGCCGAAATTTCCCCGGGAAATAGCATGATTCTGGCAGTAAACACAGCCCAGATTACAGCCGGAAAAGAACACCGTTCCGGCGCCGCGGTTGCCGCAGAGCACCGGCTCCTCCCAGGGGTGCAGAGCCGCCCGGGCCACTACCGGGGCAGCGGGCATGCGGCAGAAGCCGTGTCCCTCCGTTTCTGTTCGTTCAGCCCCGCAGCGGCGGGGACAAATACTGCAGATCATCCCTTTAAGGGCTTGAAGTCAGGCCCCAGATCCCCGGCCACCCAGTGGCGGCGGCAGAGGCCGATGTATTTATCATTGGCTCCCAGCACCACCTGCTCGCCCTCCTTGACCACATGACCGTGCTCGTCAAACCGGGCGTTGAAGGCAGCTTTTTTGCCGCACCAGCAGATGGTTTTTACCTCCTCCAGCTTATCCGCCAGAACCAGGAGCTGGTAGCTGCCGGGGAAAAGCTCCCCCTTGAAGTCGGCCTTCAGGCCGTAGCAGATAACGGGGATGCCGCAATCGTCCACCAGATGGACCAGGTAGTAAACCTCCTCCTTGGTGAGAAACTGGGCCTCATCCACAATGATGCAGGCATATTTCTGCAGCTCCTCATCCGGCATCTGCTGCATCTCGTGGAAATAGATGCACGGGTGCTCCAGCCCGATGCGGGAGCGGACCATGTGGTCTCCGTCCCGGGTGTCCAGCTGGGGCTTGACCAAAAGCGTCTCCTGCCCGCGCTCCTCGTAATTAAACCGGGCCATGAGGGCATTTGCCGATTTGCTGGAGCCCATGGCCCCATATTTGAAGTAAAGCTGTGCCATTTTTTTATTCTCCTTCCAATTCTTCCAAAACGCGGGTAGCTCTCTCAAAAGCGGAGGGAATGGCCATCTGACGGCGTTGCTCCGCGGTATACCACGCCAGCTCGCCGTCTCCGGTCACCGTTACGGCATAGCCCTGCATATCCCAGCGCACATGGGTGAACACATGCTTGGCCCGCCAGGATTTCTCCCACCGCTGCACTGCTAATCCCCAGGCGGCCAGCTGGCGGGCGGCCGATACCTCCGTCAGCAGGCCGGGGATATTGGGATACTCCCATAGGCCCGCCAGCAGACCCCTTTGAGGACGACGGCATAAGGCCACGGCGCCGTCCGTGCGGCGCAGGAGGAACACGGTCATCTCCTCCCGGCGTTTTTCCCTCTTAGGAGTGCGGACAGGCAGCATGGCCTGTTTCCCCTCCTGCCGGGCGGCGCACAAATGAGCCAGGGGGCAATCTCCGCACCGGGGCGAGGGGCCCGGCAGGCATACGGCTGAGCCCAGGTCCATGAGGGCCTGGTTAAACGCACCGGGCCGTTCCGCCGGGAGAGCCGTCTCCGCCCAGGTGCGGAAGATTTTCCTGTTCTTCGCGTCCAGTATATCCAAATCGGAGCCGGTGAACCGGCTCAGAATGCGCAGGACGTTGCCGTCCACCGCCGGTATGGGCACACCAAAGGCAATGGACAGGATGGCCCCGGCGGTGTAGTCGCCAATGCCGGGCAGGGCCATAAGAGCCTTTTGATCCGCCGGAAGCTGCCCGCCGTACTCACCGGTGATAATCCGGGCGGCCTTTTGCAGGTTTCGGGCACGGCTGTAGTAGCCCAGCCCCTCCCAAAGCTTCAGCAGCTCCTGCTCATCAGCTGCGGCCAAGGCCTCCACCGTAGGGCAGCGCTCCATGAACCGGTGGAAGTAGGGCAGCACCGCCGCCACCCGGGTCTGCTGGAGCATGATCTCCGACACCCAGGTGCGGTAGGGCGAGACCTCCTCCCGCCAGGGGAGGATCCGGCGGTTTTCATCGTACCAGGCCAGCAGAGGACGGGCCATCTCTTTCAGTTTTTCCGTATATTGCTCCATTTATTTCATAAATCGCCGGGCGTAGCCACACCGACGGCATAGCTCCTCCGATGGTTTTCGGGCAGCAAAGCCCGCCGCCATAGCGGTGGCCCGGGGGCTCTGCAGAATTTCCGGAAGGGATTGGGTAAATAGGTTCCCCAGGGCGATGGTGCCCTCGCCGTCCAAGCAGCAGGGGGTCACGGTGCCATCACACAGCACCGCCAGCTGGCGTGTCAGACCGTGGCAAAAATTGGTTCCGCTCTCCGGGGCGGCAAGGTCCGGCCAATCGAACCGCGCTGCCTGCTCCAAAAACAAGTTGGGCCCCAGAGTCCGGTTGCCCCGGACATCCCGGGGAAGGTCTTCCACATCCCGGCCGATCTTCTCGGACAAGAATGCCTGCACCCGGCTGTTGCAGCGCTGAGCGGTGCCATCATTCCACAGCCGCAGGGCACACAGGACGCCCCTTTGCGACAGGGGCAGGCAGGTGTCCCAAACCTGCTGCAGATATTCCTCCAAATTTCCCACGCCGCCGTTCCCCTCGTAGCTGTGGAGGGAGACACTGATCTTGTGCAGCGCATCTGCCTTCAGCAGCGCATTCCTCTGCCGGGTGAGCAGGGTGCCGTTGGTCACCAGGCACACCCGAAAGGCCAGCTCCCCGGCTATGGCCAGCAGCTCCGGCAGCTGCGGATGCAGTAACGGCTCACCCAGCACATGGAAGTAGAGATAGCCGGTCTCGCCCCGGAGCTTTTGCGTCAGGGTGCGGAACTCTGCCGGGGTCATGGTGCGCGGCGGGCGGCGGGTACCGGGGCAGAAATCGCAGGAGAGGTTGCAGCGATTGGTAATCTCGATATAGATGCGGCTTCGCATGGGCCTGTCCCCTCCCCTCCGAGTTTTTGTGGGTTTTATTTTATCATATTTTGGAGCAGATGAAAAGGGGAAAGAAATGGGGGTTAGGGTTGGATTGTCATAGTCCGCCGGCCAATCGGCCTTGCAATGCCATAGTGTAAAAAATCGGCACAGAATCGGCGGAGTGGCGAGGGCAACGCCCTGCGGATGACAAAAGGCGTAATCTATCCGGGTGTGAAACGGAGCCGCATTCTTTGGGAATGCGGCTCCGTTTACCATATCATATTCGTCTTTTTTCCTTTATGCTTAGCCGTGAGCAAGAACATAGCTGCCGGAGGCAGGGGCTGTGGTGACCCACTGCACCAGCTGGCTCTCACGCTTGAAGTCAGCGGGAAGGGTGGCCGTTAATGCGGTCAGGTCAACCTCCTCCGGGTCAGCATAGATGCGGTCGAACTGGGCCAGCACGTCACCCGTCAAGCCGCTGTTTTCCGGCGCATTGCGAGAAAGCAGCACAGACAGAGCTGTGGTCTTGGGCAACTCCTCCCGAAGGGCCTTCAGAAATTCGGTGATGACCGCAGGCTTATCCGTCCCCTCCGGTACCACCATGGCAGGCATATTGCCCACCGCAGGCCAGCCGAAATTTTCCAGCAATATCTCATCCACGCCCAGATCCGTCAAATCCTTGCACACCTGCTTGAGATAGCTTTGGGTCAGAGGTTTGGTCAGATCCAGCCAACACTCGCTGCTGTAGTCATACCAAAGCCACCGGTCCCAGGTGCGCAGCAGACCCGCATCCTCCACATGGGCTTTGGCATAAGCTGTATCTCCCAAGGCGCTGACACGGGCGATGACATATTTGTCTGCGGCGGTGAGCTTCTTCAGGTTCTCCGTGCTCACGGCAGAGCCAACGGTGCCTGCCGCCTGGAACGAGGGCTTATAAGTATAGGTGCCGTCTGCCAGCTTTACATCCAACACAACGGTCTTTTGCTCCGCAGGCAGGGTGGCAGAAGGATCCGACTCCAGAGCATTTGCAGCCAGCTCCTTGGCCGCGATGGTCTCAATAACCGGGCCCTGCGGCTCCTCCCGGGTGAAGTCGATGTCATTGGGATCCTGTTCCCCGCCGGAGGGCTGGGTCTGAGGCTCCTTCTTGCTGAAAAATGGCAGCTCCAGGTGCACGTGCCCGTTCTCATCGTACACCAGGTGATTCTGGCAGTAGAGGAACGCACCGCCGCCCAAAAGCAGCAGCACAAGGACCACGATCAGAATCTTTTTCCACAACGGCGTCCGGCCATGATAGCTGTTATACCCCTTGGTAGCCATGCGGCACCTCCCCTATTTTTATTTACGGCTTGATGGCATCCACCAGGCCCACGCGACGGGCATGCCTGCCGCCCTCAAACTCGGTGTTCAGGAAAATCTCCACCATACGTTTGGCCAAGTTGGGGCCCGTAACGCCGGCACCCAGGGCAATGACGTTGGCGTTGTTATGGCGGCGGGTCATCTCTGCCTGGAGGCTGTCGGTACACAGGGCGCAGCGTATGCCCCCCACCTTGTTGGCGGCCATGGACACGCCAATGCCTGTGGTGCATATTACGATGCCCCGATCACATTCGCCGCCGGCCACCAGGCGGGCCACCCTTTCTGCGTAAATGGGATAATCTACGCTGTCTGTGCTGTAGCAGCCCACGTCCTCGAAATCAATGTCGTTCTCCTCCAGCCAGATGAGGATGTCCTGCTTGAGCAGGTATCCGCCGTGGTCGCAGCCAATGGCAATTTTCATGGTGTTCTCTCCTGTGTTTTTTATAGTTTTCTGAATTCCGGCTTGCCGCCGGTAAAAGTGGTGAAATACTTGAATCCGCAATCCCGGAGCAGCTGCTGGCGCTCCCGGATCACGCAGCCCACATCCTTTGTCTCGTGAGCGTCGGAGCCCAGGGTGATGACCTCGCCGCCCATCTGCCGGTATAGGCGTAGAATGTCCGCATCCGGCAGGGGCCGGTTGCCCCGGTTGGTATTGCACTCAATGCCGATGCCCTGGGGGATGATGACGGAGAAAATCTCCTCCACCCGATCCATCCAGGGAGCAAAGCTCCAGTCCAGGCCCAGGTGCTCCTTCATGTACCGCAGGGGCAGGGTCAAGTGGCCCAGGACGTTAAAGTGGCCCCACCGGGAAATGGCCAGTACACAATCCAAATAATCCTCAATCACAGCGCGGTAGTAATCCGAACTCTGTCCCTCTTCCAGGAAGTACAGATCCAAGCAATCATACTTTTCACTACAAGTATGCACCGAACCGATGCAAAAGTCCAGCTTTTCTGCACCATTCAGCAAAATTTCTGCCCGGTCATAGCCCAGATATGCTTCTCCTAGTTCAGCACCCAGCTTGATGGACAGTTTATCGCCATATTTTTCCAGTGCTTCCCTGTACTGGGCCCGGAGCGACGCCCAATCGAAGCTATCTCTGGGCGCGTTGTTGCCCCAAAAGATGGTGTCCACATGGTCGGTGATGCATATCTCATCCAGCCCCGCCCGGAGGGCAGCCTCCGCCGCCTGGGACATGGTCATCTTGCCGTCGGGAGAACAGGTGCTGTGTATGTGGTAATCGGCTATATACATGGATGGGCCTCACTTTTTCTTGAAGAAGCTCTTGCGCTTTTCATAGTTGCTCTCGCCCAAGGTCTCGCTGAACCTGCGCAGGGCCTCCTTCTGCTCTTTGTTCAGGTTCCGGGGCGTCTCGATGGTCACGGTGACATATTGGTCGCCCCGGCCCCGGCCGTTGAGCACAGGGATGCCCTTGCCCTTGAGCCGGAAGACCGTGCCGGTTTGAGTGCCCTCGGGGATGGAATACTTCACCTTGCCGTCAATGGTGGGAATCTCCAGCTCTGCCCCCAGCACCGCCTGGGCAAAGGTAATGGGAGCCTCGCAGAACACATCCACGCCGTCCCGGCGGAATAGCTCGTGGGGCTGCACCATAACGGTGATGAGCAGGTCGCCGGCGGGCCCGCCGTTTCTGCCGGCATTGCCCTGGCCGCGCAGGGAGATGGTCTGGCCGTGGTCGATGCCGGCGGGGATATTGACCTTTATGATCTTGCGTTTGCGCACAGCGCCGGTGCCGCGGCAATCGGGGCAGGGCTGGTGAATGATCCGGCCGGTGCCGCCGCACTTGCGGCAGGGGCCATTGGAGGCGAAAACGCCCATGGGGGTCTGCCGGCGAGTCTGCACGGTGCCGGTGCCGTGGCAATCAGGGCAGATTTCGGGTGTGGTGCCGGGCGCACAGCCATTTCCCTTACAGGTATGGCACTGCTCACTGCGCTCTAAGGTGACGGATTTCTCGCAGCCGAAGGCCGCCTCCGTAAAGCTGACGGAGACGCTGGCCCGGATGCTTTCCCCCCGCTGGGGGGCGTTGGGGTTGCGGCGCTGACCGCCGCCGAATCCACCGCCGAAAAAGCTGCCGAAGATGTCGCCCAGGTCGCCAAAGTCGAAGCCGCCGCCATAAGCGCCGCCCCCGGCTCCCGCGCCGTAGTTAGGATCCACCCCGGCGAAGCCGAACTGGTCGTACCGGGCTTTTTTCTCGGGATCGGACAGGACCTCATTGGCCTCGTTGACCTCTTTGAACTTCTCCTCAGCTTCTTTATCACCGGGGTTCATGTCCGGGTGGTATTTCCGGGCCAGCTTTTTATATGCTTTTTTGATTTCATCCTCTGAGGCGCCCTTTTGGATGCCCAGCACCTCGTAATAATCTCTTTTTTCAGCCATAAACGGTTTCTCCCTTCTGGGGATTCCTCCTCTTTCCTAACGCCGCAAGGAGGGGCAGGAATCCTGCCCCTCTGCGGTTAAACGGAACATTACTTATTGTTCTGGTCGTCGTCATCGACTACCTTGTAGTCGGCGTCGTAGTACTGGCCGCCCTGGGTGCCGGCGTCGGCACCGGGCTGCTGGGCAGCAGCATCGCCCTGGGGCGCCTGCTGATACAGCTTCTCGCTCATCTTGTAAAACAGCTGGGTCAGCTCCTCGGTGGCAGCCTTGATGGCATCCGTATCCTCGCCCTTGAGGGTCTCCTTCAGCTTGTCGATGCCGGCCTGGATGGGAGCCTTCTCGCTCTCGGGAACCTTGTCGCCCACTTCGCTGAGGGTCTTTTCCGCCTGATAGACCATCTGGTCGGCCTGATTGCGGACCTCGACCTTCTCCTTGATCTTGGCATCCTCAGCGGCATACTGCTCGGCTTCCTTCACGGCCTTCTCGATATCCTCCTTGCTCATATTGGAGGAGGAGGTGATGGTGATGTGCTGGGCGTTGCCGGTGCCCAGGTCCTTAGCGGAGACGTTCACGATGCCGTTGGCGTCGATATCGAAGGTAACCTCGATCTGAGGCACGCCGCGGCGGGCCGGGGCGATGCCGTCCAGATGGAAGCGGCCCAGGCTCTTGTTGGCGGCAGCCATCTCACGCTCACCCTGGAGGACGTTCACCTCCACAGAGGTCTGGTTATCGGCGGCGGTAGAGAAGATCTGGCTCTTCTTTACGGGGATAGTGGTGTTGCGCTCAATCAAACGGGTGCATACACCGCCCATGGTTTCAATACCCAGGGACAGGGGGGTGACATCCAGCAGCAGCAGGCCCTTGACATCGCCGGTGAGAACGCCCGCCTGAAGGGCGGCGCCCATGGCCACGCACTCATCGGGGTTGATGCCCTTGAAGGGCTCACTGCCGGTAAAGTTCTTCACAGCCTCCACCACGGCGGGGATACGGCTGGAGCCGCCCACCATCAGGACCTTAGCCAAATCAGAGGGCTTCAGGCCTGCGTCGCTCATAGCCTGACGCACAGGACCCATGGTGGCATCCACCAGGTGGCCGGTGAGCTCATTGAACTTAGCCCGGGTCAGGGTGACATCCAGGTGCTTGGGGCCGGTGGCGTCGGCGGTGATATAGGGCAGGTTAATATTGCTGCTGGTAACACCGGACAGCTCGATCTTGGCCTTCTCGGCAGCCTCCTTCAGGCGCTGCATGGCCACCTTATCGCCGGAGAGGTCAATGCCATCGGTGCGCTTGAACTCGCTCACCAGGTACTTCATGATGCACTGGTCGAAGTCATCGCCGCCCAGGCGGTTATTACCGGCGGTGGCCAGGACCTCGATAACGCCGTCGTCAATCTCCAAAATGGAGACATCGAAGGTGCCGCCGCCCAGATCGTAGACCATGATCTTTTGGGACTGCTCCTTATCCACGCCGTAGGCCAGGGCTGCGGCGGTGGGCTCGTTAATGATACGCTTGACCTCCAGGCCCGCGATCTTGCCGGCATCCTTGGTGGCCTGGCGCTGGGCATCGGTGAAGTAAGCGGGAACGGTGATGACCGCCTCGGTGACAGGCTGGCCCAGATAGGCCTCGGCGTCGCTCTTCAGCTTCTGCAGGATCATGGCGCTGATCTCCTGCGGAGTGTAGGCCTTGCCGTCTATGTTGACCTTGTAGTTGGAGCCCATCTCACGCTTTATGGAGCTTATGGTCCTGTCCGGGTTCGTGATGGCCTGGCGCTTTGCGACCTGGCCGACCATGCGCTCGCCGGTCTTGGAGAAGGCGACGACGGACGGGGTGGTCCTGGCGCCCTCAGCGTTTGCGATGACGACAGCCTCGCCGCCTTCCATGACGGCTACGCAGCTGTTGGTAGTGCCCAAATCTATACCGATGATCTTGCTCATGATTTTCTTCCTCCAGTTGTATTTGAAAAGATTTTAGTATACCGGTTCAGTTGGCGACCTTGACCATCGCGAAGCGGATGACCTTGTCGCCCATTTTGA
>OHTI01000117.1_pt1 | contig 64439 bp, 54 predicted proteins | sample 1578941 | NCBI WGS metagenome assembly OHTI01 (sample SAMEA3879609, study PRJEB24766) | human gut metagenome | biome: human-associated habitat; feature: feces | place: USA | collected 1985/1987
CAGCATGGCGTTATACATCTCCGCCGCCCGACGCTGCTCGGCCAGCTCCGCATTGTCAGTGTCCGCAATAGCGGCGGTGTACACCGCCTCCACATCCGAGTGATACTTTTCACTTACCAGTTCACCCATAAGCGGATAAAGCAGTAGCCCCAGCGCAATGACTCCGCAGGCCACCGCCAGCAGTCGCCACTTCACTGGTCGTTCCTATTGTGCTTCCGCCCCCGGACCACAATAAACGCCGCCACGCCCAGCAGCATACAGCCGCCCACGGTGAACATCCAGGTGCCGTAACCGCCTGTCTTAGGCAGGTCAAAGCCGGGGTTGTTGATGACCGTCAGCGGCACGATGGCATTGCCGTTCTCCATGTCCACCGCGTCGCCGTTGACGCTGCCGCTGGCCGTCAGGAGCTTCACGCCGCAGGTCTCGCAGGCGCTCTCGCCCTCCGCAGCGGTAATGACAATTTCAATACCGTCCTTCAGCAGCACATATCCCTTGTCCGTGGCGGTCTCTGTCATCGTATAGGTATCGTCCTCCAGACCCATGACCCGGATGTGCCCCTCCCCGTTGGGCACGAACACCGTGGCCTTGCTCTCCTTCACCTCGTGGCCGGTGACATGGTACACGCCGTCCACCAGCTCCGCCGTCACAAAATAGCCGTCCGTGTCGTTGTGCAGCAGGAAATGAACATTGGCCAGGTCGCCCTTGCCGTCCGAAAACTGCTTCAGCACATCCACACCGCAGGTATACACATGGCAGCAGTCCTGGAGCGTATCATAGTAGCTGGTGTTGGTGCGCTTCCAGGTCAGCACCACCTCGTTGGAGTTGTCGGTATCACCCAGCTGTGCGTCAGCGGTAAGGGTAGCGGCATAGGTGATCCGCATAGTACAGTCGCTGTAACCACGCTTCACGCTGCCCGTGTAGACGCTCTCAGATTCGTTGATGTCCGCCAGCCCGGTCTCTGTCATACCAATGGTCATGGTGTTCTGTGCGTCATCATAGCTGACGGCGAACTTGCCGGAATCCGCGTCCCAAGCGGTGATCTGATCTGTGCATCCGGCATCCCGGAAGAACTCAATAATCACATCGCTTCTGTTGTAGCGGATGCCCTCGCTCATCGTGTCCACAAAGGTATAAGCAGTCAAACTGGTAGCCTTGGAGGTGATGGTGGGCAGTGTGCTGATGATCTGATACTCCACCACATCGCCCACGGAAGCGGTGGCGGTGTGTGCATAGCCGTCCGCAATATCCCCCGTGCCGCCGTTCTTGCCGGTGCTGTTTTTGTCCTCCCGAACGGTCTTCTCCAGCGTGGGATTGCCGGTCTGGTTCTTGGGGTACACAGTCACATCATAGTTCCAGTCTTTGCCGTCCATGGTGGTCATAGGCAGAGACACAAAGAAGGGATTGCAGGTGCTGATAACATTCTCCGGCACACGGGTCTCCACTACCAAATACAGCCCCTGCTTCAGCCCGCTGACCTTGCTGTGGCCGCTGTCATCCGTCTCGGGCATGGCCTTGCCGCCGTTGCGGATAGCGGCCTCCAGCGCATTTTTAACCGTGGTGGCATTGTTGGCCAGGGCGTCTGCCAGGGCCTTATTCAGCTTGTCGGAAGTAAAGTAGAACACGCCGCCTCCGCTCTTGTAAGCGTCCGCCTTACCCAGCCCAATGGCCTGGAGCACGGTGTCGTCCGCAAAGCCGTACAGCACGCCCACCTTGTACTGGCCGCTCTCCCGCTGGCTGTAAGTGGAGATGGACGCCACCCGCAGATAGGTGAACTCCACCCCCTGGATGGCATACTTTGCCAGCTTGTCACTAACGGCGTCGTCCTGCACCCCGGTGCTGACATAGGATGCCGTATCCCACGCCCCGTCCTCGCTGGCCGCCGTGATGTCATACTTAAAAATGGAAAGAGACGCTTTCTTGCCGGAATCAATGGTCGGCGCCGCAAACGCCGTGGTGATCAGCCTCAAGGCCATAATCATGGCCAGGAGCAGCGCCCAAAGTCGTTTCGTTTTCTTCATGGTTCAGTTCTCCTTTTTCATCGTGGATTTTTTGCAAAAATAAACACCCATACCGAGCATGAGTGCCGCAAACAGAATATAAATTGTGAAGCCTGCCCCGCCCGTAAAGGGCAGCGCAAAGCCCGCGTTGTTGCAGGCGGTAATGGTGATGTCGTGTTCGCTTGCATCCAGCGTCCCCAAAAACAAAGGCTCCGCCAGCAGCGTCATTCCCTCCGCCGCCTGCACCTCCGTCACCCGGTAGTAGGTGCCGCCGTCTGCTGTCAAATCTTCCCAGCAAACCGAGCCGCCCGCACCCGTTTCCGCTGTGCTCACCTCCTGCCAGTTCACCTGGTCCGCAGAGGATTCCAGCAGAAACCGAATCCCCTGCAAAGGCGCACCCTCGGCGTCCACTTTCTTTACCGTGATCCTGCCGGGGATGGCAGCGGTCTTGATTTTGAGATAAGCCGTCACTGGGTCCCGAACGCTGGCCGAGTAGGTGACCACATCCTGAATACCGGTAGCCGATCCCCACACGCCGTCGCCCCAGACTACCACGCCCGCATGGGTGGTGCCATTCTTGCTGCCCACCACGGTGACCGCCTCCGAAATGGGCTTCTCCGCCGAGACCGTCAGCACATTCCCTTTTTTGCTGAAAGCCAAGTCCGCGTCCTTGCAGCTAAAGCTGTACTTTCCCAGCATCCCATTGGCATCCGCGACGCTGCCGGTAAATTTGCTCCCATCCCAACTCAGCTCCAGCGTCTCCGCATTGGAAGGCAAGGACCCGCAAAAGCTGGGCCGCTTACTGTGGGTCTTCACCGAAGTCACAATGGAGTTGTAGTAACTGAGAATTCTGCTCCGCAGGGGATGGGTGGTATCCACTCGTTCCAACGCCTGGTTATAGCCCATAGACTTCACATCAATATGGCGAAAGCTGCTGTCCCGTTCGCCTACCACCACCTCCCAAATGAGGATCTGCGTGGCATAAGCCCAGGCCATTTTCTCCGCCGTAGCCTCCACATCCGCCCACCAGCCCCCGCCGATAGAGCCGTGGTAGCCGTAGCTCATAACCCGCCCGATCAGCCGCTGCACCTCGCGGGGCGTAAGGGGATGCCCGGCAGGCAGGGTCATGCGGTCCCACCATGTGTCATCGTGGTCCGTAAGGGAATCATAGTTTTTCTGCGGTACACCCGGCTCAATGCAGTAGGCCACCTCCCCCTGCCAGGAATCCAGGCACCGAAACTGCGTGTAATTGTTGGCTGCCACATGATACCCAAACCGCAGGTTTAACGCCCCATGCCCCCACTTGCCGCTGGATTTTAGCGTGTCGTCTGACAGCGGAAAATTCCAAATATACACCTGCTTAGATGCCGCAAAAGCTGTGGTAGACAGCAGGCATAAACACAGCACCAGCACCAGCAAAAACGCCGTCCCGCACTTGATAATTTGTTTCAAAACAAACCTCCCATTCTCCTAAATTTTGCCATAAGAAAAAGACCCTCCACGAGAGTCTTTCTCCTATAAATTTTGCGTTACCCGCGACCGATGAACAATTCATACTGTCCATCTCCCACCTGTTCCGCCCATATCCACACAGCTGTGCAGCCTTCCTCGTTCTTATAATATGTCAGATCATCCCGGATATAGGCGGCCAGAACATCCTCCGTCTTACTGCTACATCGGATGGGCGTGTCCCAGCTATCCGCCGCATTTTCATCCAGCCGCAGATCAATGCCCACGGCGTAGTCCTTGGCATAGCCCAGCCAGTAGTCCATGTCAAAAACTTTCTCCTCCGGCTGCGGCGCAGGTGTTTCCGCCGCATCCGTCCCACTTCCCGCAGGTGTAGATGGCTCATTCCCCGCAGGTACGGATGGACTATTCCCCGCAGGCTTGGAAGAACTACTCCCTGCCGAATCGGATAATTCACCCCCAGCAGGCCCCGCCTTAGACGGCGCACTCGCTCCATTTTCCCACGCAGGAGTTTTCCCCACCGCAGGCTTTTCATCTCCAGCAGAGGAATCCTTTTCAGTCACCTGTCCAGGAGCTGCGTCGGAAGCGCCGGGCTTTTCGTCCTGCCCCGGCGTCGCTTCCTCCAAAGCATATTCGTTCCCATTTTGCGTTGTCGTGGTCTCGGAAGCATCGGTAGCAGATGTTTGCGGCAGATTGTCCGTATTCGTAGGTGTCCCAGACCCGCCGCAGCCTGTGAGGAGCAGCGCACTCAGCACCCACGCCATGATTTGCATTTTTTTCATTCTGTACCTCCATTTTTTATTTTCCGTTCTGTGTCGGTACACAACACAACTACCACAGGACCGCCCATAAGTCAATGGGAATCTGCGCCGCTTCCGAAGAAAAGGGAGGCCCCCTGATGTGAATTTCACTCTCACTCATACCATGTCTCTCATCTGCAAGGTGTGCGCTGCAAAAGGCGGCTCCAACCGCCGCAGCAGGCCAAACTCCGTCGTAACCACGCCGTCCGCTTCCATGCACTCCTCGCCGTACTTCTCAAAGTCCATGTAGCCGTCCAGCATTTCCACCGCTGCGTCATCCAGCCCCAGCGTTTCCTGTAAGCGCTGCTGGCCGTAGCCGTAGGTGCCCTCGACGATGCGTTCGTAGTTCTCCAAGTTTTGCAGCAGCTCGTAGGCCCTGCCCAGAGTGTCGGGCCGCTCGGCATCCAGCACAGCGGCATAGGTCAGCAGAGCGCCGTCTTTCTGCCAAATGTCCTCCATAGCCTTCGCAAACTTGTTGTAATCCTCCACAGAGGGACAGTCCGTTTCGCAGATCAGTTCACCGATGTACGGCACCTTGAAGCGTACATCTCGAATCACGGCTTCCGCAAAATCTCCCACGCCCAGGTGCGACTTTGCGGCAGAGAGGTATTCCTCGTCGGCGGGAAGGACAAGCGAATAGCCCGCCTTGTTTTTGGCATACAGCGTCATGCGGAGTATTTCGTCCCGGTTCTCATCCTGCCAAGGCTCCGGTGCTGGTTGCTCGCCCTGGCTGTCCTTTATAACTTTCTTCAAGGCGACACCCCCTTTGTAGGCTATATACCCGCGATCCGTGAACATCCCGTCCTCCTCATTCATGCGTTGCAGGGCGTAGCCCTCGTAGTCGTAGAACGCCTCCAAATTCTCATCGTAGTCGAAATGACCGGTCTGCTGGATCATGTACTTTCCATACTCTACCGGGGAATGTGTGCCGGGAGCGAAATCAAACAGGTCGAGATTCTCTAAGAGGTTTTTGATCTGTTCCGTTGTCTGTGGCTTCGCCAGCGTTACCACAGCGCCCAGCTTTTTCATGTTGTCCGAGGAAAGGGCATCCGCAACCTTTGCCAGTGCATTGAGGTCTGCAAGGCTTTCCTGTTCCATATCCAGCAGCATATCTACTTCATTCGGCAGCTGCGTATCCTCCAAGTGAAGCCGGGCATCCGCAAGATTCATAATGCCCGCACGCTGGAGGGCACGGTCCACCTCCTCCTGCGCCATAGGAAGGTACAGCCATGTGATATGCTCCGTATCCTCCGGCTCGGACTTGGCGGTCACCGCAACCGTGATGGCATTCGGCTCATAGTAATAGCAGGGGAAGAACTGCCCGTCGTAGACCTGCCCCAATTTCATGCCGTTATCATACACGACCCCATAGGGCGTGACCGTGCCGCCGCCTCCCGCTATGAGCGACCGGGCCACGGCTTCGCCGTCCAGCGCTTTCAGTTCGTCCGTTTTGGCGCTGCCGCCATGTAAATTCATGTAGTGGTCCCGGCCAACAGCGGATAGGTCGGAAAAATCTGTAATGACCGTGGCCTGTTGGCAGCAGAAGGACAGGTTGATCAGATCCTTCAGCTCGAAAAGCTCCAGCTTGTGGGCCACCGCCTGAAACTGTGCGGCTTCGCCGGTATCGAAACTATCCAGTCGCTTGGCGAGATAGTTCAGCTCCTCCACATTGACCGTAAGCATCTCCATGCGCTTGAGCACAGAGTAAAAGCTGTTGATCTCCTGCACCTGGCAATCGGCTTTGACCGCGTCGCCAATCTCCAGAGCCTCCAGCAGCTCCATGCAGTGTGCGTACTGGTCGTGGGGGATGGGGAATGGGATGGTTGCCACGCCATATTCCGGGTGATGCGGATTGCCAAGCACCGCCTGTATCATCATGTTTCATCCACTCCTTTTTCCAAATTCAAAACCACATCTCCGTACTTGGCCATCAGCAGTGCGCCGGTGATCAGGTGGAACGCCTCATCTGTGACCAATTCCGGAGACGCAAGGCCTGCGAGAGTAATATTGCAGCAGCCGACCGCAATGGCCTTCGCCGCCTGGTAGACGCTGTAGAGTTCCGGCTCGATCCCTCCGAGACGAACACTTTGAAAGTCAAAGCCGTCATTTCCGCATTTCCAGATCATTCTGCGCCAAAGGCTCTCGTATGCCGTGAGCAGGTAGAGGGCGGCTTTGTTCCGGTCAGACAGACGCCAGCAGCGCTTTCGCCAGTGTGTCCATCTTCGCCGGTGGGCATCGGACAGGAAAAATTGAGCCTTTTTTTCTCTGAATTGCTGATGCATCCGTTTTCGGAGCTGCGGCCCCATAGAGGGTGCGAAGCACTCCCGCACGAACTCATTCAGTTCCAGAACCCCTGCTTCAATCCGTTCCTCCAGGCAGGTGCATTCGCACAGGCGGCACGGATGCTTGCGGACATAGTTCTGGCAGTATTCGCATGCCACATCTTTGGGCGTGTAATGGAATGGGCTGCGGTATATCCCGCCGCCTCGGGGCTTTTGGCCAGGCTGAGACATCATCAACTGCTCCAGTGCCTGCAGCGGCGTGTCTCGCATGAAATAGCGCGGCATAAGTGAACTCCTCTCTGAAAACAAAAAAAGGGCTGGAATCTTATTGCTAAGACTCCGGCCCACAAAATATTAACGCTACAACCAGCGCCCTTTTTGAAATGAAAAAGGGCGCCGCTTTCTCAGTCCGTCAGGACCAACAAAACGACGCCCAAGTCTTTGTGAGTTTTTTTGAGAAAAATACCGCTGCCAGTCGGAAAAATCGCCATTCAAAAAGGGCGCTGGCTGAATGCATCTGCCCAAAAAGGGAAAACGCCCAGTTCGAATCGGGGCAGACGCTCTGAAACAGCGATTTGCATCTATGGTTTGAAAGAAGAAATCCGGGCCCGAAAAAGCCCGGAAACGGTTGATGCGCCTGGCTTTTCGCCAGACGCATCTATACCGTTTCGTTAATATGGTACGCCCGACTGGATTCGAACCAGCGGCCTTTAGAGTCGGAGTTATCAGGCCGTCAAGCCGGAAAGCCCTGCGGCGCAAGGGTTTGATTGGTGTTGCACAAATTTCCGGCATTTTGAAGGAAAACCTCGGAAGCCTTATCGGACAGGGCTTCCGAGGTTTTTCGCGGTAGTAGTCAAATAGTAGTCTGGATAAAATGCGGGTTCAGCAGCCCAGTTCAGCTGAATATCTTTACCCTCTATACCTGGATCAGATCAGCGGCATCGCATCCAAGTACTTTGGCAAGGTCAAGCACAATACCGGCCTGCGCTTTTGCAAGTTCGTACTGCTTCTGCTCGTAGAGCTGGATCATTCGCAAGGAGACTCCGGATGCTTCACCGAGCTGCTGCTGTGTCAGCCCTCTCGCCTTCCGTATAAGCTGTAGCTTAGACTTACGGCTATCCTTGTTCCTTTGAATGATCTCATCTGCACTCTCCACGAATTTGCTTACATCCGCTTCGTGCAGGATATATAGAGACATCACTACCGATAGTGTCAATCCGTATTCTACCATATCGCTGAAGCGTCGGTTTGTTTCCCACTGGTAATAGGCAAGGATCCATCCGGCCCAGTACTCTCTCCCCTTTGAGGATAGATGGGGCTGATGATGACGCTCACTCTGCATATTCACGGCAGCAAGCACAGCGTCTGCCAGTTCGACCCCCGACATTCCTGCAACATACTTCGGATTTCCATTCTCGAATTTTGAGGCAATTCCGGAGGAAATGAACCAGCCAAAGAAGTCATCCGGTGCATAGCCGAGTGTACACACGGCGTACTCGACCATATCTCCGAGATTGGCCATTGCATCATCCAAGTATAATTCGTTGTAGGCGTTCATCTTCATTCCCCCATTCTTCCCGAATGATGTCCAGCACATATTTTTCAGACAAAACCGTTTCACGATCCTTCTCTTTTGCAAAATCCTCGCGCGCTTTACTGTCTCGTGCCAGCTTCTTCGGATAATACATATCACACGGTGCAGGAATGGCTTCCTCAAATGTAAATCGAGCAAACGCTTTTCCCGATATCGCAACGATCTGTTCGCCCAGTTTCCCAAGTAACATCGCTTTTTCAAGCTGTTGGAGAGAAATCGTATTATTCAGAAACGCACTTGCGAATGAGAAATAAGAATCGTCCGCCCGATATCCTTTGATGACATCATACTGCTTATACTCTACCGCAAAATGCTCGCCAATATACTGCTTGGCTTGCCTTGCGACTGCCCCGCCAATACGGAACTTCCGATTATTCAGCAGTACATAAAGCCAATTGAGAATATGATAATTTCCTCCTGTAAGCGAGAGGATAGACAGGCCGTTTAAATCAAAGGCATATCGATTTGCAAAGCCATCCGCTTCAGCGGAACAAGCCCACTCCTTTGCAAGCTCCACACTCTCAGTACAGTAGAACCCCAGTCCGTAATCGTTGTTTGGGTTTCCTTTGCCAATAACAGGCTGTTGGATAATTTGACTGGAACCATGATAAACGCAGATTATTTTATTCATAGCTGTGCCTCTTTCACGAGCCTATCGCTCCACTGATAGTTTTAACCCGAATTGATTATATCGCTATGGCGATAGTTTGTCAACAAGAAAGCTTGTGGTGTTTCTCTGTCTGCAACGATATCTGTTGTTTCGACGTAACCGCCACAGCAAATGACGCATAGACACACATGAGACAATTAGTAAAGTCTCTCATACCAAGTATATTTTTTGTTTCCTGACCGATACTTTAACTATAAAAACGAAAGATAAGGATGGTCAGCATATGAATAATATGGATTTAGGATACGAAATGTTTTGCTATCAATGTGAGCAAACAGCGAACGGAAAGGGCTGCACAAAGCTTGGGGTTTGCGGAAAGACACCGGAAATCGCCAATCTGCAGGATTTGCTGATCTTTCAAATCAAAGGGATCAGCTGTTACGGAAAAGTTCTGCAAGATGAGGGACAGCATATCGATAAAAATATCATACGGTTTATCGAAAATGTTCTTTTCACAACGCTGACGAATGTTAATTTTGATTCGAAAGTACACGTGGAATTATTGAACGAATCACAACGGATAAAAGAAAATTTGAGAACAATCACAGGAGAGCTTCACAATCAGACATCATACGCCACTTATGATCTTCCCGAAACAAAAACACAAATGCTAAAGGATGCTCAATTCGCGGGAATTATGTATGATAAATCCCTTGACCCGGATATTCGCTCATTGAGGCAAACCATTTTATACGGACTGAAAGGTATCAGCGCCTATGGGCATCAGGCAAGAGAACTGGGCTATTACAGTGATGAGGTAGATGAATTTTATATTCAGGCATTGGAAGCTCTCACAGACGATAACCTTACAGTGGAAGAACTGATCCGAATGACCATGCGCACCGGAGAAGCGGCAATTGAGGTTATGAAAAAATTGGACGAAGCCAATACTGCAGTTTACGGAAATCCGGCACCCCATAGGGTCAATATCCATATGAGGAAAGGACCCTTTATCGTTGTTTCGGGACATGATTTGAAGGATTTGGAAATGCTGCTGGAACAAACAAAGGGAACGGGGGTCAATGTGTATACGCACGGTGAAATGCTGCCGTGCCACGGATATGAGGGATTAAAAAAATACCCCCACCTTGTCGGGAATTTCGGTGGTGCGTGGCAAGATCAGCAAAAACAATTTGATGATCTTCCGGGATGTATTCTAATGACGACGAATTGCCTTATGCGGCCGAGAGAGAGCTATAAAGGCCGAATTTACAGCACGAATGTAGTGGGCTGGGAAGGGGTAAAACACATTGGGAAAAGAGAAAACGGTGAAAAGGATTTCAGTGAAATCATTCAGCAGGCAATAGAATTGGGCGGCTATCCGGAGGATCAGGAGCCCCACGAGATACTTGTCGGATTCGGGCATCATTCGGTATTAAGCGATTCTGACAAAATCGTAGCGGCAGTAAAAGCAGGAAAAATCAGACATTTCTTTCTTATTGGCGGCTGTGACGGAGCAAGACCCGGTCGAAACTATTATACGGAGTTTGCTAAGATGGTCCCGAAAGACTGCGTGATATTAACGCTCGCATGCGGAAAATACAGATTTAACAAACTGGATTTCGGTGAAGTAGCGGGACTGCCGAGACTTTTGGATGTCGGGCAATGCAATGATGTATATTCTGCCATACGGATCGCAACAGGTTTAGCAGATGCTTTTGGTACCGATGTAAACGGATTGCCTTTGTCGTTGATCGTATCATGGTACGAACAAAAGGCTGTTGCTGATTTGCTGGCATTATTGAGTCTGGGAATTAAAGGCATATATTTAGGCCCTACCCTGCCAGCATTTTTGAGCCCGAATGTGCTTCAGTATTTAGTGGACACATTCGACTTGCGGCTTATTACCAACGCTGAGGATGACATTAAGACCTGCCTGAAACAGAATATTTGAGAAATCAGGAACCGTCAATGCACTTTGATAGTAACCGTAGAACCTGACAGCGCACAGTATAAGAGAGCTGGCACGAGCCAGCTCTCTTTAATCTTTTGACATCCCGCATTTATCCAGTGCGTGGACGGCGTGAGGTGTTCCTCCCATGTTGTGTCCATCTCGCTCAACTTGGGTGCGCTTTGCAACCCCCACAAAAGATATCGGTATTATCAGCTTTATACCGGCGCATTTGAGCTGGGATGATCTTGAGGAGTCTTGAAAACGTACAATTTTCAAGACTCCTCAAAAATTTTTGCAGCAATATTCTCCAATGCGTCACTGAAAATCTCATGAACACGGATCAGCGAAACGACCTCGCAGATAAACCGCGCCATCAGCTCTTTTTCGCCCCACCATGTTCTCTGCGGCGTTGCGCCATGCCCCGCGGCCTGCTCCGCCTCCGCTTTGGCGGCGCGGATGGCCTTTTGAGCGGAGAGCCACCGGCCATAGGCCCCACCGTACAAGTCCTTTTTCAACTTCCGCAGCGCGGCCTTGTATGCCTTCTCCGCTCCGCTGGGGCCGTTGTAGTTGAGATAGATCGCCAGCTCCTGAAAGGTCATGCCAACCTCGTCCGGCTGACCGATGCCCAGATAACTCCGCACCAGATTCAACTCCCTGGGCGTCAACACTTGCTCCATCCGCTGCATCAGCAGCGTCCGGCGCATGAGGCGGTCATAGGCAACGGCAGGATCGCCGCCGCAGCTGACGGAGAACACATCGTCACCTAACTGCCGGACGCAAAACAGCGTCCGGTATTCTTTTATCAACGCCCCAGCCACCTTGGCAGATACATTCAGTTCTCCGCACACCACCTTGACCAACTCAGCATCAGATGAGTCCCATCCCTCGGCGCAGAGGTATGCCACCCTGCGCAGTTGATTGTACCGGCTGATGGGAATGGACAGAGAGGAAGAATACTGCGCGGCATAGTCGGACAGCGCCGCTTCCATCACGGGCGTCGCATAGGTCAGCAGCTTCGTTCCGTAGACGGGGTCAAAGTGCCTCGCCGCGTCCAGCAATGCCAGCGCCGCCTCCTGCTTCAAATCCTCCATCTCACACCACGGCGTGTACGCCCGCGCCAGGTCGGTGAGGTAACCCTCGTTCTGTGAGACGAGCCGCTCCGCGGCGTTTTTGTCTCCGGCTTGCATTCGCAACGCCAGCTCTTCATTGCAGGGGCCGTCCCCGGCAACGGTGTACATATTTTTCGTCACAGGAACGCCCCCTTCCTCATTTCAGCCGCTTTTCTGCCTCCGCGTAAATGTGTTCCAATTCCATGTCCCGCGCATATCCGTCAGCGGCATAGTCGTTGTCCATCAGTGCCTTGTCCCGGTAGCTCCCCACCAGATACAGTGCCTCCCGCCGCAGGTCATCGGAGATCTTCCCTCTCTAGTGATGCTTGCGGATGGTGTCGGTGCGGGTATTGAACAGGCGGTAGACCGGGTGCTGTTTGTTCTGCTCCTTCTGGTGCATCATCGCGCCGTACTGCCGGCAGGTATAGCGATTGTCCTGCGGGGCGACGCCGTCGCAGTATTTGGGGATGTGGCCGTTGGTGGTCAGAAAGTATCTCCCGCAGCCTTGGCACTGGCTGGGTGCGTGGCCGTGGTGCAATCCGTTCATCAAGTCGAATATATAAAAGTCAATGGCACGCTTGCAAATCACGCGCTGCGCGGTTTTCCATTTTTCTTCATCGTTCTCATCCTGAAAATATTTGAATCCTGTGACCACTCTTGGATAGGAGAAAAATTCTTCCACCTCGCCAAACGGCATCTGCTCCAACAGGATCAGAAAGCTGTCCTCCTCATCAAAGCACTCATGCGCCGCCTTTGCGAAGGCGTCTGCATTACGCTGCTTTGATCTGCGCAGATATTTCATCTCGAATGTGCGGATGAGCAGACAAAAATTATAGATCGCCACCAAGATTCTCAGGATCGGCTCGCAAAAGGAAAGCGCCAAGTACGGAAGATGCGCCTCCTCTTCCTCATAGTCCCGATCGAGCCGCTCCTCGCTCAAAGCATGTACAAGAGCCCCATACGCGCGTTGCTCTTCGCAATAGCAAAACGGAGGGCAAGTATACAACCAGGAAACCGTGTCATGCAGCAGTGGTTTTAGTTCTGCTGCAATATCATGGCGCTTGTTCTTTTCGGCTGTGCTCAAATCGTCCACAAGCGCCGTCAGCACAGTAATACGCTCCAGAAGAGGATCGTGGATCGCACCGGCAAAGTTCAAGATCTCCGCCGCAAAATGTCCCGCTGGAAATTCCTTTCCCTCGTAGTACACACGGTCATTCCAGCAGTCCATTGTCATGGTGTCAAATGTGTTATACTGATCCGTTCCGATCTTCAAAAGCCCGCCTCCTGTCTCATATCCGTTTTGCATCTGTCCTGCGATATTCTCATTCTATCAAAAAATACAGAATAATCAAGTGAAAGGGTTAGAGCCTCGACTGCAGCGAGGTCTCTGCCCTTATCTTTTTATCCGGAGGTTTTTTATGTCTCAAATCAAACGACTGCAAACCATTGACGCGGACACGCTGCAAAGCACCGCTTACGAGCCGGTCTCCTTCGTGGTCGACGATCTGCTGCCCCAGGGGCTGCACCTGCTGGCAGGCGCGCCGAAGATCGGCAAATCGTGGCTGGCGCTGTGGCTGTGTCTCTGCGCCGCGCAGGGCAAGCCGCTCTGGACGTTCGCCACACGGCCATGCGAGGTGCTGTACCTCTGTCTGGAAGACAGCTTCCAGCGTATCCAAAGCCGCCTCTTCGATCTCACGGAGGACGCACCGCCCACGCTGTACTTCGCCGTCATGTCCCAGCAGCTCCATAACGGGCTGGTAGAACAGATCGAGCAATTCTTGAAGGAGCATCCGAAAACCAGGCTCATCGTCATCGACACGCTCCAGCGCATCCGCACCGCGGGCAATGACGCAAACCCGTATGCCAGCGACTACCGGGACATCGGCGTTCTGAAAGCGCTGGCGGACAAGCACCGCATCGCCATTCTGCTGGTGCATCATCTGCGGAAGATGAATGACGATGATCCCATGAACATGATCTCCGGCACCACCGGACTCAGCGGCGCCACCGACAGCAACTTCGTCCTCCGCAAGAGTCAGCGCAGAGAGAACACAGCCACGCTCTACTGCACCGGGCGGGACATCCCCTATCGGGAGCTGGCACTGGAGTTCGACGGTGAGGATCATGTCTGGAAGCTGCTGTCAGATGACTGCGAACAGAAAGAGCAGCCCAACGAGAGAATTCTTTTTCTTCTCTCTGAATTGCTGCGTCGGCAGCCGGAGATCAGCGCCCCTGCCAAGGCGCTGTTGGAAAAGATCGACCCTGCCGGTGCGGAGGGACTGACCCCCAACAGCTTCTCCCACCGAATCCGCAAAAGCGTTGACGCTCTAAGGAGAAACGGCATTACGGTGTCCTTCCGCAAGAGCAACGGCGACCGTCTGATCTGCCTGAAAAGGGCCGATGGTGTCGATGATCTCACTACCGAGAACATCGTCACCATCGGCCCTGATAACCCGCCGTGTTTCGACGTGTGAGCCGCTGTGTGCGCGGTTTGGGGACGGGGTGGTGGTGTAGTACCCGCCGAGAGCTGTTTACCGCACACGGCGCGGGACGAGGGATTTGTCGTCCGCTCGGACGACAGCCAGCATCGCATTTGTCTGGTCTGCGGCGAAGCCGCTGCCCTGCCAAATGCACCGAGCGGGCAAAGACCTGCACCCAAATTCCGGGCGGAAGCCCGGACCCACTTTTAGCTACGATTGGAGAAAAATATGAAAAAAGATATTAAATTCAGCACGCGCATGGCATCCACCGACCGTGAGAAGATCAGGGCGCTGGCGGCGAAGGCCCACATGTCCATGAGCGACTACGTCACCGCCTGCTGTCTCGGCAAGCGGATCGTGGTCATCGACGAGCAAAAGGAACTGCTCCGCCAGCTCAAGGGCATCGGCAGCAACATCAACCGCCTCACCGTTCTTGCCAACATGGGCACGGTGCAGGTCATCGGTCTGGAAAAAGCTGCCGGTGAGTTGTCCGAGGTCAGCGCCGCGCTGCGGTCAGTCATGGAAGGGCGGTGAGCTGTATGTCCATCGTACATTTTGTGAACTACAAGCGGGGCACACAGTCCCGCGCCGCCATGCGCGGCGTGATGCTCTACGTCATGCAGGAAAAGAAAACTACATGGGAGGGCGAGCCGCTCATCAGCGGCATCAACTGCCAGCCGCAGAGCGTCTGCGACGATTTCCTGAACACCAAGCTGCTCTACCACAAGGACGGCGGCGTGATGTTCTATCACATGGTGCAGAGTTTTCCAAAGGGTGCGGCGGTCGATCCCCGACAGGCCCACGAAGCCGCACGGCGGCTGGCGGAATACTTCGAGGGCTGCGAGGTGCTGGTCTGTACCCACGTAGACCGGGAGCACATCCACTCCCACTGCGTCATCAACTCCGTCAATTTCGACACTGGCAAAAAGCTGCACATGGCAAAGGAACAACTGCAAGAGTTGATGCGGCGCAATGACATGATCTGTCAGGAGATGGGCCTGCCGGTCTTTGAGCCGACCGCGCAGCAGGCCCGCGGCATGAGCGGTGCGGAATACCACACGGCTCTGAAGGGTCAAAGCTGGAAGCTGCGGCTCATGAACACCATCGACGAGTGCATGAAATACGCCGCCGACAAAGACGCTTTCGTTTCCCTAAAGGCGTCCGAGGGTTATCAGGTGCGATGGGAAAACAACCGCAAGTACATCACCTACACCACACCGGACGGCATGAGGTGCCGCGACAGCAAATTACACGAGGAAAAGTATTGCAAGGAGGCCATGGAACGTGAATTCAGAATACGCGCAGAACTCATTAAGAGAACATTCCGTCGAGCAGAGGAAACCGATGGAGGAATTGAAGCGGATGAATCAGCCGAGCGGCGCGCCGCAGCAAACAGCGCAGCCGATCCAGCCCATTGTGATCCAGTGCGATCTGCCGCAGACGATAAACAAGCTGGCAAAGCAGGCGGACGGAATAAACTGGGAGCTGGAGGAAATTCGGAATATCCTGCCGGAGCTGAAAACGCGCATCGACCTGACGCCGGTGCAGAAGTCTCTGGCAGAGATGCAGAGATCGCTGACGGAGATGAGCAAGCTGCTGGAACGGGTTGGGAACCTGAGCGAGAAGTATTCCTGCAAATGGATTCGGTGGCTGCCGGATTTCAGCCTGTTGGTGGCCACCAAGTGGATCATGCTGGTGCTGATCCTTGGCACGGCGGCACTGGCAGGGTGGTATGGCGTGGCGGCGATCCGCGGCCTGTTCCTCTGATGCCTGCCGTGGCCGGACTGGCTGCCGCGGGGACGTTGTTGGACGAGGATGAGGACGCCGAGGAAAAGCGGCGGCGCATGGAGGCGAAGATCGCCGCCGAAAACTTCGGCGCAGTGGTTGGACTCGCGGCAGGCGCGGCTCTGGCGGTGAAAGAAAAATTGGATGAACAGACTGCACAGGAAGAACAGAAAAAGCAACAGCATGAGCAAACGATGGGAGGACTCTAAAAATGGCAAGCATCAAAAAATTAGATGAGCGACGGTATAAGATCACCGTCAGCAACGGCTACCGACCCAACGGCAAAAAAATCAGCAAGGCAAAGACCATCCAAGTCCCGCCCGGTGTCCCCAAGCGCGGCATTGGGCAGTATGTCGCCCACGCCACCGAGGAACTGGAGCGCGGCTTCAAGACCGGCTACGCCGAGGACGGCGAGATGACCTTTGAGGAATTCGCCTCCCGCTGGCTGAAGCGGCAGACGAAATATGCCCCCAGCACCATCGCCGCATACCGGCGAATGCTGGAGGTGGTGTATCCCATGATCGGCGGCATCCGCCTCAACAAGCTCCGGCCGATGGCGCTGGAAAATATGCTCTCTGCGCTGCGTAAGCGCAAGCACCACGGAAAGCTCATCAACGAATCCACCGCGCAGCGGTACCTCTCCGTGGTCTCCGCCGTACTCAGCGACGCCAAGCGCAATGAGATCGTTGAGAAGAATCCCGCGCGGATGTTAGACCTGCCCACACCGCAGCGCACGGTGCAGCGCATTCCCACGCGAGGCGAGGTGGAAAAGCTGCTGGACGCGCTGGCAAAGGAGCCGCGGCACTACCGTCTGTTTTATCTGCTCTCCATGTACACCGGCTGCCGCCGGGGCGAGCTGAGCGCTCTGCAATGGTCGGACTTCACCGGCACGCAAAACGGTCTGCTGCTCACCGTCAGCCGCTCCCGCAGCAGTGTCCCAGGCAAGGGCATTGTGGAAGGCAGCACCAAAAACGGCAAGAGCCGTGAAGTCTGCCTCTCCTCTGACCTGCGGGGCATCCTCCTCGCCTACAAACGCCGCAAGCAGATGGAGGCGGACAAGCAGCGCCGCAAGCTCAGTCCCTATCTCTTCACCGATGAACACGGTCAACTCATCCACCCGGACACCTTCACCAAGCGGCTGCGGAAGATCTATGCCGCCATCGGCTTTCCGCGGGAGTACCACCTTCACACCCTGCGGCACTACTTCGTGACATCGCTTCTGCACTGCGGCGTGGACAAACAGACGGTGGCAGACCTCGTGGGTCATGCGGACACCGGCTTTCTGGAGCGCACCTACTGCCACCCCCAGCAGGCGCAGAAGGAGCAAGCGGCAGACTCCATGCTCACCATGCTCCGTCCGGACGGCAAGCAGATTTTCAATCTCGCCGCCGCCTGTTCTCCGAAGCGGCCCAGCGCATGATTGTTGCTTTCGTAGAAATTCATTTCTCCAAAAAAATTGTGATAGCTTTACAGCCGTGCTTGCGGTATGTTGTGCTTGCAAAATAAGTCTCAACTGTACCGAGGTCAAATGAAAGAGAGGTCATTTTTATGGCAAGCATACGCAAGCGCGGCAGCAGCTATCTCATCGTGGTCTCCATGGGCTATGACTACAACGGCAAGCGCATCAACCCCCGGCAGAAAACCGTCCACCCTCCCGCAGAGCTGACGCCCAGGCAGGTCGAAAAGTGGCTCAACGAACAGGCTGTCCTCTTTGAGCGTGACTGCCGCCACACGCCGCAACCCGTCCAGCAGCTCACGCTGGCAAAATACATCGACCTGTGGCTGGCGGACATCGCTCCCGGCAAGCTGGCAAAGTCCACCATCCGCCGCGACCGGCAGGACATCGAACGCATCCTCCCAGCATTGGGTCACTACAAGCTCACCGAGCTGCGGCCGGAGCACTTCCGGAATTTCTACGCAGAACTGCGAAAAGTCATCCGTCCCGACACAAAAAAGCCACTCTCCGAGTACACCATTGAGGGCGTGCACGCGACGCTGTGCAGCATCCTCTCTGATGCCGTGGAGGGTGGCTTTCTTTCGCATAATCCGGCTTGGCGCACCTACCGCTACGCCGGGCGCAAGTGTGAAAAGAAAATCGCGGACGAGGAAACGGCGCAGAAGATCATTGCCGCGCTGGAGGGCGAGAGCATCAAGTACGAAACCTACTTCAAGCTCATCATCGCCACGGGGATGCGGCGGGGCGAGTGCTGCGGATTGAAGTGGTGCGACATTGATTGGGAGCAGCGTTCCATCCACATCTGCCGCAACGCGGTCAAGGTGACGGACGAGGAAATCTTCGTTAAGGAACCCAAGACCCGCGCAGGTGATCGCTATGTGTACTTCTCAGCCGAGATGGAAAGTCTCCTGCGGGAGTACCGGCAGGAATGTGCATACATCACCGAAACCTATGACCAGCGGCAGCTGACCGCCAATGACTTCCTGTTCCGCCGTCAAGGAGCGCAGCTCCCCATGACGCCCACCACCTTCACCTACCGCTTCAAGCTGATCCTCAAAAAGAACAGCCTGCCGCAAGAGCTGAACGTCCATTCTCTCCGGCACACCGCCGCCAGTCTGATGATCGCGGGCGGCACGGATGTCGCCACGGTGGCGGGCATCCTCGGCCACAGCCAACCCTCCACCACGCTGAACATCTACACTCACGCTTTCGACAAGAACAAAAAGGCCGCCAGCGCGGGATTGCAGGAAATCCTGGAGATTTGAATCACACATCCGCACACATATATCGAAGCTCACAAAACTGCATGGTTGAGATTGTTACATCTTTATGCTATAATTGATAAAATACCACACATTACAACTCCCATTCGTGCTTTGATTAATGTGTAAGGTGGGTGGATATTATGCGCATGAGCGAAGCAGAGTTTCTGAACCGATTGAACAAGGCATTCCCGGAGAAGGTGATATTTGCTGAACAAGCTCGCCTTAGCGTATATTTGTCGTTGTTTGTGGAAATCCGCAGATACGCAAGAGGCACTGGCGTATCATCTGTTCAATGGCTTACTGATAGAGGCTTTATCTGGAAAGAAACAGGGTATGTCGAACCCGATATGCACAACGTAGATAAATGCGGACCGTCTCCCGATTATACAGCTTTTGAACTGGCCGACTATGTGTTTCGAGCCTATCCGTTAGCCGGAGAGTACCAGTTGACCGATGCGGAAGACGCACTGCTCTATCAATCCGCAAGCGAAACCGTCAAGAAAGTGTTGATAGATGGAGGACGCACTTCCGTAAGAGAGTACGCTGTACTCGTACTTGAAACAATAAACCTGTTGAAGGGTTGGTCCTCAGAATTAGCAGATGAGGAGACTTCCGGGTCTCTTTGGAATTATATTTTCCTTCAATACGGATTTAATCCGGAAAATTCTGAGGCCGCAGCCAATAGATTATATAATTATTTCAGAGGTGCAATCAAAGGTACACTGGCACACTACAAGCGTTTTTTCGCACCTGAGGGAACGCAGCGATATTACACCTCTCTGCTGCTCCATGCTCTGGCACCAAAGCAAAGCATAGAATCTCTCTACTCCATTCTATTTGATTTTTATGTGAAAAACTTAGATTTCCAATATGTAACGGAGGATATCAGCTACAAAGTATTTACGAAAGGCATGCGTGCGCGTTGGGATTCCCGCATTGCCAAGAATGATGAACTGCAATTAAGGGCAGATGCCATATTTTCCGGTTTGCAGACATTGTTTAAGGAACGTCCCGGATATATGGCAGTTCTCTGTGACTCCATCGTAAAAAAGATGGACGCAATTCTCCGGAATGAAAACACTGACCTAATTGATCCCGACCGAAATTATTGGGACACTATCCTCGTCGAATGGTATCAAAGGAAAAGCAGCACCGAACGGGTACAGGCACAAGGGGAACAACGGCAGCGGAAAACAGAATATGTTGCAACAACGACAGACCGCATCTATGCTCAATATACGATGGAGCATTCCTCCGTTGGCATAGCAATACCTAAAATCCGCTTGTCTAAGGTGGCGCAACAACGCCCTGTAATTAAAATCTACCAAAGTGAAATTTGTATCTATAACGCCGAACTTTCGGTCACTGGGGATGAATTGTGCTTAACAACAAGAAGTCTCTTCATTCCGTTTGAAGAAATGTCGTATGATTTTTCAAACACACCGGCTATACGGGTAGAGATCTACTATGACGGAGAGCTTCTCTATAATTCGGCTGAAAAGCTATATCGCCAATATATCTTGTTGGATGCATCGGGGGCTGAAAGAACTCCCCACTGTGGAACAATTTACTTGTTTGCCAGCAACTTGCAGGAAGTAACCTTTCCCGATGATACAGACGGAATATATAGCTACCCATATCCAGGGCAGCTGTATCGCATAAATTTGGACGAGGTGTCATCAGCTGCCATTGATGGCCGAGAGATCTTCGTATGCGCATCGACTGCGGCACAGTTCCGCCATCATACCTCCCTGCGTAAAGCGGTCTCTGCCCAAGTAATCCATCAGGGTGTATCCTTCGATATTTTTCCTGCCCCCTTCCAGCTTTTTATCGTTCTCCCCGAGGGAGAAAAAAGCATACGATACCAATTCTCCATCGACGGAGTGCGTCACAATGCAGATGCTTTCTGTGATGGCGGAAATGAATTGGAAATTCCATCAGAAAATGATGGCCTTTGCCACTGTGTCCGTATAATCGACCTTGCTACTGACTTGGTAAAATATGAATTCAATTACATAGTTCTTGCAGATTTCAATGTTACTTTAAACGCACCCATCTACTATGCAGACGGATCACAAGCAACTGCCAATATTTCCTTTGCCACCAAGCAGTTCCATTATTCCCTGGTCTTAGAAGATACCTCTGACAGTATAATCGTCCCCGTTTCCGGAATGGCTTGGCAGCTTGAACTGTACATTCCTTTGGTTCACTGCACGTTGATGGGGCATAATGCATTCAAGATTCCGGGTATGATTTGGCACAAATCCATTCTGCACGACGAATTCGTAAAGCTGGAGTTGCCAGAGGGATGGAGTGGACAGCTCATGCTTGGTATAAGCCCTGTTCCAGAGGTGAGTCCTTCCTATTTCGAACTTGGCAATGCGCTCCGTGCGATAACGGCGCCGCAGGCAGAGTATGATCTGTGGATTTCTCTGGAGAATATAGCAGGAAATCATATAAGCCGAAAAATTACCACTATCGCCTGTAAGCCCACCTTTGCTGCTCCGCCAATCGAAGTAATTGACAGCACCCTGCACTGGCAACCGGAGGGCAACTATGTTGGCGATCCCGAAAGCACCTTTCAAGTCGAAGTCCAACGCCCCGGCGGAAGTATCGACACTTATGCGACATCAACAGAAAGCACCGCCCTTGCCAACACCAGTTCCTACGCCTTGGGAAACTATTCTTATCAAGTTTTCCTAAAAAAGAAAAGCCTGTTTTCCGGCGGAATGAATGAACTTATTTTCAAGGGTTCATATTGCGTTGGAAATCCACTCGAATGGCTTTATGACGGGAAAGAGCTTATTATAGGAGATGCGCTCTACTGGGATTTTGAGACAGAGACCCTGAAAGCGTTGCTTATGAAGTACGGATGCGGAATCCTGACAAATTTGGACTACCAAGAGACCACTATCGCATCTGGTGAAACAATGCCCGCACCGTGCTATTCGGCAACGCTATCCTTTATTAGCAGTACCGGGCGACGCATCCCGTTTAACTCCAAGCCGTCAAACGACTTTGAATTGGTCAACCCTGTTAAGGTTTGGATTGTCAACGAACACTTGCTGATCCTACGGTGTACAACGGAGGATGCAGTATATGTTGACAAGGATTTTTCCACAATAGTCAATCGTAATCCGGCCACTTATATGAGCAAAGCTGAACAGCATCATCGATTAAAGACACCCGACTATTTCAAGTACAGCATTAGAGAGGGCTACCAATATGTTTGATCCCATCAAGGCTTCTAAGGAAATCAAAGATAGTTATATCGATTATATCACGACCACATTTGATATGGCTGACACTGACTATGAGCGAGAATTTCGGAAAGAGTTGCAAACGGACGGTATGGTAGCCAGCGGGCCCTTTCTTGATATTGGCCGCTCCTATGAAACAGGGCATACATTGCGAGAATTGATCCAAGCGCAAAAAGCAAGTATCTTGTTTGAAAACCTGGAGCCTGTTGCAGAAAAAGAGCGTGAGCTAAAGCTGGACAGACCTCTTTATCAGCATCAGGAAACAGCCATGCTGAAAGCGGACAAAGGGGAAAATCTGGTCGTTACGACAGGAACAGGTTCTGGTAAAACAGAGAGTTTTTTGCTGCCCATCATCAATCATCTATTGCGGGAGCAGGAAGCCGGAACTCTTTCCGCCGGTGTCCGTGCAATCATCATTTATCCGATGAATGCGCTGGCCAATGACCAGATGAAACGTATGCGCGCTCTTTTCAAGAATTACCCTCAAATATGCTACGGTGTTTACAATGGCAATACCGAGCATACACAGTCCAAGGCACTGGCGGAGTACCACCGCACCTACCACGATGAAGCCGGGGAACCGATAGACCCTGCTCCCAATGAAATCATCTCCCGTGAGGTCATGCAGGAAAAACCACCCCACATTCTTATCACCAACTATTCCATGCTGGAATACATGATGCTACGGCCAAAAGATGACGCAGTATTCTCCGGTGCCAAGTTAAAGTTTATTGTTTTGGACGAAGCACACATCTACAAAGGTGCAACAGGCATGGAGACTTCCCTGCTGATGCGCCGACTCCGGGCGAGGATCAGCGAGCCCGATAGCGTTCAATATATTCTGACAAGTGCAACACTTGGTGGGCCTGATGCAGATGGTGATATCCTGAGCTTTGCTGAAAAGCTATGTGGTGTTGCATTCCAACGCTCTGGAATTATTCGTTCCACAGAAAAGCGACCTGCCATGGAAGATTTTTTGGACTTTGCACCAGCACTTTTTGAGGAACTGCAAAGAAGTCCTGATATTTCCTCCGTGTTAGCCCGCTATCACGCTGACTTCGCTCCGGGAGGGAGCGAGGGCGAAAAGCTCTATGCGCTTTTCTTGCATTCCCGGCTGTTTGCTTTGCTTCGGAAGGTCGCACACCAGCCAGTTACGGTCGCACAGCTACGTCAGGCCCTGTCCGAAATATGCCCTATGACAAATGAACAGGTCATATCCTTCATTGCAGTCTGTGCTCGCGCCGAAAAAGATGGCGCAAATCTGATCAAACCCCGCTATCACTTTTTTGTGCGAGCCTTAGAGGGGGCATATATCACGCTCGCTTCTCCGAAGCACCTGTTTTTACATCGGAAGCACTCGTTTACAAGCGAAAACAGCAAAACCGATGCCGCGGTATTCGAGGCCGCTGTCTGCACAGATTGTGGAAGAATGGCTATTGTCGGCAGAGAAGAAGGCGGAGCTTTACGCCCATCAGCGCGGAAGGGGCTGGACGACCCTTCCGACTTCTACTACCTTAAGGACAGCGCAGAAGATGTACTGATTGACGAGGAAGATTGTGCAGATGACGCCACAAACGATTTTGTCATTTGCTCGGTTTGCGGGGCTATCTCTACGGAAGCAGACACAAAATTTAAGCCACTATGTGAACACAGCGAATCCAACTATCGCAATCTTCGCAAAATAGAACAACACAAAAACCATGTTGCCAGATGCCCTGCCTGCGGCTTTGGTTCGTTCCGCCGCTTCTATTTGGGAAGCGAAGCAGCCACCGCTGTATTGGGAACCGAGCTTTTCGAGCAACTTCCCAACGAGGAAGTCACCATAACATCAGCACTAAAGGAAAATCAAAATTCTGGTCGGCGCAGCATCTTCGCTGGCACAGCGCAACCACAGCAAATACGTAAAAAGCTGATGCGGCAGTTTCTTTGCTTCTCTGACAGCCGAAGTGAAGCGGCGTTTTTCGCCTCCTACATGGAGCGTTCCTATGATGAATTTTTGCGTAGACGAGGTATTTGGCACATTGCGGAAAAATATCGCAATAGCGGCATAGAAAAAGTAAGCGTATTTCAATTCGTCGATGAACTCAGCCGCTATTTTGAAAACAACAGATCTTTTGCCGAGTGGGATGCTGGCGAAAATCAAGATGTGGGTAAGTTATCTGCTGCGAGCCGCAGTAATGCGTGGGTGGCGATTCTGAATGAAATGTTCAATGCCCGCCGCGGCACCAGCCTTGTGTCAATGGGTGTACTTTCTTTTGCATACAGGCGAAACGCTCAGGTAGCTACGGCGTTTCAGGGCAACCCGTATAACCTCTCATCACAGGACGCCATTGCCCTGCTCGAACTTCTGACACAGGACGCAGTATTCTCCGGTGCCATCGATGCAGGAAAGGAGTATACGCTGACAGCCGCTGAACGCGAGTATATTTTCTTTACGCCCTCGGCAAAGAAGTTGGTATTGCTGCGTACAGGAGACTCCGCAAAGCAAAGCTGGATCTCCGGGTGGCGTGGTCGAAAGCGTCCCAACGGGAATTATTATCCCAACAGTCGACTCGTGCGGCTGACGCGGGCATTAGGTATTTCCGATGATGAAGCGGACGCCATTTTGGAAGATTATTGGACTAATGTGTTCAAAGCGGAAACGGAGGAATTTGTACTCGATGCGAACGATTTTGATATTTGCATCGGCGGAACGGAGGACGCGAAATTTTACCGTTGCAAGAAATGTGGTCGGGTCACACCGTATAACGTAAAAAAACATTGTGCTTCCGTAAAATGCGCAGGAATGTTGGAACCCTGTGATCCTCTAAAGGATTCTGCCATGAACCACTACGCCCGTCTTTATAGCAGCAGTCACTCTGAACCGTTATATATCAAGGAGCATACGGCGCAACTTGCAAAGGATCAGCAAACACGGTATCAAGAAGCCTTCGTACAAAAGAAGATCAATGCGCTCAGCTGCTCTACGACTTTCGAAATGGGTGTTGATGTGGGCAGTCTGGAAACCGTGTATATGCGTGATGTCCCGCCCAGCCCATCCAATTATGTGCAGAGGGCAGGCCGTGCCGGTCGAGCAAAGCATTCTGCGGCATTTGTTATGACCTATGCGAAATTATCCTCTCACGACTTTACATATTATGACGACCCGACGGCCATGATCAGTGGAAAGATCAAAGCCCCAATTTTCGAAATTGAGAACGAAAAGATACTAAATCGCCATATTTTTGCTGTAGCTCTGAGTTCCTTCTTCGCACAGCATAAGGAAGTCTATGCGGGTGATAACCAAACTGTCTTGTTGAATGAAGGCGGCTATGAGCTGCTGAAGGAGTACTTGAATACACAGCCGGAAAATCTCCGACAACTCTTACTGCGCTCGATTCCAACAAAAATGCATCAGCGACTTGGGATTGCTGATTTCGGTTGGATAAATCGACTTTGCGGAGAGAATGGTGTTCTTGAAATCGCCGTACAGGATTTCCGCGGAACAGTAGCGGAAATGGAAAAGGAACTGTTGGCTTGCCGCCGCAGGCACGACGATGAAGCTGCCGGTGTCTGGAGCCGCACCCTTAGAAATTTCAGGTGCAGCAAGGATGACAACGCTGGGAAAAAGAGTCTTATCGGTTTTTTGGTTCGCAATAATGTACTTCCCAAGTACGGTTTCCCCGTGGATACTGTTGAGTTGATTCCGGATATCAACGCTGTGGGGCGAGGAAAGGCTTTGCAATTAGCCAGAGATCTACAAATGGCCATCGCAGAGTACGCTCCCGGTGCAGAGGTCGTCGCAGATGGCAAAATGTATGTCAGCCGCTATATTCGCAAAATGCCGGCCAAAAATGCAGACGCCGCATGGGAGAAAGGCTTCTACTGCCCCAAGTGTCCTACTTGCGGCCAGCCAAACTTCACTAAAGATCCTGTTGCTGGCAGCGGTCGCGAATGCGTTTCCTGCCATACTCCCATCAAACGCCTGTCTTGGAGAAAAACGTTGGAACCGCGCATGGGATTCTGTGCAGAAAAAGACGCCAGACCTGTTCCTATGCACCGCCCCGAACACGATTTTAAAACAGACGATTACTACATTGGAGACCCGCATCGTAATCTAATCGCCAAGCAAATATTTGAAGTAAACGGTCAAGCTTTGCAAATTGAATCTACTTCAAATGACTCTCTCGTAGTCATTGGCCAGACTGATTACAAGGTTTGTCCTGATTGCGGATATGCAAGCGAAATCGGAATCCCCCTTGAGCACAAGAACTCCAGAGGATACCGTTGTGTCAATAAAGAGGGCAACTCGACAGAATACCGTTTGTCGCATGATTTCAAGACAGATGTGGCAAAAATCACCTTTGTGACACAAGATGCGGCAGATATAAATGTGATGCTGTCAGTACTCTATGCCCTGTTAGAGGGATTGTCACGCGAGATGGGGATAGAGCGCACCGACATCAAAGGATGTTTGTTCTACACATCTGTGGATGGGTGTATGATCTTTTCTGTAGTTCTATATGATGCAGTTGCTGGTGGCGCAGGCCATGTTCGCAGAATTGTGACAGCGGACGGGCAAGCATTCCAACGAGTTCTCGCAAAAGCAATTTCCGTTGTAGACAACTGCGATTGCGACTCGTCTTGCTACAGATGCCTAAGAAATTACTATAACCAAAAAATCCACGACAATCTGAATCGAAACCAAGCTTCCGCGTTTTTACACCAGTGGGTGGGAAACATGATCCCATTACCGATGGAAACAATTGAATAAAAGATTTTCCCTCTGCCATATAGCAGAGGGACTTTGCACATGGTACGCCCGGCTGGACTCGAACCAGTGGCCTTTAGAGTCGGAGTCTAACGCTCTATCCAACTGAGCTACGGGCGCATATTCATTTTTACAACATATTGATTATAGCAATCTTTCCTGCTTTTGTAAAGAAATTTTTTTAAAAAACATTGTTAAAAAAGTTGACAAGTGCATCTTCCTGCGTTACAATATTATCAATCAAATGCAAAAGTAAAGGAACGATCCGTCTTATGAGAAAGCAAAAGGTATCTGACGCCGTTATCCACCGTCTTCCCCGCTACTATCGTTATCTGGACGATTTGTATAACAAGGGAATCGTACGCATTTCCTCCAACTCCCTGGGCAGCAAAATGGACATCACCGCCTCCCAGATCCGCCAGGATCTGAGCTGCTTCGGCGAATTCGGCCAGCAGGGGTATGGCTACAATGTTGCCGAGCTCCGCTCGGAGATTGGCCATATCCTGGGCATTGACAAGGGCCACCGCCTCATTATCATCGGTGTGGGCCACTTGGGTCACGCCCTGCTGCAAAACTTTGACTTTGAAAAGGTTGGCTTCCACGTGGATACAGCCTTTGATATTTCCCCTGACCTTGTGGGTACCCGGATTCATGATGTCACCATCCGCTCCATGGACGAGCTGGAGCCGTACGTGGCAGAGAATCAGCCCAACGTGGCGGTGCTCACCGTGCCCCAGCATGTGGCCCAGCCCATGGCCAGCCGTCTGATCGATTTGGGCATCAAGGGCTTCTGGAACTTCACCAATGTGGAGCTGAGCACTGATGTGCCGGACGTATTCTTTGAGGATGTTCACTTTGTGGACACCCTGCTTACCCTCAGCTATCGCATCACCCGTCCCTGACGCACCTTTCCCCGGCTGCGGCATACTATGAAATGAGGCCGGCAACACGGTCACAAATTTCGTAGGGAGGTCACAATATGTGCAATCAGGGGAATAGTTGTTGGATCATCATCTGCGTCATCATCCTGTTCCTGTTCTGTGGCAATGGCTGCGGCTGTGGCTGCAACAACAATCAGAGCAGCTGTGGCTGCGGCTGCTGATCGGCAGTAAGCTTCATCCCCCCATCCATATCGGATGGGGGGATTTTATACCGGTGAAAAGCCCCGACTGCCCGCGGGCGGCAAGCTCTGCGAGGCGTTACTGTGTTAGGCTTCCCTATCTGAAGCAGATAAGGGAATTCTTTCTTTTAACCAAGCACAAATTATGCTATACTCTTAGCGAACGAAATCGGAGGTGCCGCCCATGGACATGCACACGCTTGAAGCCTATTACAGCCACCATACCCCCACCCTGCAGGATGCATCCGGTGAGTACGCCGTACTCATTCCTCTGCTGCAAAAGGCGGACGGGCTCCATCTGCTCTACGAGATCCGCGCCTCCTCCTTGCATCACCACCGCAATGAGGTATGCTTTCCCGGCGGCCGCATGGAGCCGGGCGAAACGCCGCGTGTCTGCGCCCTCCGGGAAACCTGGGAGGAGCTGGGCATCCCGCCTCAGCGGGTGCAGGTTTTCGGAGAGGCGGATTTTCTGCACCTGCGCTCGGAGGGCCTCATGCGGCCGGTGGTGGGCCTGCTTCCACCGCTTTCCATGGCGGATCTGATTCTGAATCCCCTGGAGGTCAGCCGCGTGTTCACGGTGCCTGTGGGCTGGCTCATTGCCCATCCGCCCGAGCTTTTCCGCTACACGCTTACCCCCGAGGTGGGCAGCGATTTTCCCTATGACGCGGTATGCACCCCGGCGGATTACGTTTGGACGCCGGGAGCTATGGAGGTGCCGGTCTATCGGGGCCTTCCTCACCCCCTGTGGGGCCTGACCGCCCGTATCACCATGCATTTTATTCAGGTTTTTCAGCGCCTATAACAGCTTCTCCCTTTGCAGCGCCCTTGCCTTTCCCACACCGGACATAGTTGATGCAGATGAACACGATGGCCACAATGCCGATGTAGCCAAACACCGGGAATACCGTACCCACTAGATTGCCGAAGCCTGCCAAGCTTGCGGCCCACACCACCAGCATCAGCACCGCCATGGTAATTCTTCGGTGAGCGTCCAGCGCCTTCACATGGCGGTTAACATACTCCATGAAGGCCACCAATGAAGCGAGACCGTTGCTGAACATCCCCAGCAGCAGCAAGAATCCGTACGCTATGCCCAGGGTCGGATTCAGCCGAGAGGTCAGGGCCACCATGGGCATCTGCTCAGCCGCTGCCTCCGGATATCCTGTCAAGGATGTGAGCACGCTCCCGGCCACAAGCACCAGCAGCAATCCCCCCAGGGCAATGCCCACGCGAATGGTCCTTTTTCCCCGCAAGTACTTCCCCAGGGGCACCATAATGCCCACGGAGCCCAGCAGATTATAGGCCACATACGTCAGCGCCGCAACGAACCAATTGGGCATCAGCGGATTGCTGTGGACCTGCTCCGGCAGGGTCAGGATCCCGTCCGTGCCAAACTCGACCCAGCTCATCACGGCAAAAAACATCGTGGCAATCACAATGATGGGCACCAGGGCGGAGAATACCTTCATCATGCCGGAAATTCCCAGCAGAGCCACAACGCCCATCAGAAATACGAATACCGCCGATGTGATCTGAGCCGGCACAGCCAAAAGCTGCTCCACAGTGGCGCCTACGCCGGCAGTCATGATGACGACCACGCACAGCAGGAAAATATTTAGAATAAGTCCCGCCACCATGCGCAGGAAGGGGACATCCCACGGCACCATGATCTCCTCGGCCTTCTCAATGCCTGATTTCTGCAGCAGGCGCATCATAATGACGCCAAAGGCCGCCAGAAGCACACAGGCAAGGAGCAGCCCAATGTATCCCTTTACACCGAACTCCCCGAAAAACTGCCACAGCTCCTGGCCAGATACAAACCCTGCCCCCAAGAAACATCCCGCAAAGGCAAATGCCAGCGGGATGATTTTTATTTCTTTCATGTTTACGCTCCCTTTAACAAATTCAGCAAGTATTTTATACTATAACAAAGCCGCCTCCTTTCGTCAAGCCATCTTCAGGCCGCACTTTCTTGGCATATTTTTTACCAAATCATTCGGTAAATCTCATTGACGCCGGATGGGATATACTATATAATTGTGGAAGATAAGCTTGCACCATTTTCTAAATACATAGTAGGAGGCTATTTATGATCCATACTATCCAAGGCATTGTGGAGGCCGCCAAGGGTGGCCAAGGCGGCATCATCGCTGTGGCGGCGGCTCACGATGAGCCCGTTATCGAAGCAGTAGTGGCCGCTAAAAAAGAGGGCATCGCCACCCCCATCCTGGTAGGCCATGCGGACGAAATCCGGGCTATGTTGTCCGGTCTGGGCGAGGAGCCTGCCGATTATGAGATTATTGCCGGCGATACAGACACGGATTGCGCCGCCAAGGCGGTGGCCCTGTGCGCCGAAGGCAAGGCGAATTTTCTCATGAAGGGCATTCTGGGTACGGCAGACCTGATGCGTGCGGTGTTCAACAAGGAGCACGGCCTGCGCACCTCCCACCTGACCACCCACTGTATGTTCTATGATATCCCCGCCCTGGGCAAGATGGTCATTCTCACCGACGGCGGCGTGAACACCTTTCCCGACCTGGAGAAAAAGGCGGAAATCCTGGAAAATGCCGCCGCCGTGCTCCAGGCCCTGGGCTATGAGCATATCAACGCCGCCTGCATCTGCGGCGCAGAGCAGGTGAACCCCAAGGTGCAATCCACCGTGGATGCCGACGCTCTGAGCAAGATGACCGACCGCTGGGCCAAATACAATATGGATGTCTGCGGCCCTGTGGCTTTGGACCTGGCCGTGAGCAAGGAAGCCTGCCAGCACAAGCACTTTTCAGCCCCCGGCGCCGGCGATGCCGACATCCTGCTGGTACCCAACTATGAGGTGGGCAATGGCATTGGCAAGGCCGCCTCTCTCTTTGGCGGCGCCAAAAACGCAGGCATCATCTTGGGTGCCAAGGTCCCTATTGTCCTGGTCTCCCGCAGTGACAGCGCCGAGTCCAAGCTGGCCTCCATCGCCGCCGGCAGTGTGCTGGCCCACCGGATGCACCTGGCTTAATTCCGAAAAAGGAGGATCATCATGGTCAATCAAACCTTTTATGACTTGGGCACCGCCCCTTCTGTAATCCGCCGGCTGTTCGCCTATGGCCTGGAGCAGGCCAAGATCGTAGGCAGAGAAAATGTTTTTGACTACTCCCTTGGAAACCCCAGCATCCCCGCCCCCAAGGAGGTCAATGAATCCATCCACAAGCTCGTGGATGAGACCGACTCCATCCAGCTCCACGGCTACTCCATGGCGCCCGGCTTTGAGGAGCCCCGGGCAGCTATTGCCGCTGATCTCTCCCGCCGCTTTGGTCTGGATATCCGCAGCAGCGAGCTGTTTTTAACCTGCGGCGCGGCCCCGGCCCTTATCTCCGTTATCAAGGCACTGGTGGTGGACGGTGACAGCGAGATCATGGTCATTGCCCCATTCTTCCCGGAATACGCCCCCTTCATCACCGCCAACGGCGGCAAGATGGTGGTGGTTCCCGCCGACACCAACGCCTTCCAGGTGCAGCTGGACGAGGTGGAGCAGCGCATCACCCCTCACACCCAGGCCATCATTGTCAATTCTCCCAACAATCCCTCCGGTGTGGTATACACCGAGGAGACACTCCGGGATCTGGCATCCCTCTTAGAGCGCAAGAGTGTCCAGTACGGCCACCCCATCTATATCATTGCCGATGAGCCCTACCGGGAGCTGGTGTACGGCGGCGTAAAGGTGCCCTTCATTCCCTGCCTGTATAAAAATACCATCGTGTGCTACTCCTATTCTAAGTCCCTGTCCCTGCCCGGCGAGCGCATCGGCTATGTGTATGTTCCCTCCTTTGCCGAGGACAGCACTGCCGTTTACGCCACCGTTTCCGGCGCGGCACGGGCCATGGGCCATGTGTGCCCGCCCACGCTGATTCAAAAGGTTGTGGGTTTGTGCGCCCAGGAGCAGCCCGACCTGCAGGCCTACGACGAAAACCGCACCCTGCTATATGATAGTCTCCGGGCCATGGGCTACGAGTGCGCTAAGCCCGACGGCGCTTTCTACCTTTTCGTGAAAGCCCCCGGCGGCGACGCAGGTGCCTTCTCCGAAAAAGCCAAGCGAGAGCATAATCTGCTGGTGGTCCCCGCCGACGGCTTCGGCTGCCCCGGCTATTTCCGCCTGAGCTACTGCGTGTCAAACGAAATGATCCGCCGCTCTCTGCCGGCCTTCAAGGCCATGATGGAAGCATATCAATAAAAGCTCCATATATAACTAAAGAATGGGGACCTGCTCAGTGAGCGGGTCCCCATTCTTTAGCTGTGTATCGCAAGCCCTGATAGGCCGGGCATTTTTTATACTCCTCACCGCAGCCCGGAACGCAGCTGCCATCGATGACATGCCGGATAGTCTTATCCAGCCCATCCCGTGCCGCTGCAAGGCATCAGCGGAGGGTGTCAGCTTGCGGAAGCTCGCCGCCACATACTCAGCGGGCCCGGCAGCAAGATAGCCATGATAAAGCCGCGCCAGCTTTGGATCCCGGTGCCGCTCCAGGGTCAGCATTTTTCGGAAAACCGCCTATCTGAGAGACAGCCGCGGAGCCTTTCAGCAAAAAAGGATGCCCGCTTTTTTGCGGGCATCCTTTTGACTGCATACATGTTATCTCTGTCCCTTGTCGTAGGGAATACCTTCCGCCTTGGGTGCGCGGGACTTCTTGGATGTGAAGGCCAGCACCACCAGAGAGATGATGTAGGGCATCATATTATATACGGGGCTGGGGATGTTCATGGCCTTCAAGAACTCAAACCCGGCATATACGTTGGACAGCGCCCGGAACATACCAAACAGCAGCGCCGCCAGGGCAATGCGGGTGGGCTTCCACTGGCCGAAGATCATGACGGCCAGGGACAGGAAGCCGAAGCCTGCCACGCCGTACTCAAACTGCCACTCAGAAACGCCGGCGGTGATGAATACGATACCGCCCAGGCCACCCAGCACACCGGAAATGAGCACGCCGGCCCAGCGCATCTTATATACGTTGATGCCCACGGAGTTGGCCGCCTGGGGATGCTCGCCGCAGGCCATGAGCCGCAGGCCGAAGCGGGTCTTGTACAGCAGCACATAGGCCGCGATCAGCAGCAGCAGTGTCACCAGCATGAACCAGCTGAACTCGAAGGAACCAATGTTCACCAAAAAAGCTTTTTTTGCGCCGGCATACTGGATGGTGGAGGACACATCATCGGGGTTGGCCGCCGTGTTGATGGCCTTTACGATAACCGTTGCCCCTGCGATGCCCAGCATATTCAGCGCCGTACCTACAATAGTCTGGTCTGCCTTGAAGTTGATGCAGGCCACAGCCAGGAGGCTGGAATAAATCATACCCATCAGTGCCGCCGCCAGCAGAACCACCAGCAGCATCGCAAAGTGGGACGAGCCGCCGGGCATATACCGCATGGCCAAGGCACCGCCCAGGGCGCCCATGATCATAACACCCTCCAGGCCCAGGTTGATAACGCCCGAATGCTCTGAGAAGCAGCCGCCCAGGGCCACCAGAATCAGCACGGAGGCAAAGGTCAATGTATATTGCAGCAGCAGTATCATTACTGATCGCCTCCTTTCTCCGTATTCGCATCAGCAGGCGGCGTCTCGCTCTGCTCTCTTTCCTTCAGTGCAGCCTTCTCTTCCCGTTTGGAAATGGCGGAGTTCATGGCGTACTTCATGAACAGCACGAAGCCGCACAGGTAGATGATGATGGCGGAGATCAAGTCGGAAATCTGTGCGCAGTACATAGTCTTATCCACATAGGCGCCACCGGCGGTGATATGCTGGATGAAGAAGGATGCCAAGATGGTGCCAAAGGGATTCAGGCCGCCCAGGAATGCCGCAGCGATGCCGTTAAAGCCCATGCCGGGCACCGAGGAGGTGGAGCACTGCCACTGCTCATACCCGGTGAGGTACAGCATGGCCGCGCCCATACCGGCCAGGGCGCCGGAAATGACCAAGGTCAGGATGATATTGCGTTTTTCCGCCATACCGCAGTACTTGGCGGCATTCTTATTGTTGCCGGTGGCCCGCAGCTCATAACCGAAACGGGTCTTTTCCAGCACGACCCACACAAGCACCGCCGCCAGGATGGACAGCGGCAGGGCCAGGCCCACATACTGGTTGTTGTTAAGCAGGCTGCCCAGGCCCAAGGTGGGCAGGACCGCCGAGGGATTCTTATGTGCCAGCACGAAGGTGTAGGGGCTGGTTTCCTCCTTCACATTGGTCAGCAGCATGTTGGTCAGATACAGCACGATCCAGTTGAGCATGATGCCGGAAATGACCTCATTGACGTTGCAGTAGGACTTCAGCAGGCCGGAAATAGCACCCAGAGCCATGCCGCCCAGCATCGCCAGCAGCATGCAGGGCAGCCAGCCCCAGCCCCAGGCCAGGGCGGCGTACAGGCTCAGAGCCACGCCCGCGCAGTACTGACCCGCCGCGCCGATATTAAACAGTCCCACCTTGTAGGAAAAAAGGATGGACAGCGCACACAGCAGAAGCGGTGCGGTCTTAACCAGGGTGTTGCCCAGGTATTTGGCCTGGGTCGCAGACTTGCTGTAGTTGAGGAAGTTCTTCATGACGGCAGCGATGGCCTCGCCGGCGCCGTTGGGGTTGATGAACAGCAGAACGATGTAGCCGATAAGCAGGCCCAGCACCACGCAGGCCAGAGAGGCCAACAGCGACTGCACGCCGTTATTTTTCAGGAGATTCTTTTTCATTCCCTCACCTCATCTCTCTTGGCGCCGGCCATATACAGACCCAGCTCCTCCTGGGTGGTGGTCTTGGGATCCAGTTCGCCCACGATCTCGCCCTCATACATGACCAAGATGCGGTCCGGCACATCCATTACCTCGTCCAGCTCCAGGGACACCAGCAACACCGCCTTGCCGGCGTCGCGCTGGGCCACCAATTCCTTATGCACGTTTTCAATGGCACCCACGTCCAGGCCTCGTGTGGGCTGCACCGCCACCAGCAGCTCAGGATCCTTGTCGATCTCCCGGGCCACAATGGCCTTCTGCTGGTTGCCGCCGGACATGCTGCGGGCCATTGTCACAGGGCCCTGGCCGCTGCGGATGTCATACTCGTCAATGAGCCTTTCGGCATACTTCCGGATATTGTCCCGGCGCAGGAAGCCCGCCTTGCTGGTGAACTCCGGCTCAAAATACCGCTCCAGCACCAGGTTGTCCTCCAAAGAATAGTCCAGCACCAATCCGTGCTTATGCCGATCCTCGGGAATGTGGGACATGCCCAGGATATTCCGCTTACGGATGGGCATATGGGTGATGTCCTGGCCGCAAAGGGTAATTTTGCCGGAAACCACCGGCTCCAGGCCCGTGAGACCGTACACCATCTCCGTTTGGCCATTGCCATCGATACCGGCGATGCACACGATCTCGCCCTTGCGCACCTGAAAGCTCACATCCCGCACGGCGTTCTTTTTATGCAGCTTGCTGGCCACGGTCAGATGCTCCACGTCCAGCACCACGTCGCCGGGATTTGCAGGACCCTTCACCACATGGAAATTCACATCATGGCCCACCATCATGGCGCTGAGCTGCTCCACACTGGTGTCCTTAGTCTCCACTGTGCCGATGTACTTACCCTTACGCAGCACAGTACAGCGGTCGGACACGGCCATGATCTCGTTGAGCTTGTGGGAAATGAACAGGATGGACTTCCCCTCTGCGGCCAAATTCCGCATGATCTCCATGAGCTCATCGATCTCCTGGGGGGTCAGCACGGCGGTAGGCTCGTCGAAAATGAGGATCTCGTTCTCCCGATACAGCATCTTCAGAATTTCGGTACGCTGCTGCATACCCACGGTGATGTCCTCGATGAGTGCATCGGGGTCAATCTTCAGCCCATACCGTTCACTGAGCTCCATAACCTTGGCACGGGCCTCTTTTTTCTGCAAAAAGCCCATCTTTGTGGGCTCCACACCCATGATGATGTTATCCAGCACAGTAAAGCACTCCACCAGCTTAAAGTGCTGGTGTACCATACCGATACCCAGGGCATTCGCATCATTGGGGTCTTTAATGGACACCTCCACGCCGTCCTTTTTGATGATGCCCTCCTCAGCCTGGTACAGGCCGAACAGAACGCTCATCAGCGTAGATTTGCCCGCGCCGTTTTCGCCCAGCAGAGCATGGATCTCACCCTTCTTCAGCTGAAGCGTGATGTCGTCATTGGCGATGATACCGGGAAACCGTTTTGTAATGTGCAGCATTTCAATTGCATACGGTCTGTCCAATTTTTCGCCCTCCCTTCCGTTTTTATGGCCCGCCGCTATTTGCAGGATACGGGGACGGAAACCACAATAGATAGTATTAGTATACTATACTTTCCGCCATAATGTAAAGATGGATTATTGAAAATTACTATCTTTCTGCATTGGCTTCCTTTTTTGTGCCCATTTCTGAAAAAATTGCCCTCCGGCCAAGCAGAAAGACTGCCGACTCCCGGATGATGAAAAAACAGTCAAACCGAAAAAATGAAAGCCTTATGTTTTCGGGGGGGGGGCAGCAGGGGCACCTCTCCGTCGCCGTTCAGCTGGGGATGCACGGCCGGAATGTAGCTGTCGCTTGCCGCCTTTCGGAAAGGGGACTTGCTGCCAAGTCCCCTTTCCGGAAAACAGGCGGTGGCGGAATGATCCGTCACCGCCTATTGTATTTAGGTTATTTCGATTTCGGAAGCGTAGGCTTATTCAGCCTCGGATTCCTTTCTCTTTTTGCCGTTCAGACCCAGTACGGTCAGAACGCCGCCGCTGACGAACAGAGCAGCCAGCCAACCGATGAGGCTAATGCTGTCACCGGTCTGAGGAGTTGCTCCGCTGCCGGTGTTTGTCCCAACGATTCCGTACTGACTCAAATGGTTTGTCTCAAATACAATATAACCGCTTTCTACCGCAGCAGGCAAGGTCTCTTTAATCTCATCATTTACAATGTAAACGACTTCGTATTTGTCATACCCCTTCAAATCTTCCGGCAGAGCAATTCTGATCTTCATTTTGGTGTTGCTGATCTTCACAACATTGTTGTTTCCGTCCAGCACATTGATGTCCGCAACGAATTTCACATTCTTATCTGCCAATTCCTTCTTGACCTCGATGGACTTGATATCCAGCTTGTAATCCTTGCTGACCTCTGTTGCAAATTCGATTTTTGCCTTTGTCTCCCCCGTGCTTTGGAGTTCCTTCACCGTGTCCTTACCGGGATTTTCCGGCTCTCCGGAGGCTTTCGTCCAGGAGGCGTACAAGGTCACATTTTTATACCGCACATAACCGTTGTCTTCCGTAATCAAGGTATCCTTATCAAATTTCTTATTGGTCTCCTCGTTATTGTCCCAAATTCTCCAAAAAATATACTTCTCCATAGTACCGCTGCCGTCGCTTTTGGTGTTCCAGCCGTTAAAGGTATACCCCTCTCTTACGGGAACATAGGGCAAAAGCGACATGGATGCGCCGGAGTCTCTGCCGCCTACATAGTCGTATGTGTTAGACTCCTTACCGTTGAGCTGTCCGCCGTTAGCATTGAGAGTTACTACGATACCGTCGTTGTCAAAGGTGTTTTTGGTATAGGTTGCGAGAACCGTCACAGCATCCTTTTCTTTGAAGCAATCCGCCGGCACGGAGGTTACATACTTGCCGTCCAAGTCCCAACCGACAAAGGTATAGCCGTCTCTTACGGGGGTGTATTTAGTTAAATCAACCGTCTTATACTCGCCCGAGCTGCTTGTCAGGGTCATTTCATACTTGCCGTTTACTTTGCCGCCGACGCCGTCAAGCGTCAGGTAATATGTGCCTGTTCCCTTTAGCACTTCTTCGGAGAAGGTCGCATAAATCGTAAGACCGTTGGTGTATGCCACCTCACCGTCGTTTACCCAAAATGTACCCTCCGAATTGAAATCCGACAAAGGTATATCCTCTGCGACTTTTGTTTCGCCCGTCCAATCCGTTGCCCAATAGGCGAATTTGGTGCTGCCGTTGAACGGAAGAACGCCCGCAGTCAATTCGGATAAGCTTACCGTTGTGTCCCCGTCGGCAGCATCAAACTTTATCATTTTTGCATAATCGCCGTCGACCTTGCCGTCCATACCGTTAAGGCCGCAGGTGAGTATCAGCGTATATTTTCCGTCGTCCTTGACCGTGACGGCATTCGCAGTCACGATGCCGGAAACGCTCAACACCGTCACCAGCAGCATCAAAAGCACCCTTTTCAGTTTCATATTGATTTTCCTCCTTGTGTTTTTGTTTTGGTTATCCATAAGAGTTCCTCCTTTATAAAAGCCTTATTTCAAGGCATTTTTACTTTTCTTCCTGCTTGCAATGCTGAGTATAGTTGATTGCCTCCGTTCTGAAATTTCAAACAGGTTGACTTTGGACGGATACCTTGTTTATCTCAAGCTCGTTTTCCAAATGCTGAGATACGCTGTCGGCTATGGCGGTCGTTGCCCGCCGGATACCGGCATCCGACAGACCGTCGCAAGGATGTATCATTGTTACGGTCAGTTCCGTCCCCGTTTCCTGCTCATTTACGGAGATAGAGAACCGGCTCAAATTACCGTATACCGACATCTCTGATAAAACGGTGGATGCGTCTGTTTTTTCATATTCAGCACCGTTTTTATCCAGCACTTCATAGACGGCAAAGATCACATATTGCCGGTTGTACGGCAGCGTTCTCTTTGTTGTTTTGCTGTCCGGCAGGACGGGATGCTGCATATTCACCGTCCGTCACCTCCTTTTCATTACGATTCTACGGTAAACCGTTTTTGTTATGGTGTTATTGCTTTTCAATATACCCGCTGATAGGTTCGGCATACATATTGTCGTCGGTCACTGCCTTGTACCGCTTGCCGTCGTACACATCGGTAAAACCGTTCGTAGCCTTGTAAATTTCGCCGGTCTCGGTATCGTACACGCGCTCGTAGCCGAGGGTGGCGTCGCTCTGCTTCTGGCTCATAATGTCCTGACTTCTGTTGCGGCTTTCCCAGGAGGACATAAAGCCGTCCATGGTCGCATTGAAGTTCTGGCTGATCTGCTGAGCAAGGGCAACCTTTTCATTGCTTGCCTGATTGGTGGCACTGACAAAGCTGTCGGAATACTGCAGGGTTTTGAAGCAATCGGTCAGCACACCTTCCCACTCGATAAAGGTGTCCTTTGCGGCGGTAACAGCAACGATGTTGTAAGCCATATAGTAGCCGCCGTCCACCGCCTGGAGCTGATAGCCTACCACATTGCCGTTGGAGATGGCAAAGCTGCCAAAGTCCACCACACTGGCGGCAAATAGGCCCTCGCCCTCTTTGCCGTTATCCGTGAATGTCGCGCGAAGCTGCTCGTCGCCGAGAGCGGAGGACTTCAATGGGCTGGCAGAGGGATAGCGGTCGGTGACGGTGAAGTCATTGAACTGGGGGAAGGTATATCCGGAATAAGCAGGCTCTACCTCCGATGCAAATGCCGTATACTGTGAGAATATTTTGAAAAAGCCCTCTGTGGATGGGTTATCAAGCACAGCGGCCTTGGTGAAAAGGGCCGCTTGGGTATTCCCTATGCTGTAGTTCTGCTGCCATGCTTCTTTGCCCGCCTGACTATGGAGCAGGACGTCTGCCTTCAGCAGTACAAACATCTGGTTTAGCGGCTCAGCTGGGTCGTATACCCGGATGCTGTGGTAGATGTTGGTGCCGCCGGACGTGACGGTCCAGCCCTTTGGGATGGTCATGCTGAAATCGGCAGTTTCATATTTTTCCGTCTGTGCGGCTTTGGCGACCGTCTGCGTGACCTTCACGCCTCTTTCCGTTTGCTCGGTTTTTGTGCCGTCATCGTTCACAACGGTTTTGCTGCCGCAGGCGGCAAGAAGCAAGGTCATGAGCAAGGCCAGCGCAAGTGCCGTGATTCGTTTTGCATTCATCGTGTTTCTCTCCTTTTCCTTATTTCTGATCATAGTCCCAATAGAAACGGCAGGGATCGTATTTTTGATACGCACCGTATCCGTCTGTAAGCACCTCGGCAATGGGGAGCATCGTATAGTCCTCGGTGATCACATGGCTTGTGCTGATGTTGCGGACATCACCGTAAAAAGCGGTGAGCAGCTCAAGCTTTCTTAGCTTTACATTGCAGTTGAGATGCTGCGCAGCAGGATAGTAGGGAGACACCGAGCCGTCCGGCGCAAGCTGCGCTTTTGCATCGCTGTCGTCCAAAGGCTCCGAGGCATACACGATCTCATAAAAGGCACAATTGGTCATCAGAATGTTCCGATTAAACAGCCGGATCGGTGTTTCGCCGGCAAGCTCGGACAGCTCCAATTCAAAGGCAATGTACTCCCGCCGATCCATGTCCCGATACCAATTCCAGCCGGCCGTACCCTTATCAAGATATTTGCCCGAAAAAAGCAGGCTGACTTTACCGCCGGCAACGGCGATCATCGGATCGCCGGAGTAGACCTTATCGGCATTTAAGTATTCTGCCGTATGATCCTCCAGCGTCTTTCCGTCGGAAGCATAGCGGTAAACACTTCGGAACAGCGGATGCTGCGCCTTATCCATCGGTGAGGCCGCAAACGGCGGGCTGCTGACCTTATAGCCGGAGCCGTCATTTAAGTAGATCTCGCCCATTTCACCGTCATGGGTCAGACGCCAGTATCGGATGTTTTTTCCGGGCAGGGTGCCGACCTCCTGTATGTTCTTGCTGTTTGCCAAAACAGAGTTGAAATTTGCCTGATACAGCTTCCCGTCAGCCACCACGAGATCGTTGACGGTTTTACTGTAGCCGTGATCCAGATTACAATCGAATTCGGCGTATTCGTTTATAATGCCCTCGCCGCCGAGAAATTTTGTGTAGTCCGATTGGTCATACGGCTTACCGCACTCCTTGAGAAGCGCCTGTTCCAGATTTACCGGCTCTGCCTGGGTAGCTGTGCTTTGCCCGCTGTCCGGGTCCGGCTTCCTGGCCTCGCCGGGGGAGGCGGAGCACCCGCACAGTGCAACAGCCAGCAGTGCTGCGCACAGGAACAGCCGGGGGACAAACAGAAATTTTGCTTTTCCAGCTTTATCCATTCCTTTCTTCCTTTCCCACACATGTTATTATTTGCAATTATAGCATAGAGCAAGGCGGACTACAGGACGTTTCCCGAAGTGTCAATTGACACTTTTGGAATTATGTACCATGAAGCACTTTCCTTTTGGCTGCGCCTCGTGTATAATGACTAAAAACAAAACTATCCGGAGAAAAGCCATGAAATTCTGCCAGCAATTAAGTGAATACCTCTGCCGGCTCTCCTGCACAGGAAAGGAGCTGTGCGCCCTGGCCGGCATATCTGCCGCCTCCTTCAGCCGATATAAAAACGGAGAACGGGTCCCGGAGCTGGGTACTCCGGCCTTTGAGGGCCTGTGCCGCGCCCTGGGGGAGATTGCCGAGCAAAGAGGCTATGGGGACCTTACCGCCGACGCTGTGCGGGCGGCATTTGCTGCCTGCGAGGACTTTGTAGCCACGGACAAGGAGCAGTTACGCCGCAATTTCAACACCCTGGTGGCGGCCATGGGCATCAACCTTACCCGGCTGTGCCAGTACACCAATTATGATCCCTCCACCATCTTCCGCATTCGCAACGGGAGCCGGCGGCCTGCCGACTCCCGGCAGTTTGCCGGGGCCGTGGCCTCCTTTGTGGCCCGGGAGGTCGTTTCGCCCCGGGAGCTGGAGGCCCTGGCGGAGCTGCTGGCCTGCCCGGCGGAGGATATAGCAGACGTTTCCTTTCGCTATACGCGCCTGTGCAGTTGGCTGATGCAGGAGCAGCCTGCCCGCAGCGAGGGCGACATCACCGACTTTTTAAGCAAGCTGGACGAGTTCGACTTGAACGAGTATATCAAGGCCATCCATTTTGACGAGCTGAAGGTGCCCTCTATGCCCTTCCAGTTGCCCACGGCCCGCTATTATTACGGCCTGGGGGAGATGATGGACAGCGAGCTGGACTTTCTCAAGGCCACGGTGCTCAGCCGGTCCATGGAGCCGGTGACCATGTACAGCGATATGCCCATGGGCGAAATGGCCAAGGATCCGGAGTTTCCCAAAAAGTGGATGTTCGGTATGGCCATGATGCTGAAAAAGGGCCTGCACCTGAACCAGATCCACAACCTGGACCGATCCTTTGAGGATATGATGCTGGGGCTGGAGAGCTGGATCCCCATGTACATGACCGGGCAAATTTCCCCATACTATCTGAAAAACACGCCCGGCGGTCCCTTTTTACACCTGCTGAAGGTGTCCGGAGCGGCGGCTCTCAGCGGCGAAGCCATCGCCGGGCGCCACGCTGAGGGACGGTATTACCTGACCAAAAACAAGCGGGAGCTGGACCATTACGCCATGCGGGCCCGGGCCCTGCTGGATAACGCATACCCCCTTATGGACATCTATCGCAGTGACCGGGAAAGCGAGAGGAATACTTTTCTGCTGGCCGACACCAGAAAGCCGGGGCACCGCCGCAGCATTCTCTCCACATTGCCGCTGTATACGGCCAGTGAGGACCTCCTGGAACGTATTTTGGCCCGGAACGGCATTGATGCGGAACAAAAGCAAAGAATAAAAAGGTACGCCGCGGCGCAGAGACAAAGAATCATGGCCATCCTGGCCGAGGGAACGGTGGAGGACGAGAGCCCGGCCTTTACGCCGGAGGAATTTAGGGAGAAGCCGCCGGTGCTGGAGCTGTCGGGGGTGTTCTGCGAAGCCGACATTCCGTACAGCCAAGAGGAATATACGGCGCATTTGAACGATACGAAGGCCTTTGCCGCTCAGAATCCGAATTATAGCTGGGAGATGAGCGGAAGCCAGGCGTTCTGCAACCTGCAGATCCTGATCCACCAGGGGCGGTGGGTCATGGTGTCCAAGGGAAAGGCACCGGCCATCCACTTCGTCATCCGCCACCCTAAGCTGCGCTATGCCATTGAGAGCTTTATCCCGCCCATAACGGAGCATGGATAGGCAGATGTCCGCTATACAAAAAGAGACCGGCAGATTTCTGCCGGTCTTTTCTTGTGCTATTGTAAAGGGGCCTCTGTAGTGCTCGGCTTTACTTCACCTGCCCGTGATAGTATTTTTTGGCGCAGAATTCCAGCCGGACCTCCACGGTGCCCTCGTCCTCCATCCAATCGGCAAAGTTGGAGAAATTCCGCTCTGCAACGCTGAATTTCAGCAGGTTGTGGGTGCGGACGTTTTCCCTTTTGCAGAAAGCATAGATCCACTCATCAAAAGTCATGCCGTCCTGGAGGCAATCCAGCATCTCCTGGGCCTTGCTTTCAAGAAAGCGGATGTTCTCGCCGATGAGGTCTGTGATGTCTGTCAGTACCTCCTTGTGAGCCACGATATAGGCGGGACAATGGAGGGCATAAAGGCTGCGCTTGCTCTCTAAGTCCCGGGCGATGAACATGGAGGTGGGGAGCTTGGCCCCCTCAATCTCCGAGTGGCTAATGAGACAATCCCCAAGGTAGGCTACACCGTCCGGGGTGATGATGCCGATGTGGCCGGCGCTGTGGCCGGGGAGCTGCAGGATGCCGAATTTCACGCCGCAAAATTCCAGCTCCGTGGCGTCGGCGGAGATGATTACATCGGCGGTGAAGCATTCTTCCAGGAAATAAGCCCGGCTGCGGCCGTAGGTCAGGGCCACGTAGTTGGCCCGGTAGGCGTCGGGATTCACGGAGATGCCCGCCTCAATGATCTGCGCAGCGGCAATGGCGCCATACCGCTGCTGGAGATAGCGAACGTTGCCCGTGTGGTCAAAATGGGCGTGGGAACAGAGAATGCCCTTGAGATGGAAGCCGTTGCCCTCCAGCAGGTGGGTCAGGCCGCTGCGGTCCAACTTGGCATAGCCTGTGTCCAGCAGGACAATATCGGTGTCATTTAATTTATAAATAGGCAGCAGGGCTGTGGCGGCCACAGCCACATAGGTGCTGCCCAGGACATGGCGAAGCTCCATGAGGTGTTTTTCTCCTTTTTATCTTTTGAATTTCTCCACCTTTTTCATTTTAAGAAAACGGATTGCCGCTGCCGCTTTTGCAAACTGATTTCGCAGTGACAGGCTGCAATGACAGATTTTGATAATCTCATTATATCCATCGAGCGAAGAAAAACAAGAGCCGCCTTTTGCGAAAATTTCATTTACAAAAGGCGGGAAGTATTGTAAAATACTGTGGAGAATAAAAACAGGAGGATTTGTATGGACGAGCCGAAATATAAACGGGTGCTGCTGAAAATCAGCGGGGAAGCCCTGGCGGGAGAAAAGCACTTTGGCCTGGACTTTGGCGTTATGGGCCGGGTGGCGGATGTCATTAAGGAATGCGTGGAGATGGGTGTTCAGGTGGGCATCGTTATCGGCGGCGGCAACTTTTGGCGCGGCGTAAAGAATGGCGAGGGCTACATCGAGCGCACCCGGGCCGACCACATGGGCATGCTGGCCACGGCTATGAACTGCATGGCTATGGCCGACGTGTTGGAGCAGAAGGGCGTGGATGTGCGGGTGCAGACCGCCCTGGAAATTAAGGAGGTAGCTGAGCCCTATATCCGGGCCCGGGCCATCCGGCATCTGGAAAAGGGACGGGTGGTTATCTTCGGCTGCGGCATCGGCAGCCCCTTCTTCTCCACGGATACCGCGGCGGTGCTGCGGGCGGCGGAGATCGGCGCGGACGTCATCCTGCTGGCCAAAAATATCGACGGCGTTTATAACTGCGATCCGGCCAAGTTTGCCAATGCAAAGAAATTCGACTCTATTACCTATGACGATGTGCTGGCGCAGCATCTGTCCGTGATGGATAGCACCGCCACCAGCCTGTCTATGGATAACCACATCCCTGTTTTGGTATTTGCCCTGAAGGATCCCTACAACATCATCCGCGCCCTGCGCGGAGAAAAAATCGGAACGATCGTAAAGGAGGCTTAACCCTATGCTGAAAGACGAATACAAGGTTTACGAGGAAAAAATGAAGAAGAGCATCGAGTCCGTGAAGAATGACTTCGCTGCCGTGCGGGCGGGCCGGGCCAATGCCGCTGTGCTCAATCGCATTTCCGTGGACTATTACGGCACCCCTACGCCCATCCAGCAGGTGGGCAGTGTGGCGTCTCCGGATCCCCGGACCCTGGTCATCACCCCCTGGGACGGGTCTTTGCTGCGGGCCATTGAAAAGGCCATTCTGGAGTCCGACCTGGGCATCAATCCCCAGAACGACGGCAAGTGCATCCGTCTGTCCTTCCCCCAGCTCACCGAGGAGCGCCGCAAGGAGCTGGTGAAGCAGATCCACAAGTATTCTGAAAACGGCAAGGTGGCCGTGCGCAACATCCGCCGGGACGCCATGGATAGGTTTAAGAAGATGCAGAAGGCCTCTGAGATTACCGAGGATGAGCTGAAGCTGGCGGAAAAGGACCTGCAGAAGATTACCGACGACAACTGCAAGGAGCTGGATAAGCTTCTGGAAACCAAGGAAAAGGAACTGATGTCTGTCTGATGGGGCTGTTTTCCAAAAAAGTCTCTCATAAGGCGGGGCAGGTGGATAAAAGCCGCCTTCCCCGCCACATCGCTATCATTATGGACGGCAACGGTCGTTGGGCGAAGAAGCGCGGGCTTCCTCGTACTGCCGGACATAAGGTGGGCGCGGAGACGTTCCGCAAAATCGCCCTGTACTGCAAGGCCCTGGGCGTGGAATATCTGACCATTTACGCCTTCTCCACGGAGAACTGGAAGCGGCCCGCCGATGAGGTAAGCACCCTCATGGGCCTGCTGAAAAAGTATATGCAGGAGGCCATTGACACCATGGAGCGGGACCAAATGAAGCTGCGCTTTTTCGGCGATCTCTCGGCCCTGAGCCCGGAGCTGCAGGCCCTGGCCCATAAAGCCAATGAGGTGGCGGACCGGGTGGAGGGCTTCCAGGCAAACCTGTGCATCAACTACGGCGGCCGGGATGAGATCCTCCACGCGGCCCGGGAATGTGCCGCCGCAGGGGAGGAGATGACGGAGGAGAACCTGGAAAGACATCTCTACTCCGCCGGGATCCCCGATCCGGAGCTTATCATCCGCCCCGGCGGAGAGCTGCGGCTAAGTAACTTCCTGCTGTGGCAGTGCGCGTATTCGGAGTTTTACTTCTGCGATACCCTGTGGCCGGATTTCGGCGAAGGGGATCTGGACGAGGCCATCGTGGCCTTCCAGCAGCGGGACCGCCGCTTTGGCGGAGTCAAGTAAGAGAAATAAAAAAGGAACTGAAGCTATGAAACAGAGAATATTAGTGGCGGTCATCGGTATCCCATTGCTGCTTTTGGTGCTTTGCTGGTTGCCCCATTGGGCTACGGCGGCGCTGCTGGCGGCATTGGGCGTCATTGGTGCCCACGAGCTGCTGGCGGCGGTGAGCGGCCCGGAAAAGACGAAACGGCTGTGGGTCTTGGCGGGCGTTTTGGCCGTGCTTACGGTGTTTGCCACCTACGCGGGCAGGGAGGAATACAAGGGCACGGTGCTGGCGGCTGCGCCCTGGCTGCTGTGTGCGGCGGCGGCACTGCTGTTTTTACTGGCGGTGCGGTGGTACGGCCGGGAAAATGCCGTGGCATTTCAGGATATCTGCGCAGTGCTGCTGGGCGGCGTGGCCATCCCCTTGGCCATGAGCTGCCTGCTGCGGCTGCGGCTGCTTAACTACGGCGGCGGATTGGTGCTGATGCCCCTGGTGGCCGCATTTATGAGCGACTCGGCGGCCCTGTTTACGGGCATGGCCTGCGGCAAGCATAAGCTGGCATCCAAAGCCAGTCCCAAAAAGACCGTGGAGGGCGCCGTGGGCGGACTCGTCGGCGGTGCGCTGGGAATGATCGTCTTTCGCATCGTGTTCTTTTTCGTCACGCTGCAGCCACTTTCCATCGGCTGGTGCATGGTCATTGGCTTGGTGGGCGCGTTTATGGGCCAGCTGGGCGATCTGAGCTTTTCTGTTATCAAGCGCCAGTGCGGCATCAAGGATTATGGCCGCCTGCTGCCGGGCCATGGCGGCGTGCTGGACCGGTTTGACAGCGTTATCTTCGCCGCTCCGGTGGTGTGGATGATTGCAACGGCAGTTGGAATGTGAGAATAAAATGAGCAAGTGTATTTCTGTTTTGGGCAGCACCGGTTCTATAGGCCGGCAAACGCTGCAGGTGGCCCGGGAGCTGGGACTAAAGGTGGCGGCTCTCACCGCCGGTAAACAAATTGATCTGTTGGAGCAGCAGGCACGGCAGTTTCGTCCGTGCCTTGTTGCCGTGTTTGAGGAAAACGCCGCCCGGGAGCTGCGGGAAAGGCTTTCGGATCTGCATATACAGGTTATGAGCGGCATGGAGGGCCTCCTGGCGGCGGCAGAGCTGGCCGACAGCGACACCGTGGTCACGGCGGTCATGGGCAGTGTGGGCCTGGAGCCGACGCTTGCGGCCATCCGCAGGAAAAAGCGCATCGCCCTGGCCAACAAGGAGACACTGGTGTGCGCCGGGGAGCTGGTGATGGCGGAGGCGGAGAAATACGGCGCGGAGATCGTGCCGGTGGATTCGGAGCATTCGGCCATTTTTCAGAGCCTCCAGGGCTGTCGGGATCGGGGCGAGGTGAAGCGGCTTCTGCTCACCTGCTCCGGTGGGCCGTTTTTCGGCAAGACATTTGCGGAGCTGGAGCATATGACGGCGGCGAACGCCCTGAAGCACCCTAACTGGAGCATGGGGTCAAAAATCACCATCGACTCCGCTACCCTTATGAACAAGGGCCTGGAGATCATCGAGGCCATGCGGCTGTACGGCCTGCCCCTGGCCCAGGTGGATGCGGTGATCCACCGGCAGAGCATCATCCACTCCCTGGTGGAATACCGGGACGGTGCCATGATCGCCCAGCTGGGCACACCGGATATGAAGCTGCCCATCCGCTACGCCCTGACCTATCCCTACCGGGCCGCGACCCCGGATAAACCGCTGGACCTGCTCTCCTGCGGGCCGCTGACCTTCAGCGCCCCGGATGAGGAGGCGTTCCCCTGCCTGCGCATTGCTAAGGATTGCGCTGCCGCCGGGGGCACCGCCTGCGCCATTATGAACGGAGCCAACGAGGTGGCCGTGGCGCAGTTCCTCCGGGGTGAGATCGGCTTCAACGACATCGCCCGCCGGGTGGAGCGGGCCCTTTCCCGGGTAGCGGTGAAATATCAGCCGAGCCTTGGGGATATACTGGAAGCAGACCGGTTGGGCCGGGAGGCTGCCCGGTAAAAAAAGACGCCGCGGCGTCAGATGGGAGCGACTATGTCCACTGTTTTGTATATTTTGGTTGCGCTGCTGGTGTTCGGCGTACTTATCGCCGTCCATGAGCTGGGGCATTTTCTGGCGGCAAAGGCCTGTGGGGTGAAGGTGAATGAGTTCTCTATCGGCATGGGCCCCGCCATTTTCAAAAAGCAAAAGGGGGAGACCTTGTATGCCCTGCGATGCTTGCCCTTCGGCGGATTCTGCGCCATGGAGGGGGAGGACGAGACCTCGGAGGATCCACGGGCCTTGGAGAACCAGGGCTTTTGGGCGAAGCTGCTGATCTTTGCCGCCGGGGCGGCGATGAATTTCCTGGCGGGCCTGCTGATCATCCTGTGCCTGTATGGCGGGGCAAAGGCATTTGTCACCCCGGTGATCGCCGACTTTGCCCAGGGCTGTCCCTTGGAGGGGGCACTGTTAGCCGGCGACAAGGTCACCGCCATTGACGGCGAGCGGATCTATGTCTACAGCGATGTGAGCCTGCTGCTGAATTTGAAGCAGAGCGGCAGCCATGACCTGACGGTGCTCCGAAACGGCGAGAAGGTAGAGCTTACCAATGTCCCCATGGAGCTGCGGGAGTATACCGACAAAAACGGCAATGCTTACACGGGCTATGGACTAACTTTTTCCGTGAAGGAGGCCGGCATCGGCGACCGGATCAGCTACAGCTTTGCCAACGCCATAGACTTTGTACGCATGGTGCGCCTGTCGCTGCAGATGCTGGTTACGGGTCAGGCCGGAGTTAAGGACATAAGCGGGCCGGTGGGCATCGTCTCCGTTATTACCGATGTGGGGCAGAGCAGCAGCTCGACCTCCGCAGCCGTGCGGAACATTGCGTATCTGGCGGCCATGATCGCCGTAAACCTGGCGGTGATGAACCTGCTGCCCCTGCCGGCGCTGGACGGGGGGAAAATCTTCTTCCTGGTCATCAACGCCCTGTGCATGCTGGTGATCCGCAAGCGCATCCCGCAGAAGTTTGAGAGCTATGTCCACATTGCGGGCTTTGCGCTGCTGATGCTGCTGATGCTGGCGGTGACGTTTCAGGATGTGTGGAAAATATTCCAATAACTGGCGAAAAAACTTCGTTTTTTCTGCCAAAGGAATCGCAGTCTGCTGCGCGCATAATTTTGAGCTTAGCTCAAAATTCCACACTGGCAGCCTGAGCGGTATTTTTCCCCACGCACATGTCGCGGTGAAAAATGATTTAAATTTTTCGCATCTGCGGATGCGAACTCTGCGAGGCTTTTTTGGCTGGCGCTTTTCATGAGGGAGAAAGGAGCGTATGAGAATATGAGCAAGCAAATTCAGGTGGGCAGCGTGGCCGTAGGCGGCGGCGCGCCCGTGAGCATACAGTCCATGTGCAACACGCCTACTCAGGATGTGGCGGCCACGGTGAGCCAGATCCTCCGCCTGGAGAAGGCTGGGTGTGAGATCATCCGTGTGGCCGTGCCGGATCAGGATGCCGCCCGGGCCGTGGGAGAAATTAAACGCCGCATCCACATTCCCCTGGTTTGCGACATCCATTTCGACTATAAGCTGGCTCTTTTATGCGCAGAGCAGGGGGCGGATAAAATACGTATCAACCCGGGGAACATCGGGTCAAAAGACCGGGTGCGGGCTGTGGCGGACGCCTGCCGGGAGCGGAGTATCCCCATCCGCATCGGCGTCAACGGCGGGTCATTGGAAAAGGACCTGCTGGCCAAATACGGCGGCGTCACGGCGGAGGCGTTGGTGGAGAGCGCCTTGGGCCATGTGCGTCTTTTGAACGACTGTAATTTTGACGACATCTGCATCTCCGTCAAATGTTCGGATGTGCCGGTGAATATGCGGGCCTATCAGCTGCTCCGCCAGCGGACGGCCTATCCCCTGCACCTGGGCGTCACCGAGGCAGGTACCCCCACCATGGGCATCCTGAAGTCAGCCATGGGCATTGGGGGCCTTTTGTGCCTGGGCATCGGCGACACCGTCCGGGTGAGCCTGACGGCGGACCCGGCGGAGGAGGTGCGTGTGGCCAAGCAGATTTTATCTGCCGCCGGGGTGCGGCGCTTCGGACCCAACCTCATCTCCTGCCCCACCTGCGGCCGCACCAAGTACGACATGATCCCCATTGCCCGGGAGGTGGAGCGGCGGCTGGAGGGCTGCGAGAAGAATATCACTGTGGCGGTAATGGGCTGCGTGGTCAATGGGCCCGGAGAGGCTGCCGCTGCCGATGTGGGCATCGCCGGGGGAAAGGGCGAGGGCCTGGTGTTCCGCCGGGGCAAGATCCTGTATAAGGTCCCGGAGGACAAGCTGGTGGATGCACTGATGAACGAGATCGAGAAGCTGTAAGTATGGAGAAGATTGGATTTTTAGACTTTTTTGGGAGCTTTTTGCCGCCCCATGACCTGCGGCCGCTGCTGGCGGACGCCAAGATCGTGTCGGGCGAGCTGGATCGGGGGAGCCGCACCCTGGAGGCGGAGGTGGAGAGCCGGGAGAACATGCCCGACGCCGCCGTGGCGGCTCTGGAGCAGCTGCTGCAGGAGCATTACGGATTCCGCCAGGTGCGGCTGCGGTTTGTGTCCGCCGCCGGAAAAAAGAGTGCCGAGCAGGTGCTCTTTGGCAAGCCCATCAAGGGCAAGCCCGTCTCCATGGAGGGACTGAACCCCAAAATGGGCGGCGTTGTGGTGGAGGGCAAGGTGTTTTTTGCCGATTGCCATGAGACCCGGCGCCCCGGGGTATGGGTGTTGACCTTTGACATGACGGATTACAAAAACTCCGTCACTGTCCGCAAATATATGCAGACCAAGGAGCTGGGTGGCCTGCAAAGCGCCATCGCCCCGGGGATGTGGCTGCGGGTCCAGGGCTTTATGGAGCTGACCCGGGACGGAAAGGACGTGCAGCTCAATCCCCAAAGCATCATGAAGATCGGCCATGAGGGCCGGAAGGATACGGCGAAGGAGAAGCGGGTGGAGCTGCACCTGCATACCCGCATGTCCAACATGGACGCCTTGACGGACCCGGCGGCGGTGATTAAGGAGGCCATTGCCTGGGGCCACCCGGCCATCGCCATCACTGACCACGGCGTGGTGCAGGCCTTTCCCGATGCCTGGCACACGGCCAAGGGAAAAATAAAAATTCTCTATGGTGTGGAAGGGTATTTCATCAACAATCTGGACGATCGGGTGGCGGTTCACGGCCCGGCGGACCAGGATTTTGACGACGAGATCGTCTGCTTTGACATCGAGACCACGGGCCTGCAGGTGATGAAAGAGGCTATCACGGAGATCGGCGCGGTGGTGCTGAAAAACGGGGAGATTACAGACCGATTCCAAACTTTTGTAAATCCCGGCCGCCGCCTGACACCGGAAATAATCGGCCTTACGGGCATCACCGACGCCATGCTCAAGGACGCACCCCAGCTCAAGGAGGCCCTGGAGGCATTCCTGCAGTTTGTAAACGGGCGGCCTCTGGCGGCCCACAATGCGGAGTTTGACATCGGTTTCATCCGGGAGGGCTGCCGCCGGGTGGGGCTGGATTTTTCGTCCACCTATGTGGACTCCCTGATTCTGGCCCAGAACCTGCTGCCGGAGCTGAATAAATTTAAGCTGGATATAGTGGCGGAGCATCTGGACCTGCCGTCCTTCAACCACCACCGTGCCTCGGATGATGCGGGCATGGTGGGCTATATGCTTATCCCGTTTTTTGAGAAAATGCGCCGGGAGCTGGGCATCAATCGCCTGCAGGAGATCAACGGCAAAATGCTGGAGCTGCGGCCCCTGGGCAATAAGAACCACCGCCGGCCCAAGCACATTATTATTCTGGCTAAAAACAAGCTGGGGCTCAAGCACCTGTATCAGCTGGTGTCGGCCTCCAACCTGAAATATTTCAAGCGCTTTCCCATCATCCCCAAGACGGAGCTGGCGGCCCACCGGGAGGGGCTCATCATCGGATCCGCCTGCGAGGCCGGGGAGCTGTTCCGGGCGGTGGTGGACCACAAGGACTGGGACGAGCTGAAGCGCATCGCCTCCTTTTACGACTATCTGGAGATCCAGCCCCTGTGCAACAACGCCTTCATGCTGCGAAACGGCGACGTCCAGTCGGAGGAGGAGCTGCGGGACTTCAACCGCACCATTGTCCGCCTGGGCGCGGAGCTTAACAAGCCCGTCTGCGCCACCGGGGATGTGCATTTTATGGAGCCGGAGGATGAAATTTACCGCCATGTGCTCCTGGCCAGCAAAAAATTCCCCGACGCAGACAAGAGCCTGCCCATTTACTTTAAGACCACCGATGAGATGCTGGAGGAATTTTCCTACCTGGGAGAGGAAACCGCCTATGATGTGGTGGTGAAGAATCCCCGGATGATCGCGGACCTGGTGGAGGAAATTGAGCTGCTGCCCCCGGGACAGCTTTTCCCGCCCCGGCTGGAAAACTCTGAGCAGGAGCTCCACGACATGGTGTGGAGCAAGTGCCACGAGCTATACGGAGAGAATCCCCCGAAGCTGATTGTGGATCGGCTGAATGTGGAGCTGGGCGGCATCTTGGGCAAGTACGATGTGGTGTATATGTCGGCCCAGAAGCTGGTGCAGCGGAGCCTGGAAAACGGATACCTGGTGGGCTCGAGAGGGTCTGTGGGATCATCGCTGGTTGCCTATATGGCGGGCATCACGGAGGTGAACTCTCTGCCGCCCCACTACCGCTGCCCCCGGTGCAAGCACACGGAGTTCATTACCGACGGCAGCTATGGCTGCGGTGCGGATATGCCGGACAAAAGCTGCCCCGAGTGCGGGGAAAAGCTGGTGAAGGACGGGTTTGACATCCCCTTTGAGACCTTTCTGGGCTACGGCGGCGGCAAGGTGCCGGATATCGACCTGAACTTCTCCGGGGAATACCAGGCCCGGGCCCATCGCCATGCGGTGGAGATGTTCGGCGAGACACAGGTGTTTCGAGCCGGGACCATCGGCACTCTGGCAGAAAAGACTGCCTACGGCTTTGTGCGCAAGTACCTGGAGGAGCGGCAGATCACTGCCGGCAATGCGGAGATGAATCGCCTGACCCTGGGCTGCGTGGGCGTGCGGCGCACCACGGGCCAGCATCCCGGCGGCCTGGTGGTTGTGCCGGACGATATGGATGTGGAGGATTTCACCGCCGTGCAGCACCCGGCGGATGCCGAGGACGCAGAGACCGTCACCACCCATTTTGAATACCACTGCATGGAGGATAACCTCCTGAAGCTGGATATGCTGGGTCACGATGACCCGTCCATGATCCGCATGCTGGAGGACCTCACCGGGGTCAATGCCCGAGCCATCCCCTTGGACGACCCGGATACCATGAGTATTTTCACCTCCTCCAAGGTGCTGGGCTTTGAAAATGACGAGCTGCTTGGTCCCACCGGTGCCGTGGCCATCCCGGAGTTCAATACCCGGTTTACCCGGCAGATGCTCATAGATACCCAGCCCAAGGATTTTAACACCCTGGTGCGGCTTTCGGGCTTCTCCCACGGCACGGATGTGTGGCTTGGAAACGCCCGGGAGCTGATTGTGGGCGGCACGGCCTCGGTTCTGCAGACCGTGGGCTGCCGCGATGACATCATGCTCTATCTCATTTCCATGGGCCTGGACCCGAAAATGAGCTTCAAGATCATGGAGGCTGTGCGAAAGGGCAAGGTGAAAAAGGGCGGCTTCCAGGAGGGCTGGGTGGAGGCCATGGAGGAGCACGGCGTGCCGGAGTGGTACATCGAGTCCCTGGCCAAGATCGGGTATCTTTTCCCTAAGGCCCACGCCGTGGCCTATGTGATGATGGCCTTCCGCATCGCCTGGTTCAAGGTCCATGAGCCCTTGGCCTTCTATGCCACCTTCTTCTCCATCCGGGCCAAGGCCTTTGACGCGGAGTTCTGCTGCGCCGGAAAGGAGGCCGTGGAGCGAAAGATCCATGAGATCGAGAATAACAAGGACGCCACCGCCGTGGAGCAGAACCTTATGGTGACCCTGGAGGTGTGCTACGAGTTTTATCTCCGGGGCTTCCACTTCGACACCATCGATATTTACCACAGCGATGCAACGAGGTTCACCATCACCGAGGGCGGTTTGCTGCCGCCGCTGATCTCCGTCCACGGGTTGGGCGAGGCCGCCGCCCAGGACACGGTGGAAAAGCGCAAGGGAAAGACCTTTATCTCCATTGAGGAGTTTTCCATGTGCTGCAATAAGCTGTCCAAGACGCATATCGAACAGCTGAAGGCCCTGGGGGCCTTTGCGGGCATGGCGGACACAAGCCAGGTGAATTTGTTTGACGGATTTTAAAATAAAACAGGAAGGAGCCGTTCGATCGAACGGCTCCTTCCTGTTTTAAGTGAGTTTTATTCGTCGTAGATGCCCAAAATGACGATGCCTGCCACCACCAGGGCAATCATAAGATAGTGCTTCCAGGAGAGCTTTTCCTTCAGGAAAATACGGCTCCACACCACGGACAGTACGCAGTAGGCGGAGATGATAGGGGCTGCCAGGGCCACATGCTCCGTGTCCGCCAGGGCGTAGATATAGGCGAACTGGCCGGCGGTCTCGCACAGAGCGCCCAGGTACTTGGGCCCCTCCCGCTTAGGCACCAGCTTCTGCCTGCGGATGAGCACCACATACACAAAGCACGCAATACCCGCCGCCAGGAAGGTCAGCTCATAGGCGCAGTTGGCGCTATCCTCGTTCAGGGTCTCCAGCACCTTGCTGTCGGCGAAGGTGCCCAGGGCGTCCAGCACGCAGTAGAGAATGGGCAGCACCAGCGCCAGGACGGACTTGGCGTACTTATAGTTGCCGGCCTCCTGGCGAGCCAGGCGCAGCTCGTCGTCCTCCCGGGCCTCCACAATGCCCAGCCCGATAACGCCCACACACACCAGGGCCATGGCTGCATACTGGGCCGGGGCCAGCAGGGCAGACCCGGTGATGATACTCAGCACTGCCACCATCGCGCCGGAGGAGTTGCAAATGGGAGACGAGATGGACAGCTCAATGTAGCGAAGCCCCACGTATCCCAGGGCCATAGACAGAATATACAGCAGCGACACCGGCAGATAGGTGAGGATGATGGAGAAATTAATTTCCGTCCCGCCGATAAAGATTTCATAGGCTGCGTGCAGACCCATGACCACGCCCACAGCCATGACCATTTTCAGGTGGGCGTACTTGTCGTCTGCATCCCGACAGCCGATTTTAGAAAACAGATCCGATCCGCTCCAGAACAGAAGCGCGATCACAGAAAACCAAAACCACATAGATGAAAATACTCCTTATTATTTTATAGTTTAATGATTCCGGCGTCCGCCAGCTTTTGCATACTCAAAAGAATGCCCAGCTTGCCGTGAAACCAGGTGAGACCGCCCTGGAAGTAGACCGCGTAGGGGGGGCGGATGGGCCCGTCGGCGGAAAGCTCAATGGAGCTGCCCTGCACGAAGGCTCCGGCGGCCATAATGACCTCGCTCTCATAGCCGGGCATAGCCCAGGGCTCCGGGGTCACATAGCTGTCCACGGCGGCGGCGGACTGGATACCCTTGCAGAAGGCCACCATGGCTTCCTTGCTGCCCAGCTCCACGGCCTGGATGATGTCGTGTCGACTCTCGGCGGAGCCGGGCACCACCCGGAAGCCCAGCTTTTCATAGCAGGCGGCGGCAAATACGGCGCTCTTCACCGCCGAGGCCACCACCGTGGGCGAGAGAAACAGCCCCTGGTAAAAGGCGGGCATCAGCCCCAGATTTGCGCCTACCTCCTGCCCAAGGCCCGGGGCACTGAGACGGTAGGCGCAGCGGTCCACGCATTCCCTGGTGCCGCAGATGTAGCCGCCGATGGGGGCCAGGCCGCCCCCGGGATTCTTAATGAGGCTCCCCACGATCATGTCTGCTCCCAGGTCTGAGGGCTCCTGCATCTCCACAAATTCGCCGTAGCAGTTGTCCACCATGCAGAGCACGCCGGGCTTGCACTGCTTGCAGAAGGCGATCAGCTTCCCAATTTGCTCCACGGAGAAGGTGGGCCTCGTAGCGTACCCCTTGGAGCGCTGGATGGTGATGAGCTTGGTTTTGTCCGTAATGGCCCGGCGGATGCCCTCATAGTCAAAGGTGCCGTCAGGCAGCAGCTCCACCTCCCGGTAGCTCACGCCGTATTCCGCCAGGGAGCAGGGGGAAGGACGGATACCGATGACCTCCTCCAGTGTGTCGTAGGGCCGGCCCACAGGGCTTAAAAGCTCGTCTCCGGGCCGTAGATTGGCACTGAGGGCCACGGTGAGGGCATGGGTACCGCAGGTGATCTGGGGCCGCACCAGGGCTGCCTCCGTGTGGAAGCAATCGGCATAGACCCGCTCCAGATTATCCCGCCCCTCATCGTCATAGCCGTAACCGGTTGTGGCGGCAAAATGGGTAGCGTTGACGCGGTTTTTCTGCATAGCGGCAAGCACCTTGCACTGGTTGTACTCCGCCACTGCGTCGATCTCCCGGAATCGCTCCGTAAGACCACCGAGAGTCGCCTCGCCAAATTCATAAACGGCCTGGGAGACCCCCAACTGCCGATACATTTCGTTCATCATGATTCGCTGTCCTCCGTGTTTTGCAGAATTTCCTGAGCCACCCGGTCCAGTACCTCCGGCCGGGAGACCACCAGACCCTGACTCTCGCTGCCCAAAATCAGCAGCGTGTCTCCGGGGTGGATATTAAAAAAATCCCGGGCCTCCTTGGGGATCACGATCTGACCCCGGTCGCCCACCTTGGCGGTGCCAAACACCCGCCGGGTAGGGGAGCGGCCCAATATATGCTTGCCCTGGGGCATGACCTCACCTCACAAAAATCATCTTTTTCATACTTGTGTGACAGATGGCAGTATATCACACCCACCGGAAAATGCAAGCCCTTTCCGCGAAAAAAAGCCCGTATTCCGCAGAATACGGGCTTTTGTCCACTTCACTCCAGCTTTTCCGGAAACTCCACCCCGTTCAGCCGCAGGATCATCCGCAGAGGATAGTCCCTGTCCAGGTAGTTCCGGCAATACCAATCAAAGGTAGCCTCCGGTAAATGCATAAGCTCCGGGGCCTCGCAGCGGAACAACTCAAAGGTTTTCTGATCCCCTGAGAGCAGGGCTGCCAGCACGTCCAGCCTCTTTTCCTCCGCCAGGCGGATCAGACACGCATCCATGATAGAGGCGCAGGCCTGCTCATCCGGGGGGGCGAACTGCTCCTTGTTCCCCAGCCAGTAAAGGAACTCGTTAGGGTCCAGATCCAGCTTGGTGGTGATTTGGCTCAGCTTGTAAAATTCCTGCCAATCTCTCTTTTTCAGCACCTGGATAAGGTACTGCACCAGCCCGTCATCCAAGGCGATACAATCCAAAAAAACCTCAAAGGCGTGCTTGCCTGCGTCCGGATCCGGCTCCTTCTGTATAGGCTCCTCCGCCTGCTCCTCCCGGGCCTGGCTGGTCAGGACCCGGGCGGCGGAGAGCACATCGTCCATAGAGAAACTGTCGTAAGCCGCCTGGGGGACTTCGTCTCCCGCTGCGGCGGCACAGGCGCGCACAAAGGCGGGGATGCCCATAGCGCCGATCTGCCGCTGCAGCTCCATAGCCCGATGCATTTCATCGGTTTGCGTAAGTGTGATGCCCTCCGGGGCGGTTAGGGAGCCCTCGCAGATCTGGGTCATATATTGCAGGTAATAGTCAAACAGTGTCATAGTACAGCCTCACTTTCCAGCCTTGACTTTACCACACCCGGCGGGGAATTGCAAGACGCCTGCAAATATGGTAAGATGGCCCAAAGGAGGGAAAGCCCATGCAGGAATATTACGCCGCGCCCATGGAGGGCCTCACCGGCTGGCGCTGGCGGCAGGTGCAATCGGAGCTGTTCGGCGGCGCGGATCGCTACTACACGCCCTTTCTCTCGCCCAATGCCAATTTCGAGTTTCAGACCAAGGAGCTGCAGGAGATCGACCCGGAGCATAACCGGGACCTTTTTGTGGTGCCGCAAATCCTTACCAATCGGCCGGAATACTTCGTTTGGGCGGCTAAAGAGTGCCAGAGTCGGGGCTACAGCGAGGTGAATCTGAACCTGGGCTGCCCCTCCGGCACGGTAACGGCGAAAAATAAGGGGGCTGGCTTGCTGCGGGAAAGGGACATCCTGCGAGCACTTCTGGACGGCATATTCAATGCCCTTCCGGACCTGAAAATTTCTGTCAAGACACGCATCGGCTGGGATGATCCCGACCAGTGGCCCGCTCTGCTGGCCCTGCTGAACGACTATCCCATCACCTTGCTTATTATTCATCCCCGGGTGCGAACGGAGTTTTACAAGGGGAGAGTCCACCGGGACACCTTTGCCTGGGCGCAGGCGAACACCGGCCTGCCTCTGTGCTATAACGGCGACCTGCTGACCCCGGCGGATGTGTCTGCCGCTCCCAACGTGCCCTTGATGTTTGGGCGGGGCCTCCAGGCGGACCCGTCCCTGCTGCGCCGTCTCCGAGGCGGAGAGAGGGCCAGTGTGGCCGAGCTGCAGGCCTTCCACGATGCCATCTATACCGCCTATCGCCGGGATTACTCCGGCGATGTGCCTGTGCTGCACCGGATGAGAGAGCTGTGGAATTACCTGGCCGGCAGCTTTCGGAATACGGAGCCGCTGCTGCGCGCCGTCCGCAAGGCCCGCACCTGCGCAGCCTATGAGCAGGCGGTCCGGCCGTTCTTTGCCCGGGCGGAGATGATAAGAGAATGAGAAAGCTGCCCTTCCGGATACGCTCCGAAAGGGCAGCTCTTTTTGCAGTTCAGTTCAGCACAAATACGGTGCAGTTGCGGCGGCCGAAGCGGCAGGCCTGGTCGTATTCATCAAACCAAAGGTCCAGCTTGTAGCCCTTGATACTGGTGCCGCAATCGGCGGCGGTGGCCATGCCGTAGGTCAGATACCCATCGTCTGTGTAGATATAGAACCGTGTGCCATAGGGGAACACGGAGGGATCCACAGCAATGTTGCCATACTGAGTGGGCCGGCCGGAAGCCGTCCGGCCGTGGATGGCGTAGGCACTGGCATTGCACGTCACCTGGGAGGAGAAGGTCATGGTGTCACCGGAGGCGAAGAGCAGATACCCGCTGCCGTCATCGTTGCGATAAACGGACACCAGCTCGTCACCGTCGGCCACGGAATCCACCAACGTACCGTATTCTACCACTTGGGTGACGGAATTGTCCTCGGTGGTGGAGATAAACTCGGTCCTTTCCAGCTTGCCCTTGACAAAAACATCCATGTAGGTTTGGGTCACAGTGCCGGGCACACCGGGGGTGATGATCTCCTCCGTGCCTTTTGCCATCAGAGGATCGGCAATCCGCTCCTCGGCAAAGTCTGTCTGCACCTGCACGTTGCGCAGGCGAGTGTACTGGCGGCATACAGTGATGCTGGGGGTATCAGCGGTGAGGTCCACCACCACCATCTCATCGTCTGCCACCTTCACATGGCTGCGGCGCAGCAGATTGGCCACAGTCTCGTGGCGGGTGGTGACAACACCGGCGTCTGCGGTGTCATCCTCTGCGGAGCCGCTTAAAGAGGCGGACAGCAGCTTTGTCTCGGGTCCGGAGCTTTTCACGGTGGCGGAGGTCCCCTCCTCCACGGCGGCGAGCTGCACTTCCTGCCCTTTGGGTAGGATGAGCTGCACATCTGCGGCACCGGCGTTATTGGAGCCGGTGTAGAGCGCTTCGCTTTGGTAGTCCAGGTCAGAGTCTGCGGTGACGGTATAGGTTTCCTGATCGTCAATGAGCAGGTACACATCCCCGTCTACCGGAGCGGGACCCATACAGATGCAAATCACCAGGCCCAGCAGCGTCAGCGGGGCCAAGAAGGTGAGCAGACGCCGGCGTTTGAGCGGCCCATCCCGCAGAGCGCCCAGGCGTTTCAGAATCATTTGGATCATACAGTGTTTCCTCCATTGCGCCGGTTTTTCAGACCGGGCCGGAGGCTCCTTTCGGTAGTTTTATTGGGAGACATCCCTTGAAAAGTTAAAGGAATGATGCTTATTTGTAATCAAAATGTAACACTTGTAACAAAACTAAATTTGACAGGAGTATATCACTTTTTTTACGATGTGTCAAGTTTTTCCGGAAAGGGGCGGATTTATGCACCCTTGCCAGGGGAAAAATGGAAGGATCGAAAACGAAGCGGAAACAAAATTGTTACAGACTGGGGGACGAAAAAGTCGTGGATTCGGTGTTGCCTCAGGGGGAAAGTTTCGGTATAATGGAATCGGTATTTTAAAGCGAGGAGGGAGCGCTGTGCGTCCTGTATATATCCCCGTGGGCCATATCGTCAACGCCCACGGCATCAAAGGCGAGGTCAAGCTGAACCCGGAGGGCTTCACCCCGGAGTTTGTGGCGGAGTTTGATACGCTCTATATAAATGGGGAGTCCGTGCAGGTGAAAAGCCGCCGGGTCCACAAGTCCACGGTGCTTCTGACTCTGCCCGGGGTAGAGGATATGGACGCCGCCCTGGCCCTGAAGGGCCGGGAGGTCTCCATCCGGCGGGAGGATGCGCATCTCCCGGAGGGCGAGTATTTTGACGCCGAGCTGGTGGGCGCTATGGTTTTGGATGACGCCACCGGAGAGGAGCTGGGAAGGATCCGCCGGGTGCTGCACTATCCCGCCCACAAGGTCTACGAGGTCCGGGGCAGCCGGGAGTATCTCATCCCAGCGGTGCCGGGGGTGTTCATTGCGTCCGTGGATGCGGACGGCGGCGTTATGCGTATCCACATGATGAAAGGATTGGCCACCGATGAGAATTGATATTATGACCCTCTTTCCCGATGCCATCGAGGCCATGATGGGCCAATCCATCATCGGCCGGGCCCGGGACCGGGGCTATATCCGGCTCTATACCCATCAGATCCGGGAATATACCACCAATAAGCAGATGCAGGTGGACGACTACCCCTACGGCGGCGGTCGGGGGGCGGTGATGCAGGCGGATCCCCTGTACCGCTGCTGGGAGCATATCTGCCGGGAGGTGGGGCAGCGGCCCCACACCATCTACCTGTCTCCCTGCGGCCGGACCTTCACCCAGGAGGTAGCCAAGGAGCTGAAGGCAGCTCACGAGAACATCGTCCTGGTCTGCGGCCACTATGAGGGGGTGGACCAGCGATTTATCGACGAGTGTGTGGATGAGGAGCTGAGCATGGGCGACTTTGTCCTCACCGGCGGGGAGATCCCGGCCATGGCTGTGGCGGATTGCCTGTTCCGCATGGAGGAGGGGGTGCTGCCCGAGGAGAGCTGCTACACCGACGAGAGCCACTGGAACGGCCTTTTGGAGTATCCCCAGTATTCCCGGCCGGAGGAGTGGCACGGGCGCAAGGTGCCCGCCATCCTCCTCAGCGGCAACCATGGCGGCGTGGATGATTGGCGCCGAAAGGAGAGCTACAAACGCACCATGGCCCGGCGGCCGGACCTTTGGGCCCGGTTCGATGAGAGCGCCGTAAAGACCAAGCACGATAAAAAGATCCTTCAGCAGGCCAAGGACGAATTCACCGCCGAACAGGAACAAAAAGAATAATATGTGTTGCAAAGAACGGCAGGGATGCTCCATTGCATCTCTGTCGTTTCGCTGCCCGCCGCCTAAGCTCCGCACAGCGTATCCGCAGGGGCCGATGTCTGCATCGGCATTCATAAATGCGCAGGGCGGGGTGCCCTCACCCCGCCGCTTCGTTAACCACCGCGCCCCTTGCAAAGCCCTGCCATTGCGCACGGTGGCTGTGGGGAACGAACCGAGCGCTGCCAGTGGCAGAATAAGCGAGGTGAGCGAGTGACTGCGGTCAAAATTTTTGGCGCCCGTTGTAAGGCAGCACAGAAATTTTGGGCACCGCAACAGGGGCATCCACATTCCCGCACCCCCTCAAAAAAAACCCGGCCATCCCCCAAATTTCTCTTGACTTTTTCGGGGAAATGGGGTATCATTAGCAATGTTGTAAAGCTGATTTACTTTACAGGAGGAGGGCGAACCGTGAAAAACCAGACCTACCGCATGACCATGCTGCTTGATTTTTACGGCGAGATCCTGACCCAGCGGCAGAGAGAATTCTTTGACCTGTACTATAACGAGGATTTGAGCCTGGCGGAGATTGCGGAGAACTACGGTATCAGCCGCCAGGGCGTCCGGGACGCCATCGTCCGGGCAGAGACCGCCATGGAGGAGCTGGAGGACAAGACCGGCCTGCTCAAGCGCTTTATGCGCCTGCGGGAAAAGATCGACGCCATTGAAGCTGCGGCAGCGGAGATTCAAAAGCTCAACTACCGGCAGTACGATAATCCGGAGCTGGAGCGTTTGGCGGGGGAAATCCGCACCTGCGCCGCCGCACTGAAGGAGTAAAGCTATGGCCTTTGAGGGACTAAGTGAAAAACTGAATGAAACCTTTAAGCGCCTGCGGGGCAAGGGCCGGCTCACGGAGAGTGACGTCAAGGCCGGCCTGCGGGAGGTGCGCCTGGCACTGCTGGAGGCGGACGTCAGCTATAAGGTGGTCAAGGACTTTATCGCCAGGGTCACCGACCGCTGCGTGGGCAGCGACGTGCTGGAGAGCCTGACCCCCGCCCAGCAGATCGTCAAGATCGTCAACCAGGAGCTTACCGAGCTCATGGGCGGCAGCAACGCCCGTCTTGCCACCGCGTCTAAGGGACCTACGGTGGTGATGATGGTGGGTCTCCAGGGCGCTGGTAAAACCACTAACTGCGCAAAGCTGGCGGGCCTCATGCGCCGCCAGTATGGCAAACGGCCCCTGCTGGTGGCCTGCGACGTGTACCGCCCCGCCGCCATCAAGCAGCTGCAGGTGGTGGGCCAGCAGCTGGACATTCCCGTTTTTGAGATGGGCCAGGGCGACCCGGTGAACATCGCCCGGGAGGCGCTGAAATACGCCTCGGACCACGGAAATGACATTGTATTTCTGGATACCGCAGGCCGTCTGCACATTGATGAGCAGCTCATGGACGAGCTGAAGAGCATCAAGGAAAATATCCATCCCCATGAAATCCTCCTGGTAGTGGATGCCATGACCGGCCAGGACGCCGTTAACGCCGCCACCGCCTTTGACGAGGCACTGGGTATTGATGGAGTGCTGCTGACCAAGCTGGACGGCGACGCCAGAGGCGGCGCGGCCCTCTCGGTCCGGGCCGTGACGGGAAGGCCCATTAAGTTTGTGGGCACAGGCGAGAAGCTGGACCAGATTGAAGCGTTCCACCCCGACCGGATGGCCTCCCGGATTCTGGGCATGGGCGATGTGCTGACGCTGATTGAGAAGGCGGAAAAGGCTTACGATGCCAAGAAGGCAGCCGAGCTGGAGGAGAAGCTGAAGTCCAACAAGTTCACCTTGGCCGATTTTTATGACCAGCTGGTACAGCTGAAGTCCATGGGCTCCATGCAGGAGATCGTGGCCCAGCTTCCCGGCGGGGCCAACATGAAGGATTTGAAGGTGGACGAAAAGGCCATGGCTCGAACCGAGGCAATTATTCTGTCCATGACGCCGAAGGAGCGGGATAACCCCGCCGTCCTCAACGCCAGCCGGAAGCAGCGGATTGCCAAGGGCGCCGGTGTGCGGCTTCAGGATGTCAACTCTTTGCTGAGCCAGTTTGAGACCATGCGAAAGCTGGTGCGTCAGTTCTCCGGCCCGGGTGCGGGAAGGAAAATGCGGCGTATGGGACGCATGAAGGGGATGCCCGGCGGCTTTCCCGGTATTTGATGGTTCGTAACCGGCCCTTTTCGGGCTTTACGATAAATGACGATTATGATATTTGGAGGTGAAACCCCATGGTAAAGATCAGACTGAGAAGAATGGGTGCGAAGAAGGCTCCCTACTACCGCATTGTGGTTGCCGACTCCCGGTCCCCCCGGGATGGCCGCTGCATTGAGGAAATCGGCGCGTACAATCCGCTGACCGAGCCTGCCACCATCACGGTGGACAGCGAAAAGGCCAAGACCTGGATTCAGAACGGCGCTCAGCCCACCGATACGGTGCGCGGCCTGCTGAAGAAGGCCGGCGTGCTGTAAGATGCCTGAAGGAGCGTTCGCTATGAAAGAACTTTTGCTGTATATGGCAAAAAGCCTGGTGGATCATCCCGAGGCGGTCAGCGTAACCCAGACGCAGAGCGAGGACGGGACGCTGCTGGAGCTCCGGGTTGCCCCGGAGGATATGGGCAAGGTGATTGGCCGGCAGGGCAGAATCGCCAAGGAAATCCGCACCATTGTGAAGACCGTCGCACAGCACAATGGCCAGCGGGTTACGGTCGATATTGTCGATTAAGCGCACCGGGCG
>OHTI01000177.1_pt1 | contig 46218 bp, 34 predicted proteins | sample 1578941 | NCBI WGS metagenome assembly OHTI01 (sample SAMEA3879609, study PRJEB24766) | human gut metagenome | biome: human-associated habitat; feature: feces | place: USA | collected 1985/1987
CCGCCCCATACGGCATACTCTTCAATGGCATTCATCGCATTAAGATGCAAAGCCTTTTGAATATACGGCAAGTGTATCGGCGTAAGTCTCATAATCTCATCAGCACGCCCATATAGAGGTGCGGTAGAATCAAGAAACAACCCATACATCATATTTTGTGATGAACCGCAAAGCACAAGGTTATACTTCAACAGCTTCTCATCAACAAGTTTCTGCAATACAGACGGCAACTCTGGCGATTGCTCTACAAGATACGGAAATTCATCCAAGCATAAAGTAAAACGTTTGTCTGTCCGATAATTGACCGCACGAAATATAGATTCCCAATCCGGATATGTCAGTTTGTCGAAATCCGGGAAGATTTGTGCTATTACTTTTGCAAGCAATACTCTCTGATGTTGCTCTTCAGAACGGTCTGCAAGGAAGTAAACATCATTTTCTGACAACACCCTTTTAATAAGCGTTGACTTACCCTGCCGTCTGCGACCGTACATCACGACTAACGAGGACTTCTCTCTTGCAAGTGCGTCCTTTAATCGTGCAGTTTCATCTATTCTGTCAACGAATTTCATACACCCTGTTTATTATGTAATGCAAACATAATGTTTTTGCTGCATAATACAAAATTTTGAACAATGTTTTTTTATTCCAACAGAACAAATCGCCACTTTTGTATAACCGATATGAATCGAGAAGTACAATTCCTCCTGTACTATATGCCGGCAGACAGCGTCAAAGTGCAGGTCGTCATAAAAGATGAAACGATGTGGTGTACCCAAAGAGCTATGGCACTGCTATTTGGGCCGGCTTACCAGCAATCGGCAAACATCTGAAGAACATATTTGACGATGGGGAGCTTTCACAGGATATGACTGTTTCCAAAACGGAAACAACCACTCCGCAAAGTGCTATGGATGACAAGTTACAAACTCAGAAAGTGGACTTTTATCATCTTGACGCGGTAATTGCCGTCAGACGGGCTACGGCGATCAGGGCGAAGGTCATGGCTTCCGAGACGGGGAGGGCTAGCCAGATGCCGGGCGTTCCTGCCAGATGGGGCATGAGGATAAAGGACGGCACAAGAAAGACAAGGCCACGGGCCAATGAATATGTCGTCGCCGGCAGCACTCTCTCGACACTCTGGAAATAGCCGATTATCGTGACATTGACGATGTAGAACACAAATCCGGTCGCCATCAGCGGTATGCCGGCGGAAGCGATGCGGTAGGCGCCAGCGTCGCTGTCAAGGAAGAGCGCGGCGACATATTTCACCCCGAAAGCCAGCGCCAACGACAAGAGGACACCGGCGCCGGTCGCCGTGGCCAAAGCGACCTTGCGGGCCTCCACCACCCTGCCCCTCTTGCCGGCACCATGGTTGTAGCTGATTATCGGCTGTGCGGACTGAGAGATGGCATTGCCTGTCATGAATATGAAAGGCATTATGTAGCAGGCAATTGAAAATGCGGCCACACCATCCTCGCCTAAATATTTCATGAATATGAAGTTGCCGGTGAACATCAGGACCGCTATGCTGCATTCGCCGAGAAATGCCGAAAAACCTAGACGGAACTGGTAGCCGATGTTTCTCGCGAACAGGCAAAGACTCTTTAGCGACCACTTCAGCCTGTACAGCCTCATTGACTTGGACAGGAAAAGAATATAGAAGATCACCATGCCGCCACCGAACCATAAGCCTATGAACGTGGCGAATGCGACGCCCTCCAGACCTTTGTCCAGGACGAAAAGGAACACATAGTCGAGTATGATGTTGAGTATGGCCGGAATGGAGGAGGTGAGCATCGCATAGGTCGGGGATCCGTCGAGACGGATGATAAGGAGTCCGACTGACTGGAGGAACATGGCGCAGAAGGCCAACGACAGCCATCGTTGATAATCAAGAACATACGGAAGCAGTCTGTCCGAAGATCCGAGCAGGCGGGCGGATTGGGTGCTGAAAGCCCCGACAAGTATGGTGATGATCAAGGCCAATGTCACCCCGAAGATCAATGTCTGGGTCATGTTGATTCTCGCGGCCTTGACATTGTCCTGGGACAGGTGAATCGACGACACGACCGAACAGCCTATGCCAAGCATCATTCCGATGGCCGTCATCAGGAGCCAGAAAGGCGAGAATATGTTCACTGCCGCCAGCGCGTCGCTTCCTACCCCATGTCCGATGAAAACACCGTCTATGACCGTCATGACGGACATGCACAGCATGCCGAGAAGTGTCGGCATGAGCATCTTGCCGAATAGCTTCGGAATGTTGTCCGAGCCGAAATCTATCGCGTCCCTTCGCATATCTCAGTTCAAAAAGGATGCGAAGTTACAAATAATGAGGGTATATTCCGCATGTTCCCCAAGCAATATTCCTCAATCTCATCAAGTTTTTCATAACTTTACGCCCTGAATGGTCATAAAAGACTCCCTTCTGGCGGCACAGACCGTGAAAGGAATCCGGATGAAATTAACTAAACAATTGTAAAACAATGAGATTGGTAATCCAGAGAGTGTCGCGCGCAAACGTGGTCGTTGAAGGCAAGACGGTGTCGGAGATCGGAAACGGCCTTCTGGTCCTTGTCGGCGTGGAGAACGGCGACACGGAAGAGGACATGCGCTGGCTTGTGGGCAAGACAGTGGGAATGAGGATATTCGATGATGAGAATGGGGTGATGAACCGGAGCGTCGCCGACATCGGCGGCGAGATTCTGGCCGTGTCGCAATTCACCCTGACGGCCTCGACCAGGAAGGGAAACCGTCCTTCCTACATACGCGCCGCAGGACACGACCTGGCCGTCCCGCTCTATGAGAAGTACTGCGAGGAGGTCTCGGCGGCGCTGGGCAAGCACGTCGGCAAGGGAATATTCGGAGCCGAGATGCAAGTCTCCCTCGTCAACGACGGTCCAGTGACGATTGTCATTGATTCACGTATCAGGGAATAGGCAAAGGCCTTTGCTGACTTCTATGCCATCGCCGACAATCATCAGAGTCACGTACATCATAGCGCGGAGGCCTTGAGCAGTCCGGCGATTCTGGGGATAAGGGTGACGTCCGCCGGGAGCCAGTCAACGGAATCAAGCCTGTCGGCAGAGAGCCATTTGGCAGCCTCATGCTCGTCCTTGAACTCCCCATGCCCCCGCTGGGTCGCGAACACCTTGCCATCCTTGAATATGACAGCTGACACTACTTCTATTTTCTTCATCTCCTGATTCATTGCATGAAATTATCGACTACAAAGTAAATCTTGACATCTCATTTCTTCCTCGCAAACTCAAAGACCTTAGGGGAAAGGTGGCAGTAGCCGCCGGGAACTGTCAGCCCTGCTGGACGGCGCACTCAGGCATATTCATTCGCTGACAGACTCCTTCCGCTACGGCAACGCCCTTCGCAACGGTGTCCCGGTCGCCATTGTCGGAGCCGTCAACGCCGGCAAAAGCACCCTTCTGAACGCCCTGGTAGGTGATGACCGCGCCATAGTCTCCGACATCGCCGGCACCACCCGCGACACCGTGGAAGAGACGATGACCATAGGCGGCCACCTCTTCCGCTTCATAGACACCGCCGGTCTGCGCACCACCCAAGACGAAGTCCTGGGGAATATCTTTGATAGGTTCTGCGTAGGAAAGAGAAAATGCAGCAATCGCGACACTTTTCGGAGCATTACCACCCAGGCGCGGAAAAGAATGACAAAAGTCGGCGGTCGCATTTCTATTGTATTGAGGAAACTACTAATTATCAAACAACTCTTGATTACGAATAACCCAATTGTCTACAGCAGACATATCAAACTCAAAGAAAAGAAATCCCTGAAAAAGTTGAAAAATGTCTACTTTTATAAAATTAACGGACTATTGCTTTATCATATTTAACACTTTTTTTTTCAACTGTTTTCTATGTCGTCCGCAAGGTGCTGCAAAGTACCCCTTAACGGGCTATTGTATACGTAAGTGGCTGTATGCCACAGTGTTTTTAAATTTTTAACGTAGTATTGATATATGATATTTAGGATATTAATTTAGTTATTATATAAGACTTGAATACTGGTGATGTAGCCGCATCGTAATACATTACAATCTTCCAATGATTTCTACCATCTGCAACTGCATCAGCATCCGTTTTCCTGATTAATTTGCTTGCAGCTTTATCGTAGTCATCCTCACAAGTTATTTCTTCGAACTTAAAGTAATTTTCAATATTGGATAATTCTTGTACGGCTTTGGTATAATACCTATTTATCAAATGATAACGTTTGAAATGTCTTTGTATAAGAGCATATAGATTTCTATCAATTCCATTTCTGTTATCTAAATAATATGCAAACTGAACACCTCCCACTATATGAGTGATACGAGCGAATAGGTATCGTATATCAGGCAAAGTGTCAGTATAAAAATTAATAGTGAAGATTTCACCATTCTCATCGAATATATCATCCCCCTTAAATGTATTACATTCAGAACATGCAGGTATCAAGTTAAAGACATTTACTGCATATTCTGAGTACACTTCCTTTGGAAGAATGTGCTCCGTAGTATTTGCACTATTTATAGTACAATACGGACATACATTATTATATGTTTGAGGGTTGTTATTAAAATGCCATGTTCTAAAATCCTTTACCAACTTGCATCCAGACGAATACATTCCTAATAGGGGCTGTTTAATACTTGACAACACCGTAGAGGGAGTTAGTAATCCTAGCTTCTGGTTATCCATAGCACGCTCATAATATCGGTAAGCAATCTCAACTTTTCGTTTATTAACATTCAGTGCAATAGTATCAGCACTGTTCTTGTCCTTTCTATCCACTGCTTCAGAGAAAAGTTCATATGGTTTCTTTCCTCCAGCATATTTTTTCATGTTAATCATGATTCAAATATTTATCAATTAACATATAAGAAGTAAGACTCATTGGCAAATCACCATTCTGGAGCTCTTGTAGTACCTGCTCCATGGATTCTTTTCCTTCGACAGCCTTTTCTATAAGTCGCCTGTAATACTTATCTCGTTGACCATTAGAGAAAATTTCTTCATTTATAGTAGTCAGGTTCTCACCTAAGCTTTCAACCCTCATTTGCCTTACAACAGGCATTCCATCTACATCTCGTTCCATTATTAGGACATTGCGAGAGAGAAGAGATTGAATCACCAAAGGCGAATGAGTTGCCATAATACAACAAGAAGAAAATCTTTCACATACAAGATTTACAACATTTATAATCTGTGTAATAGCATTTGGATGAAGATGAACTTCTGGTTCATCTATCATAATTAGACAATTTGATCGCACATTAGCAGTAATGTCGATAATGAGGTTGGTAAGCATAGTTTGCCCTGAACTCATTTTACCATAGTAATCCTTATAGACATTATACTTAAATATAGAGCCGTTTTCAAACAAATCTTCTAACATCTCGTTGGGCAAGATATTGCCTAGAAATTTCTTTAAGTTTTTACCTCTATTCAGAACATTGATGGTTTCTGCATTACGTTGGTGTCTTGCTATCAATTGTTCAAGAGTCATAAGGCCACCCGCGTTATTGTGCATACCACAATACTCAAAGTTGAAGGCTCGTGCATTAATATCATAAAATCTATCAAACATACTATAAGATGCTGCTACAACTTTTGTAAACAATGGATGGTGCGGTGAGAAACATTCCTTCTGTTGATTAGCGATTGACTTAGCAAGATTATATAACAACGAGGTCTTACCTACACCATTTTCACCGATGATGGCAATCACTCTATTAAAATTATCTTCTTGATTTATTCTACCAAAATCGAACTTTATATTAAAGTCATAATCTGAAGAAAAAGCAAGTCGAGTCTTGTATGTAAAATTTACTCTTTCATCAGGATCAAAACCAGCAAGTACATAACGTCCTAAATTTAAAGCTGTATCAGCACTATTATCTCTTAACAAAGAGTGTCTGAATCCTGAGTCGTTTACAAAATCATCTGATATTCGGCTAAATACTGCAGCATCTTTCATCGCATTAAGAAAGGACATCGCGTTATCGCCTAATATGTTTTTTATATTTGAATAATAAGATGTTTCCTGTCCTAAAGAGCAATAATCTAAATCTAGGGATAGAAATGACTCAGGAATAACATCCAGAGTTGTGGCGGCATTTTTCTTGCATATCTTCACTTTGCCTACCATTGAATAGGAGCCATCCTCCCTAACATAATCTAAATAGAATGATGTTTTATGTCCATAATCATCCCATGTTATACTCTTTAAAAAGAAACATGGTTTGTTATTCCCAAGTTTATCAACATAAATCGTATAACTATTGCTATATATGTCTTTTCGATCAAATGAGAAGCCAGTTCCTGATTTTATAATATAATGGGGTCCTTCATCTATATAATCTTCTATGGCAAGTTCACAATTATCCCTATTTAGCAAAGGATTAATCTCTTCCACATATTGCATTATCTCTTCAGAAGACGATCTGACAAAGGGAGAAACACATGCTTCAACAAACTTAATGAAGTGTTTTGTATCACCTGCCAACAAATTAAATCGATGTTCAGAAGTATACGTAAGATCCCAATCATCATTATTAATCAAATGTTGCCTTGCATCAGCTTCTGCATTCTTGAAACGAGGGTCTTCTGAAGGCATAGCAGGGAGATCCCATATCATTTTCAAGAAATCAACAATGTTTTGATCTTCATAATTACCTCCTTGGAATACACCCAAGAAATCTGCATGAGACATAATCTTATCAAATATAGAGCGTCTCGTCTCAGCAGAAATTTTAATCTGATTGTTTTGATTTACCATTGTAGATTATATTAATTACATTTTTTCCTCAAGTATACCCCGCAAGTCTATTGGCTTCCATTTTTTCGGAGAGCGGCCTTTATATTGGAAAGACTCTTACTTTTATCTCCTTGCGGATATATTTTTCCGCCATTACGTTCAAAGTAACCATGTACACCCTTGGCAACACTTGTCAGTAATATAACTCGAATTTATACTTCCACCTCCTTTATCAGTCTTCTAAGCTCAAAGTAAGCATAGTTTCTGTACTATTCAGTTTTTTCCATCGACCTAGCCAAAATGAAAAATTCTATTGTTTTCCGACACTTGACAAGTTCCTCTGTATTCTGAAATGCTTTTTCAGATTAATCCTGAAATGGAAGTCTGCACGAAACCACGTCATGCCATTACAAATAATATCACCAGACATAATATGCATATTATATAAACATTTGTAAATCAAACACAATCTTTCCACTTTGTATCCAATACCCCAGCAAACATTTCCATTTCTCTTTTGGATAGTCCCAATCGGATTGCCAATTCTCGCCATCCTTTTACACGTGAATTTAACATTAAATTGTATAATTAATCCATAGTTCTTATTGTAATAAGTTGGGGAACAATTAAATATCCCCGCTTTTTCCCTTGTATATTCAAATTATTATTTATACATTTGTATAAGTAATACAATAGATATGGCAAGGCTCACAAAAGCGGACAGCGTCTATCGGATGTCGCTTCACAAGAACGGAGGTTACATGTATGCGACGACTCATCCGTATACCGTGACCGGGGACGGCAAGAGGAAGTACTCCTGCCTGCATTGGGGCACAGTGACGGATGGTCTCAAGTTTATCCCGGGCAAGCAGTACCTGTACGCCTCTCCGGAGGAACGGGCCAGGCTGATCTTTCCCGAAGGGTGGGACCTCAGCGAAATAGACAAGCTTCAGAGCAATCGCAGGCAAGGCCGTCCTGCATACGAGGGTGCGGACGTCAATCGTTTCTATGGCGACGTCTGGCTCATGGAGCAGGTCGCGGACAAGGTGGGGCTCCGGACGGACCTGATGGCGACGTTCCATGAGAACGCGGAAATCGTGAATGATGTCCTCACCCTTGCCTATTACTCATTCGCGACCGGAAACAGCTGGAGCAGAGCGGCCAGATGGCAGAAGCTGGAGAAGGCTCCGTCCTCAAGGGAACTTACCCCGATGACGATAACCCGCCTTACGCAGTCCATCTCCGAGACTGAAAGGATGAACCTGTTCAAGTACAGGGCAGACAGGCTTGGCAAGGACGAGCTGTGTGCCGTCGACTCCACGACCAGATCCGCATACGGCAGTTCGCTCGCCGACATCAAATGGGGCCGGAACAAGGAGCGCGTCCCTCTGCCGCAGACTTCCGAAGTCGTCGTATATTCGCTTGACAGCCATATGCCAGTGTATTACAGGACCTTTCCTGGCAACATCCCTGACTCCAGAAGCGTGGAGACCATCCTCACCGACATCAGCCACGCCGGTTTCCCGAGGGTTATCCTGGTGACGGACAGGGGCTACGAATCGGTTCAGAACCTCGAGAAGTACATCCTCCGCGGCCAGCCGATGATAATGTGCGTCAAGATGCGTCAGAAGGTTGTCCTTGACAGGATTGCCGAGTTCGGGACCATCGGTGGAAAGCCGGGAGACATGCTTTTCGACCCGGAGAGCAGGCTGTACTACAAGCAGTATAACCTGGAATACGACGTGAGGGGCAACGGCGACGCCGTCCACAAGGCCGACCGCATGAAACTCGACCTGTTCTTCGACCCCTTCCGCAGGGCCGCGGAGCAGACTGAACTCGAAGTCGCGGTCGAGATGCAGCGCAGAAGTCTCCAGTCGATACTCGATGCCGGCGGGAGCGTGGACGACGATGAGAGCATAAAGAAGAACTACAACTGGTACGAGGTCTCATATGACAAGAAGGACCGCAAGCTGCTTTCCTTCAGCCTCGATGAGAAGAAGATAGAGAACGTGAAGAAGACATCCGGCTTCTTCGGATACATCACCCTCGGCCTTGACTATACCGCCATGCAGACCCTTGATGCGTATAGTCTCAGGGATGAACAGGAGAAGTACTTCTGTCAGATGAAGACCCAGATGGGCTTCGACCGTCAGCGCAACTGGTCGGAGGAAGGAAAGACGGGCAGGCTCCTCATCCTCTTCGTCGGCCTGATAATAAGTTCATACGTGCGCCATATCTGGAAGACGACAGGGCTCAAGAAACAGTTCGCTTCAACCCAGGATATCCTTGACGAAATGCGGTCGATCCGCTGCATAGAGCATAATGGCCGGGCCAAGTTCATCACTCCGTTTGTCGGTGCCCAGAAAGATATCTGCAAGGCCTTCGGCTTTGACATCCCTGAAGGTTGCGGAACTGAATACAAATCCAGAAAGGTCTCCCCGAAACGACGCGGACGCCCTGCAAAGGCAAAGACCGTCAAACTTGATAGTTAATTATACAAAAATATGTTAAATTCACGTTCATTAAAAAGAGCTTCGCATTGAGATTGGGTTAGATTTGCACTTACTCCGCATTCGACTCCTAATTCTCCGCCATTACCAATTCCAATAATTTCAAATTGTTCGGGATTGTATTTGTCCATAAATGTAATAGGAACTCCCATTATGCCGTCATAATCTGCTGGAATAAAATCGGTTTTAGATACTTCAATGGCATCATAATTTATGTAATGAGGATACAACTCTTGGGAATAATTTTTATAAAGAATCAGATTCTCATGACGTTTCTTTATATCCAAGTTAGTAAACCAGCAAATATTTCCCATCGAACGCCATTTTTGCCCATTTTCATCAACCCAAAAACGTGTAGACTTCTCTTCATAATAGTTAGGTACTTTAAATGCTGCATATGAAAGCGCTGAGCCTAGCCACATTTTATTATTCTGTATAAGTGGAAATATTTCTTTATAAGTGATGGCATTTTGGTTCCCCAAAATCAGAAACTTTTTATCATACTCGATAAGCTGCGCAAGATACTCACGGAATAGGGAAAATGGTGGATTGGTAACAACTATATCGGCTTCCTTTAGCAGTTCAATGCATTCTTGACTGCGAAAATCACCGTCTCCTTTCAATGGATGTACTCCAATTTCGTCAGCAGTAGGTATGTGATCTCCGTTCTTATCGCCTTCATACACTAGATATACGGCTTGTTCACTCTCATTTTGACTGAACAAGTCCATATTTTGGTTCTTATAACAGGTAGTCATCAGTTTCTTCAAACCAAGAAATTCAAAATTATAAGCAAAATAGGTAAAGAAATTACTGATTCGCGGGTCATCACAATTACACAAAACTGTTTTACCACGAAAATGCTCGCGGTAATGTTTTAATTCATTATTAATATCTTCGAGTTGAGTATAAAACTCATCTTTCTTCGCCTCTTTTGCTTTATCTATATTTCTTTTTGCCATAGCTTAATTCTTATTTATCAATTCTTGTATATCAACTTCCAATAATTCGGCAACTTTAACAAGCGTTGCTAAATCTGGCTGAGATACATTTGAACACCATTTTGAAACAGTTGACGGATTTTTTCCTAACTGTCCAGCCAACCACTTACCTGTTTTCTTTTTTTCGACTAAAACTATTTTTAGCCTATTTATATCGTCCATATCAATCATTAAATTGAACCATATGCAAAGATAATGAATTTATTTGATTCACCTGTTCAACGCAAACGACTTTTTATTCGTGAATTTTCGGCTTTTATTCAAAAGAAAATATAGCGTAACGAACGCTTTTTCAGCCTATTCGCTACGCTTTATCTTTTTTTTTGCTACTTCGTTATGTGTTTATTTTTTGACGCCTCCTATATACTTTTTCAAATCCGAAGTAAAATTTGTAATTTTGTACGATTGTGCGATTGATTTTGGAAATGGCGAACATACAGAACAACGACTACACAGACGACAACATACGGACCCTGGAAGGTGTCGAACACATCCGCCGGCGTCCGGGAATGTACATCGGAAGGCTTGGCAACGGCTCCAATCCGGGAGACGGCATCTATGTGCTGCTCAAGGAGATCGTCGACAACTGCATCGACGAGTTCTCCGCCGGATTCGGCAAGCAGGTCATCATCGACATCGATGGCAGACAGGTCTCTATCCGGGACTTCGGACGTGGCATTCCGCTTAATTCGGTTGTCAAGGCGACCAGTCAGCTGAACACCGGAGGCAAGTTCGACGACAAGGCTTTCAAGAAGTCCGTCGGCCTGAACGGCGTCGGCACGAAAGCCGTGAACGCCCTGTCTGAGAAGTTCTACGTCGAGTCCTTCAGGGACGGCGAAAGCTCCTGGGCGCGGTACGAGCGCGGAGAGCTGGTGGGCAGCGACAGGAAAGAGAAAGTCAGCGAGAAGAACGGAACCCTTGTGGTCTTCACACCGGACAGCACGATGTTCGGGAACTTCGAGTTCAATATGGACTACGTGGAGACCATGGTCAAGAATTACTCCTACCTTAAGAAAGGGCTGACACTTGTCCTGAACGGTGTCTCCTACAAGTCCGAGAACGGTCTTCTCGACCTGATCAAAGACACCATCTCCGAGACACCGCTCTACGAGCCGATCCACCTGGTGGGAGAGGACGTTGAGGTCGTGCTGACGCACGGCAACTCCTACGGCGAGAACATAGCCTCGTTCGTCAACGGACAGAACACCCGTGACGGTGGCACCCACCTCGCGGCGTTCAGGGAGGCCATAGCGAAGACGCTCAAGGACTTCTACAAGAAGAACTACGCTCCGGAGGACTGCCGCCAGGGCATCATCGGGGCGATCAGCATCCAGATCCAGGAGCCAAACTTCGAAGGCCAGACAAAGACCAAGCTCGGATCCACCTACATGTGGGAGAAGGAGAAGACCGACGGGAACGGCAAGAAGATTCTCAACCCCGACGGCTCCATCGAGATCGACCGCGGGCCGACCATCCGCTCGTACGTCAATGACTTCATCGCCAAGAATCTGGACAACTACCTGAGAATCAACAAGGACATTGTTCCGATCATCGAGAACAAGATCAAGGAGTCCCAGGCTGAGCGCGAGGAGATCGCCGGGATCCAGAAAAAGACCAGGGAAAGGAACAAGAAGGCGAATGTCTATAACCGCAAGCTGCGCGACTGCCGCTTCCACTTCTGTGACAAGCTGCCTAAAGGCAAGCAGGATCTCGCGGAGCAGACGAGCATATTCATCACGGAGGGTGACTCCGCGAGCGGTACCATCACCAAGGTGAGGAAAGCCGAATACCAGGCTGTGTTCAGCCTTCGCGGCAAGCCGATCAACTGCTACAAGGAGAGCCGCAAGAAGGTGGCCGAGAACGAGGAGCTGAACCTGCTGGTCTCAGCCCTGGGAGTCGAGGACGACCTTGAGAACCTCCGCTACAACAACATCATCGTGGCGACCGACGCCGATGATGACGGCATGCACATCAGGATGCTCGTGCTGACCTTCTTCATGAAATATTACCCGGATCTTATCCGCCGCGGACACGTGCATATTCTTCAAACCCCTCTTTTCAGGGTGGCCAACAAGAAGGTGAGGCGCTACTGCTACTCCCCCGAGGAGAAGGAGGCCGCCGTCAGGGAGCTGAAGACCGCCGTGCAGATCACGAGGTTCAAGGGTCTGGGAGAGATCTCGTCGGACGAGTTCGTGGATTTCATCGGAGAGAACATGAGGCTGGATCTCGTCAAGCTTTCCGATGAGGAGTCCATAGCGGACATCATGGAGTTCTACATGGGCGACAACACGATCGACCGCCAGAACTTCATCAGGGCGAACCTGCGTTCCGAAGAGGAACTTGAAGACGTAAACATCTAATATTCATTGATTATGTCACGTTGGGCTAAATTTTGCGGATGGCTGCTGAAGAAGATGGGCTGGACCACGGTAGGTGGCCCCGCGCCGGAAAGCAAATGCATCATTCTCGGTGTGCCACACACTTCCGTGTGGGACTTTGTCGTCTCCTACCTCTTCTACACACAGTTCGACCGGACCGCGCACGTCATGATCAAAAAAGAGTTTTTCTTCTGGCCGGTCGGAGTGTTCCTCCGCAAGGTCGGCTGCATCCCTGTTGACAGGAGAAGCGCCGCCGCGATGGTCAAGAGCCTCATCGAGGAGATGGAGAAGGTGGACACGTTCCACCTCGCGATCGCCCCGGAAGGCACCAGAAAGGCCGTGAAAAAATGGAAGACTGGCTACCACCTCATCGCCAGAGAGGTCGGATGTCCCGTGTACATGGGCTACTTCGACTGGAAGACCAAGCGCGTCAGCATCGGCGAGAAGGTTGAGCTGACGGATGACGCGCGCGCCGACACCGACAGGATACAGGCGATCTACGAAACAATGCACTTCGAGGGCAAGCACCCGGAAGGCTACATCACTCATTAAACAATCAATTATGCCATTTTTCAGCCAAAACAGGGAGAATTATGTCACGACCCTGGCCAAGCTATTTGAATATGCCACCGACAACTACGCCAAGCGGCCGCTCTCGCGGTTCGTCGAAGGTGGGCAGGAATATACCTACGACAGCTTCAAGCACAAGTGCCTGGAGCTTTCACACCGGTTCAACAGATTCGGGATCAGCGCGAGGGACAAGGTAGCCATCCTTTCCAACAACATGCCCAACTGGACGGTTGCGATGTTCTCGTGCGTGCCTTTCGGACGTGTGACCGTGCCAATCCTGCCGGACTCGTCGGAAAGCGAGGTCACAAACATCATCAATCACTCGGAATGCAAGGCCATCTTCGTGTCCAAGAGACTCATTAAGAAACTCAGTCAGGAGGTGATCGACAAACTGACCCTCGTGATCGACATTGAGACGTTCGACTTCATCAAAAAGGATGACAAGGCTTTCACCTGCGAGGGTCACGGTGTTGATCCACAGGCCGACGACCTTGCGTCAATCATCTACACATCAGGGACTTCCGGAAAGGCCAAAGGCGTGATGCTCAGCCACCGCAACTTCTGCCAGAACATCATCGCGGCCTACCACGCCCAGAAGGCCGGGAAGCACGACCGCTGGCTCTCCATCCTGCCGATGTCGCACACCTACGAGATGGCGTTCAGCGTGCTTTACCCGCTGTACGTCGGAGGCTGCGTCTATTATATTCAAAAACCGCCCACACCGAGCATCCTGATGCAGACGATGAAGAAGGTCAAGCCGACCATCATGTGCTCCGTGCCGCTGATCATCGAGAAGGTCTACAAGAACAGTGTGGTTCCGACGGTGGAGAAGAGCCGCGTGCTTTCCTGGATGAAGGGACACACGCCGAGACTCCTCTACTGGCTCATCGGGAAGAAACTCTACGCATCCTTCGGCGGGAAACTGAAATTCTTCGGTATCGGTGGGTCAAAGCTGGATCCGACCGTCGAGGACTTCCTCAACAAGGCCGGATTCCCCTATGCGATCGGCTACGGCCTGACAGAGACCGCGCCGCTGATCACGAACGCCTGCGTGGGAAAGACGGTGGTGGGGTCGATCGGCGTGCCGGCCTACAACGTGGAGGTCAAGCTCCAGAACGTGAACCCGGAGACCGGCGAGGGCGAGATTGTCGCCAAGGGTGACAACGTGATGCTGGGCTACTACCGCGACCCGGAAAGGACACGCTCCGTGCTGACCGACGACGGCTGGTTCCGCACCAACGATCTTGCCTGCAAGGATTCCAAAGGACGCTACTACATCAAGGGAAGGCTCGGGAACATGATTGTGGGGCCTTCCGGCGAGAACATCTACCCGGAGGAGATCGAACAGGTGATCAACACGTTCAACGGTGTGAATGAGTCCCTTGTGGTCGAGAGGAACGGCAAGCTGGTGGCCCTCGTCAAGTTCGACGACAACGTCCTTGACTGGAACCAGGAGCGCGAGGACAAGTTCTTCGACAACCTCCAGTCAATGAAGGAGGCTGTTCTTGAATATGTCAACAAGCACGTCAGCAAGCAGTCCAAGATCGGCGAGGTCGAGGCGATGAAAGAGGAGTTCGACAAGACCGCCACGCACAAGATCCGCCGCTTCAAGTACAAGGAAGGGGCGCAGAAAACCGGCGAAGGCGCTTCACAGGACTCTGAAAACAAACCCGAAGACAAGGCCTCTTCTCAGAAATAGCCTTTGAGAAAGGGCATCACATAGAAACCGGATCCTTACCAATTCCGCTCGCGGTAAGGATTCGGTTTGTCGATTACAGGGAGGCCGGAGTCATTCTCTACCTTGACGCAGTCGTGGATGCTGATCTCAGCGTCCGGCTTCCACTTTGAGAAATCATTGCCTTTGATGGTCACATCGCCGCAGAACTGCACGTCAATAACCGGCTGCCCAGGAAACAGCGGAGCATAAGACTTTGAATCAATGAATATGTTGTCAGAGATGTCGAGCGTCCCGACGCTTCTGGCATAGACAATCTGGCTGTCAAAGGTTGACACCGTGTTGCCTGAGAAAACCACACGGTTATGATAGTGGAAATCATTGCCCCTGGTCTTGGTAGGAATTTCAGGATCGATCTGGAGAATGGCCTGCGGACCGTTCGCCCCGATTGCCAGATCCGTGAACTTGTTGTTTCTAATCACGATGTTCTTTGTCCTACCGGATTCGTACCAGAAGTTGGCATCGCCGCTGACACAGATTCCAGCCATCTGCGAGGCGAAATCACAGTCCTCCACAAGCACGTCGCCATATGTCGAGAGCAGAAGGCTCCTTGCCCTGTTGTAGCGAACGGTGCAGTTCCGGATAGTGACATCCGCACCTCTGGAGATGTTCTCAAGGGCTATGTTCGTCGGATCCGCGACTCCGCCAAGATCGAAATCGGTCTCTATGATGTAGGCCTTGAGGTCGGACTTGTCGATGCTCCTGATCCTGCCGGAGCCGACCGGACGAAGATTGGACTTGTCCACAAAGCTGATCACGTCACCCTCGTCGGCGAACTGGTCCCCCACCTGCTGGAAATGGCCGAAATGAGCCCGTAAAGTATTCACCGACAGCACAGAATCCACAAGCATGTAGATGCCGTGGATGTTCGCGGCATCGTCAAGCATACTCTCAAACAGGCTGTTCTCTATCGTAATCTTTCCGTTGCAGCTGACAAAGTGGGTCGCGTCAGCGGAAGTGGTGACCATCCTCGGAGAACCTTCGTGAGCCGCAGTAGAGAAACCTTTCACCGTGATATTCTCTGAATATTCAGCTATCAGTCCCATCCCGCCGCTCCGGTAGATGTGTACATTCTCTATGTTTATATTCTTTGATGACAGCACTGCCATCGCCGGGAAACGTCTGTTAAGTCCAGTAGGCCCTTTGTCGTCCCAAACGCTTCCGACCGGAGGAACGTCCCTCGCGCTCAGGCGGGTGAACTCGACCACGCCGTCGCCGAGATCCCTGGCTCCCATCTCGCCCGACCAATAGCCGTGGTCGTAGGCGCAGGTGTCGAAGAACGGCCTGTGGGTCTTCGGGTCGAAAAGGATGCTCTCCCCCATCGGATACTCCCAGTCATAGCCCCCGAAGAAAAGCCTGTCGCCTTCGATGCGGTACTTGGTGTCCGGGAAGACCTTGACAGTGAAGCTTCTGCTGACCGGATCGCTGGAGAGAACCGTCCCTTCGAAAGTCCAAGGATAGTCGTAATCGACCGACACACCCTTGATGGTGACATTGGACGACTCCTTGACGGCGAACGGCACCATGCACCCGTGGAACATGAAGTCGGAGCCGTCGCCTTCGATCGTGACATTCCTCATGTCCTTGATCAGGAAGGCTATGCGCTTGTCACCGCTGTCGTTGTTCGAGAGCGTCAGGAACTCCCGCGCCCCCTGCTCCGGGTAGAAGGGGTAGACACCTTTGCCGAAGAGAATCCTCACGTTTCCTTTCGGGTGCGACTTCAGGATTTCAATGACAACCGGAGTGTAATCCTTGACATTAGGGTCGAAAGCGACATCTACGGTTTTCACTGAGCACGCCGTGACCGCAATGCAGATAGCGGCAGCCACAACCACGGAAATCTTACGCACGATATTCATTATCTCATACAATTTTCCGTAAACTTACGAAAAACATTCTGAAGTTCCACGTCCGACCAATGCTAAGGCATCATTCCTACAACAAAATTCCCTTCTGGAATATTATCGGGTGAGAATAGCCACTCTTCCCCCCCCCAAAAAAAAAACAACGGATCTCCGACGCCACGGGGGCAATATAGCCGGTATTTCACCCGAGAACCTCAAAAAATTGAGCATCAAAAATCAAATAACATAACACTGAAACAGAATCATTTTATTATATTTAAGGTAAATTTGATATCGAAAAATCTATGGATAGATTAAAAATGCATACACAAGACATCGTGGATGTCAATGTTGGGATAATTGGAAAGTTGTTTCCGAATTGTCTGACAGAGAGGATTGGGGAAAATGGCAGACTGGAACACGCTATTGATTTTGACAAACTTAGGGTAGAATTGTCAAAGGGCATAGTCGAGGGGCAGCAGGAGCGGTATCAGTTCACTTGGCCGGGGAAGTGTGAGGCTATGAGAATAGCAAATACGCCAACAAATATGGCTCTTCGACCAGACAGGGAAAGCAGTGTGGATTTCGATAACACAGGGAATCTCTACATTGAGGGTGATAACCTTGAGGTACTCAAGATTCTTCGAGAAGACTATCTTGGCAAAGTGAAGATGATCTACATTGATCCACCGTATAATACGGGCAACGATTTTGTCTACGAGGATGACTTCAGTCAAACATCTGGTGAGTTCAGGGGCAAGAGTGGGATGTTCGATGAAGACGGGAATATGATCCTGCAGAACTACGAGGTCAACTCCGAAAGCAACGGCAGGTTCCACACGGACTGGCTGAACATGATCTACCCAAGGCTGAAAGTTGCCAGAGATTTGCTGACAGAGGACGGTGTTATATTCATTTCGATTGATGACAATGAGGTGGAGAATCTTCGGAAGGTTTGCGATGAGGTGTTTGGGGAAAGAAATTTCATCGCGCAACTGATATGGGAAAGAGCATACTCTCCAAAAAATGACGCACGTTTCATATCCAACAGCCACGATTATGTCATAATGTTTGCTAAAAATATTGACAATTATGTAATCGGACGTCTTGATAGAACAGATGAGGCTAATGCAAGGTATCAAAATCCAGATAACGATCCTAGGGGGGTATGGAAGCCGAGTGATTTGTCAGTAAAGACATACAACGCCGAGTGCGATTATCCTATTACGACCCCTACGGGTCGTATTATAGAGCCTCCAGCAGGTCGCTGCTGGAGGCTCTCGAAAAAAGCTTTTTTCGAGAGACTCCAGGATAATAGAATATGGTTTGGAAGTGATGGGAATAGTGTACCTTGTATCAAGCGTTTTTTGACAGAGCTCAAATACGATGGTATGGCCCCTACATCCATACTATTTTATAAAGAAGTTGGTCATAGTCAAGAAGGGGCAAAAGAAGTTGTGTCTCTATTCGGAGACAAAGGAGTATTTGATGGTCCTAAACCCGTTCGCCTGCTTCAACGTCTGATCACTCTTGCCAATTTGAAGAATGATTCCATAGTTCTGGATTTCTTCTCCGGAAGCGCCACTACAGCTCACGCATTGATGAAAACCAATTTAGAAAAGGGTACTGACAGAAAATTCATTCTTGTGCAACTACCAGAGAAAGTTAGCGACAAGAAAAAGGATCAGGGTTACGGTACTATCTGCGAAATCGGCAAGGAACGCATCCGCAGAGCAGGGAAGAAGATTCTGGAGGAGCTGGCAACCAAGAAAGCCGAGAATGGATTGTTTGACAAAGAGTCCGAACCGACACGCCTCGATGTGGGTTTCCGTGTCCTGAAGCTTGACACATCAAATATGCAGGATGTCTATTACACTCCTGAGGATTCTTCCGCCGCCACACTCTTCGATGATAACGTGAAGCCTGACCGCACACCGGAAGACCTCCTCTTCCAGGTGATGCTTGAGTACAACCTTCCACTCTCCGCAAAAATCGAGAGGAAAACCATTGCCGGTAAGGAAGTGTTCAGCGTGAATGATGATTACTTGATCGCCTGCTTCGACGAGAACGTAAACGAGACCGTGATCACAGAAGTCGCCAAACGCAAGCCGCTCTATTTCATTATGCGCGACAGTTCTCTCTCCTCAGACCAGGTCGCTGATAACTTCGAGCAGATTTTCAACGCCTACAGCAAAGACACCATCAGAAGAATTTTGTAATTTAACGGATTATGAAAACAATAGAAGATTACAGAACTCTTCCGGAAGGTCAGACTTTTGACAGGAAAAGTGCACGAATAGAGCCTAAAGCATTGGCAGTCATTATGGTTGCAATGGCCAATGCCGATGGTGGAACCATTGCTATCGGTATTGAAGACGATGGAAGTGTGTCAGGCATAGATAGGTATAGCACCCATATTAACGACTTGTTACGTGTACCGTTTGATTATTGCATACCTTCCATAAATGTGCATCCGCAAAGAATCGCGTGTACAGACAAGGAAGGAAAAGAAAATCATATTCTGATACTCGATGTTGAGCAAAGCTCCTCTATGCACTCAACAACAGCTGATGATTCTTACTATAGGGTTGGTGACAAATCAAAAAAGTTGTCCTTCGATGACAGAATGCAGATAATGTTGGCTAAGGGAGTCCAATACTTTGAAGATTATCCTGTTCCTCGTGCGACTGTTGACGATATTGACTTGGACTTCGTTTCAAGTTATTGTAAAAGGATTGGTTATAAGAGAGATGCTTTATCATTTTTGCGTTCAAATGGAGATTATATTATCGTAAAGGATGGGAAAGAACAAGTAAGTGGGGCTGCTATCCTCCTCTTCGGCAAGAATCCACAGCGTTTCTTTCAACGTGCCCACATACGGTTTATCAGATATGATGGCAACGAGGAGAAAGTTGGCCGCGAAATGAATGTTGTCAAAGACGTTACATTCAAAGGAAGGATCCTCGAAATGACTCAATCTGCCATAGCTTATGTAAAGACGCAAATAAAAGAGAGGACTTATCTTGCCTCAAACGCTCTGTTCGTGACAAAACCCGAATATCCGGAATTTTGTTGGACTGAACTAATCGTGAATGCGGTTGCACATAGAGACTATTCCATCCTCGGGACGGACATTCAAGTAAAGTTGTTTGACAATCATTTCACGGTGGAAAGCCCAGGAATCCTTCCCGGAAGAGTCCGGCTGCATAATATGCGGACAACTCATTTCTCACGAAATCCTAAGATTGCCTCATTTATGAAAGAATATGAATTCATTCGTGAGTTTGGGGAGGGTATTGACAGAATGTATAGGGAATTGGAAGAAGGCGGATGGCCAAATCCTATTTTCAAACAGGATGATTTTATGTTCAGGGTCAGCCTCATAGCGAATCCACTTGTGTCAAGTGATCCAAATGATCCAAATGATCCAAATGCGATCCAAATTGATTTGAATAGTCAATTATTATTTCTCATAAAGTCAAATCCATCAATTTCCAGAAAGGAATTATCTGATAGACTAAATATTAGTGACCGTAGAGCCAGAGAGATACTTAAAGATTTGCAGGAATCTGGGGTACTAAAACGCCAAGGGACAACACGAGGTATTTGGATTATATTGAAATAATCAGAAAAGAAGATGAAATTCAACTTCAAGATACAACAGTACCAGACGGACGCCGTGGAAAGCACAGTGGCGGTTTTTGCCGGACAGCCAACACAAGGAGGATTCTTATACCGCAGGGATTTAGGAAAGAATGATGCCGGAAGGATCACTTATGAAGATGACTATGCCGGCTTCAGAAACGCCGACGTAGAACTGTCCGACCAGAATATGCTTGCCAACATCCGTAATATTCAGGAATCCAATAATATTCCTCTGTCCAAGGCTCTATCGCACGATCTCGGAAAAGTCGGCCTTGACATAGAAATGGAAACCGGAACCGGAAAGACATACGTTTACATCAAAACGATGTTCGAGCTGAACAGGCGTTACGGTTGGAGCAAGTTCATTGTCGTAGTGCCGAGCATCGCTATCAGAGAGGGTGTAGCCAAGAGTTTCAAGATGCTTGAGGATCATTTTATGGAGTATTATGGCAAAAAGGCAAGATATTTCATTTATAATAGTTCCAACCTTCAGCAACTCGACTCTTTTTCAAGCGATGCCAGCATCAATGTTATGATCATCAACACCCAGGCATTCGCGTCGTCACTGAAAGAGGGGGCAAAGAACAAGGAAAGCCGCATCATATATTCTGAAAGAGATGATTTCGGAAGCAGGAAGCCAATTGATGTGATCGCCGCCAACAGGCCGATCATCATTATGGACGAACCTCAGAAGATGGAAGGCACCGCCACGCAGACAGCGTTGAGGAGATTCAAGCCATTGTTTGTACTGTATTATTCCGCTACGCATAAGACCAACCATAACTGCATCTACGCTCTTGACGCGCTTGATGCCTACAAACAGAAACTTGTCAAGAAAATCCAGGTGAAAGGCTTCGAGGTCAAAAATCTTAAGGGGACAAGCTCATACCTATACCTTGACAGCATTATTCTGTCTAAGAACAGGCCGCCAATAGTGAAGATTGAATTGGAGATCAAGGGTGCGGCCGGCATCAGGAAAGAATCCCAAAAGTTCGAGCTCCACGACAGTCTTTATGCGGTGTCAGCACTTCGGGAATATGAAGGGTTCACCATTTCAGAAATCAATGCCTGCAATGACTCGGTCACTTTCACGAACGGTGTAACAGTCCACAAAGGAGAAGTCTATGGCGACAGCAGTCAGGAAACAATGCAAAGGGTCCAGATCCGTGAGACAATAGCCTCTCACTTTGAAAAGGAACAAGAATTGTTTGGCAAAGGGATCAAAACATTGTCATTGTTCTTTCTTGATGAAGTAGCTAACTACAAAAGCTACAACGAGGAAGGTGCGGAGATTAAAGGTCGATTATGGAATATATTCGAAGAAGAATATTCACATTATCTGGATGATAACCTTTCTCTATTCGACGATGACTACCAACGCTATCTAAGACATTTCGATGTATCACAAGTGCACAGAGGCTATTTTTCCATTGACAAAAAGACCGGACACAGCATTGACAGTGAGACGAAGCGCGGCAGCGACACATCCGATGACATATCGGCCTACGATCTAATTCTTAAGAACAAGGAGCGTCTGTTGAGTTTTGAGGAACCTTGCCGATTCATATTCTCACATTCGGCACTCCGCGAAGGTTGGGACAATCCGAATGTGTTCCAGATATGTACCCTTCGTCACGCAAACTCAGCCATAGCCAAGAGACAGGAGGTAGGTCGTGGCCTGCGTATCTGCGTGGACCAGCAGGGAAACCGAATGGATTATCAAGAACTCGGAGAAGATGTCCAAGAGGTTAACAAGCTGACAGTCATCACCAATGAGAGTTACACGGATTTCGTGGATGGACTTCAAAAAGAGACAAAGGAAGCTCTTCGGGAGAGGCCTACCAAAGCTGACATCAAATTCTTTGAAGGGAAAGTTGTCACTCGTGCTGACGGAGGCCGGCAGACTCTTAATGTCCAGGATGCTATGATGATTGTCGGTTATCTGCTTGGATGCGGATACGTGGATGAGAACAACAACATCACACAGAGATACAAAGAGGACCTGAAAGACAAGACATTGAAACCGATGTTCCCTGGTCTTCAGCCAGTGGAAGCGGAAGTCCACAAACTTATTCAATCAATCTATGATGAGAGAGTTGAACTTGTGAATATGGTTGAGAATGGCTACAGCACAAAGACTTCGGACAATGCCCTCAACGCCAATTTCGGCAAGAAAGAGTTTCAGGAACTTTGGAAACTGATTAACCATAAGTATGTCTATACCGTTCATTATGACAGTAAAGAACTGATTGATCACGCCGTTTGTTCAATCAACTCCAATCTGTTCGTCTCAGAGCTAAAGTATGTGATGACCATTGGTGACCAAAATGATGTGGACAGTTTTGGTGGAGAACAGACCACGACAAAAAGCATAACGACTGTCAGCACATCGACCGTTCCATATGATCTTGTCGGTGAAATCTCAAAGAGAAGCACATTGACCAGAAGGACAGCAGCTTCGATTCTACGTAGTATCAGTCCCCAGAAACTGGCGATGTTCCGCGGCAATCCGGAGGAGTTCATTACCAAGGTCAGCCGGCTGATCAAAGAAGAAAAAGCGACAATCATTGTGGAGCATATCAGGTACGACAAACTTGAGGAGACCTATGACAGCGACATATTCACAAAAGAGAAACGCAGTCAGGACATAGGCAAAGCGTACCGGGCTACAAAGAGCATCCAAGACTATGTATTCACCGACGGCATCGCTGACGACAACAACGAGAAAAAGTTCGCAAGGTCTCTTGACCAGGCCACAGAGGTTTGCGTCTATGCGAAACTGCCACGTGGCTTCCAGATTCCGACTCCGGTAGGAAATTACTCACCCGATTGGGCGATAGCGTTCAACGAGGGAACAGTGAAGCACGTTTTCTTCATCGCAGAGACCAAAGGGGATATGAGCACTATGGAACTCAGGCCGATTGAGACGGCAAAGATAAACTGCGCCAGAGCTCTTTTCAATAACTTGAGTGGTGCCGATGTCCGTTACGACTGTGTTAAGAGCTACGATGACCTTCTCACAGTGATGCAGAAATAGTGGTTGAATACCGCCCTATACGCTGAGCGATGAAATGACCAGCTACAGCGAGGACAAGGCCGAGAATGGCGAAGAGCAGCATTCCCCACCAGGGCCAGACGAGGAATAATGAATATGCCGCGTACGCGATGAGAGGGACGGAGATAATGCTGGTCACAAGTCCAGGAACATAGCCTTTGAGGGTTACAGCACGCACGAGGTTTATCAGGGCGCACACTGAATATGCCATAAAGACTGCCGTCCAGACGAGTTCGGCCCATAAACCGCCGGCGAACAATGCGGCGGTCGAAAGGAGAACCGCAAGGAAACAGGCTCCGGCGGCTATGAGGAATGACTTCATATTCATTCCGGAAAGCCGGAAGAGGACATTCAATAAATTTGGGTGTTCATTCATCAAGGACACCCAATGCCGCCCTGCCCATCGCTTGGCGGTGAACAGCACCTCAAGGGTATGGCAAAGGGAAACAGCCAGGATCGGGAGAACTATATACAGTACAGAAAGTGCGCTCATATTCGTTGTTTGTTACATTTCAGCAATATAGAGGCTCAGCCTGATTTCTATGGCTGAGTCCATAGGCGTGATTCACTTCAAGCCGGTTTGTCATTGGAACAGCAGCGGGACGAACCGGCTGAGATAGATGCGCCAGTTGCGCCAGATGTGGCCGCCGTCGGACTCTACGTAGGAATATTCATAACCAGCGTCATCAAGTTTCTTGCGGAAGTCGGAGTTGGCCTGATAGAGAAAGTCATTCTTTCCGATGCCGATCCAGAAAAGTGATGGCTTGGTGGCGAAAAGTCTCGCCAGCTTGCCGTCAAAGTCCTCATAGACAGGAGATTTCTTTTCCGGGAATATGGCGGCGGAGAACAGGCCTATGTACGAGAATGTGCCGGGATATTCCTTTGAGATGTGGAGGGAATGGAACCCGCCCATCGACAGTCCGGCTATCGCTCGTCCCTCCTTTTTGCGGATTGTACGATAGTGGGAGTCAACATATTCAATGATTTCAGGGAAGGAGGTTTCGTAGGTGCCGTCCATTGTTTTCGGAAGGTTGAACTGTGGCGGGACGAGGCCGTTGGAAGTCTCGCCCGGGGCGGCCTCCTGCGAGGCGTTGCCGTTCGGCATCACCACGATCATCGGCTTCGCCTTGCCTTGCGCGATGAGGTTGTCAAGGATCTGGGAGGCGCGGCCGAGTTCCATCCACGCCTGTTCGTCCCCGCCCATTCCGTGCAAAAGGTAAAGCACAGGGTATCTGGTCTTTCCGTTGTTTTCATAACCTGCCGGAGTGTAGACCGTCATCCTGCGCCTCATTCCAAGCGAAGGGCTGTCATACCAGACCTTCGACACCGTCCCGTGCAGCACGTCATTGACTTTGTATAGGTCAGCCTGCCCTCCGCCGACAATGAATATGCTCGTGACCGTGGCCACATCCCTTATCTGATAGACATTCGACGGATCGTTCATCCGCTGGCCGTTGACGATGAACGAGTAGCCGTAGAGTTCAGGTTCGAGGGGCGCGCTGGTATATTCCCAGACCCCGTTCTGATCCTGGGTCAGCTCGGCGACTCCCGGAATCTCAAAAACGCCGTCAGGCGTGCTGATTGTTTGAGGCGGCAGGAAATCTCCGGTCACCTGCACCCTGATCACATTCGGTGCAGAATACCTGAAAGTCACCGAATTGTCATTGTTGACCTCAGGAGAGGTCACTTTTGCCCCGCTCCATAACGCCTGCTGGGCGAAAGCGTCAACCGTCATGGCAAACATGCTCATTATCACCATGACAGCCAAACAGGACAGAATCTGAATATTACGTTTCATACCCGTAGGTTTTTTCTTTTGACACCGCAAGATAATGATTTTATTTCGGAATCGCCGCAAAAGTTGCCGGCAAGGCAGAATGCAGCGGGACAAAGAATCCGCAAAATGAGTATATTTGTGGCCTACAACAGGCGACCGTCTGCCCGAAACAGATAATTATCAATCACTGAATATGAGGGATTACATCATCGCCCTTGATCAGGGCACCAGCTCCTCCAGAGCGATAGTCTTCAACAGAAACGGCGAGGCCCAGGCCGTGCGCCAGAAAGAGTTCACACAGCATTTCCCTAAGCCGGGGATGGTCGAGCATAATCCTATGGAGATCTGGGCGACAGAGTACGCCATGATGACGGAGGCGGTCACCTCGCTGGGGCTTGGGGGCGCGGACATCGCCGCGATCGGCATCACCAACCAGCGCGAGACCACCATCGTGTGGGATGCCGAGACGGGGAAACCGGTCTACAACGCCATCGTCTGGCAGGACAGGAGGACTTCTGAGTATTGCGACTCGCTCAAGGCGGCGGGGATGACCGGGATGATCCGCCAAAAGACCGGACTGATCATCGACGCCTACTTCTCCGGCACGAAGATCCGCTGGATCCTGGAGAACGTTCCGGGAGCGAGGGAAAAGGCGGAGCAAGGTAAGCTACGTTTCGGAACCGTGGACTGCTGGCTGGTGTGGAACCTTACCGGAGGCCACGAACACGTCACCGACGTGAGCAACGCGTCCCGCACGATGCTGTTCAACATCAACACACTTGAATGGGACAAGGAACTGCTTGACCTGCTGAACATTCCAATCTCCATGATGCCGGAGGTCAAGTCTTCGTCCGAGGTCTACGGCCAGACCGATCTCCTTGGAGGCGATGTCCCTGTGGCGGGAATCGCCGGCGACCAGCAGGCCGCCCTGTTCGGCCAGATGTGCACGGAACCCGGCTCAGTGAAGAATACCTACGGAACCGGATGCTTCCTTCTGATGAACACGGGCGAGAAACCGATACTGTCAAAGAACAATCTTCTGGCCACGATAGCCTGGAAGATCGGAGACAAGGTCAACTACGCGCTTGAAGGCTCGATCTTCGTCGCCGGCTCCGTCGTGCAGTGGCTCCGTGACGGACTCGGCATCATCAAGAGTTCCTCCGAGGTCGAGGCGCTGGCGGCCTCGGTGCCGGACAACGGCGGCGTGTACATGGTTCCGGCACTGACCGGTCTGGGAGCCCCGTACTGGGATCAGTACGCCAAGGGCAGCATCCTCGGCATCACACGCGGGACAACGGCGGCACACATCGCGCGCGCGGCTCTTGAGGGAATCGCGTTCCAGACGATGGACATCGTCACGGCGATGGAAAAGGATTCGGGAATACGTCTGGGCGAGCTCAAGGTCGACGGTGGCGCTTCCAGAAACAATCTTATGATGCAGTTCCAGTCCGACATCCTCGGAGCGAAGGTCATCAGGCCTAAGGTCACGGAGATCACCGCCCTGGGAGCCGCCTGTCTCGCAGGTCTGGCGGTAGGGTTCTGGAAAGACATCGAGGAGGTCAAGAAGCAGTGGCAGGCCGACCGCCTGTTCACCCCATCGATGGACGAGGCCGCCGTCAAGGCCGCCAAGGCCGGCTGGGCCGATGCCATCGAAAGGACATTGACAAAGAAATAATCTGAATCAGGAATGCCTTAGTAAGTGTTAAATAATAAGTTGGTAATCTTTTAAGGATTACTTAACGAATAAGGGAGGCCGAAAGTCATTTTCAGCCTCCCATTGTCTTTTCAGTGTTGCCGACCGGTTACCTGATCATAGGCAGCCAGGTCTGGATGTGGGAGCCTTTCCAGCAGTCCACAGAGGAGTAGTCCACCATCTTGATGTCGCCCTCGGTGGTAGGGACGAGGAACTGCATCCTTGTGCCAGGGCGCTCCGGGTCAACGATCTTGACCTTCACCTCACCCTTGGTGTCGGCGACAATCCTCACAGGCTTGTCGTAGTCCGGATCAAGGTTCTCGTCACGGGCCAGCACGAGAGCACCCCACTGAACGGCCTGGAAGTACTTGCCTTCAGGATTGCGTCCGTTCTCAGGGGCGTTGATGAGCCTGGCCTTCATGTCGAAGATGATGTAGATGCTGTCGCCGGCCTGCCACTTGCGGTCAAGCGAGAGGTACTTGCCGGCCTCAACCTTGCCCACATGTCTGCCATTCACGGCCACGTAGGTGTTCTCACTCCACGAAGGGATGTGCAGTTTCACCGTGAACTTCTCCTTGGAGGCCGGATCTACGGAGATCCTCACCTCGTTCGCGCGAGGATATTCAGTGACGATTCCAAGCTTCACCTCGTTGCCGGCGGCTGTCCTGGCGGTGACGGTCCCGGCGTTGTAGAGATTCAGCACCGGACCTTCCTTTGACTGCATAGCCGCGACGTAAGGCAGGTAGGACAGTCCGCAAGGGCCGCTGAGATTGCAGCAGGTGACAGGCTGGCCGTCAATGTTGGTTCCCCAGCCGCTGTTGGTGACCTTCGATCCATTGAGAAGGTTCACGTAGCTGAATCCTTTGCCATCCGGCTTCATGGCGCCGAGAAGGCCGTTGTAGGCATATTTCTCGATGTAGTCAACGGCGGCAGGGTCGCCCGTGAGACGAAGATACTGTGAGCAGTACTTCATCCACGTCACGCCGACGCAGGTCTCCATCATCCTCTTGATGTCAGGATTGGTCTGCTCTACGGCGGTGTTGCTCCAGCCTTCACCGTAAAGCTTAGGCCAGTAGACATCCGAGCCGGCGTTGCCGATGATCGTAACCTCGTGATCCTTCACGTCGTTGAAGAAATTGTCGAGGCACACCTTCCATTTAGGATCGCCGGTCGCGCGGTAATATTCAGCAAGACCCTCCCAGACGGAGGTCATCTCGTAGGCCTTCGGATAAGGCTTGCCCACCTGGTAGAGAGGCGTGCCTTCATAGACCTGCTGGAATATGTTGCTGCCCTTGGAGGCTCCGGTCCTGACGATATATTCAGAGAAATCAAGGTACTCCTGCTTGCCGGTGATGAAGTAAAGCCTCATCATAGGCTCAAGGATCGATGAAGACTCGATCTTGGTGGCGCTCCATCCGAGCTGCGTGATGCCCTTCTTAGGAGCCGGACCGACCTGGTCGATAACGCTCTTCGCCTCCTTCTCCACCGCCGAAAGAACCCTCGGATCCTGCTCCACGTCAGCATAGTACTGAAGCAGGCCAAGCATGACGTACTTCCTCTCCCAGATGTCGCCGTCGCGGTCTCCAGGCTGATCGTCAACCGTGGTGCAGCTGATGCTTCCGTTGCTTCTCTCTGTCGCCATCAGCTTGTAGACCAGTTCCTTGGTCAATTCCTTGAGTTCAGGATCCTGGGTGTAGCGGTAGAGAAGAGAGTTCGTGCGGATGCTCTTTCCCGGCATCTCGCCGAGAGCGAACTGCGGACGGCCCTTGACAAAGAAGTCGATGACCTTGTCGTAAGGCATCACGCCTTTGACCCAACGGTCAATTGAACTCTGGATGTCATCGGCGAAATAGCCGTTGAAGGTCACACTTCCACCGGGAAGCGGCTCAATCACGTCATTCACCTTCTTCAGATCATTCTGGGCGAAGGCTCCGACGGAAAGCAGCATGGTTGCTGCGAAAACGATTGCTTTTTTCATTATAAGAATATTACTGATGTTTCCGAAAACGCAAAGATAACAATTTTTCCACTTCGTGCAACGAGCGGAAGGTGTTTTGGACAGTACCTTTTGAATTGTGTTTTGGACATGCCGCCTCTTTGCCAAGCGGCATTTTGTTCGTATATTTGTCAAATCACATATTTTTGGTCTTATGGTAAGAATATTCTGCAAAAACACCGGAACCTTCAAGGAGTTTCCCGAAGGCACCACCTTACAGGACATCGCGCCACAGTTCGAGTTCGACAAACCGTACGACATACTCGCCGCCAAGGTGAACAACGTGGCCGAAGGGCTGAGGTTCAGAGTGTTCCACAACAGGGACGTGGAGTTTTTGGACTACCGCACCTACATCGGACGCAATTTCTACAGCAGGTCGCTGTGCTTTCTCCTCTACAAGGCCACAAGGGATTTGTTCCCGGAAAGCCGGATGACAATCCGCCGCCCGATCTCCAAGGGCTATTTCTGCTCGGTCTTCAAGAATGACGGGACAGGACTGACGGAGGCCGACGTGGATGCCATCGGAGCGAGGATGAGAGAGATTGTCGAGGCCGACATTCCGTTCAGGCGCAAGGAGATACAGATCGAGGAAGCCATCAGGATATTCAAAGAGTCCGGCGACCACGACAAGGTGAAGCTGCTGGAGACGTGCGGCGAGGTCTACATCACCTGCTACTCCCTTGAGGATGTGACGGACTATTACTACGACGAGCTGGTTCCTAGCACCGGCTACCTTAAGACCTTCGGTGTGAGGCTCTGCCACGGAGGAATATTGCTGCGTGTCCCTGACCGCCACCATCCGGAGGATCTGGCGCCGTCCATCGAGCAGCCGAAGACCTTCGAGGTCTTCGCCGAGACTCACAAATGGAACTGGATAATGGGGCTGGCGAATGTCGGGGATGTCAATGAGTCGATCCTGAAAGGCAACGCCTCGGACCTGATCCAGATCTCGGAGGCATTGCAGGAGAAGAAGATAGTACAGATCGCAGAGGAGATTGAAAGGAGGCATAACGACCCGGATAATCCGGTGAAGCTGGTCCTGATCACCGGGCCGAGCAGCAGCGGAAAAAGCACGGTCTGCAAGAGGCTCAGCGTCCAGCTGAAGGCGTGCGGCCTGCACCCGATCTCGTTCTCCACGGACGACTACTTCGTCAACAGGGTGGACACGCCAAAACTGCCGGACGGAAGCTACGACTTCGACAATTTCGACACTGTGGATCATGAATATCTCCAGAAAGATCTCGTCAAACTACTTGACGGCGAGGAGGTTGAGGTTCCTGAGTATAACTTCGTCACAGGTCGCCGGGAGTTCAACGGCAAGAACCTCAGGCTTGGCGAAAGGTCTGTGCTGCTGATCGAGGGACTTCACGCCCTGAACCCACGCCTCACGGACCAGGTGCCGGAGAAGGAAAAATTCAGGATATTCATAAACACAATCACCTCCATCTCGCTGGACTGCCACAACTGCATCCCGACAAGCGACAACCGCCTGCTGCGAAGGATCGTGAGGGATTACCTCAAGGGGGCGTTCACGGCACGGGAGTCGATAGCCAACTGGCCGAATGTGCGCAGGGCCGAGGTCAAGTGGATATATCCGTTCCAGGAAAACGCCGATGTGCTGTTCAACTCGGCCTATCTGGTGGAGTTCGCCGTGCTGCGCACCCACGCCGAGAGGATCCTCGCGACCGTGCCGAAGAACTGTCCTGAGTACAGCGAGGCGCACAGACTGCTGAAATTCCTGCACTACTTCGTGCCGGTCTCTGACAAGGAGATCCCGCCGACATCACTGCTGCGCGGATTCATCGGAGGCGGAAGCTATTGACATTGAGCCGGCAGGTTCAAACCGCCTCGCTGCGGTTGCCGGGACCGACATTGACATATTCATGGAAATAATTTAAACATCTACCAACAAAATGGCAGACGAAAAGATAATTTTCTCGATGAACGGTGTGGGAAAAGTTCTCCCGCACAACAACAAGGTTATTCTTAAGGACATCTACCTTTCATTCTTCTACGGGGCCAAGATCGGCATCATCGGTCTGAACGGCTCCGGAAAATCGACCCTGATGAAGATCATCGCCGGTGTGGAGAAATCCTACCGTGGCGAGGTGGTCTGGGCGCCTGGCTATTCGGTTGGCTACCTTGAGCAGGAGCCTCAGATGGATCCCGACAAGACGGTCATCGAGGTCGTGCAGGAAGGGGTCCAGGAGGTCATGGATGTCCTCAATGAATATAACGAGATCTCCCTCAAGTTCATGGAGCCGATGGACGACGAACAGATGAACGCTCTCATAGAGCGTCAGGGCGAGTTGTCAGAAAAGATCGAACATCTCGGCGGCTGGGAGATAGACGCCAAGCTCGAAAGGGCTATGGACGCTCTGAACTGCCCTCCGCCTGACGCGAAGATCTCCACCCTTTCCGGTGGCGAGCGCCGCCGTGTGGCCCTGTGCCGCCTGCTTCTGCGCGAGCCGGACGTGCTGCTCCTTGACGAGCCTACCAACCACCTTGACACCGAGAGCATCCAGTGGCTTGAGGCTCACCTGAGGCAGTACAAGGGCACGGTAATCGCCGTGACCCACGACCGCTACTTCCTCGACAACGTGGCAGGATGGATCCTTGAGCTGGACAGAGGAGAGGGCATTCCGTGGAAGGGCAACTACAGCTCATGGCTGGAGCAGAAGACCAAGAGGCTGGAGATGGAGGAGAAGCAGGAGAGCAAGAGGCGCAAGACCCTCCAGCACGAGTTGGAGTGGGTGCGCATGGCTCCCAAGGCCCGCCAGGCCAAACAGAAAGCCCGTCTGGGCGCCTACGAGAAACTGGCCTCGGCCGACGCCAAGGAGAAGGAGGCAAATCTGGAAATATACATTCCTAACGGACCGCGTCTCGGTAACAAGGTCATCGAGTTCAAGGACGTGTCCAAGGCCTACGGGGACAAGATTCTCTTCGAGCATCTTTCGTTCGCCCTTCCGCCTGCGGGAATCGTGGGCGTGATCGGCCCTAACGGCGCAGGCAAGACCACGCTGTTCAGGCTCATCATGGGCATCGAGAAACCGGACACAGGCTCTATAGACATCGGAGAGACCGTGAAGATCTCCTATGTGGACCAGCAGCACAGGAGCATCGATCCGGACAAGACAGTGTTCGAGACCATAGCCGGGAACTCCGAGTGGGTAAGGCTCGGCAACAAGGACATCAACGCCCGCGCCTGGGTGTCGAGGTTCAATTTCAGCGGTTCAGATCAGGAGAAACTCTGCGGAGTCCTTTCCGGAGGCGAGAGGAACAGGCTTCACCTTGCGCTGACCCTCAAGGACGAAGGCAACGTGCTGCTTCTGGACGAGCCGACGAACGACGTGGACGTGAACACGATCCGCGCCCTGGAGGACGGTCTGGAAAACTTCGCCGGATGCGCCGTCGTGATCAGCCACGACCGTTGGTTCCTGGACAGGATCGCCACACACATCCTGGCCTACGAGGGTGACTCCAACGTGGTGTTCTTCGAGGGCAACTACGCCGAGTACGAGGAGAACCGCAAGGCCCGTCTCGGCAACACAGAGCCTAAGAGGTTCAAATACAAGAAATTGATGGAATAGTTTTTGCAGGGTAATGCCTTTGTGCGCCGCACTGGCGCACTATTGGTGTTGCTTTGAAGCGGCATCAGTTTTTAAAACTCACTAAAACTATAACTGTTATGGCAGCTGAATCTAAAAAGTACGAATGCCTTCGTTGCGGTTGGATCTATGATCCGGCGGAAGGCGATCCCGATGGCGGCATTAAGCCCGGAACCCCGTTCAAGGATATTCCTCAGAATTGGAAGTGTCCTGTCTGCGGCGCTGCGAAATCCGATTTCGCTGAATATTCTGAATAACGTCCCTCCGGCCACTCTGAATGACGTAGCGGAAAAGGAATGTGGATGATCAAACACCGGCGACAGAACTGGCGACAGAACTGGCGACAGTGTAGCCCATTGACCAGGCGGCCTGAAGGTTGAAGCCGCCGGTGATGGCGTCCACGTCAAGAACCTCCCCGGCGAAATAGAGGCCGGGGTGGGTCTTGGACTCAAGTGTGTTGAGGTTTATGTTGGAAAGGGCGACCCCGCCACAGGTGACAAACTCCTCCTTGAAGCGGCTTTTGCCACGGATCTGGTACTCGTCGTTGATCAATGTGTTCACAAGACGGTTCATTCCTTTGGATCCCAGTTCGGCCCAGCGGGCATCCTCACGGATTCCGCACTTGGAGATCAGGTAGTTCCAAAGTCTTGACGGCAGTTCGGACGGATGGGTGTTCTGAATCAGCTTCTGCGAATTGTCTTTAGAAAGCGACGTGATCATGCCCCGGACATCCTCCTCCCCGGAGTCACCCAACCAGCTGACAGCGAGGGTGGTGGTATAGCCATTGTCGGCGAGATAGCGCGCGGCATAGGAAGAGAGTTTCAGGATTGCCGGCCCGCTCATTCCCCAATGGGTGACAAGGAGTGGGCCGTCGGCCTTGTATTTCGTGCCGGCCAATGATGCCGACGCGTTCCCGACCACCGTGCCCATCAACTCACGGATCGGACTGCCGGGGAGGTTGAACGTGAAGAGGGACGGAACCGGCGGGACGAGCTCAAGTCCCAGACCATCAAGGATTCCAAGGCCGGAAGGTTTCGGACTGCCTCCGGTGGTGACGATCACGATGTCAGCGGAAAAACGCCGGTCCGAAGCAGATTCGACAGGTTCAGCGACCTGCCGGGGCATTGTTGCGCCCGATTGTCCAAGAGGCTTGCCGTTCCGGTGACAGTCTTCAAACGAAATGCTGTAACCGCCGCCGGGACAGGGAGATATTCCCGAAACCCTATGGCTTGTGTGAAGCGCCACACCTGCCCGGCGCATACCAGACAGTAAAGTGTTCACGATCTCCATCGCATCCTGTGAAGCCGGGAAAACGCAATGATCCTCCTGAAGGACAAGCCTTACCCCCTCGTTCTCGAACCACTGCCATGCACTCCGCTGGTCGAACGAACGGAAAAGGCGTTTCATTAGTTTGTCGCCGCGAGGATAAGCGGCTGAAAGAGAGGATATTCCCTCAAAGGAATTGGTCAGGTTGCATCGTCCTCCCCCGGTGATCGCCACCTTAGCCAAAGCCTTTGGCCCCGCCTCGAAAACATCCACCGAAGCGGAAGGCATCCTCCGCTTCAGCTCCACGGCGCAGAAACACCCCGCCGCCCCGGCTCCGATGATCGCGATTTTCATAATACAAAACTACACAAAATCCTTTGATTTTGATAAAAGAATATACCAGTACAAACGAACCCAGAACGAACCCAGAACAAACCCATCGGAGCGGAGCGACGCAAGGGGGCTGGGGAATACGGTCCCCAGTGCCCCCACCGGGGGCTGTCACGTAGTGACTGGGGGGTGGAAGAAAAAGCGCACGCAGTGCGGAGCGACGCAAGGGGGCTGGGGAATACGGTCCCCAGTGCCCCACCGGGGGCTGTCACGTAGTGACTGGGGGTAGAAGATATATTATATGGCAAAATGAATTTTGCCATATAATATTTAGTGGATATCTTTGTCCTCAATTTATGGCATCGGGAAAGAAGGACATACTTCTCGGGATGGTCAGGAACGGCCTCCCGATGACTCTCGGACAGCAGATTCGGCTCACGATTCTGCTGAGTCTGCCCGCCATTGCCGCTCAGATCTCGTCCGTGCTGATGCAGTACATCGACGCCGGAATGGTCGGTCAACTTGGTGCGAACCAATCAGCGTCAATAGGTCTGGTCGCCACGACAACCTGGATAATGGGTGGATTCCAGTCCGGAGCCAGCTCGGGATTCTCAGTCCAGGTCGCCCACCTTTGCGGAGCGCAGGATTTCAAGGGAGCCAGAGCTGTGATGAGGCAAGGGCTCACCACGGTCTTCATCATCGGACTGGTTCTCGCAGTGATAGGCGTAAGCATCAGTGGGGCGCTCCCCCACTGGCTCGGCGGAACACCGGAAATCAATGAGGATGCATCTGAATATTTCCTGATATATTCGGCGTTCATTCCGATAGGCGCTGTCGGATGGGCCGCTAACTCAATGCTACAGGCCAGCGGCAACATGAAGATTCCTAGCCTGATGTACACCGGAATGTGCGGCCTTGATGTGGTGTTCAACTACATATTCATTTACATTTGTGAGATGGGAGTGGCTGGCGCGGCTCTGGGAACTGGTGCGGCGCAGGTCGTCACCTCGATATTCGTGATCTGGTATATTCTCAGACGCTCCAAGGAATTGAATATCAAAGGAGAACAAGGCACGTTCATTCCACGGCGCAAGACCGTGCGCAACGCTTGGGGCATCACCGCGCCGATGTGGCTCCAGAACATCATAATGAGGGGCTCGCACATTATGAGCACAATCATCGTGGCGCCGCTCGGCCCGATCTCCATCGCCGCCAACGCCTTGGCCATCATAGCCGAAAGCTTCTGCTACATGCCGGGCTACGGAATCGAGGAGGCGGCCACCACGCTTGTCGGCCAGAGTCTCGGGGCGAAACGCAAGGAAGTCGCCAAGCGGTTCTCGCAGATCACGATGATGATGGCCGCAGGGATTATGACTCTGCTGGGAGCGCTGATGTTCATATTCGCGACTGAACTGATGATGCTGCTGAGCTCGGATCCGGATGTCATCGCCCTGGGAGCCAAGGTGTTGAGAATAGAGGCGTTCGCCGAGACCCTCTATGCGTTCTCGATCGCCGGCTACGGTTCATGCGTCGGCGGAGGCGACACGCTGGTACCGAGCGTGATGAACTTCGGAAGCATGTGGGTGATACGCATCGGACTGGCACTGATTTTGACACCTCGGATGGGACTCGTCGGCTACTGGGTGGCGATGTGCATCGAGCTGAATGTCCGCGGATTGCTGTTCTACTGGAGACTGCGCGGCGAGAAATGGATGAAACTAAAGATCACTTGAGAATATGGAAAAGATCATCAACCAGGAATTCGGCGGAGAGAGACCGCTCTACTGCAGACACGACCTTTATCTTGAGAATGTGAAGATCCACGCCGGGGAATCGGCGCTGAAAGAGACCGGCAACATCACAGCCGTACACTGCCAGTTCGAGGGCAAGTACCCGTTCTGGGAGTGTGACGGATTCGTCATCAAGGACAGTCTCCTGACCGTAGGAGCCCGCTCGGGCCTCTGGTACTCAAGGAACTGCGAGATCTATGACACGATCATCGACGCTCCGAAGACCTTCCGGAGAATGGACGGCATCAAGCTGAGAAACGTCCAGATTCCCGGCGGCACGGAGACCTTCTGGGACTGCCGCGACATCGATGTGGAGGACTGCGTGATCGACAGGGCCGACTATGTGTTCATGCACTGCGAGAATGTCCGGCTGACCAATGTCAAACTCAACGGCAACTACAGCTTCCAGTATGCCAAAAACGTGGAGATCCGCAACAGCGTCCTCAACTCGAAAGACTCGTTCTGGGAGGCGGAGAACGTCACCATCTTCGACTCCGTGATCAACGGTGAATATCTCGCATGGTACTCGAAGAACCTTCGCATGATCCGCTGCCACATCACCGAGACCCAGCCGCTTTGCTACTGCGACAACCTCGTGATGGAGGACTGCACGATGGGTGCCGACGCCGATCTGGCCTTTGAATATTCATCCGTCCACGCCACCATCAAAGGCAACGTCCCTTCCATCAAGAACCCTCGCACCGGCTCCATCCGCTACGGTTCCGTCGGCGAGATCATCCTTGACAAGAACATCAAGGCTCCCGGCGACTGCATCCTCGAATCCCTGTAAGCATATTCATCAACAAGGCGACTTCTTAAATATTTTTAGAAAATTCTTCCGGATTCGACAATCTTATTTGTTATCTTTGTGTTGTTATTACAAATAATGATTCATTAGACGATCGGAATGAAGACAAGACTCTCGGTCGCGCTTTCGGCAAAAGTCACGCGCACATCAGCCCCCTGCGACAACACGACGGTAAACTCACCCGACGGGAGGATAACGTTCAGACTGACTGTTGACAAAAACGCTTGACGCTTATGAACTCATTCCTTAACAACATCGAGGGCAAGGGAGCCATTATGAAGCAGCGGATCCTCGGTCTTTGCATAAACGACGGGGATTTCAGCATCGCGGAACTCAGCAAGGAACTCAACGCCAGCATACCGACAGTGACAAGACTCATCGGAGAGCTGATCGAGGACGGATTTCTTGAGGATCTGGGGAAGACCGGCACATCCGGCGGCAGACGTCCCAGCATATTCGGACTTAATCAGGCTGCCGGGTATTTTGTCGGGACGGACATCCGCAGGCACCACGTCAGCATAGCCGTGACCAACTTCAAGGGCAAGATCGTCGACTACAAGGAGGATGTTCCGTTCACGCTTGAAGGCACGGAAGAGTCGCTCCGGAAATTGTCCGATCTGATCAAGGGGAACACCGACTCTCTGGGGATAGAGCAGGAAAAGGTGCTGGCCTACGGGATAAACCTCACCGGCCGCGTCAACCACGAGACAGGCTACAGCTTTTCGTATTTCATCGGCGAAGACAAGCCGCTCTCGCAAGTACTTGAGAAAGAGCTAGGTGCTCCTGTTTTCCTTGAGAATGACTCCAGAGCCATGGCCTATGGTGAATACATCTGCGGAGAGGCCAACAACGAGAAGAATATGATTTTCATCAACCTCAGCTGGGGGCTTGGAATGGGAATGATCATCGAGGGGAAGCTATCCTACGGAAAGTCGGGTTATTCCGGGGAGATAGGACACTTTCCGATGCTCGACAACGGAAAGATCTGCCAGTGCGGCAAGATCGGCTGCCTGGAGACCGGTGCGTCCGGCTCGGCGCTTCACAGAATATTCGTAGAGAAAATCAAGGAAGGAAAGGTTTCTTCCATCTCGTCAAAGTTCGCCGACCCGGAGGACATCGACATCGATGACATCCTGGAGGCGCTGATGGACGAGGACATGCTCGCCATCGAATGCGTCGAGGAGATCGGCTCCATCCTCGGACAGGCGACCGCCGGCCTCATAAACATATTCAATCCAGAGCTTGTGGTGATCGGCGGAAGGCTCTCCATCGCCAAAGACTACCTCATGCCGCCTATCAAGAGCGCCATCAACCGCCACTCGCTCAACATCGTGAGCAAGGACACCGCCATCAAATTCTCCAAACTCGGGAAGAAGGGCGGCCCGATCGGCGCATGCATGCTCTCGCGCAGCCGTCTGCTGGGGCTTCTTTAGAGAGGGGCCGCGCCGGAAGTACGCTCACCGGTCGCCGGCGCGTCCGTCATCCCTGAATATTCAGAATAGACATTGCCGAAACGATCCGTCACGCGGACTTCGCGTGATTTCGCGTCCCTGGACATCGCCGCCCTGAACAGGTTCTGGGTGAGAACCGCCTGAACCCATGATCTCTTGAGCGACGACGGATCCTTGTATAGCTCAAGGGTGAGAGGATCCTTGCCCTCGAAGCGCTCCATGTCGCAGACCTTCACTCCGTCCTCGAAATACTCCACCTTCCAGAGCGGATCATAGTCCCAGACATTCACAACCACCTCTCCCGGGAAGTACGGGGAGTCTACATAGACTTTCATCTGATAATCATCCGGAGTGTCACATCCAAGAAAACGCCATCGCACATCAGTACCGTCGAAACTATACAGCTTGAAACCGGCAGGACCACCATCCACGCAGACAGGGCCGCACCACCAGGCTCCTCCGAGCGAGGTCACGTTCTGCTCCATCAGCGTCTCCGTGATGATCTCGTTGTTCCCGGTGTGGGTATGCCCGGAGAGGATCAATGCATCGTAAGGCGCGAGCAGATCGTAGACCGCCTTCCTGTTGCACATCACATCCGCGATCTGGCTGTAGTTGAAATTATACCCCGTCCTGTCCCACTCGCGCAGGGTGGTCGGGATGTGCAACGACACGACAACCTTCATGTCCTTCCCCACATACGACAGATCGCGTTCCATCCATCTCAGCTGAGCCTCAGGAAGATAGCCGATGTAGTACCAGTCCTTTCCGACATAGAAGTTGTCGTTGAGGACGATGTAGTGCACCCTTCCCACATTGAATGAATAGTATGTCGGGCCGTACATCTTCTCGTAGTCCCTGGTCGAGCCTTCGAAAGAACGTCCGTAATTGGTCATGTCGTGATTGCCGATGACGGAGCGGAAGACCACCCCTGTGCTGTCCATTATGTTGTTGTACTCCGGATACAACGCATGGTTCCACCCCACGATGTCGCCCAGACACAGCCCGAACGTGTAGTCTCCGGCGACCCTGTCGTAGCAGTCCCTCACCGCCTCCGCGTTGTGCCTCAGCCCTGGAAACTCCTCGGCCTCGGCGATCTGCGGATCGGCGATCACGATGACATTGTGCCGGCTGTCATCCTTGGGATTCCTTCTCAATGTGAAATCGTAAGTGCTTTCCCCCGGTTCAAGTTCCCGCCAAAAACAGCCTTCCCCTCTCCTGACCGAAGAAACATAACCAGAAGGGGTAGAAATGAACACCAACCTACTATCTGAACATGGCTCAAGGCGATAGCGTCCCCGTGCGTCGGTCTGCGTCACCGACACGCCATCGGAGACCACAACCCCCGCAATCCCCTTTCCCTCACACAAAACACGTCCCTTAACCGCCTTTCCATACAGCGGCAGCAACATAGCCAATGACAAAATCGTCAATAACACCCTTTTCATATTTAAATATTTTTATTCAAAATCTTCCGAAAGGTACAAAAATTTAATAAGTGTTAAAAGAATTAGTTGGCAAAATTTTGGCATTTGTTCAAGGACAGATTCGCTTTGCGCAGCTTTTCCACGCACGACAGAGGCATTGCTCTCATTTTGCGCTGACTTTCCACTCGCGGCAGAACCTTTGCTCTCATTTTGCGCTACTTTTCCACTCGCAGCAGAACCTTTGCTCTCATTTTGCGCTACTTTTCCACGCAAGGCAGAACCTTTGCTCTCACCTACCGGAAAGTTTTCCATGGGAAAGAAAGAGTCAGCCGGTGATGAACGGCTGATGAGAAATATAGTAATCCTTTAAAAAACTAGGTAATCTTTGATTGTCTTTTCGGTCTATCTATCTTTTCTCTTCAGTCATGTGCCAACGGCACACTCCTTCTTCAAAAAGAAATCTATCCTCGAAAACACTGCCAAATCTTTACCAAGTTTTTTCAACACTTATATAATTGAGTCCACTTGAAAAAGTCGTTTTTGAAAAAAATGTGCCTCGCAGATACTTCAGTAAGGGGTAAAAAGTGGCAAATGGCACTTTTTCAAGTGGACTCATAATTAAAAAAGTCATTCTAAGATTAGCATTTTAAGGATTGCTTAGAAGCGGAAAAACTGACGCGGGTTCGGCGGATGAATATTCTTTGTCGCTAAAGGATCGCTGACGGCAATGAATTGTAGCGCGGCCACGCTGAAACGATTATCCGTGGACAAAGCCCTCGAATCCGGCGGTTTCTCCACGGAAACGTCCCTTTTGGTGGAGGAAATCAACTCTCCGCGGTGAGCGGAAACAAAGTATTGACCTCGTACTGAGTGAGGCCAAGCACACGGCGGATCTGGCCGTTCGAAGAACGGAATTCGCGGCGGAGCCTTCGGGCAATATCCAGTTTTTGTGGCTTGGTCAAGTCTCTTAGAGAGGAGACCCCATAGTCCTCCCTCACCAAAGACCTCAGGCGGACAAATAGTTCCGGATCCGTAAGAAACTCACCATCATCAAGTTCGGCAGCCAGGCTTACATATTCCTCCACATTCTTACTCACCATAGCGAAGTAGTGATGTGCGTCACGGAACATCGACATCCCAAAGTTTACGGCACAGTAAGACGCAGGTGACACATGACCTTTGGCAATAGTCCACTCTCCCGGAACTTCGGGGGTGCGGCACCTGAATATCTTTCTCTTATCGCGGGCGGAGACCTCGCATAGACGAATGCCTTCCGGCCAGTCTAGAAAGTAATATTTCCCGGTACCCCAAGGATAACTGAACGGAGTGTAGGCAGGATCCGCGACATAGCCGTTCCGATTTGAATAGACAATGTTGTTACGCAATGATTGTAAGTCGGTTATGGGCTTTAGAGCCAGCACTACTCCCTTCATCGAAGGAAAAGACCTTGCCAGCCGTTTACGAATATATTCCCAGAACCTTCTGACAAGATCACCCTCCGCCGAGACCACAAAATGGAAATGGTTACCCATCACTTCAAAGGCAATGATGGTGACATTGGGAAACAAAGCCGCCGCCTGGGCGACCAGGTTCATAACAAAGGTGAAATCCTCTCCGCACGCAAATGCCAGAGATGTTTCCTTCCCCGATGTGTAGGCGTGCCAATATGGTCCGCCAGATTGAAAGGTCGCATTACAATACCTTTCCCTTTCTGTAAAAGTACTCATAGTTCTTAGTTTATTTGTCCACCGTGAAAGCCCTTTGGTGGACAAATGGTTAATATTCCATGCTTTGTCCACCAAAACGGCCTTTCTGTGGACGGTCTGTCAACTTTGCCGCCTTGTCCACCAGATTGTCATCCCGGTGGACAAACAGCTTATCTTCGGGATCCTGTCCACCAAAACGGCCTCCCGGTGGACAAACAGCTATGCGGACGAGGCTGCTTCATCCTGCCCGAACACTTGTTCTTAGTCTGGCTCTGGCAACAGATGTCGGTGCCGAAAGTTCCGCTGTGTTTAATCTGAACAAAAAAACGAGCCAGGTGCGATATAACCTAACTCGCTTTGCGGACTTCCAAACGTACCGCGGTGTTCAGTCTTGCATTCTGCCCCCACTTTGCCTTACCCGTTACACACAGGGTCACAATGCGGCAGACAATCATAACACATTCTCTCGCTAAAAGAATGCCCCATCAGCAGACAGGACAAGGGTAGCCCCCAAATAACGGACAACCCTTCCGTTCCTCGCAAAGATAACAATTATTTCTTCGAAAGAAAAGATTGGCTTGAAACGGCAGCCGGCAGATGGTTTACTTCCTCACGCAGTTATTCCAGAACAAGATGCCCATCTCACTCCTGACCGCATTATTTAGAAGCCGATTAAAGTAAGCGTAAATAATAAGCAGTAAAGATTTGGCAATATTTTCGAGAACAGGTTCGCTTTACTCTACTTTCCCAGGCGCAGCAGAGTCTTTGCTCTCACCCTCTGCAGCGGCTAAGGTGTCCGTGATGATTCCGGCGACCTTGTCTTAACTGGTTTATTAACGAATATTCCACCTGATGACCATGCTTTTTGACTCTGCATTCCACCTGATGACTGAACGGTGTTTGTTCAGTTTGCCGCTTTTTTCTATATTTACGGAATAACACATAAAGTCCGTGCCGGCTGCCAACTGGTGCGAAAGGTTTTTATTAATATTCATAAATGGTCATGAAGCAATATGTTGTAGGAATAGGCGAGGTTTTGTGGGACATGCTTCCGAATGGAAGGAAGATTGGCGGCGCACCAGCCAATTTCGCCTACCACGTATCGCAGTTCGGGTTGGACGGCTGTGTTGTAAGCGCCGTAGGAGACGATGCACTTGGTGATGAGATCGTCAATGGACTGACCTCAAAAGGGCAGAATCTCAAAATCGCACGGGTGCCTTATGAGACAGGGACTGTCTTGGTGGAGATGGATGACGCGGGCGTGCCTCAGTATGTCATAAAAGAGAATGTGGCATGGGACAATATTCCTTTCACCCCTGAATTGGAAGAACTTGCGAAGAACACTAAGGCGGTCTGCTTCGGTTCTCTCGCCCAGCGCGGCCCTGTGTCACGGGATACGATAAACCGCTTCCTCAATGCAATGCCCAAAGATGATGACAGACTTGTTGTCTTCGACATCAACCTCCGTCAACGGTTCTACACCAGACAAGTAATAGACAACTCCATCGCAAAATGCAATGTACTGAAGATCAACGATGAGGAGCTCGACATCGTGAGCCGCGTCTTTGGTTTTACGGAAATCGACCCAAAGGACATGTGCCGGAGACTGCTGGAGAATTATAACCTCAAAATGCTGATCCTCACCTGCGGAGCCAACGGAAGCTATGTCTTCACTCCGGAAATTGTTTCCTTTCTCCCAACCCCTTCCGTCAAGGTCAAGGACACCGTCGGCGCCGGCGATTCCTTCACCGGCGCCTTCGTCTCCTCGATTCTGGAAGGAAGCACTGTCCGGGAAGCGCACAGCCGCGCCGTTCAAACATCCGCCTTCGTGTGTACACAATCCGGTGCCACACCGGCCCTTCCCGATGCGATAAAGGGCTTTTAATGTTCCGCTATTCCGCGTCCTGTGTGTTCCGATAAGCTTTCTGCAGCAGATTTAAAAGCTGTTTTGATTTGTTAGAAATGTACTTTCACTCTCACATTTTCAGACAAACAAATCAGAGCCTCTTCTTAAGATGATGCTTCCCTGACTTTAGTTCCGATGAGGAGCCGTCAGGCAAGACTACCGTGGCGGTGCTTCCCGCAGGCACACACACTGTCATGGAGAATTTGTCACCGTCGAGTTTCCAGTCCACGGAAATACGGCCGTACGGGGTGTCCTTCGAGGCTTTCACCCAGTCAATACCTTTAACCATCTGCGGCTCGATTCTGACATGGCTGTAACCTGGACGCGAGGAATCCGGAACAATGCCTGCCAAAGCCTGGTAAAACCACAAGCCGATGGCGTTATAACAATTATGAATATGGCTGCGCTCCCCGTCCCAATGCTCCCAGGTAAGCGTGGCGCCATTATCTATCATATAAAGATAGCCGGGATATTCACGCTTCTTAAGCATCTGGTACATAAAATCCGCCTCATGTTCCCTTACTGCCCATTTTGAAAGGACGGGAACTCCCACGAGCCCGGTTGCGAGGTGCCCTTTGAATGTCTCGGCTGTACGTTTCTTCATCGAGGACACCACATCACGCACGCAAGACTGAGGAACAGCCCCCACCAGCATAGGGTAAGCCATGTCTATTTGGGTGGCAGTCGCATAGGTGTTGTCAGAAGGATTGAAGAATGTCTTGTGGATGAGATCGTTCTGCCTCTCGTGCTTTTCGCGGAACCTTCCGGAATCCTCCTCATTGCCGAGGACATCCGCGATTCGCGACATAAGGTCGTAACTCTCGGAAAGCACACAGTTGCCGACAAGATCTACGGAGCGAGGGTCTGTCTGGTTGATTCCCTTTGGAGTGGCCCAGTCTCCAAGATACCAGTTTCTGTACTCTGTCCCTCCCCAGTCCTTGAGAAGACCATCCACACATTTGCTTTCCGCATAATCCAGCCACCTGCACATATTCGGATAATACCTTTCCATAAGCCTTTCATCTCCATAATTGAGCCATGTCTGCCATGAGGCGGCGATCATGAAGGCGCACCAGAAAGGCCCGCCACCGGCGGAATACGGATTCGGCGCAGTGTGAGGCATGTCACCATTCTCTCTCTGGCAGTCCGCCCATGCCTGGATCCAGTTCATGTAAAGAGGAGAGACATTGAAAAGTGTCTGGAGGACAGGGGTGGAGGCATTGCCGTCACCGCCATAGCCCAATCTCTCAATCTGAGGGCAATCCACCATATAGCCGCCCAGAACAAGGGATGCCAGTGTCTCATGTATCATGTTATAGATAGCATTCAGATCCTCATCAGAACATTCGAAATCCGCGCCGCCCTCAAAATCCGTCATGACATGGCTGAGAGTAATGCTTTCAAGAGCCAACGGGGCTTCAAGTCCCTTTATCTTGAGATAGCGGTAGCCCTTATAGTTGAACTTGCTTGAAAAGACACCTTCGGACTTGCCGTTGCCGACATAATAATCAGAGTACTCCCCGTCACGGAAGTCCGCATAGTCCTTAAGATAGTAATCCTCATAGTACAAGGCTATCTTCTTACCGTCTTCCACCACAGGCATTACTACGTCTGTCTGACCCACAAAGTTTCTTCCCATGTCGTAGATGAAGCTGTCATCCCCTGCCCTATGGACAGAGACAGGATGGTGTCGAGACACCTTCGCATTGAGTTCACACATCTGAGGTGAAGCCGCATGATCCGGGATCCGAGCCACCGTCACCGGTCTCCAGTCCAGTCCGTCAAGGGTTTCCGCACTCAGATCAGCAAGTGCGTTACGCGAATCCACTATCTCACCGCCCATCCTGTGCGGAAACCAGTCGCCGAACGTCCTTCTGTCGCTTTCCGCAGCCATCCAGCCGCCATCAGTGACAGCCAAGACATCGTGTCCGCCGTGTCTGACGAAATCAAGCTGGGCTCTCACATAGGGGCCGCCAGGCACAACCTGCCAGGAATGAGTCTGGTACCAACCTTTGCCAAGCCAAAGAACCAAGTCATTCTCCCCTGCCCTCATCAAATCCGTCACATCGTAAGTAACAATCAGCGATCTCTTTCCGAACTGACTCACAGCAGGGGTAAGGACAGCGTCAGACACGGCTGTTCCGTTAACGAAGGCCTCATGATAGCCTAAAGAATTCACCTGTAGCAGCACGAGTCCGTCATCAGAAGGATGATAGTCAATTCTCCTCCTAAGCAAAGGAGCCGACTCCGAGTCCTTGTCATCCTGCACCGCTCCGATGAAACAAGCCGACGCTTCCCAATCACCTGCATCCAGAAGGCCGATCCCGAAACTTGCGGTCTCGCTCCAATCAGAGACTTTGCCATCCTGGTTCCAGACACGGACTTTCCAATAACCGAAGTCACGAGACTCCAGAGGGTGTCCGGCATATTCCACTCCAAAAGGAACCGAGGCCGCGACTTTGCCGGAATTCCAGAGATCCGCATCATTTTCATTAAGCGATGCCTCGTCAGACGCCACTATCAGCTGATAGGCAGACATTGAGGTTCCTTCCTCCGTAGACTTGAGCCTCCAGCTGAAATGTGGCCTCACATTGTCGATGGCAAGAGGATCCTCAAGAGACTCGCATCTCAAGCCATAGACCTCAACAACCGGTTCGCAAGCTATAAAAGAACCGCACATCACCGCCAAAAGCAGAAAAATGTAAAATCTGTATTTCATATCCTGTTATTTCTTATTGACCGCCACCGTAAAAAAAGCTTCCCTCATCCTACTCTATTCTTACAAGGTCTTACAAGGCCAGAGACAAGCACGGGATTATGCCCTCCGATGAACTCCCTGTCGATCGACAGTGACAAAGTTACGGAATATTTCCGTATGATGTGAGCAATGGCAGGTAAGTAAGCGTTAAAAAATAAGTTGGTAAAGATTTGGCGGTATTTTCGAGGATAG